>JADMIO010820073.1_pt1 | contig 13256 bp, 7 predicted proteins | sample 8958161 | NCBI WGS metagenome assembly JADMIO01 (sample SAMN16585339, study PRJNA669376) | soil metagenome | isolation source: Crop rotation soil | place: USA: Cullars Rotation, Alabama | collected 2011 | reverse complement strand
CTGGTGCGCGCCGCCCAGCCCGCGCGCAGCCATCCGGACTGGGACAGCGAGGCGCGGCTGCGCTGGCGCGAGGCGCCACAGCGGCGCGACGTGGTGCTGCGGGTGGCGCAGCAGGTGCCGGCCGCCATCGAGGCCTTCGAGAAAACGCCCGGCCTGGCCGCCGACGAGGAGCGCATGGGGCCCTGACCGGCTGCGGCATGATCGGGGCATGGAAGATTCAAGCCCTCGTCCGCTGGCCATCATCAAGGCCGGCGAGACTTTCGGTGCGCTGCTCGAACGGCGCGGCGATTTCGAGCACTGGGTGCTGGACGGCCTGGGCCCGGTCCGGCTGCCGGTGGTGGTGCTCGATCCGCGCCGCGGCGACACCCTGCCTGCGCCGGAGCAGATCTCGGGCGCCATCGTGACCGGCTCGCACGCGATGGTGTCGCACCACGAGCCCTGGAGCGAGGCCACCGGCGCCTGGATGGCGCAACTGGTCGCGCACGGCACGCCGCTCCTGGGCATCTGCTTCGGCCACCAGCTGCTCGCGCATGCGCTGGGCGGCGTGGCCGGCCATCATCCCGGCGGCCCCGAGATCGGCACCGTGGCCATCGAGCTGGCGTCCGGGGCTGCCGACGACGCGCTGCTGCGGGACATGCCCGCCCGCTTCGATGGTCATGTGGTGCACTGGCAGAGCGCCCTGCGGCTGCCCGCCGGCGCCGTGTGCCTGGCGGGCAACGCCTTCGAGCCGCACCAGGCCTTTCGCGTCGGTCCGCGCGCCTGGGGCCTGCAGTTCCATCCCGAGTTCGATGCCGAGGTGATGCGCGGCTACATCGACCACCTGGCCGGGGAGCTGCGCGCCGGCGGCACCGACCCGGACGCGGTGCGCGCCCGCGTCACCGACACCGGCGCGGCGACCGGCCTGCTGCGGCGCTTCGCCGGCATCGCCGAGGCGCACCGGGCCGCCGGCGCGCCGGCCTGAAGCCCCACGCCGGCATCGAACGGCGACTACACGCGACGCACGGCAGTTGCGCTAAGGTGTGTTGCATCCCGTCTCATTGAAGAACCGCCATGTCCACCCCTACCCCGGTCGCGACGCGGCCCCGCAAGCACTTCTCGATGATCCGCGGCTTCCACCTGGCCGATGCCTTCACGCTCGGCAATGCGGCCTGCGGCGTCGGCGTCGTCTTCCTCGCGATGGCCTACATCGCGAGCCAGCAGCTCGCGCATTTCCTCTGGGCGGCAGCGCTGGCGCCGGCCGCCTTCGTGTTCGACGTCTTCGACGGCCGCATCGCGCGCTGGCGGCAGACGCAGTCGGCCCTCGGACGCGAGCTCGACTCGCTGGCCGACGTGATCTCCTTCGGCGTCGCGCCCGCCGCCCTCGGCTTCGCGGCCGGCCTGGACGGCGGCTGGGACTGCGTGATCCTGACCTACTTCGTCTGCTGCGGCGTGAGCCGCCTGGCCCGCTTCAACGTCACGGCCGAGGCACTCTCGGCCGGCGGCGACAAGGTCAAGTACTTCGAGGGCACGCCGATCCCGACCAGCGTGGTGCTGGTGGCCGTGCTGGCCTCGGCCGCCTGGCAGGGCCGCATCGGCGATGCGGTCTGGGGCGGCGCATGGATGGTCGGGCCCTGGGCGCTGCATCCGCTGTCGCTGCTGTTCGCGCTCTCGGGCACGCTGATGATCAGCAAGACCTTGCGCATCCCGAAGCTGTGAGCGCGGCCGCGACGCCGCAGTCCGGTTACCCTCCGGGAATGCGGACCCTCCGCGCCCTTCTTGCTCCCCTGGCTCTCGCGCTGGCCTGCCTGCTTTCGGCCTGCGCGACGCTCCCGGCGACGGTGCAGCGCGCACCCTCGGCCGCCTTCACCAGCACCGACGACACCCGCCTCGGCCTGGCGCTCGCGCCCGAGCTGGCCGCGCATCCCGGCCGCTCCGGCATCCTGCCGCTGATCGCGGCGCAGGAGGCCTTCGCGGCGCGGGTGGCGCTGGCCCGTGCCGCCGAGCGCAGCCTGGACCTGCAGTACTACATCTGGCGCGGCGACACCACCGGCCAGCTGCTGTTCGAGGCGGCATGGGAGGCGGCCGAGCGCGGCGTGCGGGTGCGGCTGCTGGTCGACGACAACAACACTGGCGGGCTGGACGCCACCTACGCGGCCCTCGATGCACATCCGAACATCGAGGTCCGGCTCTTCAATCCCTTCGCCAACCGAGGCTTCCGGGCCGGCGACTTCGCGCTCGACTTCTCGCGCGTCAACCGGCGCATGCACAACAAGTCCTTCACGGCGGACAACCAGGTCGCGATCGTCGGCGGGCGCAACGTGGGCGACGAGTACTACGGCGCCGACCTGCTGCTGGGCTTCCAGGACCTGGATGTCGTGGCCGTCGGTCCGGTGGTGCGCGAAGTCTCGCGCGAGTTCGACCAGTACTGGAACAGCGAAGCGGCCTGGCCCGTCGCCGCCCTGCTGCCGCGGCCGCCAGCCGACGCCGCGGCGCAGCTGCGTGCGCAATGGGCGCTGTTGCGGCAACAGCCCGGAACGCAGCGCTATCTCGAAGCGGTGCGCCAGACGCCGCTCATGCGCGAAGTGGCCGAGCGCCGCGTCATCTTCGAATGGGCCGATGCGCGCGTGGTGAGCGATCTGCCCTCCAAGGTCCAGACCCCGGAGGAGCGCGAGCAGCAGCTGATGTTCCCGCTGCTGAAGGAGGCGATGGGCGAGCCCCGGCGCGAGCTCGACCTGGTGTCGCCCTACTTCGTGCCCGGCGCCGACGGCACGCAGGCGCTGGCCGCGCTGGCTGCGCGCGGCGTGAAGGTGCGCGTGCTGACCAACTCGCTCGCCGCCACCGACGTGGCCGCCGTGCATGCCGGCTATGCCCGCTACCGCAAGGACCTGCTGGCGGCCGGCGCCGTCCTGTACGAGCTCAAGCCCGGCGCCGCGCCGCCGCCGCGGCCGGAAGAGGAAAGGCGCCGCAATCCGGGCGGCAGCTCGGCCGCCAGCCTGCATGCCAAGACCTTCGCGGTGGACCGCAGCCGCGTCTTCGTCGGCTCGCTCAACCTCGATCCGCGCTCAGTGCATCTCAACACCGAGATGGGCGTGGTGATCGACAGCCCCGTGCTCGCGCAGCGCCTGGGCGTGGAGATCGACCAGGTCGTGCCGACGCTGGCCTACGAGGTCCGCCTGTCCCGCCAGGGCGACCGGCTGGAATGGATCGACCGCGGTCCCGAAGGCGAGACGCGCCACCACAGCGAGCCCGATACCAGCGGGCTGCGGCGCCTGTGGGTGGACTTCCTGTCGCTGCTGCCGATCGAGTGGCTGCTGTAGCCTTGCGAACCATCGTTACGGCACTGGTTTGCAGGTCTATAGTCTGCTTGCCATGCAGCCCGCCAGCCTTGCCAGGGCCAAGATCCAGGCGCCGCGCTTCCGCAGCGGCCTGATCGAACGCAGCGAGCTCGAAGAGCAACTCGGCGAGGCGCTGACGAGCCGGCGCCTGGTCCTCCTGGTGGCGCCGGCGGGCTACGGCAAGACGGCCGCGCTGTCGCGCCAGCTGCAGCAGTTGCCGAAAGGCAGCGCCATTGCCTGGTTCACCGCGGACGAGGAAGACGATCTCCCGCGGCTCCTCGCCTACCTGATCGAGGCGCTGGAGCCCCTGGACCCGCCATGGCGCCTGGCGGCCGAAGCGCTGTTCGAGCTGGTGGCCCAGGGCCGGCTGCGCGAGGCGGCGGCCGCCTTCCTCGGCACGCTCGAAGCCACCGATGCGCCCCATGGCGGCGTGATCGTGCTGGACGACCTGCATGCCGTCGCGGACGCCCGCGTCTTCGAATTCCTGGGTTACCTGCTCGAAGGCTTGCCGCAGAACTGGACGCTCGTCATCGCGACACGCGTCGAGCCGCCGCTGCCGCTGGGGCGCTGGCGCGCGCGGCGCGAAGTGGCGGAGTTCGACGAGACCGCCCTCGGCTTCTCCAGGAAGGAAGTGCAGGACCTGTGGCGCCATGCCACCGGACGGGACGACCCCGAGCAGGCCGAGCGCCTCCTCGAGCGGACCCAGGGCTGGGCCGCGGGACTCTGCCTGAGCCTCGAAGCATCCAAGGGATCGGCACGACCGCTGGTGCCCAAGGGCACCTGGCACAACCGACGCCACCTGTTCGACTACCTGGCCACCGAAGTCCTCGAAGACTTGCCGCGCGAGTTGCAGGAGTTCCTGCTGCGCTGCTGCCTGCTACCCGAGCTCACGGCACGCAGCTGCGAGCAGATCAGCGGCAATCCGCGCGCGGCCCGGCTGCTGGAGGACATCGAGCGCCGGCGGCTGTTCGTCTCCGTGCTCGACGGCGAGGCATTGACGCTGCGCCTGCACGATCTCTTTCGCGACTTCCTGGAGGAGCGCCTGCGGCGGCTGCACCCCGACGAGGTGCCGGCGCTGCTGCGCCACACGGCGCAGGGCGAAGCAGACCCGATCCGCCGCACGCTCATGCATTCGCGCGCCGGCGCCTGGGATGAAGCGCAACAAAGCCTGGCCGATGCGACAGCGGGCATGCTGGCACGCGACGAAGGCGCCCAGATCATCCGGCTCATCGAGCAGTTTCCTGCCGGTATCCGGACCAGTTCGCCGTTCCTGGCCTATGCCCGTGGCCTGTGCGCCTGGCCGCACTACCAGTACGGGACCGTGTGGTCGCTCATGGAACATGCCGCGGCCGGCTTCGATGCGCTCGGGCGGCAGGGCGATGCGCAGCGCGCCCGCGCCATGCAGGCGCTGGCCATGTTCTTCTGCGGCCGGATGGAGGAGGCCCGGCGCCTGGGCCAGGCGGTTCGCGCCCGGCCCATGGACCTCGAGACCGAAACGCTCAGCGAAGTGCTGGAGTTCTGGTACGAGGGCTACCACGGCCCGATCGACGGCCCCGGCGATCGCCTTGCGAGGGTGGTCGATCTGCTGAAGCAAGGAGCCAGCGCGGACCTGTGGTTTCGCTGCATGACGCGCGTCAACACATTCATCAGCCGCCCCCGCGTCAGCGCACAGATCCAGCGCATGGTCAAGGGTGCCAGGGCGGCCGCGGGCGACGGGTATTGGTCCTTGCAAGCCAATGCGAACCTGATGGAAGCCTGGCTGGTTCTCTGGCAGGGCAGGAGCACCGAGCTCGAGGCGGCATTCCAGCAAATCGAAGACGATTCCCGCTGGCTGGGCCAGCCCGCAGGTTTGCGCATCCGGCTGCTGACGCTGAAAGTCATGCACCAGGTGATGTGCGACGATAAGGATGCGGTGCGCGCGACCCGAGACGCCATCGCCGCGCATGCATCCTTGCTGGACCATTCCAGCAGTCTGCCCCTGACATACTTCGCGGTCGTCGTGATAGCGTCCGCCGCCATCCAGGACTGGCCGGCCGTGCGCATGCACCTGCCTGCGCTCAATCTCAAACCGACCCATGAGAAGTCCAGCATGCAGATGCTCATCTGCACCTTCAACGCGCAGTTGGCCTTGCACGAAGGGCGCGTTGGGGAGGCTCTGGCGACGCTTCGCGAGCTGGCGTCAAGATCAACGCCGATCGACACGATGTACCTCAATGCCCTGGTCCGGACACAGCTCGCGCTTGCCGAGCTCGCCGATGGTTCGCCGGCAGCAGCCTGGCGGGCGCTCGAGCCCTTGATCGAAGGGGTCGTGGCGAGCGGCAATGTGGGCCAGGTCCTGGGCATGGGCGCGCAGGTCCTGAGCGACCTGTCACTCGCCGCTTGGGGCAAGGCCGCATCCACGGGGGGCTTGGCAAGCTTGCGCCAATGGGTCGAGACCGCGCGGCGGTTCAAGGCTGGCTCGCAGAGGGTTGCGCGCACCTCGGCAGTTCAGGATCCAGGCCTCAGTGCCCGCGAACTCGAGGTCCTCGCACTGCTGGCCGACGGTCAGAGCAACAAGCTGATCGCACGGGCCCTGGACCTGAGCCCCCACACCGTCAAGCGCCATGTCGCGCGCATCCTGGATCGCCTCGACCTGGCCTCGCGCATGCAGGCTGCCGCCTGGTACAGGGCGCGCGCCACGGGCCGGGCCGAGGTAGCCGAGCGCTCGATCGTTCCACTGAAAGAGGAGGCACGCCCATGAAGACGTCGATGATGCGCAGGCTCTGCATGGCCACCGGTCTGGCGGTGCTGCTGCTGCTCGCCGCGCCGGCTGCCGCACAACTCAATGACCCCAGCCAGCCAGTGAAGCTGATCGTGCCCTACCCTGCCGGCGGCGCCACTGACGCGCTGGCACGCACGATCGGGCAGAAGCTGCAGGAAGCCTGGGGGCAGACGACGCTCGTGGAGAACCGGCCCGGTGCGGGTGGCACCATCGGCAACGCTTTTGTCGCCAAGGCGCCAGCCGACGGGCACACCGTGCTCATCGGCATCTCGTCGTTGATCCAGCAGCCGTGGCTCATGGACAAGCTGCCCTACGATCCGCTCAAGGACCTGATGCCCGTCATCATGATCGCGCGCAGTCCGAACATGCTGGCCGTGCCGCTGGACTCACCCGCCAAAGACCTGAAGAGCTTCATCGCGATGGTGAAGGCCGAGCCCGGCAAGTACAACTTCGGCAGCTACGGCATGGGCACCTATTCGCATCTCCAGGGCGCGCTCTTGAACATGCAGGCCGGCATCGACTTGGTGCACGTGCCTTTCCAGGGGGGCGCTCAATTGGTCACCAACCTGATCGGGGGCCAGCTCGCTTCGGCTTTCGTCGACAGCGGGAGCGCGCGGCCGCATCTCAACGCCATGCGCCCGCTGGCCGTGACCGGCACGCAGCGCACGCCCGGCCTGCCGGACGTGCCCACCTTCGCCGAGCTCGGCTACCACTCCTTCGATCGCTACGGCTGGTATGGCGTGTTCGTTCCAGCCGCAACCCCGGCTCCGGTGGTACAGAAGATGGCGGAGGAGATCGATCGCATCCTGCGCCTGCCGGAGGTCACGGGCAAGATCGAGGCGCTGGGCTTGCAAGTGGAGGGCGGAACGCCTGAAGAGTTCCAGAATGTCGTGCGCACCGATGCCGCCTATTACGCTCGGATCATCAAGGAGGCGAGGGTCCGACTGACGCCCTGAGCATCCGTGGGGACGGCATCTGCACCCCCTCCCGCTTCGATCCAGCCATGCACGACTCGACCGCAGCGAACCCGAGTTCATCCGGACGCCACGTGATTTCCTTCCTGTCGGCGCTGCAGATCGAACGGCTGCCGTAGTGCGAACGCTGCTATGCAAACTATAGTTTTGCAAGGCTCTGGTCACCACCTCCTTCGATGCCGTCCGCCAGTCTTGCCAAGGCCAAGATCCAGGCACCTCGCTTTCGCCGAGGGCTGATCGAACGCGGGGAGCTCGAACAGCACCTGGGGACTGCATTGAAGAACGGTCGCCTGGTCCTTCTGGTGGCGCCGGCGGGCTACGGCAAGACGGCTGCGCTGTCACGCCAGCTGCAACGGCTGCCTCCAGGATGTGCGATCGCCTGGCTCACCGCGGACGAGGAAGACGATCTCCAGCGCTTCCTCTCCTACCTGATCGAAGCGCTGGAACCCCTGGACCCGCCATGGCGCCTGGCCCCCGAGGCCCTGACCGAGCTGGTGGCCCAGGGGCGACTGCGGGAAGCGGCGTCTGCTCTGGCCGGCACGCTCGACGCCACCGACACGCCGGCCGGCGGTGTCATCGTGCTGGACGACCTGCACGCCGTGTCGGACCGCCGCGTGTTCGAGTTTCTGAACCAGCTGCTCGACGGCTTGCCGCAGACCTGGACGATCGTCATCGCGACCCGCGTCGAGCTGCCCCTGGCGCTGGGCCGCTGGCGGGCGCGGCGCGAAGTGGCCGAGTTCGACGAGACGATCCTGAGCTTCTCCAGGAAGGAAGTGCAGGACCTGTGGCGCCATGCCACCGGCCGGGACGACCCCGAGCAGGCACAGCGTCTGTTCGACCGGACTCAGGGTTGGGCCGCTGGACTTTGCCTGAGCCTCGAAGCATCCAGGGGATCGGCCGCACCGGTGCCCAAGGGCATCTGGCACAACCGCCGCCACCTGTTCGACTACCTGGCCAGCGAGGTGCTCGACCACCTGCCGCGCGACCTGCAGGAGTTTCTCCTGCGCTGCTGCCTGCTCCCCGAGCTCACGGTGCCGCGCTGCGAGCGGATCAGCGGCAATCCGCGCGCAGCCAGTCTGCTGGAAGACATCGAGCGCCGGCGCCTGTTCGTCTCCGTGCTCGACAGCGAGGAGCTGACGCTGCGCCTGCACGACCTCTTCCGCGATTTCCTGGAGGAGCGACTGCGCCAAACCCATCCCGACCAGGTTCCGGCGCTGCTGCGCTCTGCAGCCGAGGGTGAAGCAGACCCCGTGCGCCGCACGCTCATGTTCCTGCGCGCGGGCGCCTGGGACGAGGCGCAGCAGGGCCTGGTCGACGCGACGGCGGACATGCTGGCCCGCGACAACGGCACGCAGGTGATTCGCCTCGTCGAGCAGTTTCCTGCCGACATCCAGGCCCGGTCACCCTTGCTGGCCTATGCGCGCGGCCTGTGCGCCTGGCCGCACTACCAGTACGGGACGGTGCGATCGCTCATGGCGCATGCCGCGGCCGGCTTCGATGCGCTCGGGCGCCAGGTCGACGCCCAGCGCGCCAGAGCGATGCAGGCGCTGGCCACGCTCTTTTGCGGCGAAATGGAGGCCGCGCGGCAACTGAGCCGGGCGGTCCGCTCGCAGCCCATGGATCTCGAAACCGAGACGCTCAGCGAGCTGCTCGATTTCTGGTACGAGGGCCACCACGGTCCGATCGACGGACCCGGCGATCGCCTTGCCAAGGTGGTCGACCTGCTGAGGCAAGGAGCCAGCGCCGACCTGTGGCTTCGCTGCATGCCCCGCCTCAACACCTTCATCAGCCGCACCGGCGTCAACGTACAGATCCAGCGCCTGGTCGATGGCGCCAGGGCCGCTGCAGGTGATGGGTATTGGTCGCTGCAAGCCAATGCGAACCTGATGGAAGCCTGGCTGCTTCTCTGGCAAGGCAGGAGCACCGAGCTGGAGGCGGCATTCCAGCAGATCGAGGACGATTCCCGCTGGCTGGGCCAACCCGCGGGCTTGCGCGCCAGGCTGCTGACGCTCAAGGTCATGCACCAGGTGATCTGCGACGACAAGGATGCGGTGCGCGCGACCCGAGACGCGATCACCGCGCATGCCTCCTTGCTGGACCCGAGCAGCGATCTGCCGATGACATTTCTTGCCCTCGCAGTGAGGGTCTCCGCCGCCATCGACGACTGGCCTGCCGTGCGCATGCACCTGCCGGCACTCCACATCGAGGCCGGCCCGGAGAACCCCCGCATGCAGATGTTCATCGGCACCCTCGAGGCGCAACTGGCCTTGCACGATGGGCGCATCGGCGAGGCCCTGGCTGCGCTTCGCGAACTGGCGCAGAGATCGGCCCTGGCGGACTCGATGTACCTCCATGCCATTGTCCGGACGCGGCTTGCGCTGGCCGAGTTCGCCGCGGGTTCGCCGGCAGCCGCCTGGCGCGCGCTGGAGCCCTTGATCGAGCGGGTGGAGGCCAGCGGCAAGGTCGGCCCGGTCCTGGTCACCGGCTTGCAGGCCCTGACCGAGCTGTCGCTCGCGCCGTGGGGCGGTGCGGCGCCCAAGGAAGGGCTGGCAATCCTGCGCCAGTGGATCGAGACCGCACGACGCTACAGGGCCGGCTCGCACCGGAGGCCGCGCGCCTCGGCAGCCCACGACGCGGGCCTCAGCGATCGGGAACTCGAAGTCCTCGCGCTGCTGGCCGATGGCCAGAGCAACAAGCTGATCGCACGCGCCCTGGACCTGAGCCCGCATACCGTCAAGCGTCATGTCGCACGGATCCTCGATCGGCTCCAGATGGCTTCGCGCATGCAGGCTGCCGACTGGTATCGGAAGCGCTTCATCGGCTGAGACGTATCCTTGGAACCGCCATGCAGTCCGTCAGCCTTGCAAGAGCCAAGATCCAGACGCCCCGTTTCCGCAGGGGGTTGATCGAGCGCGCAGAGCTCGAACAGCGCCTCGGCGACGCACTGGCGCGTCGGCGCCTGGTCCTGCTCGTGGCACCGGCCGGCTATGGCAAGACAGCCGCGCTGTCGCGCCAGCTGCAAGATCTGCCGAAGGGCTGCGCGGTGGCCTGGCTCACCGCGGACGAGGAGGACGATCTCCAGCGGCTTCTCGCCCACCTGATCGAAGCGCTGGAACCGCTCGACCCGCCCTGGCGCCAAGCCCCGGAGGCCTTGTTCGAGCTGGTAGCCCAGGGCCGGCTGCGCGAGACGGCGTCCGTCTTTCTCAACGCGCTCGAGGCCACCGACGCGCCGGGCGGCGTCATCGTGCTGGACGACCTGCATGCCGTCGCGGACGCCCGCGTGTTCGAATTCCTGGGTTACCTGCTCGAAGGCCTGCCGCAGACCTGGACGCTGGTGATTTCGGCACGTGTCGAGCCGCCGCTGGCGCTGGGGCGCTGGCGCGCGCGCCGCGAAGTGGCGGAGTTCGACGAGACGGCCCTGAGCTTTTCAAGAAAGGAAGTGCAGGATCTGTTTCGCCATGTCACCGGATACGACGACCCGGAACAAGCCGGGCACCTGCACGACCGGACGCACGGCTGGGCGGCCGGGCTTTGCCTGAGCCTCGAAGCATCGAAAGGGTCGGCCGCCGCGGCGCCGACGGACCTCAGGCACAACCGCCGCCGCCTGTTCGACTACCTGGCCAGCGAAGTCTTCGAAGACCTGCCGAGCGAACTGCAGGACTTCCTGCTGCGCTGCTGCGTCCTTTCCGAACTGTCGGTGGCACGCTGCGAGCAGATCAGCGGCAATCCGCGCGCGGCCGAACTGCTGGAGGACATCGAGCGCCGCCGGCTGTTCACCTCCGTGCTCGACAGTGAGGACCTGACGCTGCGCCTGCATGATCTTTTCCGCGACTTCCTCGAGGAGCGCCTGCGCCGGCTCCATCCCGAGGAAGTGCCGGCGCTGCTGCGCCTTGCCGGCCAAGGCGAAACAGATCCCTTGCGCCGCACGCTCATGTATTTGCGCGCCGGCGCCCTGGACGAGGCGCAGCAGAGCCTGGCCGACGCGACGCCAGACATGCTGGCAGGAGACGAAGGCGCCCAGGTGATTCGCATCATCGAGCAGTTTCCTGCCGAGCTGCGGGCCCGCTCGCCGCTGCTGGCCTATGCCCGCGCCCTGTGCGCCTGGCCGCACTACCGGTACGGCGAGGCATGGTCAGCCATGGAGCATGCCGCAGCCGGCTTCGACGCCCTGGGGCGGCAGGGCGATGCGCAGCGCGCGCGGGCGGTGCAGGCGCTGGCCATGTTCTTCTGTGGCCACATGCAGGAGGCCCGGCGCCTGAGCCAGTCGGTTCGCTCCCGCCCGATGGACCTCGAGACCGAGGCGCTCAGCGAGCTGCTCGACTTCTGGTACGAGGGCTACCACGGGCCGGTCGAGGGACCGGGCCATCGCCTGGCCAAGGTGGTCGATCTGCTGATGCAGGGAGGCAGCGCCGAACTGTGGTTTCGCTGCATGACCCGCATCAACTTGCTCATCAGCCGCCCCGGCGTGAGCGCGCAGCTCCAGCGCCTGGTCCACGGCGCCAGGACCGCCGCGGGCGAGGGGCACTGGTCCCTGCAAGCCAGCGCGAACCTGCTGGAAGCGTGGCTGCTTCTCTGGCAAGGCAAGGTCGCCGAGCTGGAGACCGCTTTCCAGAGGATCGAGGAAGACTCCAACTGGCTGGGCCAGCCGGCGGGCCTGCGCATGCGGCTCATGACACTGAAAGTCATGTACCAGGTGATCTGCGACGACAAGGAAGGGGTTCGCGCGACGCGCGATGCCATCGCCGCGCATGCTTCCTTGCTGGAACGCTCCGGCGAACTGCCGCTGGCCTATCTTGCTGTCGTCGTCAGGTCCTCGGCCGCCATCGGGGACTGGCAGGCCGTGCGCGCGCACTTGCCCGCGCTGCGCCTCGAAAGCGGCCAGGAGAACCCCGGCATGCAGGTATTCATACGCAACGTCAGGGCGCAGCTGGCCTTGCATGAAGGGCGGCTCGGCGAGGCCCTGCCGATGCTTCGCGACCTGGCGGCGAGATCGACCCAGATCGACACCAAAACCCTCGATGCCACGGTGCGCACACGGCTTGCGCTTGCCGAGCTCGCCGCTGGTTCGCCGGCAGCCGCTTGGCAAGCGCTGGCGCCATTGATCGAGCGCATCGCGGCCAGCGGCAACATCGGCCAGGTCCTTGGCACAGGCGTGCCTGTGCTGACCGAACTGTCGCTCGCCTCATGGGGCAGTGCGGCACCCAAGGAAGGGCTGGCAGCCTTGCGCCACTGGCTCGAAACCGCACGGCGCTTCCAAGCCGGCTCGCAGGCGAAGCCGCAAGCCTCGGCCGATCATGTTGCCGGCCTCAGCGCCCGGGAACTCGAGGTTCTCGCCTTGATGGCCGAGGGTCAGAGCAACAAGCTGATCGCCCGCGCCCTGGACCTGAGCCCGCACACCGTCAAGCGTCATGTTGCGCGCATCCTCGATCGGCTCGACCTGGCCTCGCGCCTGCAGGCCGGCGAGTGGTACCGGTCACGCTTCGGTGTCCGATAGCATTGGCATGCCGTGACAGGCATCAGGAGGCAAGACGTGACAAGGCTGGCTCGATCGATCCGCCGCAGCATGCTCGCGAGTGCCTGGCCGGCCACCATCGAGAAAATTCTCGGCCGATGGATCCCGACGATGAGAATCGGTCCACACCAAGGTTGAACATGCGCCCCTTCCGCCCCGCTCCCTACGCCATCGCCCTCGCCCTTGCGGCTCCGCTCGGCGGCTGCGAGACGGCGTCCGCACCCGGCTCGCGCAGCGTGACCATCGAGCGCACCACCTACGGCATCGCCCACATCACCGCCCCGGACTACGAGGGCATCGCCTACGGCGTGGCCTACGCGCACGCGCAGGACAACGTCTGCCAGACCGCCGAGCATCTGCTTACCGTGCGCGGCGAGCGCGCCCTCTTCCTCGGCCCGCAAGCCACGGGCGGGCTCGGCCTGGTCCGCCTGCCCAACGCGCAGATCGACCTGTTCGTGCGTGCCCACATGGACGATGCCGCGCTGGCGCGTGCAGCTGCCGCCACCAGCGAGGAGGTCAAGTCCTCGCTGCGCGGCTATGTCGCCGGCTACAACCGCTACCTGCAGGACACCGGCCCGGCCGGCCTGCCCGAGGCCTGCCGCAACAAGCCCTGGGTGCGGCCGATGACGCAGTCCGATGCCGCCCGCGCCACCGAGCTGGCGGTGATCCAGGCCGGCCTGGGCGCGCTGGGAAAG
>JADMIO011280119.1_pt1 | contig 13258 bp, 13 predicted proteins | sample 8958161 | NCBI WGS metagenome assembly JADMIO01 (sample SAMN16585339, study PRJNA669376) | soil metagenome | isolation source: Crop rotation soil | place: USA: Cullars Rotation, Alabama | collected 2011 | reverse complement strand
GGCCAGGTACTCCGTGATCCGCCGCTTCACGTCGTCGAGGCCTTCGTGATCGGCGTCCAGCACTTCGCGGGCATGCAGCGGGTCGAGCCGTTCCTCGGACCGCTTCGCCCAGGGGACCGCCAGCAGCCAATCGAGGTACGTTCGGATCATCGCCGACTCGGCGTTCGACTCGCCCATGCGCTCGAGACGGTCCAGCTCGCGTTCAGCCTGCTGCCGAACGGTCTCCGGCATACCGGCATTCAAAATCTTCTGACGGTATTCGTCCGCAATCGACCCGTCGTTTTCGCCAAGTTCCTTGCGAATGGCGTCCATCTGCCGGCGGAGGAAGTACTCGCGCTGCTGTTTCTGCGCCCCGTCCTCGACATCCTCTCGGATGCGCTTCCGCACCTGCAGCTCGGCCAGCCGCTCGCGCTGGAACTGAAGCGCCAGCTTGAGCCGGTCGACGACGTCGAAGGTCTCGAGGAGCTGGAGCTTCTGGGCGAAGTTCAGGTCGGGCGAATAGCCCGCCGTATCGGCCAGCGCTCCGGCGTCGGTGATGGATCGGACGAAAGCACTGATCCGCCCGTCGTCGCCCCGCAACTCGAGAATCTCGCCGACCACCGCACGGTACTCGCGCTCCAGCTCACGGGTGAGGCTGGTTGCCGGCGGGTGATCCGGGCGAAGCTCGAAGTCGACGCGCAGCACGCCGTCCTGGTCGGCGGCCGCGCCGCCGGGGATCGCGCGATGCTGGGCGACCAGCGAGACGGCCAGCCCGCGACCGGCGAGCCGCATGCGCTCGGAGACTTCCGCGACGACACCCACGTTCGCGTAGGTATTGTCGTGCCTGGGCACCAGGAGGACCTGAGCATCTCCACCGACGTCAACCGGCAGAGTGATCGGCATGCCCGGAAACACCACCGTCTCATCCAAGGGAACGATTCGCAGCCTGTTCATAGTGGGACCATCATAGGCCATATACTTGATATAGTCAACTATTAAGTTCATCAAGTATAATGATCGACGATGAATCGTGCCGAGCACGACTCCTGTCGGGCGTGGCAGCTGCTGACGAAGTTCTTCTTCGCGCAGCGCGCGCATCTCCCGTCTTCACCCGCCGAGTTCGGCCTCTCCCCCATCCAGTGCCACGTGCTGCACCTGATCGAGCCCGGGCGACCGTTGCCGATGAGCCGCCTCGCCGAAACGCTGGCGTGCGACGCGTCCAACGTCACCGGACTGGTCGATCGGCTGGAATCGCGCGGGCTGGTTCAGCGCCAGCCGTCACCTACCGACCGGCGCGTGCGGGTGCTTCAGTTGACGCCAGCCGGCTCGCGGCTGCGGACGCAGCTCCTGAGACGGATGGCCGGACGGTCTCTGTCGCTGTCGAGGCTTTCTCTGGATCAGCAGAGAACGCTGGTGAAAATCCTCGAAGCGCTCGTCGATGAGACGACGTGAACGGCTGCGCGAGGAGCGGGTCGGCGGGAGGCTAGCTGGAACGACGAGCGTCAGGCAGGCGGGTCATCGCCAGCCGGCAATGGCATAGATCAGCCAACAACTGAAGGCGATCAGGATCAGAGGGGGCATGATCTCCGCGGTCATTGGACGATGGCGAATGAGAGGGCGCTTCTCCGGGCGGCCCGATCATTGGACAGCGGCGAACGCGGCGCGACGCTGAGCCAGTTGCCGGTCGCGGAGCTGCACGTGCTCCGTGCTGTCCTGGCACGCCAGGCACCGGGTCGCAAAGGGCATCGCGCGAAGACGCTTGGCAGAAATCTCCTCCTCACAATCATCGCAGATACCGTATTCGCCGGCATGCAGGCGCGCGAGCGCCGCGGTGATGTGGTCGAGCGTCTGGGTCTGCATCTCCACAAGCGCAAAGTCGAGATCGTCCTGCACGGGATGGGCGTCTGATGGATCCGCGAGTGGACGGGTGGGCTCCGCATGCGCCATGTCGCGGAACGCGCGAATCTTCCGACGCAGGTCCTCCTGAATGGCGTGAAGGCGTCCTTCGAGCATCTGCTGGAGTTCGGAATGGTGTGAATGGCCCATGCGGCGGACGGAGCAAAATGCGCGCCCGTCCGGGCGCTCCCGTGTGGAGAATTTCAGGCTGTTTTGTTCGAAGCGAGCGAGCGGCGAATCGACGTATATGTTGATGAGTAAGTTACGATGAACATATTTGTCGATCACGAACGATCACCGCTACGTGAGCGTCGCCAGCAATGGTCTCACCTGAAAGCGGCGACATCTCTAACCAACGCCCATGGGGCACGCCAAGCGTAACTGGTCGTAAGAAAGTCCCGGAGCCTGAAGCCCGGAGCCCGTGTGATGCCGCCAAACGACATCAATGTATCTGCGAGCCGGTTCATCTACATTCTTGTGGCAGACGGTGAAACCGCTGCCTCTGGCGATCCCTCACCGGGGGCTTCTCCATATCCGGGACCATCCCCATTGCAGCAGGCCGGCGAGACCCATTCCCGCCATCACGGGCCAGGTTTTTACGTGGGGCAGCAGCAATGCGCCTGTCAGGAAGCACGCGCCCAGGAAGAATTGCCATTTCATTCTGGCCTCCCGCGAAAGTGCCGGGAGTCGGTTTGCTTTCAAGAATCCCGCCGTGTCCGATGTCTTCCAAGGGAGCGCGTTTGGCGGGGCGGTAACGACTCAGTGACGGGCAGAGGCGAACGCCGAACGCGCGTTCATTTCAGAAGGAAACGCGAGTAGAAATCCGGCCGGAGATGATGCTGGAGAGGAACGATCGACATCGCGGGCCGCCCGGGAGCTGCCGGCCGCAAAGCGTCGGGGTAACGCAGGCGCTCAGCGATGGCCGGGCGTGCGCGACAATCGTGCCTCGCTCGCCCAGCCTCTGCGCCTGTCGCCGCTCAGGGTTTGACGACTTTCACGACGTAGTAGCTGACCGTCGTCGGCACTTCCTTGAACCAGTGCGGCATGCCGGCAGGAATGACAATCACGTCGCCCTTGACCAGTTTCTGCGGCGTTCCACCCGTGATGTCGCTACCGAGCCACTGATCGGGGCCGCTCTTCTTCGCTCCGACAGCCTTTCCACCGGTCACGAAGGTCGCCGTACCGTCGACGATGTACAGCACGTCCATCTCTTTATCGTGGATTTCCACCTGACCCGGCTTGTCGCGATGGCTGCCCGACACTTTAACGTCGGAAGCGGTGACGATCGGTCCCCCCTTCGCCAGCGCCGTCGCCACGTTCGTGTGATCGACGAAGGTGGCCTTCGACACCGGGGTCAGAGGCTGAGCGGGTGCGGATCCCTGCGAATAGACGAACAGCGGCGCCGCCACCACCAACGCAAACGTCACTCCAAGCAGATACTTCATCTGGCCCTCCTTGCTGAACACGTCACGTTGGCAAACTGCTTCGTTTGACTCATGACCTTTTGGATACCTTGCCGGCTGAATTACCGTCGGCGTCAGTCGGGCTCATCTACTTGTCCCGTATGGACAAGAGCCAGCTGACAAAGGCATGCGTATATAGGGGATCCCTCTCGCTTGCGGAGCCTACGCCGAACAATTCGTCAGGTCAAGGCGTGTTTGACCCTCGGGTCTCCGCGCCGCCAGTGTTCAGCGCGGCGACTTGAAGAGACCGAGATCGACGAACTCTCCCATCAGCCGATACCCGGCGGCGTTCGGATGCGTGTAGTCGCAGTTGAGCTCGGGCTTCATCGATTCACTTCCGGCATAAACGGGTCCGCCCTTCAACAACTGATCGAAGTCGATAACCGGATCGAACTTGGCTTTCGTTCGGATCCACATATTGACCGCCAGACGATGCTCCTCCATTGCGGGCGTCCAGCCTGTCGTTGACGGTGGCCTGCCTCGCGGAACGATCGTCACGCCAATAATCGACAGCCCCTTGGCCCGAACCCTCTCGATGATCTGCTCGGTCGCTGCCATCACCTCCGCGGCCGTGGCGCCGCCGGCGATGTCGTTGGTCCCTTCGAAGAAAATGACATGGCTGGTACCCGCGTGTTCCAGAACGTCGCGCTCAATCCTCTGGAGAGCCGTGGGCCCGTTCCCGCCGCCGGCAACAATCCGGTTGCCGGCAATCGCCGCGTTCGTGATTGCTTTCGCCTCACCGGGTGCCTGTGCGGCAAGACGAGCCGCCAGGACGTCCGTCCAACGTTGATACTTGTCGGGTACGACAACGCCGTTTTCCGTCGTGCTGCACCGGCCGTCGGTGATCGAGTCCCCGAACGCCACGATGGTCCCGCGCGCCGATGCCGACAGCACATCAACAGCGGCCACCCAGTAGACCGGGAAAGCGTCGACCATCGTGCCGCCAGCCATTCGCGGGACCGGTGTGAAGGCGCTGCCGGAGGATTCGGCGGCGAGGCCGCCTCTGGCGTAATAGTTGGTCACCAAGCCCAGCGTGTGCGTGCTGATATCAGACGCCGAAGCAACGTCGAGACTCACCGCCAGGAGCTGGAAGGCCTTGACGTCGAAGGCGACCGCGTCGCTCCACGCGCCTTGGCCCGGCGCCAGATTGAGGCTGCTCGCGCCGTCAAAGGTGAGCCTGGTGTTCGTTCCCGAAACCACCGCAGCACCCGAGTCCAAGACGCCAACGAATGCACCCGCGAAGGCTACCGGGCTCTGTCCCAACGTATTCTCGAATTTGACGCGCACCGAGCTGCCAGAAATCGTCGGACGGACGATCATGCGTACCGTGCGATCGCCGAGCGCGGGAATCGTCTCGCGAACGTTGTGCGACACCGTCCACGCGGAGAACCATTGCGGCGGTCGTTGTGCCATCGCATCAGAAGGAGGGAACACGATCGCCATCAACGACGCGAACGCGGCAACCGCGCCGGCACGCAGACGGCATTCCCGCTGCGGACGTTCGCCACGCGACCTCGGTTCTCGAAGCACTGTCATCCCGCCTTATTCCTTCACCGCCGTGAAAATGATTTCCACCGTCGCATCCGCGCCCATCAGAGCGATCCCCACGGTCGCGCGCGCGGAAACATGCTTGCCGAGCACCTCTCGGAACACGGCGTCCATCTCCTGAAGGGTCGTCATGTCCGGCAGATAGACGACCGCGTCGACGACGTCGGACCAATCGAATCCGGCGGCTTCGAGCGTGCGGCCGACCCGCGAGAGCACCTCGGCGGTCTGCGCCCTCACCGCCCCTTTGTTCGCAGGAGTGTTGCCGGTGATGCCGGCAAGGTACAGACGGTTTCCGACCTGAATCGCGGAGCTGTTGTTCGGGCTGGCCGTTCCTGGCGACCCGTCGGCGTTCGGCGTCGTAAACGCCTTGCGCCCGGCGTCCTTCACCGCCACCATCGCGATCTGAACGAGGTCATCCGAGCCGGGCACCCCTCCTCTTACCGTCGCGCGGGCCGGGAGGGCGTTGGGGAAATACGGGCGATAGGTCGTGTTCATCCCCTGGAACGTCGCCTCGTCACGCAGAAACACGCGAGCCGACACCACGTCGGCGAGCGTCATCCCAGCTTCTTTCAGGATCGCCTGCGCGTTGTCGAGCTCGGCCTTGGTCTGGACCGTGATGTCGCCTTTGACCGGGGTGTTGTCCTTCCCGTTCCGGCCGAGCAGCCCGGAGAGAAACACGGTGTTGCCGGTCTTGATTCCGTAGCTGATCGGGTCCGTTGGCTTGCTCCAGCCGGCCGGCCGGAGCACGACCCGCTCGCTCCCGGATAGAACGGCGACCATCGAGATTTCGATGAGGGCGTCGGCGCTCGTCAGCGGCTCGCTGACCAAGACGGTCGTCCGGGCTGGCGGATCCTTCGGCCAATACGTCGCGTAGACCTCGTTCATCGCCGCAACGTCCTCCTGACGCCGCAGATAGACCATCGCAGCGACCGCGTTCGCGACGTTCGATCCGGCACGCTTGAGGGTGCCGCTGATGTTGTCGAGCGTCTGCTTGGTCTGTGCCTTGATGTCGCCTTTGGCGATCGGGCCGGACGCCGGCCCGACGGTGCCGGCGACGTAAATCAGGCCGCCGGCCATGACGGCGCTGCTGACGGGAGACCCCGGACTCGTTCCGAAAACCTTCTTCTGCGCTGACTGCGCGTGCGGAGAGGCGGTGGCCATGACCAAGACGACGATTGCGGCCGGCAGGCGCATACGGAACTCCTTGCGAAGAAGATCTCGGTGGAAAAGCTTCAACAGGCCAGTGCGGAAGACGATGCTCGAACTTCGCGGGCCGTCCCTCGGCAGGCTACTTTCTCACGAACTTCTTCACGTTCGTGCCGGTGACCTCGCCCACGTAAATTGCGCCGCGCGAGTCGATCGCCACCGCCGTCGGGTTGCTCAGGCCTTCAATGCGATCGATGATCTTTCCATCCTTCAAACGCACGGTCAGCAGACAATTGTTGGTGCTGCCGTCGACGAGATACATCAGATCGTCCTTCACCGTCACACCCCACGGCACGCCGAGGTGGGTCCATTGATTCAGAAACTTCCCGTCGCGATCGAAAATCTGCACGCGGTTGTTCGAGCGGTCGGCGACGTAGATGCGGCCGTTGCCGTCGATCGTGATGCTGTGCGGCATATCGAACTGCCCCGGCTCGGTGCCTTTGCCGCCCCACCACTTGATGAATTTGCCGTCTTTCGATAGCCGCACGACTCGCGTGTTCGGACCCTCGCCGTCGGCGATGAAGATGTCGCCGTTCTTCGCGACGGCGAGATCCGCCATGCCGTTGTAGAACTCCTTCGACTCGTTGTCCCCTTTCATGCCCTTCTGGCCGATCGTCAGGAGCAGCTTGCCTTCGGGCGTGAATTTGTAAGCGGTCATCGCGCCGCGATCGGTCACCCACACGTCGCCGTCACGATCGGTCCGCAGGAAGTGCGTGGTCGTGAACATGCCCTTGCCCCACGCGCGCAGGAACTTGCCATTCCGATCGAACGCCATGATCGGCATGCCTTCGTCGCGATGGAACACATAGAGGTTGTCGTGAGAGTCGACGTCGAGACCGGTCGCCGCACCCCATTTCGTCACTTCCGGCGGGAACTGCACCCAGTTCTCGACCAGCCGGTAGTGACCCGTGTCCTGAGCAGCCACCGGAGCGGTGACCAGGAACCACACGAAAGCGGCGAAGAGGAGGATGCGAGGCATAGGCGGCGGAGCAGGCTCCTTTAATTCCTGACGTACTTCTTCAGGGCGCGGCCGCCGACCAGGGCTCCGTAGACGTTGCCTGCGGCATCCACCGCCACGCCTTCCTGCGAACCGTCCGGGTCGGGGTCCGGGATGAATTCCTTGACCTTGCCGTCGGCGATGCTGCCGATTCGGATACCCTTCTTGAAACCGGGGTTGACCGTTTCCGTCGACTGGTGATCGCTGACGAACAGCGTTCCGTTCTTGTCGAGGAACAGGCCGGCCGGCCGGCCGAACTGCTTCCACTCTTCGAGGAACTTGCCCTCCTGGTCGAAGATCTGGATTCGATTGTTGCCCCGGTCGGCCACGAACAGCCGGCCGCGAGAGTCCAGGACGAGGGCATGGGGCGAGTCGAATTCGCCAGGCGCGGACCCTTTCTTCCCCCACGCCTTGATGAACTTGCCGTTCTTGGAGAATTTCACCACGCGGGCGTTGGAATTCCCGCCATGTCCGTCGGCCACGAAAATATCGCCATTGGGAGCGACGAGGACATCGGACGGCAGATTGAACGTGTCGGGACCGTCTCCGGCGACGCCGGCCGTGCCGAGCGTCATCAAGACCCGGCCGTCCTGGCTGAACTTGAAGACCTGCTGGCCCTTTCCTTTTTCCCCGCCGCCGTCGGTCACCCAGATATTGTTTTCACTATCCACGTACAGGCCGTGAGGCGTGACGAACATGTTCGCGCCAAAGCTCTTCACGATGTTGCCGGACGAATCGAACTTGACGATCGGGGCCACGCTTGAATCCGTACACTTGTTCTCGCCACATCGCTCGAAGATCCATATGCTGCGGCCATCGCGATCGATATCTATTCCGTAGGTTCCTCCCACGGTCCGTCCCGGAGGAAACTTGAAGAAGTTCGTGACCACGTGGAACGGATTGGGGTAGGCATTGCCATCGGCTTGCGCGGACGGCATCCGGCCAGACAGGGCTGTCGTTACGACGATGGCGATGAGCGTCAATTTCACACGACCTGTTTGCGACATCGCAGCCCCTCTGGGAAGAGAATTGACAGTCAACCGGCACTAGCCGGGGGGGCTCGCTCCGCTCAATATGGACGTGCCTCACGCCGGGCTGCGACAGGCTGGCCATCGGCTCCGCCCATCACACGGCGCTGATTATGGCTCAATGGAGAAGCAAGTCAATCGCCGACAACACCGTTGCAGCGAGGCAGGTCTGACACTTCCGAGAGCCCGTCGGCCCAGAAAGGGCCTGGGAATCCATTCATATACGCCGATCGGCAAGCGCATCGACTGCCTCGGCGAGCGGTTTCTGCGTTCTACGACGCGGCGATCGATCCAGCGCTTCGGACTCGACGCACATCCCCACGCTCTTCGACAGCGGTGTGTGCCTGGTCCAACACGCCGGATCGACCGCGCCCGTTCGCTATCCGAGGCCGTCTGGCCTCGCCCCGCCACCACCCTCGTCCTTCTCCTACTCCACGACAGAAAAAATTTCGCGAGATCCGGACTCTACCAGCGGGGTGATCTTTTGATAGTTCGCTTGCCAGTCTTTGTCCCCCATCAACCGGGGCGCCGCTGATTCGAATGCCGCCAGGTTTGGTACCGTGAGCTCCAGGACCACCGTGTAGAAGGGCCCCGTCAGGTCGGTGAGCAGTCGCGTGGACACGTCAAGCCCAGCACCGACCCGCTTCTGGATGGCGATGCCTTCCTTGAACAGTGCCACTGCTTCGCGGGCCTTCCCGAACTTCAGCCGAAACACATTGCGAATGATGACCATGCGTGATTCCTTTCTTGATTGAGATTGACGAAGATTCACTCTACTGAATACGGTCGCCGACCGCCATTCGTGACTCCCGTTTGCCTCGAATTCCAAAGTGGCCAACCGCCGAGGATGACTGCAAATCGGGCATGGCTCGGCGTGCAGCGTCCGAATTCACCGCTCATCTCCGTCAGGCGGAGTCATGATGGCCACCCCGTTCGCGTTGGCCACCCCGATGGTGATCGGCGCGCCGCTGGCCGTCAGCTCGCCAAATCTGTTGTAAACGAACATCGACAAGTGCGACTGCCCGGCGCCGTGATCGATCACCCCCAAGACGCCGGCGTCTGCGTCGATATCCGACGGCGAACCGCCGGTCGCAATCGTGGCGGCCGCCGGGTTGTCGACGAAAACATGATTTCCGGTGCCGATGACGCGACTAATAGTCTTACTGCCCGTATTGGCCGTGAAGATATATTTCCCTGCCCGCGTCGTCCAGCATGGAGCCAGCTGGCCGGCGCCGATCACCGACGTGAACGCGCCATTGCGAAACAGTCCGTCCTGGCTGGAATGCGCCAAGGTGATGACGGCGGTGCCATCGGGGTAGACGGAAAAGCCGAATGGTGTCAGGGTGCCTGCCGGCGCTGACACCGCGGTGGGCGCCGCGCCGATCACGGCGCCGTCGTGAAGAGCGACGACATCCACGGTGCCGGGATCCGGGTCGGTTTTCAGCGTCACGAGCAGACGTCGGTCGTTGAGCACACCCACCTGCGCGGTGCTGCCACTCGGAGGAACCCCGCCGCCGGACAACTCCAGCCAGGTCGTGCCGTCCATCCATTCGACGTTGTTGTGATGCATGACAAATGAATCGACCGTCGTCGCTCCGGCCACGTACATGTGATCGTTACCGAAATCCACGCTCACGGGCGCGCTGGTCGTCGCCACCAGCTTGTCAAACTTGAGGCCGTGTCCACTGCGCTTGAACAAGGCCACGGTGCTCGTGCCGTTGTTGACGACGGCGACGATTTCGCCGTTGTACTGTTTGACGCCACGGGCGTTGCCGCCGACGCCACCTTTCCCGTGCGTGGGCAGCGACTGGAGAAGGACGCCGGTGCGGGCATCGAAGACTTTGATTTCGTTCGACATCGGATCGTTGGTCATGGTCACCGCCAACGTGGCGGCACGATGGCCGCCTTGAGCGCTCGCTACTCCTGTGGCGAACGCCAGCAGCACTGCCGCACTGCAAAGACTCATCAATCTAGACATACGACTCTCCTTCTCGATCTGCCGTTCAATGTGACGGAAGCCTCGGTGGCCAATTGGCGCCGGGGCGGCGGGAGCAATGCCGGACCAGCTACCTGGCTGGCGGCGCGCTCATGGAAGTTGCGGTGATCGGCGCCATGATGTGGGCGTACGGCGTCCCTGGGTACATCACGTACGGACCGCCGTTCTTCGGATCGCTCGAAATGCCCGCGAGCGACTCGAGGTCAGGCACGAGGACCATCAGATGAGGAGCGGCCCGATGCCATTGATTGTCGGCGGTGGCTGTCATCGCGTACGGATCCGTATTGCTGCCCCATCCTCCGCCCGGCGCGATCATGTAACCGATTCCGACGCGCGCGATGTGCGGCGCCTTGTGTGCCACGTACGCGTCGATCCATTGCATCCAGGACTGATCAACGCACATGGGATCGTTGCCTTCCGACTCGGCCATGTCGGGCAGGCAGCTCCAGCCGTTGCTGCCGGCGCGGAGGACGGCGGGCGACTCACCCTCTCTTGCGGGCCAGTCGAGAATCGTTGCCTGCGCCGACACTGAGGCGGGCGCCGCCGACATGGCGTTGACAATCTTCTGCTCGCGGGTCATCACCTTCTTGGTGGCCATCGGCATCCCGTGGGGCTTGGCCGGTTGCGCCGCTGCCTGTCCGCCGGCGATGAGTGCCGCTGAGAGATACCCGGCGGCTCCGACTCCAGCAAGACCGAGCAGGGTCGTACGTACAATAGGCCTCGTGATCCGTTTACCCATCGTGTGCTCCTTTCAACCGATTACTACGGAGCCATCGTGCAGTCGGTTACCGAGCAGCTGACGCCGACCCGTGTGAGGCTTTGCTGTAACCGATCGGTCACGGCGCCCGTAGTACCTTCAGCGCCGGGTTCCAGCCGGTGACGGCGGAACAGGAGCGCCAGTCGGCCAGCCTGATGCGGCTTGCGCAGGCCGGTGACCAGGTCGCGTACGCGTCGCTGCTCGTGCTGTTGACGTCGGCGACGCGCCAGTTCGCGCGCGCGCGGCTGGGCGCCGTGCCGTGGATCGACGATGTCGTGCAGGAGACGCTGCTGGCCGTGCATCGCGCGCGGCACACGTACGACCCGGAGCGGCCGTTCGCGCCGTGGTTTTACGCCGTGGCCTCCAGCCGGTTGATCGACGTGATGAGAAGGGAACGCCGCGTGATGTCGCGCGAGATTCCCGGCGACGTGCTGCCGGACGCTCCGGTCGCCGATCTGGCGATGGCCCGCGATGAGATCGACGTCGACGCGATTCACGCCGCCGTTGCCTCGCTTCCGGCTCGGCAGCGTGAGGTGATCGTAGCCTTGAAGTTCGGAGACCAATCGGTTCGTGAAGTGGCGGGTCGCTTCAATATGACGGAGTCGGCTGTGAAAGTGACCGCACATCGCGGCTATCGCGTGTTGAAGCGCTTGCTGGGAGGCCACGAGCGTGCGGACTGACGAGCTGATCGTGCAACTCGCGGGCGCGGCTGGCCCTGTCCGGAGGCTCCCCAGTCCGTCGGCACGGCTGGCTCGGTGGACCGCTACGGCGGTGCCGATGGCGGCACTGGGCGTGGTCGTGATCCGCCCGCGCGGCGACATCTTGAGCGTGATTCATCAACCGACGTTCGTGGGAATTGCAGGGGCGATCGCGGCGACGGCGCTGCTCTCCGCGGCTGCCGCGTTCGTGTTGAGCGTCCCTGGCGCGGAGCGTTCCCCGCTGCAACGGGTAGTACCGCTGCTCGCCGGCGGCCTATGGGCGCTCGTGCTCGCCGTCCTGTTGACGAATGGTGGCAACTCGATGCAACGGCTGCTCGCTCTGCCGTTTCATTGGGCCTGTCTGATAGAAATTGCGGGATTGGGCGTGCTGCCGGGCTGGGCTCTCTTTCGGATGCTGCGCCTCGCCGCGCCGCTGCGACGAACCTGGACTGCCGCGCTGGCGACGCTTGCCGCCGTCTCGCTCGGGGCCGTCGCTACCCAGATCATCTGCCCCATCGATGATCCGGCGCACCATCTCGTTGGCCACCTTTTCCCCGTGGCGGTTCTATCGGTATGTGGGGCGATCGCGGGGCGCCGGTGGTTGAATTGGCTCAGCCCCGATTAGTCGCACTCGCGGGTGCACGTCATGTCACGACGCTCTGGTCAGCCGCGGGCGATCGATTCAAGTGCGGCTTCACATGAGGGTCGTACACCGAGGCGGGCCCGGACGTCATGGGGCAGCGATCGGCTGAGGGCCCGTTCACTCTCGTGGCTTTGTCCCTTTCTCGGATTGCGACACTCGGCCGAGTTGGTGCACGCGTTCGGTCAGGCTGCCCTTGCGGATACGAACCGAGGCGCGGCTGACGTCGCCGATGCTCCCGCCAAGTTCCACGTCGAGCCCGGCCGACTTGGAGAGCCCGATCTTCTGACTGGCATACACGCTGCGGTGTCCAACCATCAGAAACGCCGTGGCGGCCGCCAATGACGCATACACCCCCTCAGGACCAGGCAGGAGCTCCATCGCCATCACCGCGGCCGCGATCGGCGTGTTCGCCGCCGCGGCGAGCATTGCCACCAGGCCGACGGCCGCCAGGAACGTAGACGGGAGACCGAACACACGCGCCAGGGCGGCGCCGCTGGTCGCGCCGACGAAGAAAATCGGCGTCACGATGCCGCCGCTGCCACCTGTTTCCAGCGTAATCGAGGTCGCCAGGATCTTGAGCAGAAAGGCGCCCGCGAAGACGGTCGTCGTTCCCGACAACACTCCGTTGATCGTGTCCGTTCCGAGCCCAGCGTAAGTATCACCAGCTGCGACATACAAGAGCACGAGCATCACGCCGCCTGCTGCGGCGAGCAGATAGGGCCGGCGTTCGAAACGACCGAGCGTGCGCTCGAAAAAGCGGAGCGATTCAATGAGCAGCAGCGCGATCAGCCCAAAGAGCGCCCCGCAGGCCAGCATGATCAGGATGGTTTTCACTTGGTGAGCGTCGGCGAAGGGGGCCTGAAGCGCGGGAAAGGGCGGCCGCACGCCGCACACGAGATGCGCGACGATGCCCGCGACGAGCGCCGGAAAAATGACCGTGTAATCGATCTGCCCGAGATACAGCACTTCGATGCCGAAGAGCGCGCCGGAGACCGGCGTGCCGAACACGGCCGCGAATCCGGCACTGATGCCGCAGATCACCAGTCG
>JADMIO011006450.1_pt1 | contig 13258 bp, 11 predicted proteins | sample 8958161 | NCBI WGS metagenome assembly JADMIO01 (sample SAMN16585339, study PRJNA669376) | soil metagenome | isolation source: Crop rotation soil | place: USA: Cullars Rotation, Alabama | collected 2011 | reverse complement strand
CTCGGTGTCAGCAAGGTCCTCGTCTCCGGCGAGCACCGCCTCACCGCCGAGCAGGTCCAGTCCGCCGCCGACGTCCCCAAGGGCACCCCCCTCGCCCGCATCGACACCAGCGCCGTCGCCCGTCGCGTCCGCGCCCTCGACGCCGTCGCCTCCGTCACCGTCACCCGCAGCTGGCCCAACACCCTCAAGGTCACGGTCATCGAGCGCACCGCCGCCGTCGCCGTCCAGGACGGCGCGTCGTACGACCTCCTCGACTCCACCGGCGTCCAGTTCGACAGCGCCCCCACCCCGCCCCGCGGCGTCGTCCGCCTCCAGGCCACCGGCGACGCCCGCACCGCCGCCCTCACCGTCCTGACCAGCCTCCCGACACAGCTGCGCCGTGCCGTCTGGATCGTCCGCGCCGCCTCCCCGCAGGAGGTCTCCCTCGTCCTGCGTGGCAACCGCGTCCTCGTCTGGGGCTCCGCCACCGACGGCCCTGCCAAGGCCGCCGCCGCCGTCGCCCTCCTCAAGCTCCCCGGTCACGTCTACGACGTCAGCAGCCCCACCGTCGTCACCCGCCGCTGACCCGGCAAGACCGGACCGGGTCCTCCCACCGTTTCGGTCTCCTCGGCGACTTTGTCGTTCGCCGCGAACGTCTTCCCTGACAAGCAGTCAGGAATCGCTGGGCCGAGAAGCACAGCCTGACTCGCGGTCCCTCCGAGCACGAGGTCAGCGACGGTGCGACGAACTCGCGGTCCGCCAGTCGAATCACCAGCGGACACGAGCGAAGCCGTGAACAAGCGGCACTTCTCCCCTCCCAGGAGGGGAGCCCAGAAGCGCACCTGTAGGGGCACCTACAGGGAACAATGGTGCGCATGACCTCCCCGGGCAAAACGTTCCAGCAAGGATCGGAGATCCTCGCGGTCCTGGAGGAAGGTCGCGACCAGGAACTAGTAGGTGTGCAGGAGACCGAACAACTGGACTTCAAGGCCCAGTACTCCCTGTCGGAAGAACGGGGCAAGTGGGAGCTTGCAAAGGATGTAGCGGCTCTCGCGAATTCGGGCGGGGGCTTGATCGTGATTGGCGTCGATACTCGCGCCGACGTCGATACCGATACGGACATCGCAGAACGAATCCGTCCGGTACCTGCCGAGCTGATGCGGCCGAAGCAGTATCGCGATGCAATCGCGTCTGGCTGCTATCCGCCACCACGGGGGATCGACGTCATTTCTTATGCTCGGCCGAATGATTCGGCGCTCGGGGCCATCCTCGTGCCGCCGCAACCCGATGACGACTTGCCGTGCCTGTCGGTGCGGATGCTCGAAGGTGATTCAAAGCGCGGCGTCGGGATCGGGGTTCCCTACCGTTCCGGTCCGCATACGGCCTGGGAGGCGCCTGGCATCATCCACCGTGACTTGAGCGAGGCGCGAAGGGTAAGGCGGCAGGCCAACCCGGCATATGCCGATCCTGCCCAGGCTCTGAGGCCGCCTCCCCTGGAGGATGTTGCGCGGCTGACAGATGCCGAGGCGACTCGGTTCGAACAGTTTCTTAGCACGCCAGATTTCCCGCTTCTGCTCCTGGCTGCAGTTCCGAACAAGCCCCAACCAGTGCCGATCGACGGCTTTTACGAACGCTCGAAGATCTTCGGAGCTGTCGCCAGTCCACCCACAATCCGACATGCGGGCTTTGCCCTTGCCTGGTCCAGAGAGCCAGAGAACGTCGACGGGGCTCTCGTGAATAGCATCGCTGACCGAACGATTCTTCGGGTCGAACCCAACGGCATCTCGATGGCGGGCGCGGTTGGAGGCCCAGAATTCCTAACTCGCGCGGGAGGCTCGGGCCAGGCCACGCAACCGACGGCTCGATCGATTAACCCAACTGTCCTCGTCGAGTGGTCGTACCTGTTCTGTCTGTTCATCTCCGAGCGGATGGCACCTTCAGTCAATGGCGGATGGACGATGGCTGCCCGCCTACGCGGCGGTCGTGAACGGCCATGGCCGCTGCGTCTGCTGGGCGGAACCAACCGCGATGTTTGGGGGGACGGCTCAACGCCAGGACTCGACGACTGGCACATGGAGTTCCCCGCGTCACTCGAACCTGGCAAAGATGCGTTCACTCTGCTCAAAGGCATCTACTCCCTGTTCGGACTGGGGCCGGACCAGATTCCCTACACGAAAGGCCTGCAGGTGGATCCAAGCCAGATCCAAGCGATTCGCTGATGGCTGCGCTGGGTGAGCTGCCGCTCTCCGCGTCCGGTTGGGTGAGGGACCAGTTGACCTACTCGGCGCGAGAGTCCAGGTACTCGAGAATCAGCCGGTTTCCGCGGAACCAGGACGCGGCCAGCTGCGACCACTCCTCTGACGTCAATGACCCATCTACGCGGAACAACTTGCGGTAATGGTCGCCCTTACCTCGGCGGGCGAACTCACCCTGTACCGCTGGATATGTCGCCGGTTTGTACGCCTTAACGGCGCCATCGCAGTGAATGAAGGCGCGCTCGTGCGTGTCGCGGATCGCATGCAGGTATCGCGCGAGAACCCACTCCTGACCCGCCTCGGGGGGCGGCATGAACTCCTCGATTTCCACTGTCTTAAGGTGGCCATCTGCGGTCCACCGCACTGAGAGTCCCGCGTAAGGATTGAGGATGGACAACCCGCCGGCGCGGTCCCCATGGAACGTCTCGCCGACCTCATGTACGTCGTCCAAGAAGCGGTCGCTCAGGGGCTTGCCGTACCAAAAGTCCTTCTCTTCAACTTCCTGATGCTCCTCGCGCTGCCTCAGCCGTCGATCATCTATCGCAAGGCGAGCCGTGAGGCCATGCCGATCCGCTAGGCCGAGGACTTTGCCGATGAGCTCGTAGTGGATGTTGGACGAGAAGCCCCTGCGCAGAAACTGGTGGTAGTGCAACGAGTACCCATCCAGCAGCAAGCCGTGCGGGCGCGCATCGAGCCCTGAGATATCCACAAGGCCGTCGGCGTCCAATCTAGCCAGGAGTCCGGGCACTGCTCGCAGTACTCGACTCTCTGGATCCGGAGGGCCCAGAGCCGCCTCGGGCAACTCAAAGTACGACGACCAAGTGGTCGCCTTCAGCAGAGCCTCGCATGGGCTGTCCAGCTGCAGAACGTCCGGTAGCCCAGCTGCTAGGGCCGCCAGGACCCCCGGTTCGTTCTGCTCCCAGCCATCCAGAATGGCAACTGCCTCGGCTCGCAGGGCGACCACTCTCGCTCGGTCATCGTGGAACAAGAAGATTGGAGGTGTGGCAAGGTCCACCATGACCTCGAGCAGTTTGTCGTAGGCCGAGCCGAGCTTGATGCGCACCGGATTTACGACGTCATCGTCCAGTTCGGACATGTGGTGACTGTAGGACGCGGCCTGCTTCCGGCGCAGCGAAGAGCGCCGCCCCCAGCGACTTCAGTCCCGCCGCAGGTGTGACTGCAGATTGATGAGAAGGCCGGACGCTCCCACGATATGAGTGCGTGGGACGTCGCAGACGCTCCTCGAACGACCGGCCTCGGACTTGCGAGCCGGGGATCACATAGCTAGTAGTAATGAGAAATCGGCTCTGTGTCCAAGGAGAAAACGTCCATGGACGGCTGTTCGGCGTTGACGTCCAGCCCGGCGCGTCTCAGGGATGCCGCGACTCTGGCTCGAGCCTGAGCCCCTCGTTGCTGCATGGAGGCAAGGTCAGCGCCGGTGCCGGCCTTGACGCCGTCGATGATGGCCCAGCGCTCCATGAGCGCCGGGAGCGCACGGGCGCGGGTCTGCTCAAGTTCGCGACGCGCTAGGAGCAACTCGCCGCGCTTGGTTGCAAGGGCTCGTGTCAGGGGCTCGTGTGCCTCGAACTGCCGCAGCGTGGCTGCGGTCTGGTCCAAGGCTCTGTTCATCTCCAGCAGCGAGTGCGCGCCGACGTTGACGAGGTCGCGCGCGATGCGCTCCCGTTCGCGGATCGACCGCTTGCGGGCGTACTGCACGGTGCCGACGATCAGGCGGGCGGTCGTGTCTGCTGTACGTCGCAAGGCGAGGTCGATCAGCGGTATGACGACGAGGCTGGCGAGCGCCAGCGTGATCGAGATGCGCGCTAAGCCACGGTAGAACGAGTGCTCAGCTCCGTCGAGGGCCCCTTCGACAGCGACCGGCTCGACGAGTAGGAAGCCAGCCAGCGAGGCAATCCAGCCACTCATCATGCCTCGCTGTTGGCGCGTGAGTAGTCCAGGACTGGCGGCCCAGCTGCTAGCGACGGCACGTGCCTCGACAACGATCGACAACGCGAGGACCGGCAGCACCTGGGCCACGACGGACCAGTACGTGCGGTAGTCATCGGCACTGGGGGCGGCCATGCGGCGGCACGGTACCGGCCACTGACAGTCCAGCGCCGAACACTGGGGCCGCGTGCCGCCTGTCGGAGGACAGCGACCAGATGCTGTTGCCGAGGGGGCACAAGTGGGCGTTAGTTCAGCTCCCCCCGGCCGGACACTGAATTGTTACCGATTCAGGGGACTTGAGAATGTTACCGATTCAGGGGGACTTGAGCGCGCCATCAGACGCGACGTAGACGTGCCGTTCTCGAACATTGCTAACAGCCCGCTACTTCACCCGCGGCACCCGAGCGAGGGTAGGCGCCGCTCGCGGGGCGTCGAGACCCGGCCTTGCCGTCTGCCGGCCGGGTCTCCGGCCTTGCATGCTCTCTGACAAGGCCGGACTACCGTCACCCCATGCCAGATCGCTGGGAGAGCACGACGCACGACTGGCGAATGACTGTCGACGAGGCGCACCTCCGGCTGATCGCCTCGCAGGCTGAGACATTCGCGCCTGGGGGAACCCGGCACCTGCTCCACGAGGTGCTCGCCTACGTCGCCGACGAGGTCGAGGCCGTCGAGGCTGCCAGCCGCAGGTGTGACATCACCGTTCACGGCGATGGGTCCTTCAGCATCCGGGACTACGGTCGCGGCACCGACACTCGTCGCGACGACGGCGGACGTGTGGTGCGCAAGCCGGTGATGGCAACCAAGGACCTGCGGTTCTTCGACGCGGCGTACGCACCCGGTCTTCCTGACGGGAGACTTCGGAGGGGCATGTCTGTCGTCGCGGCGTTGAGTGAGTGGCTAGTTCACGAGAACCGACGCCTGGACGGTGGCTGGCGGCAGCGGTATGAGCGCGGCATCCCGGTCGATGAACTGACCGTCCTCGAACCGGACGGCACCACCGGGACGCTCGTGCACTTCCGAGTCGTCGCTGGTCTGGATCCGCTTCCGGCTGGCGAACTGGCCTCGTTGCAGTCGGACTGGCCCGTCCTCGAGATCACCTACCGTCACAGCAACTAGTTGCCGCTCCGCACTCGTCGGGAAGCTCGTCAGACACGTCAGCTCGGCGAACCGTCCTAGCCGTCGGCGTCCGCATGTCCAGTGTGATGACACCATCTGCGGATGGATGACGCGCGGCGCCGTGCATGGCTGCTGCGTGCCGGCGTTGCATGCTTTGCACTGGGTCTCGTGGCGATCACGCTGCCGTTGGTGGCCCGTGCCCGCGAGTCCGGGATGAGGCGGGTCGTTCTTGCTGGCGGCTCCGAGTCAGTCACGCTCCCTGCGCACGTGACGTACGGCATCTACTTCGACGACACCGACAACAGTGGCTACTCAGAATCCTGCGACATCACGGACGGCCGGGGCCGGCCCGTTTCCCTCCGCGAGCCTGGGTGGAACGTGTCGGGCTCAGACTTCGAGAACCTCGACTACGTCTTCAACACCGGCACGGGCCGGCTCACGGTCGACTGCCAAAGCTCCGCGGAACGCGTGACTCTCCGGCCTGCGCCTAGTCCACGGGGCGTCCTGCTGGGCGCTCTGCTCGCCCTGCTCCTGCTCGGCGCAGGCGTGGCAGCCCTGGTCATGCGCGGGCGATCGGGCCGGGTAAGAGCCGGGGGAGCGTGGCCTGCAAGCGGCAACCCGGTGGCGGTACCGCCTGGCTGGTACCCGGACAGCACCTCCCCAGCACAGCTCAGGTACTGGAACGCGCGTGGACGGAGCACATCCACCCCAGGTAGAGCGGCTTCCCGACGAGCTGCTCACCATCAGCGGCTCTGCTGAAGCCCTTCAGGTGCAACCTCTCTCGTCTCGCTCTCAGACGGTGTCGGTGAGCCCGTCGAGGTAGGCGACGTCCTCTGCGTCGATCTGCCAGTCGACGTCGGCGTTCTCCGCGATGCGGCTCGGGGTCGTCGACTTCGGCAGCGGGAGCACGTCGTGCTCGAGCAGGTAGCGGATGCACAGCTGCGCGACGGTCTTGCCGTACTTCGCCGCTATGGCCTGCACCTCGGGGTTGCTCAGGATCCGCCCTGTCGCGAGGGGCGAGTAGCCCTCGACGAGGATTCCCTCTGCTTGGCAGTAGTCGGTGGTCTCGGCCTGCCGGTTGCCGACGAACCACATGATCTGGTTCGCGTGGGGTGTCACGTCCGTACCCGACCGCAGTGACTCGAGGTCCTTCACGTTGAAGTTCGACACCCCGATCGAGCGGGTCGCGCCCGACTCGTAGAAGCCCTCCATCGCCTTCCAGACCTCGATGTTGCCGGCGCGGTAGTCCTTGCCGATCTCGGTCCAGGGCCACGGCGCATGGATCAGGTAGAGGTCGATCCAGCCGAGGTCGAGCGTCTTCGAAGACGCCTCGAACGCCTCCACCGCCAGGTCGTGCGTCTTGACCTCGGCCGGGAGCTTCGTCGTCACGAAGACGTCCTCGCGCGGAATGCCGCTGTCGCGGACCGCGCGGCCGACGCTCTCCTCGTTGCCGTAGGCCTTCGCCGTGTCGAAGTGCCGGTACCCGAGCCGAAGGGCCTCGGTGACCGCGTCGTATGCGGCTTCGCCGTCCGGGATCTGCCAGGTGCCGAAGCCGAGCCGCGGGATCGAGACGCCGTTCGAGAGCACGAAGGTCATGCGGCGACCCTAGTGGCGTCAGGTGCTGCGGATGACGGCCCAGCTGCTCGTGCCGGCGTCATGCCCTGTCGTGGGGCCGGTGAGCACGCGGTAGACCGCCGTGCCCACGGAGCTGGTGCTAGGGGCGAAGGCGCACTCGCCGTGGCTCGTGGTCTTGGAGGTGCCGGCGCGCACCCAGGTGGTGCCGACGTGCTTCTGCAGCTGGCAGGAGGCGCCGGGGGTGACGGGTGAGGTTCGGACGGCGAGGACGACCTTGGTGCCGCGTCGCACGGTGGATGAGGCGGGGGTGAGCACGACGTGCGGTGCGACGCGAACGACACCGACCGTGGACTGCGAGCCGGTGACGCCCGTGCCGCCCCGGAAGGCGAGGTAGTAGTCGACGTTGCCGGAGGGGTTGACGTAGGTGGAGAAGCGGCCCGCGCTGTCGACGTAGACAAGACGAGCGTTGACCCAGGACCGGCTTCCGTGCGCGCGCTGGTAGAGCGTGAGCTGCGCACCACCGGTCGGTGGCTTGCGGGTGCTGAGCACGATGAGTGATCCGGTCAGGTGCGCCTTGCTGCCCGCCGTGATCGGCCTCGGTGCGTCGAGGGAGAGGTCGGTGCCGCGGATGACGGCACCCGACGGAGGGCCGACGTTGCCGGCGAAGTCGGTCGGGAAAAGCGCGAACGCGTAGTCCTTGTGGGGCTCGACCTTCACGAGGTACGACGCGGCTTCCGGCGTGCCGACCAGCGAACCCTGGCTGCTGGTGGCGGGTGGCGTCGTCCCGTTGGTGATGCGGACCTGGGCGTGGAAGTAGTCGAGCGCCGGGGGCAGGGACCAGTCGAGCAGGACGTTCGCGCCGACGCCCGTGGCCAGCACGGCACCGAGCCCGCTCGGCGGCGTGTCGTCGTGCGCAGGGATCTCGCCGACGGTGCGCGCCCGGTAGTCGATGTGGCCGCGCAGCGCCTTGGAGGTCTCGCCGCACCACTGCTGGAAGGTGAGGGACAACCGGACGATGCGGCCGTCCTCGCGCTCGAGGTCGTCGACCGCGAACATGCCGCGGCCCTGACTGCTGCACTGGACGTCCATCGCGGCGCCCGACGGCTCGTAGGACCGGTAGACGCCCTCCGCCAGCTGCTTGTCCGGACCTGCCGAGAAGAGGCCCTGCCAGACGTTCCCGAACGTGAACGGGAACCGGACCTCGACGACGCCTGCGACCTCGTTGACGATCATCGGGCTGCCTGGAGTCGGCAGGGACGTCGTCGTGCCCGTGGCCTCGTTCGTGACCTCGGCGCCGCTGGCGCCCACGAGCTGCCGCCCTGTGAGGTCGGCGGTGCGGTCGCCCTGGTCCGTGGACACCGTCAAGGTCCCCGAGGCCGGCCCAGGAGCGCCCGGCTCGAAGGCCACGCCGACCCGGCAGGTGGCGTGCGCCTCGACGACACCCGTGCACGTGTCGGAGACGAGCGCGAAGGCATCACTGCTCGAGGCGACGCCCGTCACGGCGAGCGGTCCGTCGCTGTCGTTGCGCAGCACGAACGGGGTTGGCGTGGCCGGCTCGAAGGGCTCAGGCTCCGCGAAGTCCGCCCGGACAGGCAGCAGGTCACCGGCAGGCAGACCGACGCGCACCTCGCCGAGGACGGCGTCCGTCCCGGCGTCGCAGTGCTGCTCGTAGGAGGCGTCGAGGGCCGTCACGTTGCCGTCGGCATCCGTCGTGATCTGGTGGATCGTGAAGCGGCCGGTGATCGAGGCGCACGGCTCGGAGCCGCGCGTGACGTGCAGCAGCGGATGGCCGCCAGCGCCGTCGCCGGTGGCATCCGTGTAGAGGCCGGGGGAGAGCTGCTGACCGATCGGAGCCGCCAGGACCACGGTGGTCCCGCCGCCCTCGGTCACCGTGACCGCGGAGGCCGTCCCCGCCACCGCGAGGTCGGACGCGAGAGTGAGCGCCTGGCCGTGCGTGATCGGGCCGCCGGGCGTCTCGACCATCGTCACGTAGCCCTGGGTGGGCGTCGCGACGGCCACGGACCGGGCAGGTCCGGAGGTCAGCGGCACCGCCAAGACGGACACGAGCGCGACAGAGAGCGGACGGGCGAGCCTCATGCGGTTCCTTCGGACGGGAGCGCTCACCGTAGGCAGGTCTTTGTCAGGAGGAAGACGCTTTGGCCGTGGCCCGTCCGCCACTTCTTGCAGGCGGGCGACCGCTTTGTCCCGAATGCCCGCGACCGCTCAGGCCAGAGCGTCCGCCTGCTCGAGCCGCTGCGCCCGGAGAGTCTCGAGGAGCGTGATCCCGATGGCGCCGGCGCAGATCGACAGCGTGATGCCCACGATGAGCCAGGGGCGCGCGACCCAGCTGCCCTCGTAGTGGTCGCTGATGCAGGTGGTGGCCTGCTTCGGCGCCTTGCAGGGATGCGCGACGTGGACCAGCGTGCGGGGGCCCTCGGCGATCCGGACGGCGCCGAACAGGACGGTGGCGCCGACGACGAGCCCGCAGACCGCGAGGCCGAGCCACGCCAAGATCTTCTCCACGTCCTCACCCTATGGTGCGCAGGTGGTGCTCCCAGCCCTCCACCCGGGGCTGTGCGGCTGGCTCCGTCGCACCTGACGTCCCGCGCGGAGCAGCCCTGCCGCGTCGTACTTTCGCCGCATGAGGAAGGTCGTCGCACTCCAGCTCCTCACCGGAGTGGTGTTCTCCTGCGTCCTCAACCTCCCCGTCCTGCTGGTCCGTGGCGGCACGGGTCGAGCGGTCGCGGTGGGCGTCCTCGTGCTGCTCGTGCTCGGTGTCGCGATCGGCGCTGCTCGTCCCCGTCGCGGGAACCGGACCGTGACCATCACCGGATCAGGGATGGTGACCGGAACCCTGCTGCCCAGCTCCCGGCCGTTCGACGCGGCTGCCTTGATGGCGCGGCTGCACCGGAGGCGGCGGCTGGCGAACCTTCAGCTGCCGGCGCTGGCCGGTGCGCTGGTCGCCGGGTCGGTGGTGGGTGCCGTGTCGGGTCCGTGGTGGGCCGAGGTGCTCGGGGGAGCGGTCGGCTTCGGACTGGCGGTCGTCGTCCTCTTCCTCCTCCTCTTCCCGCGCGAGGCCTGGACCCGCTGACGTCGCTGGAGCAGCCGTCCTGCGCCCCGTGGCTCAGCGGGTGCCGAGGACCTCTGCCGCCAGGAGCACCAGGGCCTCCGTGACGTGCACCAGCTCGGCGACGGGCACGGACTCGTCGGGGGCATGCGCCTGGCGGACGTCGCCGGGGCCGTAGTGGACGGTCGGGATGCCGGCGGCCGTCAGCAGCCGCAGGTCCGACCCGTAGGGGACGCCCTGCACGACCGGGACCTCGCCGGTGAGGGCGACGTGGATGTCGGAGACCTGCTGCAGCAGCGGGCTGCCTGCGGGCAGCATCCCTGGCGCGAACTGGCCGCCGTACCAGGAGACCTCGACGAGGTGACCGACCCCCGCGAGGCACTGCTCGAGCTCGCGGCGGGCGTCGACGACGTCCTCGCCCAGCGCGACGCCGAGCCGCCCCTCGGCGACCAGCAGGTCCGGCACCGACGACGGCCAGTCGCCGGCGCGGAGGGTGCCGACGGAGAGCGGGTACGGGATGGGCCGGTGCGCCATGAGGGGGTGGGCGTGCTCGTTGCGCCGGGCCTCGAGGTCGCGCAGGGCCTGGTGGACCCGCACGTAGACGTCGAGGACGTCGACGCCCTCGTCGCGCACGGAGGCGTGGGCTGCGACGCCGCGGATGGTGAGCCGGAACGTCAGGGCGCCGGCGCAGGCCGGGATGACGGCGAGCGAGGTCGGCTCGGGGACGACGCACGCGTCACCGGCGTGGCCGCGCCGGAGGGTGGCGAAGGTGCCGAGCCCGCCGTCCTCCTCCCCGACGACGCTCCACACCGACAGCCGGCCGCCGAGCTCAACGCCGGCTTCGGCGAGGACGGTGGCGGCCATGACGGCGCACGCGAGCCCGCCTTTCATGTCGCAGGCGCCTCGGCCGAGCACGTTGCCGTCCTGCACCACCCCACTCCAGGGGTCGACCCTCCATGCCGTCGGATCACCGATCGGCACCACGTCGATGTGCCCGTTGAGGACGAGCGTGGGCCCGGACGCGTCGCCCGTGGAAGTGGCGACGAGGCCCCAGGCGTCGACCCGGTCGACCTCCATCCCGGGGAAGGCCGGGTCCGCCGTGACCGTGGGCAGGTCGATCTCCCACAGGTCGGTGTCCATGCCGATGGCTTCGAGGCGCTTGGCGAGCAGCTGCTGCGCCTCGCCCTCCGCCGCCGACCCGGTGACCGACGGGACGCTCACGAGCTCCTGGACGAGGGCCGTGAGCCGTTCGGGTGAGATCGCCGCCAAGGCGCTTGCCAGGGCACCTCCGGGGGCACCGGCACGTTGTCGGAGAGACACATCGCACAGCCTGCCGGATCACGGACGCGCGTGAGGGGGGATCGAACGGGAAAGGGGCGCGCTATGGGGAGCGAGTCCGTCGAGCAGTCCGAGGACCGGGCGCAGCGCGCGCGGCAGAGCATGTCGGTCCTGTCGGCCAGCGCGGACGTCTTCGAGACCTTCTTCGACAGGGCACGCATGGGGCTCGCCCTCGCCGACCTCGCGACCTCCTACGTCCGCGTCAACGACACCTACGCCGAGCTGCTCGGCCGGGCTCCCGAGGACCTGGTAGGCGTCACGTTCACCGAGGTGCTGCACCCGGACGACCGACTGCCCGAGCTGATGCGGGTCGACGACCTGCTGAGCGGCCGCGAGGAGAGCCTGTCCGCCGAGGAGCGCTACGTCGCCCCGGACGGCCGCGTCCTGTGGGTGCTGCACGGCGTCTCCCTCGTCCGCGACGCCGACGGCCAGCCGGCCTGGTTCGCCGTGAGCGCGCAGGACATCACCGAGCGGCGCAGGGTGGAGACCGAGCTCCGCGCCCTCACCGCGACCCTCACCGAGCGGGCGGTCCGCGACCCGTTGACCGGCCTCTCGAACCGCACCCTGCTGCTGGAGCGGCTGCGCGCGGTGCTGGCTCGCGACGCTCGCACCGGGCAGTCGACGGCCGTCCTGTTCCTCGACCTCGACGGCTTCAAGGCGGTGAACGACAAGTACGGACATGTGACCGGCGACGAGGTCCTGCAGGTCGTCGCGAAGCGGCTCGCGGGTGCGGTCCGCCCCTCGGACACGGTCGCCCGGATCGGCGGCGACGAGTTCGTCGTCCTGGTCGAGGGGGCGTCCGACCAGGTCGTCGACGCGGTCGTCGAGCGGCTCCGGGCAGCCGTGGTCGAACCCCTCCCGACCCTCGACCTCAAGGTGGGGGTGAGCATCGGCGTCGCGCTGTCCACGAGGGGAGAGGCGGAGCCGCGCGCGCTCATCACCGCGGCGGACAAGGCGATGTACGAGGAGAAGTCCGTCACACGACGGCGCTGATCCCTGCGGGGCCACGAGCCCGGTCCGGGCGAAAACGGCGCACGCCGGTTGACCTCGCCGACGCACGCCCCTAACGTCACGCGGCACGACAGGTTGACATAACTATAAGGGTCTACCTGAGGGTGAGAGTACGCGGCGACTTCCCTGCGCCACGGGCTACCCGATCGGACGAACCGCTGAAGAACCGCAAGACGAAGGTGCAGGACAGTCCTGCACGCGCGTGACACGAAGGGCACCTCAGCACCGTGGCTGCACCCCAGAACTACCTCGCCGTGATCAAGGTCGTCGGCATCGGCGGCGGCGGCGTCAACGCCGTCAACCGGATGATCGAGGTCGGCCTCAAGGGCGTCGAGTTCATCGCCATCAACACCGACGCGCAGGCGCTGCTCATGTCGGACGCCGACGTGAAGCTCGACATCGGTCGCGAGCTCACGCGAGGCCTCGGCGCGGGCGCCGCCCCCGAGGTCGGACGGCAGGCCGCTGAGGACCACCGCGACGAGATCGAGGAGGTGCTCAAGGGCGCCGACATGGTGTTCGTGACGGCCGGCGAGGGCGGCGGCACGGGCACCGGTGGTGCCCCCGTCGTGGCCTCGGTGGCCCGGTCGCTCGGTGCACTCACCATCGGTGTCGTGACCCGCCCGTTCTCCTTCGAGGGACGCCGTCGCGCGAGCCAGGCGGAGGAGGGCATCGAGGCGCTGCGTGCCGACGTCGACACCCTCATCGTCATCCCCAACGACCGGCTGCTGTCGATCAGCGACAAGCAGGTCTCGGTCATGGACGCCTTCAAGAGCGCCGACCAGGTGCTGCTCTCCGGTGTCCAGGGCATCACCGACCTCATCACGACGCCGGGTCTCATCAACCTCGACTTCGCCGACGTGAAGTCCGTCATGAGCGGTGCCGGCTCTGCCCTCATGGGCATCGGCTCCAGCCGCGGTGACGACCGCGCCATCGTGGCCGCCGAGATGGCCATCGCGAGCCCGCTGCT
>JADMIO011718073.1_pt1 | contig 13259 bp, 12 predicted proteins | sample 8958161 | NCBI WGS metagenome assembly JADMIO01 (sample SAMN16585339, study PRJNA669376) | soil metagenome | isolation source: Crop rotation soil | place: USA: Cullars Rotation, Alabama | collected 2011 | reverse complement strand
GCCGCGACTTCAAGTCACGTGAATTCCAAGCTTCGGATCCCACTGTGCTGGAAAGGGCGCCTGGGCATCGGCCGCGGCCGGCAGGATGATCTCGGCGTTGCCCAGGTCGAACAGGCCTTTCTTGCCGCGACGCTTGAGCACGTCCTTGGACAAGGCCAGGTCGCGACCCCAGGTCGGGATCGCCGCCTTGACCTCGCCACCCTGCATCCAGGCCAGGTAGCGCACCGGGATGTCTGCCAGTTGCGCCAGGCGCTCGACCACCATGGGATGAGTCGCGACACTGCCGCCATAACGCTGCCAGGTTTCGGCGTAAGTCGAGGCGTCGACTACCGCCCAGCCACGCTCGCGCCAGCCTTGAAATCGGTTGAGCATCAGCCCCTCTGTGCCAGTTCGGTAACGTGCGGCAAGTGCCAGAAAGCATCGCGCACTGCGCGGTCGGAAAAGCGTTCGCGCAAGCGCTCGAGCATCATCTCGGCACACTGCCGGCGTTGCTGATCATCCATGGCAGCCAGGTGTTGCAGGCCCTGGGCCAGATGTCCGGCATCGCCCAAGGGGAACAGGATGCCCACGCCTTCGACCACTTCCTTCGCGCCGCCGCACGCCGTGGCGAGCAAGGGCACGCCGGCGGCCATGGCCTCCAGCAGCACCATGCCGAACGGTTCGTGATCGGAGCTCAGGGCGAACACATCGAAGGCGCGGAAATAGTTGCGCGCATCCGGCACCTGGCCGAGGAACAGCACCCGGTCGCCGATACCCAGTTCGCGGGCCTGAGCCTTGAGGTCTTCCTCCAGGCGCCCCTTGCCGAGAATCACCAACTGGCTGTTGGCCGGCAACTGCGGCAATGCCTCGGCGAAACCATCGAGCAGCGTGGCCTGATCCTTGTCCGGATGCAGGCGTCCGACGTTGCCGACAATCCAGGCATCCGCCGCCAGCCCGAGGGTTTCCCGGGCCTCGCGAGCCGACACCTGCGTGGCTTGCAAGGCATCGACGTCGATGCGGTTGTACAAAGTCTGAATTCGCGAAGCCGGCCACTTCGGCAGGCAACTGCGCATGTCGTCGCGCACCGCGTCGGACACACCGAGCAGGCTCAAACGCTTGCGGAATATATGGGCGAACAGTTTGCGGCTGCCGCGCTTGTAGTCTTCAAACCCGTGGTGCACGCCAATGACCGGCAACGACGTACCGAGCAGGGCGATATAGATAGGCTTGAAGCGATGAGCGATGCAGAAACTGAAGTTGCGCGACGCGGCGATCTTGCGCAGATCGCCGATGGCGCCCAGTTTCAGGCCACGAATGGCCTTGGAACTGTACTCCATGAACAGCACCTCGTCGGAGGCGCAGCCCGCGGCGACTTCGGCATCGGCAACCCCGGTGAGAAACACCGTGGTCACGCGATAGCCAGTCCCCGCGAACAGGCTGGCGTACTGCCGTGCGCAGTCCAGGAACGGCCCGTCATAGCCGTGGCAGAACTGCAGCACATGACGTTCAGCCGAACGTGTCATAGGCGTTTGCGCCCTCTTTGACCACCAGGATGTCTTCCATGATCAGATACTGTAGATCCGAACCGAAGAACATGTTCAGCGCATCGGTCGGCGAGCAGATCATCGGTTCGCCGCGACGGTTGAGCGAAGTGTTTAGCGACACACCGTTGCCGGTGAGCACTTCCAGCGCTTTCATCATGTCGTAGTAGCGCGGGTTGTATTCGCGCTTGAGCACCTGGGCGCGGGAGGTGCCGTCTTCGTGGACGACTTCCGGCACGCGGGTCTTCCATTCTTCCGCCACTTCGAAGGTGAAGGTCATGAACGGAGCCGGGTGATCGATCTTGATCATCTGCGGCGCCACGGTGTCGAGCATCGACGGGCAGAAAGGCCTCCAGCGCTCGCGGAACTTGATCTGGTGGTTGATGCGATCGGCCACGCCGGGCACGCTCGGGCAACCGATGATCGAACGACCACCCAGTGCACGCGGACCGAACTCCATGCGGCCCTGGAACCAGGCCACCGGGTTGCCATCGACCATGATTTTGGCGATCTGCTCCGGCATGTTGTCGAGCTTGCGCCACGTCGGCTTGTTGGCGTGACGGGCGCAGGCCGCGATCACGTCTTCGTTGCTGTACGACGGACCGAGGTAGACGTGTTCCATCTTCTCGACTGGTACGCCACGGGCGTGGGACACATAGGCTGCCGCGCCCACTGCGGTACCGGCATCGCCGGACGCCGGCTGTACGAACAGCTCCTTGACGTCATCGCGAGCGATGATTTTCTGGTTGAGCTTGACGTTCAACGCACAGCCGCCGGCGTAGGCCAGCTTGCCGGTTTCCTTGAGCACGTCGCCCAGGTAGTAGTCGATCATCTGCAACGAAATTTTTTCGAACAGCGCTTGAATGCTGGCGGCGTAGTGGATGTAAGGCTCGTCGGCGATGTCGCCTTCGCGCTTGGGACCCAGCCACTCGATCAGCTTCGGCGAGAAGTAGTAGCCCTTGCCCTTCTCTTTATAGCGACGCAGGCCGATGACGTTGGCGTAGTCGGTGTTGATCACCAGCTCGCCGTTTTCGAACGAAGCCAGGCGCGAGAAATCGTATTTGCTGGCGTCGCCGTACGGCGCCATGCCCATGACCTTGAACTCACCGTCGAGCATGTCGAAACCGAGGAACTCGGTGATCGCGCCGTACAGGCCGCCGAGGGAGTCCGGATCGAAGAATTCCTTGATCTTGTGGATCTTGCCGTTTTCGCCGTAACCGAAGAAGGTCGTGGCGTACTCGCCCTTGCCGTCGATGCCCAGGATCGCGGTTTTTTCCTTGAAGCCGGAGCAGTGGTAGGCGCTGGAGGCGTGGGCCAGGTGATGCTCGACCGGCTCGATCTTGATCTTCTTCGGATCAAAGCCCAGTTGCTCCAGGCACCAGACGATCTTGTTGCGATAGCGCTTGTAGCGACGGTTGCCCATCAGGATCGCGTCGAGTGCACGGTCCGGGGCGTACCAGTAACGCTTGGCGTACTGCCAGCGAGCCTTGCCGAAAATGCTGATCGGGGCGAACGGGATCGCTACCACGTCAACGTCGGACGGCTTGATACCGGCCTGTTCCAGGCAGAATTTCGCCGATTCGTAGGGCATGCGGTTCTTTGCATGTTTATCGCGTACGAAGCGCTCCTCTTCAGCCGCCGCGACCAGCTTGCCGTCGATGTACAGGGCTGCGGAAGGATCATGGCTAAGGGCGCCGGACAGGCCAAGAATCGTCAATGCCACAGGGGTCTAGCCTCTTTAGTCTGCATGCAGGCGCAAGCGCCTCAAAAATTAATGTGCCCTCGCAAGGGGCGAGAGACAGCTAAAGGGCGGGATTATAGCGTAAAAGCGGCGGCTAGCCTCTAGCCGCAAGCGGCGAGCAACTGCAGCGGGGACCTCACGGCATTTTTAACCGCGCGAAGGCCGCCAGTAGACGACGATATTGCCGTCCACGCTTTGCCGGTAAATCGTGTAGGGCAAGGCGGCGGTGTCCAGTGCGCCGGACAGGGCCAGGTCGAGCAAAATGAGCGGTACGAGGATCCCCGTGGGATCGGGCGGTGCGTTCAGTACGCAGAAGTCATAAGCGAGGCCGCTATAGACCCGGGGAATGGACTGACAATAGGTTTTTTGCCTGCGCAGCCCGTGCGCTGCGTCGGCTTCATCCTGCAGGACCGTAGCGGCGGTCCCGCAGCCCATTAACGACACAGATAAAACGCCTGATGAAACTGCCATTTTGATCGACACAGCCTGCCCTCCGAGAACGACAGGCAAACTAGCATCGGGGCGATTTCGGCCACAGTTCATGACTTCCCAAGATCGCGTAGGACGGTTCACAAGAACCTGTCTGCTTTCTCGGTTGGCAGTTCCGGCCCCTTCGCGAGCAAGCCCGCTCCCACAGGGAATGCTGAACGACCGGAACTACTGTGGGAGCGGGCTTGCTCGCGAAAGGACCGAAGGTCCGATTCAGGCCGCGCTGGAGATATCTTTGGGAAGACGCTGATCGATGACCTGATAAAGGGCACTGCCTTCAGGCCAATTACGCATGAACCGCGCCCGATCCCGCGCATATGCCGGTGCATAACTGCCGAGCGAGCCGTGCTGGCACATCGAGTCGAGGTCGATCAACGCCCAGCGATCCTGCTGCCAGAACAGGTTATGGCCCTTGAAGTCGCCATGACTGATACGCAAACGTATCAGCTCGGCAAACAGATGATCCAGCGCCGCGAGTTCGGCCTGGGGTGCGTTACCGCTTTCAACATAGGGCGCAAAACGCTCGATGATGTCCGGCCCCGGCAGATACTCGGTGATCAGGTATGCCCGACTGCGCAGCCACAGGAAACGCTTCTCCAGCAACGCCAGCGGCTTGGGCGTGGCAATCCCGAGGAACGCCAGGCGATTGCCTTCGCGCCATGAATGCCAGGCTCGGCTCGGGCGCCAGAAACGCTTGAGCCAGTGGGCAAAACCCTTGATGTTGTAGCGTTTGATCACCAGCGTGCGGCCATCCACCTCGACCTTGCCAACACTCGCCGCGCCGCCGGTCTTGTACAGATGCCCCTGATCGAGCAAGGCATCGGCCTGCTCCAGCACCGGCACCATCGACGCCTCTTCCTCGCGGCGAATCGCCCGCAGTCCGAAGGCCCCGCGCTGGACGCTGAACAGCGTGCACTCGCGGCCGACCTTGATCAGGTAGTCCTTGAGGCGCCAGTTGCGGACCTTGTCGATCTGCTTCTGCAGCGCCTCCATGGGCAAGGCATGCTCGCCGTTGCTGAGCAGGTAATACACCAGCAACTCTTCAATGAAGGGCTCGATCGACTTCGGCAACTGGGCGAAGAACACCCCGAGGTTTTCCAGGACTTTCTGCCGCGACAGCGGCTGGCCAGGCGTCTCGCAGCAGATACCGGCACCATCGATCAGGTACAGGCGGCCGCCCTGGCGCAGTAGATTGTCCAGGTGCAGGTCTTCCTGCCACAGGCCCTTGCGATGCATCTGACCGATCGCACCCAAAGCCTCAGCCAGCACCGCCCCTTGTCCATCGGACAGTACGGGCTGCTGCTCAACCTGCTTCCAGGTGTCGCCCAGGCTTTCGGCATGCTCAAGGAAATCAAACAGCAGCCAGCCACCCTCGCCGTCTTTCAGGCCGTCGGCCAACAACTGCGGCGTGGTCAGGCCCTGGGCGGAGAGCAGGCGCACGCCGTCCAGTTCACGCTGAAAATGCCGTGCGGCCTTACTGCCGACCAGCAACTTGGCCAACACCGGCCGGCCACGCCAGACACCGGCACCGACATAACGCTGCCCCGGCAAGACCCGCAACAGGCTCAACAGCTGCAAATCGGCGGGACCGGCGGCATCGGCCAGCGTAACGCTTAGCGGCAAAGCCGGATGGCGGCCAGCGGATTTCAAGTCGGACAAACGCATCAACGTGGCCCCTTTTGGCTGCGCCGTGCGGTCAAGCGCTGCAACCAGCTGTCGATCAGCGAGCTGTCCTGCGGCTGATCCAGATAGGCCGCCAGCAATTGCCGCAGCTGCGACTCGCCCCACTCGGGCGCGCGGCGCGTCAGCGGTTCCAGGTCCTTGATGCGGTCACGCTGCCCGTACAGCAGCGGCCGGGTCTTTTCCAGGTCGATCAATTGAGCCTGGTAGCCGTGGCCGGTGGCACGCATGAAAATGTGCTTGGGATAGAAACACCCGTGCACCTGGCGTGCAGCGTGCAGTTGCCGGGCCAATTCGCCACTGGCCTTGAGGATTTCCGAGTGCTGCTCAGGGCTCAATTGAGCCCAGCGCTGCAACAGCGAGTCGAGGTCGTCCCAACCGTCCAGGGCGCGGGTCAGCAGGATCGCGCGGACTTCGCCATTGACCTTGCGCTGTCCGTAGAACACCGCTTCCAGCGCTGGAATGCCCATCTTCCGGTAACGGGAGATGTTGCGAAACTCGCGGGCGAAACTCGGCTCGCCGAACGGCGCGCGCAAGGTCCGGGTCAGGTAGTTGCTTTGGCGCTTGAGGTAGTAGCCATGACCTTCCAGATCCAGCCGAAACACGCTGCTCCAGCCACCGCGACCGGTGTTGGGTTCGTCCACTGCATCGAGCTGTTTGGCCCAGAGCGCCTCGAACGTGCCGAGACCATGGCGCTCAAGCAGCGCACGGTCTTCAGCGGCCAGGAAATCAGTCATTCGCGTCCCTCGAAAAATCTCACCACGTGCCGGATGCGTTTCTTGTCCGCAGCGTTGAGCCGGGTCCGGTTGCGGTATTGCAGGTAAAAGCGCAGGCGCTGGGTAGCCGACAGTTGATACTTGGCGACCTTGTCCAGGCACGCCAGATCCTTGGTGATGCGGTACTTGAGCCAGAAACCGCGCCAGAAATCGCCGTTGGGGCAATCGATCAGAAACAGTCGAGCCTCGTCGTCGATCAGCAGGTTGCGCCACTTCAGATCATTATGGGTGAAGCGGTGGTCGTGCATGGTCCGGGTGTACTGGGCCAACTGACGACTGACGGCATCGACCCAGGCGCGATCCGACAATTTCGGATCGCGTCGCTCGGCCAGTGCCGACAAGTCTTCGGTACGCGGCAGCTCCCGGGTAATCATCGCGCCGCGAGCGTAGGCCGCACCGCGCCGCTCCAGCCCCCAGGCCACCACTTCGGCCGTGGGAATGCCCCACTTGGCGAAGCGCTTGAGGTTCTGCCACTCCATCTTCACCCGAGGCTTGCCGAGGTAACGCCGCAAGCCTTTGCCGGCACCCACGTAGCGCTTGACGTAATAGTTGACGCCATTGCGCTGAACGCGAATGACCTCGGAGAGCAGGTCCTTGGTCAACTGCTCGCCCTGAAGTGCAAACACCGCCTCAAGGCTGCCAAAATCCTCTGCCAGATCGCTGTAGGCCGGCTCCAGTTTCCAACCCGACATCAGAGCGCATCCCCGTATCGCTGTTTACGCTCGTAGAGCTTGTTGGCCTTGCCATCGAGCCATGCCAGCAAACCGGCCTCTTCACTCAGGATCTGACGCAGCGGACGCTGGAAATAGCCTTTGAGAAAACGCAATTTGTCGCGGCGGGTCAGGCCGATGTCCAGGGCGGAAAAGTACAAAGCGGCCAGATCCTTGTTGCGCCAGCGCGAGGTGATCGCCGGACGGGTCTGGGCGCGGTGCAGGTCGATCACCGAAAGCTTGAAGTCATCAAAGGTCACCGGTTTGTCGGTGTGCAGCAGGAAATGACAGATGTAGCAGTCGCGGTGGTTGACCCCGGCGCGGTGCATCATGCCGGTCATGCGTGCGACTTCGGCGATCAGCGCGCGCTTGAGTTTTGGCTCGGGCGGCTGCTTGACCCAGTTGACGCTGAAGTCTTCGAGGCTGACGGTGGGCGCCAACTCTTCGGTAACGATGAACGAGTGCTGGTCGGCCGGGTTACTGCCCTTCTCGCCATACGCGACGGCGGTCATGGTCGGCACGCCGGCTTCCTGCAGGCGCTGAATGGCCTTCCATTCCTGGCCGGCACCCAGTACCGGGAGCTTGGCAGTGAGCAGGTTCTTGAAGATTTCGCCCCAGCCGATGCCACGGTGGATTTTCACGAAAAACCCGTTGCCGTCGACTTCCGTGCGCAATGTCCGGCGTGCTTCCAGCTCGCGGTACACCTCGCCCTTGAGCCCCTCGACTTCGGCGAACGGATCGCGTCCGGCCCAGAGGCTCTTGAACGGTTCAGCCAGCATCAACTTCATTTAGCGTGCTCCGCCAGAATCACATCGGCCGCGTGTTGCGGCATGCTGTAGAGGTCGGCCGTTTCGGCGAAGGCCAGACCATTGCGGCTCCAGGCCGCCCTTGCTTGAGCGTCGTTCAACATGCCGGTCAGGTATTGCGTCAGCTGCGCCTGATCGAAGGGTTCGTCCAACACCAGGCCAGCATCGGCCTCGGCGATGTAATGGGCGTAACCGCACACCGCGCTCACCAACACCGGCAAGCCGGCCACCAGGGCTTCGAGCAGCACGGTACCGGTATTTTCGTTGTACGCCGGGTGGATCAACAGATCGGCACCCAACAGGAAACGCGGGATATCGCTGCGCCCCTTGAGGAACGTGACGTTGTCGCCCAACCCCAATGTCGCGCTCTGCATCTGGAATAACTTGGGGTCATCCTGGCCAATTACAAACAGCCGGGTGCGCTTCCTCAGCTCGGCAGGCAATGCCGCCAGTGCCTTGAGGCTGCGATCGACGCCTTTGGTCTTGAACCCGGAGCCGATCTGCACCAGCAGCAGTTCGTCGTCCTTGAGGTCGAACTCAGCGCGGAACCCGGCGCGAATGTCATCGGCATCGGCCGGTCGGCGACGATCCTGGGCGATACCCGGTGGCAGCAGATGGAAACGCTCCAGCGGCGTGTCGTAATGCTTGATGAACAGCGGCTGCTGAACTTCGGAAATCATCAGCACTTCGGTCTTCGCATCCTTGGCGAACACCGCGCGCTCGTATTCGGCGAAGTGGCGATAGCGACCCCAGCGGCGATACAGCGAATTGCGCAGGTTCTGCGCCTTGTCTTCGAAGCAGCCGTCGGCGGCGTAATAGACGTCAAGGCCCGGCATCTTGTTGAAGCCGATCAGGCGGTCGACCGGGCGCTTGGCCAGGTCGGCTTCCATCCATTCGCTGAGTTTTTCGTTGCGTCGATGGTTGAAGAACGCCTTGACCGGCGCCACCAGCACTTCGAAACCCGGCGGTACGTCGCCCTCCCAGATCAGCGTGTAGACGCGAATCTGATGGCCGCGTTTCTGGCACTCCAGGGCAATGCGCATGAAATCGCGCTGCAAGCCGCCGAACGGAAAATACTTGTACAGGACAAATGCCAATTGCATCAGCGCAGCTCCTCAGCCATTAACAACGTGCTCAGTCGGCTGGCGACACGCTCGGGGTTCAGACGCGTGAAGCACAGGGGCCACTCGCGTTTCAGGTCAAATTGACGGGCATCTTCGGCCGTCGGTTGATAGGTGCATTTCTTTTGCAGGCACGGCGCACACGGGAAGTCGCTGGCCAGGTGAATCTGCACTTTGCCGTAGGCGCCGGTCAGGCCCGGATTGGTCGGGCCGAACAGCGAAAGCGTCGGCACATCCAGCGCGGCGGCCAGGTGACCCAGGCCGGTATCCACCGCCACGCAGGCTTGCGCGCCGGCCAGCACCTTGCCGACACCCGCCAGGTTCAGTTTGGGCAACACTTCGGCGTGCTTGAAACCGGCGGCGATGCGCTCGGCGCGGGCTTTCTCCTGCGCATTGCCCCAAGGCAACTTGACCCCGACGCCAAGGTAGCCGACCCGTTCGGTCAGCTCGCGCCAGTAAGCTTCAGGCCAGTGCTTGGTGTCCCAGGTCGTGCCATGCAGAAACACCACGTACGGATTCTTGCGCGGCAACTCCACCAGGCGCTCGACATTCAGACCGTAGTCGCCCATGCCTTTTGGCAAGTCATAGCCCAAGGCGATGGCGAACAACTGACGCACCCGCTCCACCGCGTGCTGCCCGCGGGCAACGGCCAGGCGCCGATTGTAAAAGCGCGCAGCGATGGGCTCGCGCGCCGAGCTTTTATCGAGACCGGCCACCGGTGCCTTGACGTAACGGGTCAGCCAGGCGCTTTTCAGCAAGCCCTGGGCGTCGATCACCAAGTCGTATTTCGTGGCGCGAACGCTTTGCTTGAAGCGCTTCCACTCACCGCCCTTGATGGTCTGCCAGATGTTTTTGCGCCAGCGACGGATCGCCACCGGAATCACCTTGCCCACCGCCGGATGCCAGGTCGGGATTTCGGCAAAGCCTTCTTCCACCACCCAGTCGAACTTGATGCCGGGAATCGCCCGCGCCGCGTCGGTCAACGCCGGCAGCGCATGAATGACGTCGCCCAGCGAAGATGTCTTGATCAACAGAACCCGCAAGCTATTTGACCTCGACCACAGTGCCTTGCAACCGCTGCAAGGCTTCGTTCACCGCTTGCGGCATGAGCTGGCGCAGGCAGTTGTAATGGCCGAAACGGCAGGTGCGATCGAAGCACGGGCTGCACTCGATGCCCAGGCGTACGATTTCCACATGCTCGGCCAACGGTGGCGTGAAACCCGGCGACGTCGAGCCGTAGACCGCGACCAGCGGGCGGTTCAGCGCGGCAGCGACGTGCATCAGGCCGGAATCGTTGGACACCACCGAATCGGCACAGGACAACAGGTCGATGGCTTCGGCCAGCGAGGTACCGCCGCTGAGATTGACCGATTCTTCGCGCAGGCCGGGAATCAGCCGCGCGCGGATGTCTTCGCCCACGGCGTGATCGTTTTTCGAACCGAACAGCCAGACTTGCCAGCCTTCACGGATCTTCGTTTCGGCGACCTTGGCGTAATGCTCGGACGGCCAGCGCTTGGACTCGCCGAACTCGGCGCCGGGGCACAGGGCCAACACCGGACGGTCGAGGGCCAGACCGAACTTGGCCAGTGCCGCTTCGCGGGTGACCGGGTCGATCTGCAGCGTCGGACGCGGATAGGGTTTCGGCAACTCGACGCCCGGCTCGAAGGCCAGGGCCATGAAGCGCTCGATCATCAGCGGGTAACGATCCTTATCCAGCGTGCGCACGTCATTGAGCAGGCCATAGCGGAATTCGCCACGCCAGCCGGTGCGCTTCGGGATGCCGGCAAAGAAAGGCACCAGCGCCGACTTCAGGGAATTGGGCAACAGGATCGCCTGGTCGTACTGGCCGGCCAGGGATTTGCCGATGCGCCGGCGCGTCGCCAACTCCAGCACGCCATGACCGAGCGGAAAGCTCAAGGCCTGGCGAACTTCGGGCATGCGCTCAAGAATCGGCCGGCTCCACTCGGGGGCCAGCACGTCGATTTCGCACTGCGGGTGGCGTTGCTTGAGACACTGGAAAAGTGTCTGCGCCATCACCATGTCACCGACCCAACTGGGCCCAACGATCAGAATTTTCATGTGGTTTCCATAAACGAACCGGGGAGGCCTACGCCTCCCCGCCTCGAGAATCTCTGCGGGAGCATGCTGGCTTGCGATGGGTCATCACCTTCAACATTGCTGTCGACTGTCACTCCGCTATCGCGAGCAGGCTCGCTCCCCCATTGGGTATTGGTGTACTTCGATCGGCATGACACTGCAGATCTACTGTGGGAGCGGGCTTGCTCGCGAAGGGGCCATCACATTCAATATCTCTATCGACTGTCACTCCGCCTTCGCGAGCAAGCCCGCTCCCACCTTTGAATCCTGTCGCTGCGACTGACGCGTTTCAGCGTAGCCCCAGCTCACGCCAGATCCGCATGACCTGCTGCCGTTCGTCCGCGAACTGGTCGGCCGGTATCACCCCCGGGTTCTTCTGCAGAGCCTGTCGGTGGGCGGCGGAACGGTATGCTTTATACGCTTCACGCAACAGGCTGGCATCTTCGACGGGCATCAGCCCTTCGTGCTCCAGTTCTTCCAGAATGCGGATGTTATCGGTCCAGCGCAGCAATGGCGGGTGTGTTTCGGACCACGCCAGGGCCGCGTATTGCACCATAAATTCAATATCGACGATACCTCCGGCGTCCTGCTTGATATCGAACGGCGCCGTGGCTTCGAAGGCATTTGCCCCGGTGCCGGCCGCCGTGCTCTTGCTGCCGAGGTTATCGCGCATCTTGGCGCGCATCTCGCTGACCTCCTGGCGCAGGGTCGGCAAATCACGCGTCTTGCCCAATATCGCGGCGCGGACTTTCTCGAAGGCCTGGCCGACATCCTGACTGCCCACCAGCACGCGCGCCCGCACCAGCGCCTGATGCTCCCAGGTCCAGGCTTCGTTCTCCTGATAACGGGCAAACGCCCCCAGAGAACTCACCAGCAAACCCGACGCACCGGACGGCCGCAGGCGCATGTCCACTTCATACAACTGCCCGGAGTTGGTCTGCGCCGTCAGCAGGTGAATGATCCGCTGCCCCAGCCGGGTGAAAAATTGCGCGCCGTCGATGGGTTTGGGCCCATCGGTTTCAGCTTGCGGATCACCGTCGTGGATGAACACCAGGTCCAGGTCCGAACCATGCCCGAGTTCCAGGCCACCGACTTTCCCATAACCGACAATGATGAAGCCGGGATCGCACAAGGTGCCATCGGTGCGCAGGGGCGTGCCGTACTTGGCCACGGTCTGGCGCCAGGCCAGTGCGAGTACCTGTTCCAGAATCGCTTCGGCGAGCCAGGTCAGGTAGTCGCTGACTTTCATCAGCGGCAGGCTGCCGGCGATTTCCGAAGCGGCCACCCGCAACCGGTGCGCCAGCTTGAAGTGACGCAGCGCTTCCATTTGCTGTTCGAGGTCGTCCTCGGGAATCCGCGTCAGGCGCTCGCGCAACTCGGCGGCCAGTTCTGGTGCCAGTGGCGGCTTGAACAGTCGGCCTTCATTGAGCAATTCGTCAAGCAGCAGCGGGAAACGGGTGATTTGCTCGGCGATCCACGGGCTCGCGGCGCACAGCGTCAGCAAACGCCGCAAGGCGCCAGGGTTCTCGGTCAGCAGCACCAGGTACGCGGAGCGACGGGCCACGGCTTCAACCAGCGGCAACACGCGTTCCAGCACCAGATCCGGATTGTCGTGTTCCACGGCCTGCGCGAGCAAACGCGGAATAAACGCATCGAGACGTTCGCGTCCCAGACGCTGCATCGCCCGCAATTGCGGACTGCTGCGCAAGCCGGCCAAGGCTTTCAAGGCCTTGGGCGCATCCTTGAAACCACCCTCTTCCAGTTGGCGGCAAGCGGCCTCATCGTCCTGAGCCTCTTCCCACAGCGGCAACCACTCACCGCCGACCACCACTTCGCTTTCGGCACCCTGCTCTTCGTCGGGATCGGCGATCACCTGCCCGAAGTGCCAGGCTATGCGGCCACGCCAGTACATCAGTTGTTCGTGGAACGCCGTCCAGTTGGCGAAGCCCAGCATAAAGGCAATGCGCGCCTGATCCTGCTCGTCACTGGGCAACATTTGCGTCTGGCGGTCAGCGATCGCCTGAATCGCGTGTTCGGTGTAACGCAGGAATTCGTAGCCTTCGCGCAGCTCGCTGATCACGACCGGTGGCAGATAACCCTGACCTTCCAGCGTGCTCAGCACCTTTAATAGCGGGCGCTGCTGCAAGCTCAGGTCGCGGCCGCCGTGGATCAGCTGGAACGCCTGGGCAATGAACTCGACTTCGCGAATGCCGCCGGATCCGAGCTTGATGTTGTCGGCCATGCCCTTGCGCCGCACTTCCTGCCTTTCCAGCACATTGGGATCCTAAGCTTAGAATTCCACGTGGACAAGTTGTCGCG
>JADMIO011302034.1_pt1 | contig 13262 bp, 11 predicted proteins | sample 8958161 | NCBI WGS metagenome assembly JADMIO01 (sample SAMN16585339, study PRJNA669376) | soil metagenome | isolation source: Crop rotation soil | place: USA: Cullars Rotation, Alabama | collected 2011 | reverse complement strand
ACGATGCCCGCCGCATGTTGGCGCTCCTTTCGGGCACGACCCATCTGGTGATTACCGGCCTCTGCCTCATGCGCCTCCAGCCCGCCGTCGAGCAAACCCGCGTGGTCATCTCCGCCGTCCGCATGAAGCACCTGTCCCACCGTGAAATCGACGCTTACGTCGCAACCAATAACTGGCAGGGCAAAGCGGGGGGATACGGCATCCAGGATCAGGACCCGTTCGTCACCAAGATGTCCGGCTCCTGGACCAACATCGTTGGGCTTCCCATGGAAGTCACGTCGGATTTGCTCGCCGAACAGGGCATCTTTCCCCGGTAATTCGATTTGCCTTCCACGCTATTCCGTGCAACGATATTTCCATGGGATATGCCCTGACCACCCTATTCGCGCTGCTGGCTGCCGCGGCGGGGTGGCATTATATGTTTTATTCCAAATCTGCCGCCCGACTGTCGGCCATTGAAGCGGCCGGCCCCAACCGATGGCGGGCCCGCCTGCGGCGGCTGAATGGCTTTGCCATTTTTCTCCTGGGCATCTTCTTCTTCGCCGGTTTTCACGCTGTTAAGCTTGATCCGCCCAGCCGGGCGTTCTTCCTGGTCTGGTCGGCTGTATTTGGACTTTTGGTGCTGATCGTCTTGCTGGCCCTTACCGACGTGGGACTGACCCTCAAGCTCAAACGCCAGCGGGAGCGGCCGACCGGCGGCGTGAACATCGAACCATGACTCGAAAACCCTTCCTGACCCTCGCGCTGGTTTCCGCCAACATCGCTTTGGCGATACTGGTCATTGCCCTGTTCCTTCCTGGCGGTTGTCAGTCCCCTCCTTCCAACCTGGCGACGACGAAAATGCAGATTGGCCGAAAGACATTCACCCTCGAGATCGCCGCCACCAATGCCGCGCGGGAATATGGGCTGATGCAGCGCGATTCCATGCCCTCCAACCACGGAATGATCTTCGTGTTTCGCGACGACCAGGATCAGTCGTTCTGGATGAAAAACACCCGCATTCCGCTGGACATCATCTACATCAACTCCATGGGCCAGGTCGTCTCGATTCATCAGATGAAGCCGTATGACCTGACGGGGGTCTTCAGCGATGCCCCCGCCAAATATGCCATCGAGCTGAACGAGGGAATGGCCGAATCGGCTGGGGTGAAAAAGGGGGATGTGCTGAAGATCCCGCCGGAAGCTTCGTCAACAAACGAATAATCTCGTTACGTAGAGGCGGCTTCAGCCGCCGGGTGGAATGGATCGACGGCGGCTGGTTTCACAAGTCCTTCGCTTTTTCCCCCTCGCCCGCCGGCGCGGGCGCTGGCTTGAACCCCTCCTCCTTCATCATCTGGCGGATTTTGTCCAGCTCCTTATTCGTCTTCATTTTGATGTACTGGCGCATGTCCTCGGGCACCTGCGAGATCGGCACCAGCACCTGCATTCCTATGTCCAGTTGCATGAACCCGATCGGCGCGTCGCGCGGGGCATTGGCCGCGTTGGCGGCCGAGCTGGGCGTCGAGATGTAAACCTTGTCACCCTGGATGGCGTAGGCCAGCCCGGTGGAGGCCGAGACCAGGTCCAGAATCTGCTGGGCCGGCACGTTGTCCAGCACCGGCGCCTTGCCGCCCGGGCCGCGGAGCACGCGATTCTCGGCCGGCAACGAAGCGATCACCCCGGGCTGATATTCAAACGCCACGCCCGTGCGCTGGCTGATGTCCACCAGCGCCTGCGTCAGATCCAGCCCCCCCTCGCCGCTGCGCATGGTCAGCGGCTTGGCCAGAAGCCGGCGGGTGCGGTCTTCCTTGGTCACGATCATGATGTTGTTCCCCCACGGATACCACGTCGCCACCGTCTCCTTGGGCAGTGCTTCCAGCGCCTCCATCAGCGTGGCGTTGCGCGGTACGAAGACGGTCTTGTCGGCCTTCACGGCGTCGCCGATCCGGCTCTCCACCGCCAGTTGAATCTCCTTTTCCTGGTCCAGCTTCATATCCACCGCTTCCAGTAACTGCTTGACGGTCGGATGGTCCGTCCCCAGCTTCAGTTGCCGCGAGGCCAGCAGGTCCAGCGCCCGCAGTTCGCTGACGCTGGCCCGCTGCGCCAAGCGCTTGAGCGCTGGCATGGGGGCGATCTCCACATATTCATCGCGCAGCACGAGCACGAGCCCCAGCTTGCGCGTCAGAGCCTCCAGCGCTTCGCGCAGCGTCAGGTTTTCGATCTTCGCCTTGACCGTCGTCTCCCGGCCCCACGGCAGGAGGTCCCAGATCATCGGGTCTTCCTTCAGCCGAACCCCCGTCTTGTCCCCGATCAGGTCCATGGCGGCCGGCAGCGTCTTGTCCAGCACCAGGCTCTTGACCTGCTCGTCCAGGGCTTTGTTGATCAGCGCGGATGACTCCTGCGCCATCGCAGCCAGCGGCCAAAGAACAGCCATTGCGAATAGAATTCGATGTCTCATATGGGTCCTCGATGGGACTGTTGTACGACACAGTGGCACGGGGTTCCAGCCTGTGTCGATGTGGCCAACATGATCGAGACGTTGTGGATTTGGGAATCACTCTGACACGGGCTGGAAGCCCGTGCTACTAAAATGGCGGGACGGAATCTTCCCGCACGGGAGCCGTGAAAGAAACCAGCTCGATCCGTTGCGGCAGCGAAACCACCCCGCTCGAATAGTGATCGTAAGGGCTGCTGGCCAATGCTTCGGGGCGCTCGATGGAAATCTCGACGACGGCCGCGCCGTCCGGCGCCTCGGCCTCCGGGCCGCTGATCTGGGCCACGCGGGCCGCGGCCACCGGCTTTTGGCCGCTGACGAATATGATGATTCCCACGCCGATAGCCACCACGACGCTGGCCGCCAGGGCCATCATCGGCCCCGACCGCAGCCAGCGAAGCGACATGCGCTGCGAAACCGCCTGGTCCTCAACCGCTTCCGATAAATGGGCCGCCAAGGCTTCCCACTTCACCGGGGGCAGCGGCAGCAACTGTTGGAGCATCGCATCCAGCGCCCGCTCTTCTTCGCACACGCGCCGGGCGGCCGGGTTTTCGGCCATGACCTGTTCCACTTGGCCGCGCTGCTCGCCAGCCAGCGTGCCATCGACAAGCTGGGCAATCGCCAGTTCCATCTCCTGGTCCACCGCCGATTCTTCCGCATACTGCCCGGTCACTTCACCGCGGTCTACATGAGCGGGAATCGCCGCCAGATCGACGGCCGGAACACCGCCCGCCCGCAGCGCTGCATCCAGCGCCCGATACTCGGCCAACAGCGCCCGCGCCTCGGCGTCGCTCTCCAGCCGCCGCTGCAGCGCCGCAACCTCATCGGCGGGAAGGGTCCCGTCGAGGTACTGGCTGATGGCGAATTGGAGTTCGTTGGAGAGCATCTTTGTAATTAGTTATTCGTTATTGGTTATTAGAGATAATCCTTCATGAGTTCCTTAAGCCTCTTCCTCCCCTGAAACACATGCCACTTCACCGCTTCCACCGAGCATCCCAGGGCCTCGGCCACCTGCTTCTGCGGCTGCTGGTCGATGGTGAACATGATGATCGCCAGCCTTTGCTTTTCCGGAAGCTGGGCCAAGGCCTCTTTCAGCTTCACGCCCATCTCCTGGCTTTCCAGCCGATGGGCCGGATCGTCATTCTGGGCCGTCCAGGCGCTTCCCTGCACATCCGTCTGCTGCGAGTCCGTCGGGCCCAGCATGTCATCCAGCGGCAACTGGGTCCGCAGCTTTCGGCTGCGCCGATAATTCAGCGACAGGTTGGAAACGATCCGCATCAGCCAGCCGCCAAACGCCTCGGGCTTCTGAAGCGTCGCCAGGCTGCTGAATGCCTTGAGGAACGAATCCTGCGTGACCTCCAGGGCATCCTGGCTGTTTCCCAGCAGGCGATATGAAACCGCCACCGCCTGCCGCTGGTATCGGACGATCAACTGATCAAAGCTCTTGCGGTCGCCCGCGATGGCCTTGGCCACCAGTTGGCCGTCGGAAGGCGAAGGCGCTGCTTGTTCAAGCTGTTTCGCTTTCGCTTCCATGATTCCAGACACCTCACCGCCCACTGGGTTGGGTTTTTTGCCAGGTTTTATAATCAACAAAAATGAGTAACACGTCGCGCCAGGCCCCCGGGGGCCAAATCTATTGTAACTCTTTATCTTTTCTACGTTAATAGCTCACGGCAGTAGGCCTCTGCGGCTTTGGCAATGCCAGAAGGGCCTTCGCTGGCGTGTTGTTTCATTCGCCGGACCAAGGCGCTGCCCACGATGGCCCCGTCGGCCACCCCCGCCAACTGCCGCACATGCTCGGCCTTGGAAATCCCAAACCCAACGCACACCGGCACTTGCGACATTGCCCGCAACTCGTTGACGTTCCGCTGCAAATCCGCCGGCAGGGCCGCGCGTTCACCCGTGATTCCCGTCACCGAAAGGTAATAGACGAAGCCCGAGCAAAGCGAAGCAATTTCTTTCCGCCGCTGCGCGGAAGTGGTGGGGGAGACCAGCAGGATCGTTTCCAGCCCGGACGACCGCACCTTCGCGCACACCGCCTGTGCCTCGGGCGGCGGCAAATCCGGCAGGATCAGCCCGTCGAACCCCGCCGCCTTCGCATCGGCTAAAAACCGCTCAAGACCGTACTTGAATACGATGCTGTAGCTCACCATGGCGATCAGTGGAATGGACAGACTTGGCCGAACCGCGCTGATGGTGGCAAAAACCTCCGCCAGCTTCAGCCCCTTGGCCAGCGCCGCCGTAAAGGCCTCCTGAATGACCGGCCCGTCGGCGATGGGGTCTGAAAACGGAATCCCCACCTCAATCGCGCTCGCCCCCCCACGCTCCAAGGCAAGCAGAAGCTCCGCCGTGGCAGCCAGATCCGGAAACCCGGCCGGCACAAACGGCAAAAGCCCGATGCGCTTTGTTTCGCGCAGGGATGAAAACACTTCGGCCAATGATCGTCGTTGCATGGTTTCCACGTTGAGGGGGGATGATACTCCCTCTCCCGGTAATCCGGGAGAGGGTCGGGGGGGCTTTGCCCATAAACTCGTGGCATGGGCTACCAGCCCATGTCTTCTCTCTCAAAACCATGGGCTGGTAGCCCATGCCACGAGTTTATGGGCAAAGCCGGGCGGGGGTGAGGGCCAGAAAAAAATCCCAAATCCTGATCGCGGAACCCCTCATCGCCAAATAAGATAGCCCATCCTCACGGAGCGCGGACCATGCACAGCAATCCCTTGCGCCGGCCTGCCGCTCAATATCTCGCCCAACCGCTCGAACCCCGCGTGCTCCTTTCCACGGCTCAATTGGTGAAGGACATCAACCTCACCGATCTGACCACCGAGACCCAGGCCCTCTTCGCCGCCAATGGCAAACTCTTTTTCCGCGTCGGGTACTCCGAGAACCAACTGCCTCCGGGAATCTGGTCCACCGATGGAACTGCGGAGGGAACCCAGCGCGTCGTTCCTTTTGCAAAGGCCGATGCGCTCCATGACCAGGTCGCGGCGGGCGATCGGGTTTTTGTCAGCGCGGGCGGAAAAATATGGCTCTCAGGCGGATCGGTAGCCGACACGCATGTGGTTAAGGACTTCCTGGCCGATGCCTCCAACCCCACGCGGGTGATTGAAATGGAGGCCGTGGGCAGCGATCTTTTTTTTGTCACGCGAAGTGAGAACGACGGCGTCTTTCTCTGGAAGAGCGATGGCACGGAAGCGGGAACCGTTCCCCTGCGCCGCTTCCGCCTCTCCCGCGCGCCCGGCGGCCTCCAGGAAATCGATGGCGCGCTCTATTATCGCCTCCCATCGGACCGCCACGGAAAGATGGACCAGCTTTGGAAGAGCGACGGGACCGTGCTGGGCACGACCCGCGTCGCCAACTTGTCCTTCTTCGATGGCGCGGAAGCGTTTTACGGGCTGACGCAGGCCGGCGACAACCTCTTCTTTCTCGCAACGACGGCGGCCAATGGTTCCTCTCTCTGGAAAGTCGCCGGCGGCCGCCGGCATGCTTTCATGGTTAAAGACACTACACCCGGCCCGGATGGCGCTTCCATCTTCAGTCTCACCGCTTCTGATGGAAAGCTTCTCTTCCTGATCAACCCCAAGCATGGGCCGGTTCAGCTCTGGAACAGCGAGGGAACGGAATCGGGCACGATGCTGCTGAAGGAGATTACCGGCCGAAGCGCTTTTGGATCTGACCGCCCGTACTTTATCTCCACCGATATTCCAGGCATCGAATACTTCAGAGCACGCGGTGGCCTGTGGCGCACGGATGGTACGGCCGAGGGAACCTATAAGATTGCCGGTTCCGACGCCGCATTGCTCGGAGCCGCCTCTTTCAAGGGCGATCTCTATTTCTCTGTATTCTCCGAGCCCGAGCGTCTTTTCAAAACCGACGGCACCGTCACGGGAACCACCCTCGTCTCGACCCCCCTCCCCGAAGCCGAGGCCAGCTTCATCATGAATTACGTCCCGCTGGGCGATACTCTCTATTTCAATGTGTTAGGCACGATTTGGCGCACCGACGGCACGCCAGAAGGCACCGGAGCGGCCACCGACTTGCTGAGCGGCCGAACGCCCTTTACCGATGACTCCGATCCCTCTTACCTGGCCGAGTTTGACGGGGATCTTTATTTTTCCGCCTTCGACGGAGTTTACGGCGACGAGCTTTGGCGCAGCGACGGAACCGACGACGGCACGTTCATGATCAAGGACTTCGCGCCCGGCTTCGCCAGCTCTTCACCGCGCGATTTCACCGAGTTCCAGGGCGAGCTCTATTTCTTCACTCAAATCAACGAGCGCCATGAACTCTGGAAGACCGACGGTTCGGCCGGGCAGACTGTCAAGCTTGCGGACCTTGGTCCCGCGGGTCGATATCAAGGCGGGCCGGACGACTTTGGCGCGGCCGGCGGACTGCTTTTTTTTCATGTTGATGGACCCTCCACGGATGAGCGGTCCCAAATTTGGGTCACCGATGGAACGGCCGACGGCACTCGCATGCTCACGACCATCAAGCCCGGCTGGGATCCGCTGCAATTCACGCCGTTCGTCGCTGTCGGCGACAATGTCTATTTCTCCGCCGCCGATGCCGATCATGGGTACGAGCTCTGGAGAAGCGATGGCACTCCCGAAGGAACCATCCTGCTCAAAGACATCAGGGCGGGCGTGGAATGGGGTGATCCCAATCAGCTCATGGAAAAAGATGGTCTGCTCTATTTCTTCGCCAACGATGGCATGCATGGCGATCAGCTCTGGCGCAGCGATGGGACAACCGCCGGAACCGTCGCCGTTACCCGCCTGCCTGATCCGACTGGTTTTGGCGTATTCCCCTATGATTTCACCCGCGCCGGCAATCTCTTCTACTTCAGCACGTTCAGCACCATGCCCGGTTCAATCGGCGAGCTGTGGAAAACCGATGGCACCCGCCGGGGAACCCGGATGGTAAGGAGCTTTTCCGATGGCCACATCGAGCAATTGGAAGCGGTCGGCGAAGATATCTATTTCGTGAAGGATAACTTCAGCTCGCTGACGCTCTGGAAATCCGACGGCACGTCCAAGGGAACCCACCCCATCATCACCCAGGGCCAATACGCCATCGACCACCTCACCGCCGCCGGCGGCAAACTTTATTTCTCCGGCACCGACCGCCAGGCCGGCGAGGAACTGTGGGTCACCGATGGCACCGTCGCCGGCACCATGCGCCTCACCGACATCGCCCCCGGCCGCCGAAGTTCATTCCCCGATGAATTGCGCGCTGTCGGACAGAATCTATTTTTCACCGCGTACGACGGGGTGCATGGAATGGAGCTTTTCAAGCTTGAATTTGAAGTAAGCTCTGTCTGAACCTTCCAAGTTTCATCGTTCCTTGAAATGATCGAATCAGAATTACTTGGCTCCCGAAAGCGATCGTCGTATGCTATAGGCTGCAAGAGGCAAGCCATGGCCATTACGAAAGCGTACTTTGCACAGAAGGCATTCATCCTCGATAATGATCGGGTTTTATTAGTGCGTAAGTCGTCCGATGATCCCGATCAGCCTGGACGGTGGGAAGTCCCCGGCGGTCGAATGGAATTTGGCGAAGATGTGGACGATCACTTGATACGGGAAGTGCGAGAGGAAGTGGGCCTCGAAATACGGCCAGGTCCGCCGTTTTATCTATGGCAATGGCGGTTGAGCCGAAAAGGACAGAATGACGAGCCGCTTGACATCCAGATTGTTGCCGCCGCCCGGATTTGTGAGGCGCAATCGTGCCAAATATCCACTGTTAATCGCGTGGAAGAAGATTACTTGGGGGAGGTCCAATGGGTTCACATCGACGAGATTTTTCAATACGATTTGATACCCAACATGGTTCCAGTCATGCAGGCGTTCTGCGAACACGTCAGAAGTCGAAGTTGGCAAGTCGGCCATCGCACGGAACGCCAATGAAGGATCCATTGCCCCTGAAATGGGTCAAATATCTTCTGCTAGCTCAGCATGATTTGACTACTATGGACCGTCTTGAAAAAGAGGTGCGTCGCTTCGGTTGGGAAAACCGCGAGGATATGATTGCATATCTTACCAGTCGATTCAAAGATGCACAGTCACAAAGAGAATCGCTGTTAATCGTGGTAAAATTTGTCGCCCCAAACGCCGTCGGAGCCCTTCCCAACTTTCGCATAAGTGACGCAACGGCATTGCCATTATTGAAGGAGCTTGTAGACCATCCACAAAAAAGATATACTGAAGTGTGGTGTTGTGAAACCCGGGTCGAGCCAAATCGAATGAGTGTTGCGGGCAGAATTTTGTTTCAGGACGCTCAGCCCGAGGTGGCACAACATGTGGAACAGGTTTGGCGCGTGAGTCCAAGAATGATCGAGGAGCTTGCATTTGGCGAGCGCGATAGGCCGCTTCCTTTTCCATACATCCGTGCGCAACGACCTTCATGGAGTTGGCAGTTTCGAATCGCCCGGCTATACCGACCCAACGAATGCCAATCTTCATCCCAGGATATTGAAAGGGAGTTTCATTTGACGATGGCGCTGATGGAACGGCAAAAACGGCGTGTGGAGCAATTCCTTGGAATATTACATGAGGCTGGCGCATCGGCGATAACTTTGGAATATAAGGCGGATGGTGATGAGTTCTGGTTTATTGATTGGGACACTGCCATCGACCAGCAGATTCTTTCACGGGTTTATCATGAATGAACAAGTTATGTCGGCATTAAGCGAGTTTGATCGGCGGAAGTTCCTTGAAGGATCGGATCATGGCACGCCCGCCTGCCCATTCTGCCTTGAATTGGAAAATCCGTCGTATGCCCTGAATTTCTTGTGCCCAAGTTGGCCTTATCCGGATCGCATCCTTGTCTCAGCCGATCACGCGGTTGCGCTCGCGGGCTATGGCCCACAGGTCAATCGCTACGCGCTGGTCATCACGCGGCGCCACCTGCAATCAATAGCCGAAACGAGTTGCGAAGAGCGTGCGGATATTCTGGATTGCCTCGATCAGCTGCTGGCCCTGGACGTCTTTCCTAGCCGAAGCTTGAGTGTTTTTGAGCATGGCGATTGTGGTGGGCGTCAGCATCACTCATGCCTTGAGCATTGCCACATTCACGTGGTAGATGGTGCGTTGCCAATATCCACATGGCTCCGGGAAGAGTGCCCTGATTGCAAAGAAGCTGCCTTATCAACAGAATCAGTGTGGTCCAATGACCGTCCGTATCTTTGGGCAGGGACCTACGCAGGCGATGGCCGGGTTAACGGTTTGGTGAATGTGGATGGATTCGATCGCAGCCAGTTTTTCCGCCGACTAATCGCGCGACGGCTTGGTCAGGCAAGCTGGAACTGGCGAGAGGGTATGAACTCCAATTACATGCGGGAAATGGTAACTGTAGCAAAGAAGCCCGTTACGTCCTAGTGGTGCTAATTTGCATAACGTATAGCGATGCCAGATCTAAAGATACATTATCATTGGCTTTCTGTGCCAGAACAGGTGGCCTTACGCTCAGTTGTCAATAAAGCAGCAGGCGAAGGAGTGCCCGATGTGTGCATTCGGCCCTTTGCCAGATTTGGATTCAGCGGCGCCCAACTGCTCTTGGTATACTTCCAATCCAATCCCTATGGCCGTCCTTTTATTGTTAAGATTAATAGCGCCAAGAAAATCAGAGCGGAAGTCGAAGCATGCGAAAAGGCAAGGGTGCATTTCCCGGACGACACCATGGTCATCATCGAGAAAGAGCTTGGTGCGCATACGGCAGAGGCAATGGGCGCTGTCTGTTATTTGCATGTGGCGGCGCACCATCACGATCAACTGAAAAGGGTTAAAGAACTTAAGGAGCTCGCCTTCGCTGTTGGCGAGAAGAGCTCAAAACACAAATGCATCAAGGGCCTCGACGCGTTGTACAAGAGGATCGCCGAAGCTCATGGGAAGTGTGAGCAGGTTTCAATTAACATTGCTCAGGAGTACCAACGGCCTCACGACTACCTTCGCTTGGCCGGAAACAAAACGAGAAGGCGACAAGGCACGCGCAATCTACTTCAATGGGCGATGGGAGCGAATCTCAAACGAGAAAAATGTAATCTGTTCGGAGCATTGGCATACAATCCCTCAATCATCCTTGATCGCTTGCTGAGGCTCGAAATGAGCGCCCACGTCGGGCCGATCCATGGCGACCTGCACACGAGCAACGTCGTATTTCCACCTGTTGGGGAGCCGCGACTTGTGGACTTTGCCTGGGCAAATGCAAAAGGGCACATCCTCAAGGACTTCGTCCTTATGGAGAACTCGATTCGATTCATGATCTTTCCTGGCAATGTAATTCATGAGAAGGAACTTGATATCGACCGCATGATGGTGGCGGAGGATGGGGGCGCCAAATTGGTGGAGATGGCTAGCGGCAACGGTTGGGCAGATCAGCATTGCAACCGTATGGGGCAAATGATCGTGGTGATCCGTGAGGCGGCCAAACGGGCCATAGGCAGAAATTGGAATTTCACGGAGTACCTTACAGCTCAGTTTCTTGTTCTCATTGGCGCCCTTGGGCATTACGATTACAACTTCCGCGAAAGCGTGCGAACCCTCGGTCTGATCGCGTATGAATTGAAGGAGAGAGGAATTTAGAGCGCAGAGGCGTTCCACCATCCCACAAGCATTGCAACCAACTTTCGTGCGAAGCGAATTTACATTCTCGTTGCGGGATCACGCCAATCAAGTCCCTCTTTTTGGTGATAAACCGATTGCCAAATCCTACTTCCTCACCCTCTCCCACTGCCTCTCCATCCTCTTGATCGACACCGGCACCGCCGTCTTCAATTCCTGGGCGAACATCGACACGCGAAGTTCCTCGATCATCCAGCGATACGTCTCCAGTTCCGGATCGACGATTCCCGCTTCGGCGTTGCGTCGGGCCCGATCCACGCAGGCCTGCCACAACGGCGTAACCTCGGCCAGGTTCTGCTGGTCGCGCGTGTGGCCGGCGCTGGCCAGTTTGCCGATGCGGGCTGTGATAGCTTTTAAGTAGCGAGGAAAATGTTTGAGCCATTCATCGGGCGTGCGTGTCAGAAACCCCCTGGGCATCAAGCTCGCAAGCTGCGTCCGGATGTCCGCTATGGATGGCTCCCACGCCGGGATCGTCGGCCGGGCCAGCAGCAATGCGACCTGGTGATACTGCTCCAGAATCCGCTCGGCCAGTTCCGCCACCTCCCGCCCAACCTCCAGCAGCCGGTGCCGCCGCCCGGCCGATTTTCGCAGCTCATATTCCATCGCCGTCCGCACGTTTCCATCCGACAAAAACGCTCGGTTGATGGTCTTGCCCATCAAATCATCCTTCAGCTCCTGGCATGTTCCCAGCGTCGCATACCACATGCACAACCGCTGGACATTCGGCAGCGCCCCGGCCACATAGCGAATCTCATCCTTCAGCTCCGTCACCAATAGCCGCCGAACGCCGGCCGAATGGGCGATCCTGGCCGCGTCGAGCGAATCGAGCAAACGCAGCGCAACTCCCTCGCCCGTATCCACCAGGGCCGGATATCCGCTCAAATTCATTCCATGCCGCCGCACCGGCACGCTCACGGGCAAGTCCCCGAAATCCCAACTGGTCACAATCTCCCTGGAAAACTGCGGATGCTGCGTCGACTCAAAGGTCTCCTTCACCTTCACGCCCAGCTTCTTGCGAATCGCTCCCAAGTCCCTTCCCATCGCCAGCGTCTTGCCCGCCTCATCCACCACATTGAAATTCGTGTGCAGATGGTCCAAGAGCGCGGATGGATCAAACATCTCCGGCGAGATGCTGATTCCCTTCTGTCGGCCAAGGAACAATGCCAGCGCATCCAGCAGCGGCCCATCGCCCGGCTTGAGCGTGGCGAACGCCTCATCCGCGAAATCCGGCGCGGGCACGAAATTCACCCGCACCTGCTTGGGCAGCGTCTTGATCAGCGCCGTGATCTTCTCCTTCAGCAACCCCGGCACCAGCCATTGAAATCGGCTGGCCGGCACCTGGTTCAGGGCGGGAAGCGGGATGGTGACGGTCACGCCGTCGGCCGGGTGCCCCGGCTCCAGGTGATATTCCAGCGGCAGGCGGATGCCGCCCACGGTCATGGCATCGGGGAACATCTCCTGCGTCACGCCGCTGGCCGCGTGCTGCATCAGGTCGCGCCGGGTCATGAACAGGATCTTGGGGCTGCCGCGCTCCACGCTCCGCCGCCACTTCTCAAACAGCGGCCCGTTATAAACCCCGGCCGGCACGCGGGCGTCGTAAAAGTCGTAGCGAATCTGATGGTCCACCAGCACGTCGCGCTGCCGCGCCTTGGCCTCCAGTGTCTGGATCTCGTCAATCAGCTTCAGGTTGTGGCGAAAGAAAGGGGCGTCGGTCTGATACTCCCCCTCCACCAGCGCGTGGTGGATGAAAATCTCCCGCGACTTCTTCGGATCAATCGGCCCGTAATGCACCGTCCGCTGCGGGATGATGGTCATGCCATAGAGCGTGACCTTTTCATAGGCGACGACGTGCGCCGTGGCCGGGTTCCAGTGCGGGTCGGAATAGGTGCGCTTGACAATATGCTCGGCCAGCCGCTCGATCCATTCCGGCTGAATCCCGGCCACCGTGCGGGCATAAAGCTTGGTCGTCTCCACCAACTCCGCCGCCATCACCCATTGCGGCCGCTTGGAAAAGAGCGCCGACCCCGGAAAGATATTGAATTTCGTCCCCCGCGCGCCGGAATATTCAAACGCCTGGCTCTTTTGCCCCACGTTTCCCAGCAGCCCCGCCAATAGCGCGCGATGAATCGCGCCATATTTGCTCTTTTCATTGTGATGGTCGGGGCGGTTGG
>JADMIO011367288.1_pt1 | contig 13264 bp, 13 predicted proteins | sample 8958161 | NCBI WGS metagenome assembly JADMIO01 (sample SAMN16585339, study PRJNA669376) | soil metagenome | isolation source: Crop rotation soil | place: USA: Cullars Rotation, Alabama | collected 2011 | reverse complement strand
GGTGGTTCGAGGCGACACCGATCACGCGGGACGCGACGCTCGTCACGGGCTGGGCGCGCTTCGACTTTCAGAACTCAGTCTGGTTGCTCGAGAAGCTGGTGGCGGCGGACGCGTATCTCGGCCACGGGATCGCAGGTGCGAGCGAGCTGATGTTGCTGCGCGCTGTCCGCTCGCGCGCTTACAAGCAGAAGTGAGCTAGGGGGTGCCCCTGAATATTCGACCGAGCTATTTGCGTCGATTTTTCGTCGGATCGCCCGCGATCAACGCAGGCATAGTGGTTCCATGTCGAGGCTTTTCGCGGGCGAGTCCGGCGGAAAAGCGGCGTGAAGGGCGATGTGTCGCAATGTTTAGGGACACACCCTACCGGCCCGCGTCCGGCTCGCCGCTGCCAGCGTCGTCGCTGGGCTGGTCGTCGGGTGGTGGCGCTGGCGGCGTGCCGGCATCGACGGGCCGGCCTGCGTCGAGCTTGCCGCGATCGAAGTCCGCGATCAGCTCACACGCGAATAAGCCGTGACTTGCAAGCAAGAGCGCTAAGACTCGGAAGCAGCGCATACGTCAAAACCTGACCTTCGCAGACGCTGATGCGCTCTGCGTCGTGAAGCTCGGAATCAGCTCGAAGCGAGCCGACTCGCGGTCGTCGGCTGAGCGCGGGGGGTCGTGTGTGAACAGCAGTACCGCCGTGGTGATCAGCGACATGGCGCCGATCCCGAAGCCGACGTCGGAGAACAGTGCCAAGCGCTCGCCGCGATCGGCGCCGGCCTCGGTCGGATTGGTGTTGAAGTCGCTGCGCTCTTTGAGCGCGAAGATGCCGAGCACGCTGCCTGCGATCAGGCCGGCTGCGCCTAGGCTGGCTGTGACGATGATCGCCGCGTGCGGAGGCTGAGGCGTGATCATCGGTGGTGGCTCGGGCTGCGCGGGCGTCTTCGGCGCGGCGGCGACCGGTGGCAGTGGCTGCGCCTTGAGTGTGACCGATTGTTGGTCGCGTCCGCCCGGCGTGAGATCGGTGGTGATGCGCCCGGTCTCGTAGCCGACCAGCACAAGCGATACGCGGTGCGAGCCGGGGCGGACTTCGATCTCCACGGGAGTCACGCGACCGATCAGCTGGCCGTCGAGGACCACGTCCGCGCCTGCCGGCTCGCTGGTCAAGCTGAGCCGAGCTGGGGCCTGTGCCGCAGCAAATGCGGCGCGCTTTTGGGCGACCTCGTCCCGGTCGGGCGCATCCGGACGCGCACGCAGGTAGGCGTCGTAGGCGGCGAGCGCTGTCTCGACACGGCCGAGCTTGGCGGCGGATTCGCCGATGCTCACGAGCACGATCGGGTTGGCGACGTTGGAGTAAGCCTCTTCAAAGGCTTGCAGCGCGGTCGTGAAGTCACCGGCAGCAAAGGCCTGCTGTCCGCGCGCGTAGGCAGAGCGCGCACGCTCCACTGCCTCGGGCGTGGGCTCCACCTTCGGCAATGTAACGGGCCCCTCGGCCACCGTCGCACCAGCGGCATCTGCACCCGCAGGCACTGCAGGCGCAGGCGTTGCTTGCTGCGCGGGCGTCGGCGAAGCCAGCGGCGCAGCCGGTGCGCCCTGCGCAGGCGCCGGCGATGCTTGAGCAGGCGTGGGCTGCTGCGGTGCAGGTGTCGGGGATCCTTCAACGGGCGTGCGCTGCTGCGGTGCAGGTGTCGCGGGACGCGGCGGTTGCGCGGGGGCTGGCCGCGCGACCGATGGTGGCTGCGGCGCTGCGGGTTGCGCGACCGATGGTGGCTGCGGCGCTGCGGGTTGCGCGACCGTTGGCGGCTGCGGCGCAGCGGGACGCGGTGCAGGTGTGCTGCTCGGTGGATTGGATGGCGGCGTCTGCGCGACGACGCGTCCAGTCACAGCGACTACGCAAGCGATGGCAAACAGGCCGCGGCCAAACCCAAGCGACATAACACGGGAAGTTAGGCCGGCTGCTGGAACGGCGTCAACCACCGTTACTCGCTGGGCCCCGCGTCATCGTCCGATCCGGACCCGTTTGTCTGTGTGCATTCTTCTAAGCTGGTCGCGCATGTCCCACGCGCAGCACTCTCGGCGATGCAACACACGAGCCCATCATCGCAGTCTGTGTTGTCCTGACAGCTCTCGCCTTCGGCACGTTTGCACGCACACAACAAACTGGCTGCGACAAAGCACCAAGCAACTGAAGTCCGAATACGAGCGCGTTTCAAGCAGTCCTCCATGGCTGCGCGGGAGGATAGGAGCACCGACGAGATAAGCCAAGTTGCACGGCCACAAACGGCTCTTTACGGCGTTTTGGCTGCCGGCAGCGCGTACGCACAGCGAAACCCTACATCCGCACGCGCCTCTTGCTCTGCAATCGCCGCCCGCGCGCGCGCCCTGAGCGTGTGCGGTGGCGAACGATACGAGCCTCCACGCATCACCCGATCGCTGCCGGTCTCGAGCTGCAGCGGATCGACGCTGTGCGTTTCGCTCGAATACGGCGCGACATAGCGGTCGAGCACCAGCTCCCAAACGTTGCCGGCCATGCCGAGCACGCCGAAGAAGCTCTTGCCCTTCGGATTCGCCGAGACATCGCTCGGCTCCGTCGCGCCGCCCGCGTAGCGCGCGCGCTCCGGGTCGAGCGTATCGCCCCAAGGAAAGCTGCGTTGACTGTCGCCGTGGGCCGCGAGCTCCCACTGCGCCTCGCTCGGCAAGTCGCCGCCCATAAAGCGGCAATACTCGCGCGCCTCGCGCCAATTCACCTGCACCACCGGCCAGTGTCGCTGCGGCGCGGGCAGCGCTGGATCGACGCGCGGCGGAACGCAGCGACCTGCAGTCACGCAGCGATCGTAAGCGGCGTTCGAGACCTCCACGCGGTCGATCTCGAAGCTGCGCACGAACACGCGACGCGCCGGTGTCTCGCTTGCAAACTGCCCTTTCGTGCAATCGTTGCCGGAAGCTTGTTTGCAGAGCGCGACCGCGCGATCGAGCTCGGCCTGATCGCTTCCGAGGATGAACCACCCCGCGACCAAGCGAATGCGCGCCGGACTCTGCTGGACGAGCTCGCGCGCCTGCCAGCTCGGCTCGGCAGGCTCAGCGGCCACCCATGCAGTCGCCGTGAGCGACAAAAGCAGGCAGATTCCGAACTGCCAGGTCTGTCCCCATCCGCGCGACGAGCTGATCATGCCGAGCGTATCTACACGCGCCAGCGCCTGTCGCAAAGCGCCGAGTTTATTGCAGACGATCGACGAGATCGGGCTCGGGCTCGGGCTCGGGCTCGGGGATGAGTACGCAATGAATGCAGAGCCCGTCCTGGACGATCGCGGCCTGGCACAGGCCGGCACAAGGAATTAACTGCGAGCGCCGCTCTGAGCGGCCGCCGCGTCTGAACATCACTGGCATACCTCGTGCTGCATCGCACCTTCGCCCCGCCGCGCACAGCGGCCTCGACAAGGACGACGATCATGGGTGGAAGAAGGCAATGCAGCCTGTGGGTTGGAGCCGCGCTAACGCTCCTCCTCGCATGCGGTGACGAATCGAGCAGCCCCGGCTCGACCAATTCCGGAAGCAGCGACTCCACTTCTGTGGACGGAGGCAAGACCAACGAGACCACGAGTGCCGCTGGCAGCGGCGCCCCCGGCTCGACCGCGCCTGGAAAGGCCACGGAGCCGAAGAAGGACGGCCCGAAGAAGGACGAGCCGCTCGGTACGCAGACGGAGTTCTTCTCCGCCGACACCCGCTCAGGGAACCGCAGCGCCTCGACCGGTGGCCTTGCAACCTCCGCGGGGGCAGCAGGAGCGGCCGCATCCGCGCCGACCACGACGACACCAGCTGCCGGCATGCCGGGCGTTGCAGAAGGCGCCAAGGACGCCAGCACTGGCGCGCAGAGCAGCGTGTCGCGCGGCGACATCTACCGCGTGCTCGACGACAAGCGCATCTTGAACCTGAACGCCTATCGCGGCGTGCAGGTGCTCGACGTCAGCGACTTGGACAAGCCGCGCGTCGAAGGTCGGCTGTCGATCGCGGGTTACCCCGTCGAGATGTACGTCGTGGGCGACCGCGCGTTCGTGCTGTTGAACGGTTGGCAGGGTTACTACGGCACGCGCGACGATCTGAAGATCCGTGCAGCCAGTGGCGGCCTCGTGATGAGCGTCGACATCGCGGATCGCGCGAATCCCAAGACGATCGATCAAGCTGAGGTCAAGGGCGACATCCTGACCAGCCGGCTCACGCAAGGAACCGACGGTCAAGCGGCGCTGTACGTCGCTGCGACCACGTACGATCCGCAGAACGGTCAGCCGCGCTCGATCATCAAGAGCTTCGAGGTCAGCACGGGTGATCTTGTCGAAAAGAGCGAGCTCGACCTCGGCGGCTACGTGCAGGACGTGCAGGCGACGACCAACCTGATGATGGTCGCGAGCACCGACTACACAAAGATGCAGCAGCAGTCCACGGTCACGGTGATCGACATCTCGCGCACCGACGGCACGATGGTCAAAGGTGGCTCGGTCACGGCGCAAGGCGTCGTGCTCAACAAGTTCAACATGGACGCCTTCAACGGCGTGCTGCGCGTGGTTTCGGGCGCGAACTGGGGCACCTCCAACGAAAACCGCGTGGAGACGTTCTCGCTCGCTGACCTTCAGAACCTCGAGCCGCTCGACAGCTGCAGGCTCACGCCGCGTGACGTCTCGGGTGCGCCCGAGCAGCTGTACGCGACCGTGTTCATCGAGAACAAGGGCTTCTTCGTCACCTACTTCCGCCAAGATCCCTTCCACGCGTTTTCGATCGACGACGACGGCACGTGCGAAGAGCACACGCAGTTCATCGTCTCCGGTTGGAACGACTTCCTGCGCCCAACGATCAACAACACGCGCTTACTCGGCATCGGCCACAACGACGCGAACAACGCGCGTTTGTTGTCAGTCAGCTTGTATGACGCGGTGAACCTCGACAACGCCACGCCTCTCTTGGCGCGCGCTGACATCGAGCTGAATGGCGCATACTCCGAAGCGAACTGGGACGACCGCGCGTTTAGCGTGATCGAAAACGCGGTCTCGGTGCGCGCTGCGGACCAGACTGAAGAGACAGGGCTCTTGCTCCTGCCGTTCTCCGGCTGGGACAACACGAACCAGCAGCAGATCGCTGAAGTTCAGCTGTTCACGTTCTCCAATCACACGCTGACCAAGCGCGGCAGCATGAACCATGGCAGCCCTGTGCGGCGCGCCTTTCAGGTCGACACTAACGCGACCGGCAATCTGTCGGACGACGTGCTGAGCTTGTTCGACACGGCCAACCCGGATAAGCCCGAAGAAGTCAGCCGGCTCGATGTCGCGCCCAGCTACTCACGCGTGTTCGTGTACGGCGATCACGTGGCGCGCGTTCGCGACAACACCACCTATTACTACGTGCAGCAGCAGCCCGGCGCGAAGCCGCCGCAGAGCAAAGTGCAGATCGTGGCAGCTGCGGGCGACGTCGATCAAAACCCCGAGCTCGCTTCGTTCGAAGTTCCGGTGAGCGCGCAGCTGACGCAGGTCGGCGACCTGTTGATCAGTCTGTACGCCGAGACGACGTACGATCCGAGCGGTCAGACACCTAAGACCAAGAGCTCGATCCAAGTGTGGGATCTGAAAGATCCTACGAAACCCGTGAAGCGCGGCGCGCTCGAGACCGATCGCTTGGAGATCGCCTGGGGTTATCCGTGGGGTTATCCCGGGGGTGGTCCGGTGGTCGATGCCGCTCGCGGCGGCATTGCATGCTTCGACTGCTTCCCGCGCGGCGGACAGCCGAGCGGTTACGTGGTCGGTCAAGCGATCGTCTTCGCCAGCATCAAGCAGGAACAAGCGAGCCAGGGTTTTGTCACGCAGTGTGACGAATACCCAGCCGGTCGCGCATGCAACTCTGACCCACAGGGCAACTACACCTGCGAGAACCCTTACTACAGCGGCGGCATCAGCTGCACCACGCCCGATGGCGGCGATGAGTCGTGCGTCGGCGAGTTCATGAAGTGCGACGACGAGAAGGGTCTGTGCGAGCCGACCGATCCGCCGCCGTTCACGAACCGCAACTGCTATCGCCACGAGCAGTTCCATTACTGGCAGCAGTACAACTTCGATGCGCTCGACTTGCGTAACCCTGACAGCCCGTCGCTCGCCAAGCGCGTCGAGCTTGGCAAGGACGAGGAAGGCACCTCGGTCATCGCAGTGGGCGACACGGTCTACTACAACTTCCAAAAGTCAGCAGACAAGCCAGACGACGACCGGCCCTATGTGAAGCGCTATGTGCGGCTGCTCGGCTATGCCGATCCGCAGAACGCCAGCGTAGGCGAGCCGATCAACATCCCAGGTGATGTGATCGCAGCCGACGGCACAACCTTGTACACGCGCGACTTGGTCTGGGAGAAGAACGACGCCCGCACCATGGTCGCCCGCCTCACCGTCGACAACGGCAAGGCACACCTCCAAGCGAGCGAAGTGTTCGAAGACCGTTCGGTCAGCGCAGTCAAGCTCGATGGCGCAGGCCACGTGCTCGTGAGCAGCGACCCGATCTACGGCGGCGGTGTCTATCCTGCCGGCGTGGCGGTCGCGAGCCCTGCTTTCCCAGGCAAGGTCGCGGATCCTGCGGACCAACCGAAGAGCAAGCTCAGCATCTTGGATGACCAGGATCTCAGCGTGCTAGGCGAAGCCGAGCTCGACAGCTGGGCAAGCTTCCGCGACGCGAAGCAGGGCCGTGCGCTCTACTCCGTGCCCGGCGGCCTGCTCGTCATCGACGTCAACGACGCAGCCAAACCCAAGGCGCAAGCCTACTTCCCAGTGGCCGGCTGGCCCACCGACATCGTCTTCGACGGCAAGTCGATCCTGTTTGCAGCTGGCAGCTACGGCATCTACCGGTTGGACGCGAACGTCTTCAACCTCCTGACGCCGTAACGGACTCCGTAACAGAACCGCGGCCCGCAGCGTCCTCTTGGACATCCGAGAGCGTTGCGGGCCGCAACCTTTTAAGCACGCACGCGCAGCCAAAGATCGCAAACGCCGCTATCAGCTGCGAGGTCGAGCTGCCCCTGAGCGACGGCCTTTAATCAGACATCCCGTGCCGTCAATTGCCAGCCAGCGTAGCTCGATCCCAGCAGAAGCGCGCAGCTCATGGCGGCGCGTACTTGCCTGTGCCGATCAGCTTGAGCTTCGTCTTCTCCAAGCGCACGCTCATCGTCGAGTTTCGCACCAGCACGTGGTTCGGTTTGTTCGAAGGCACGTCGTTGCGCAACACCAACTGAAACGGCTCGTTCTGAGCGCTGAACCGTTCAAACACGCTCAGAGTCTTGCATCGGGCAGTAGGGCGGTGCGCTTCGCTGCGCCAGCCAGTCGTATCGGTCCACGGACAGCTCCTTACGTAATAGCTGTCTCTTGATGAGAAGCACGATTAGCCCCGCGGCCAGTAACAGCGCGAACGCGGAAAGCATCACCCGCCTCCAGTTAGGCATTGTCCGGCCATATGCGACGCCACGGGTCCCACTCGGATCCGATCTTTCGCGTTCGAAGGTTCAGACCCGCAGCCGACGCACTCGAGAAATGAAGAAACCGATTGCGAAAGTTCTTCATAGCAGTGTCGCGCTTCATCCCGTCGCGGAGGTGCAGGCGACTCGCAAGCGCAAGCCCAACTTCGGAGGGGATGAAAGTACCAGTGGCGAGTACTGATCGGCCGGGTGGACCTGGTGCAAAGACAAGTGCGAAGCGATCATTTCCATCAAGACCGACGCATCTGCCGAACAGCCAGCGGACAGCGGCGAAACGCGACCCTTTGTGAGACTCGCTGTCTACACCCCAGAAGGTCCGTAGCATCCACATTCGCGCTGTAACAGTCGCGGTTCGTGATGGGTTCAGCCAAGGGTTTGTATGGCCCGTTCAGAGTCGGATCGTAAAGCGCGCGCGGTGCCTATCGAGGGTGTACGGAGATGCTCGCGCGCATTGCGGGCCGCAACCTTTTAAGCGCGTACGAGCAGCCAGCGATCACGCACGCCGCTATCAGCTGCGAGGTCGAAACGCTCCAAAACAGGCCACGCACAACATCTCCTCGCAGCGGCTCCAAGAGCAACCGCAGCGCGGCGTAACACATCACATACGCAACAGCGCGCCGCCCAGGCACTCTCAACGACAACGGTCGCGCGAACACAACGGCAAGCATGCACAGCAGCGCAGCCTCGTACAGCGGCCAAGGATGTCGAGCGATCGCCTCGCCCGGATAGTGCACGGCCCAAGGCAACGTGCTCGGCGCACCAAAACAACATCCGCCGAAGAAACAACCGACACGTCCGATCGCATGCGCGGCAGGAACTGCCGGCAACATCACATCTAAAGTAACCAGCACCGGCAGCTCAAAGCGGCGAGCAGCCACAACAAGCGCCAAAGCACCACCAAGCAAAGCGCCGAAGAAAACAATCCCAGGCTGAGCAAGCGCAGCGCGCAACGATCCAAGCTGCACAAACCGCACGCCAACCGAAAGCGCAAAAGCACCAACAAACCCGCCCCCAACTGCCAGCGCCAAACTCGAGATCAGCGCCCCCTCTTCAAGCCCAGCCCGCAGCCCCCGCCGCAGAGCCAACCAAGACCCGACGCCCAAAGCGACCACAAGCAAAGCCCCATAACTTCCAACAGGCCAGCTACTCGCATGAAAATGCAGCGTCGTAAGCTTCGGGTGCGTTTTCGCCTCGCGCGGTTGCTTACCGGCCTGGGCCGGCGGGGAGTGGGGGCGGGGGGAGGCTCGAGGGTTGTTGGGGTGGCGCGCCGGGTGGTGGGGTGCCGGGTTGAGTTGGGATGCCGGGGCCTGGTTCGGGCGGCGGGGGTGCGCCGGGTTCTGCCGGGGCGGCGTGTTGTGGTGGTGGGAGGGCGTTTGGGCCGGCGTCTGGGTCGCCTGCTCCCATGTTGAACTGGAAGTCGCGCTGGAGCTGGACGTTGCCCGAGGAGAACAGGGCATTGCAGACGCCGCAGGTGAGCGCGACCAGGAGCGCCGGGACCAGGGCGAGTGCGTTCAAGACCACGCCGATCCGCGCAGTATCATTGGTTGTTCCCTGTCGCTTGGCCGCGCTGACGGCCCTGCCGCCGAGCACCACGCCCAGGATCGCGATCGCCGCCGCGCCAAAGGAAAAGAGGGTTCCGAGCACCGGGATCGGTGTCGTGAAGAAGCCGATCGCCGTGCACAGCAGCGCGACGACCGAAAGCAAGATCGAAACAAGCGCCATGCGTAGGCTCTATCCGCCCTCCCCCGCCCGGGGTCAAGCATTGACGACATGCCCAAACCTCAGCTCGACGCAGGCGAATCCGCCACTACAATGGCGCGCCCATGCCAGAGACAACCCCGCGCAGCGGTAGCGCCGCGATCATCGGACGGCCGAACGTCGGCAAATCGACCTTGCTGAACAGTCTGCTCGGCCAGAAGCTCGCGATCGCGACGGCCAAGCCAGGCACCACCCGCAGCGTGCTTCTCGGCATCTACGTCCAAGAAGACCCACCGACCCAGATCGCGTTCATCGATACGCCAGGCATGCACCGCCCGCACAACGCGCTCGGCCGCGCGCTCGTCGAAGACGCCAAAGCCGGCTTCGCCTCCGCAGATGTGATCGTGTTTGTCACTGAGCTGCCGAAGCAAGGCGGCCGGCTGCGCTTTCCCAGCCAGCAGGACGCCGAAGTGTTGGAGCAGCTCCGCTCGGTCAAGAGCAAGGTCGTGCTGGTGATCAATAAGATCGATCGCATCAAAGAAAAGGCGTTGCTCTTGCCGCTGATCGAGAGCGCGAGCAAAGCGTTCGACTTCGCCGCGATCGTCCCGCTGTCCGCGCTACGCAACAACAACATCTCCGCGCTGGTGAACGCGCTGCGCGAGCAGCTGCCCGAAGGCCTCGCCTACGACCCCGAGCAACTCACCGACAAGCCGCAACGCTTCTTCGTGAGCGAGCTCGTGCGCGAAGCGGTGCTGGAGCAGACCCACGAAGAAGTGCCGCACGGCGTGGCAGTGGTCGTCGACAAGTTCGAAGAACAACCCGAGATCCTGCGCATCGCGGCCACGATCATCGTCAGCAAGACCGCACACAAAGGCATCGTGATCGGACACGGTGGCGAGCGCATCAAGCAGATCGGCTCAGACGCCCGGCTCGGGATGGAGCAGATGTTTGAGCGCAAAGTATTTCTCGAGTTGTGGGTCAAAGTCGTTCCGGACTGGACCAACGATCCAGCCAAGGTCCAGTCGCTCGTGCGCGAGCCGTTAGGGAGTGTGTGATGGGAAAGCGACGCGGCGCGCATAGCGCCAAGCAACGGGCCAGCGGCTCCTTTGGCTCTCTGCCGATCGTGGCCATCGTCGGACGCCCCAACGTCGGCAAGAGCGCGCTATTCAATCGTCTCACCGGCGCGTCGCTCGCGATCGTCGAAGACATGGCAGGCGTGACGCGTGACCGCTTGTACGCCGAAGCGCTCGCGCTCGGCCACAGCTACGTGTTGATCGACACGGGCGGCTTCGACCCTGAGAGCGACGATCCACTCAAGCAAAGCATCGCGGCCCAAGTGCGCATCGCGATCGAAGAAGCCGACGTCGTGATCTGTGTGCTCGACGCCACGCAACCACCCTTGCCTGCCGATCGCGAAGCCGTGCAACTGCTGCGCGGCAGCTCGCTGCCCGTGCTCTACGTCGCGAACAAAGCCGACAACCCGCGGTCGCAAGGCGATGCACTCGAGCACTACGAGCTCGGCATGGATTCGCTGATGCCGATCTCCGCGCTGCATGGCCACGGCATCGGCGATCTCGAAGAACAGCTGATCACACACTTCCCCGAGGAAGCTCCGGAGCCGACAGAAGAAGAAGCGGCGATCGACCGCGTGGCGATCGTAGGTCGCCCCAACGCCGGCAAGAGCTCACTGGTCAATAAGATCATCGGCGAGAAGCGTCAGATCGTAGACGATCGCCCCGGCACCACGGTCGACAGCGTAGACACGTTGATCGAGCTAGACGGCGCACCGATGGTGTTGATCGACACCGCCGGCATTCGCCGCAAGCGCTCAGTCGAGCGGGGCCTGGAGTCGCTCGCGGTCATGCAAGCTGTGCGTGCGATCGAACGCAGCAATGTCGTGGTCCTGATGATCGACGCCCACGAAGGCGCGTCGGAACAGGACGCAAAGATCGCGGGCCTCGCGATCGAACGCGGCCGTGCGATCGTGGTGGCGCTCAACAAAGGTGACTTGCTCGACGACGAAGGCCGCAAAGCTGCGCTCACAGCCGCACGCGATGTGTTCAACTTCGCAGGCTGGATGCCGATCCAGCTCGTCAGCGTGGAGAACGGTCGCGGCGTTCGCAAGCTCATGCAGCTTGTGCGCACTGTTTCCAAAGCGCACAAGCACCGCGTGACAACGGCGGCGGTCAATCGCTTCTTCGAAGAGGTGCTCGCTCACCATCCACCGCCCTCGATGAACAACCGTTCGGTGCGGCTCTATTACGCCACACAAGTGCAAGCGTCGCCGCCCACGTTTGTGATCGCTTCGAACTACCCGGAGCGTGTGCACTTCTCGTATAGACGTTATGTGGTCAATCAGTTGCGCGAGCGTTTCGGTTTCGACGGCACACCTGTGCGTGTCTTTTATCGAGGCAAAGAGACGCGCACGTGACCGTTTGAACTTCGACATGACCGCGCTTGGTTAGAGCGCATGCTGAAAACACGTAGCGCGTGCATTAGGTCGATCATGACCGTTGCTTCGCGCTCCCATCCTCCGTAAGTTCTTTGCCTCCGAGAAACTACACGGAAAGAGTGCCGTGATAGTTTCTCTCGTCCGTTGTGTCGTTCGCTGTAAGGGTCACCCCGACTGCAAACTGCGACCGCGACTCTGCAGCAATTCGCTGTATGACTCGAACAGGAGGCTCAGATGAGTTTGGATTCATCCGGCGTTGAAGCGCCTTTCAAGTACACCAAAGACAGCTTTATCGGCGTGCGCGACGCATGGCTGACTTTCGCAGCAGATCGTTTGTCTAAAGCTGCAGCCGCGCTCGAGCAGTACGCTGAGAAGCTGCCAGAACCAGTGAAGAGCATCTTCCCGCTGAAGAGCAAGCCCAAGGCGGGCAACGGCGCATCAGCGACTGCCCAGAGCTAATTCTCAGTAACAGCTCTAACGGTTAGAGACGATACATTTGCGAGTTCGGGGGGAACCCGCTTTGTGCAAATCAAGTGCTTCTGGCCTGGCTACCAAGCCAACGGAGCGCTGCGTTGAAGGAGGCCGAGCAGGGCGTGTACGCCGAGCTCGACCTCTCGAAACTCCACACCGATGCCATAGCGAAGCCCAGCGTGCGCGGGGACCGTACGCGTGACGATCGCTTCGACTTCGATAGGTGCGAGCTCTGACTGAAACTTCAGCGTGACGCTGACGATCGTGCCTGTCGCGACGGGGATGGCCGTACGTACAAACAGGCCACCCACGCCCACATCGATGGTCGGCCCGAAGATCGTCAGCGCATCGTTCTCGAGCCAGCATTCGCAGGGCAACGCGTGCCGCTGATAGCGACGTCGCTCGGGGCGTGGGTTAACCAACGCGGCCCTTTGTTCGTCGAGGAGATCGCTGACCGTACGCGTGCCCATTCGTCGAGCTCTCTGCAGAAGCCCATCCATAGACGCGGCGTCTACGAGGCGCAAGAACCTGGTTACATCTGCTTGGGCGCGCACGCCGGCGGAGGTAGGATCTTCGGCTGTGACTGTCCAGATTTCGCCGTTAGCGCGCGCCCACGTCGCGAAGCTCAAGCAATTGGCCTGTATAGGGGCGGTGTTGGCCGCAGCGAGCAGCTGCGGCGAGCAAGCGAGCGCCCGCGCCGAAGCCGATGCGCTCATGACCTCGCTCAATGCAGTCTCGGACGAGACCAGCTTCGTCGACCGCAGCGCCGCCCTGGAGCGGCTCAATCAGCTGGCCTTGCACTTCGCGCCCCACATCCAGACCCGTGAGGTCTGCAGCGCGGCGCACAAGGGCTTACTCGAAGCGGAGATCGCTCAGACCGAGGCCCGGCGCGCGCTGGCCAGCGTCAGCGAGACCGGACAGCCGAACCCACCGAAACTAGAGAAGGTGCAGGCCGAAAGCATCGCCGCGGACATCGAGCGCAGCACCAAGGCGCTCGCGACGGCCAAGGAGCGCTTTCCCGAGTGCGAGAAGGCCCTGCGTGGGCTGCTCCGCGAGGCCAGATAGCTCTGCACGACTAGGGTACGAGCGCTCCGCGCCGCACGGCTCCCGCAGCCCGCGTGGCCTGCGTGGCAACCGCCGAGTGGCGCGCGGCTAGCGAGCAACGAGCG
>JADMIO011435062.1_pt1 | contig 13265 bp, 9 predicted proteins | sample 8958161 | NCBI WGS metagenome assembly JADMIO01 (sample SAMN16585339, study PRJNA669376) | soil metagenome | isolation source: Crop rotation soil | place: USA: Cullars Rotation, Alabama | collected 2011 | reverse complement strand
CGGGCCAACCGGTGCCGAAGGTCCCGCTCCGATCCTTGTGGCAAGTCGTGACCCCGGCCAGAGCCGCGGAGCCGTACACCACGAGGGGGTGGGTGGCTTCGCCGGGCGCGGCATCCGCAGTTGGCCGTTCGCCCCGCTCATCTGGAGCTTCATCAACCGATCAATGCCGCTGAATCAGCAGGGCTACCTCACGGCCAGCGAAGTGTACAGTCTGGTCGCGTTTCTGTTGGAGCGGAACGAGATCATCCAGAAAGGCGAGGTGATGGACGCCAAGAGCCTGGCGCAGGTGAAGATGCCTGGTCATCCCAACTACGTCCAGCCGCCCTGGGTTGAGTGGACTCCTGGGCTTCGACAGCGGGAGATTGGACACTAGTGGCCTGTCCTCACTGATCAAAGACCACCTCGCGGGCGGGGCATCCCACGCCGGCATCGTCGGGTGGCGATGCGATCGGCCGTCGAGCCCGGAGGAGCGGGAGCACGAACTCCGCTACGCACTCGGAGCGAGAGCGGGCGCCGTTCCGTAATCGGGGAAACCCTCCACAACCGCATGCGGTCTGGACGGCGTAAGGTCGGCACTCGCAGGCTCTTGGGCGGGTCGAGGCCGAAGAACCCGACGAACATGGTTGCGCGACCGTGAAGCAACGGCGCTGACAGTCGGGTGCAAGGCCTCGTCGGCGACCAATCGCGCGCCTTCGTCGCTATATTCGAGCACGAGCTTGCGCGTGTGGAACGCTTCGAGCTCGACCCGATGCGCCACGCTGACGAGGGTGGCACCGGGGAGGCGCTCCAGAACCAAACGCATCAATTGATCCTGGCTCGATGGATCGAGAGCGGCGGTCGCTTCGTCCATGACAATCATCGTCGGGTGCTGGATGAGCATGCGCGCGAATCCGAGCCGCTGCTTCTCTCCCCCGGAGAGCACCTGGTCCCAGCACTCGTCGGCATCGAGGTTGTCGAGGAAATGCGCGAGCCCGACATCCTCGATCGACTGGCGCACGACGTCATCGTCAACGGCCTCTGCCGACAGAGGATAGGTGACGGCGCGCCGGAGCGTCCCAAGCGGCACGTAGGGCCGCTGCGGCATCACGAAAAGCCCATCGGGTTGCATGCCAACCTCTCCCTCACCCCAGGGCCATAGGCCGGCGATCGCCCGTACCAGGGTGCTCTTGCCTGTCCCGGACTCGCCAACGACGAGCACCTTCTCGCCGGGAGCGATCTCGATATCGGCTCCGTCCATGATGGCGCACCCGTCGCCCGACGCCAACGAGAGGCCGCGCAACGAGAGCGCTCCCTCTGCAGCCGGCGTTCGAATGATCTGGCGGCTCGGGTCCTTGCCTTCCGTTCCATCCAGGCCATCCAGCGAAACCAGCAGCGACGCGAGCCGGCGCGCCGCCGCGGTCCAATCGGCGACGCGAGGGTAGTTTTCGACCAGCCAATTGAAGGAATGCTGCACGGTGATGAACGCCGACGCCGCCTGCATCATTTCTCCAAGCGTCATCGTTCCGGACACGTACTTGGGGGCGCAAAGGAGGAGCGGGATGATCGGTGCGAGACCGTTCGTGGTATTCCCGACGATCGTGGTCCGAATGGACTGCATCATCACCGCTCGCCAGCGCCCGCGGACGACCCTGTACGCCGAGTCCAGCCCCGCGCGCTCCTCGGCATCGCCGCCGAGCAGGGCGATGCTTTCGGCGTTCTCACGCAGACGGGTCAGGGCATACCGGTAGTCGGCTTCCGCCTGACTTCTGTTTTCCGCCAGCGGAATGAAGCCGCGAGCGATTCTCACCATGGCGCCGCTGGCCAGCACCGAGTACAGGAAAGCGGTGATCACCAGGAACCCTGGGATGCGAAGCGTCATGGTTCCGATCGGGACGATGATCTCGCCACCGATGTACCACAGCACGCCGATATAGGTGATGAGCGTGATGACCGCCGCAAAGACGCCCAGCACGATGTCCACCGGAGCGTCGACACTGAGCCGCAGGTCGTCGGCCACGCGCGATTCCGGGGTGCTGTGCTCGCCCGGGCGCAGCGTCAGTTGATAGTAGCGGCCGCTCGAGACCCAGCGATCCAACACGTGTCCGTTGAGCCAGGCTCGCCACCGGCGCTGCAGACTCATCTTCGAGTAGGTGTCGGCCACCGCCATCCCCAGGCTCGCGAGGACCAAGGGCAGGAAGACAATGGATTGAAACACCACGGTGCGCATGTCGCGGTTCTCGAGCCCGTCGAACATGACGCGATTCCAGATGTTCAGTAACAACCCAAGACCGAGATTCAACAGCGCAATCGAGAACACCGCGATGGTCAGCAGCCAGGCCGTGCGCCTGGCTTCCTTGCGCCAGAAGCCGAGGGCCGCCCGGCAATAGCGTGCGAGGAGATATTTCGTGGTGTGCTGGTCATCGACCTGGGACATCGCTCGCCTTTCTTTCTTACTCGTCCGCGCGCTTCGAACTCAAGGCAGAGCGCATGGCTGCACAGCTCTTTGCGGCGGTCAGAATTTCTTCCACGCAAAGAGCCCGCAGACAGGCCGTTTCCGATCTCCGCAACGAAATCGAGCGACGACAACTCACACAACCGAAACTCGAGTTGTCCTGCCGACGTCGTTTTTCGAAAGCTGATGGGATGAGCGCAACGAGGATTTTACACCGCCGCGGTGTGTAACTCTAGACGGGATCGCGAATTTACTAATCTTTAACTATGTCAAAACTTCACGACAGCCCAACTATTCAATACTCAAGAGTAACGTTCGGCTGAGATTGTGCGAAATGCCGACACCTTCGACGCCGGTGCTGCCCGACCACGGGCGTGACACGCCTCGTGGTCGAACAGCGCGTACTTTCAAACAAATCCGGCGAAGACCGTCGAGCCGTCGCTCATCCGGTCAGGCATGGCCGGCTCGACCAGCTGCTCCTTCGGATCGATGGCCCCCAAGCTCTTGACCACTTCGAAGCGGCCGGCGCGCGCCTGAGCGATATACATGTGCAGGCGTGCGTGGTGTTGTCCCGGCACCATCTCGGCCGGCCCACCCGGTCCCTCGGCGATGCGCGCATGATGCCGCCGATGATCACGTTCACGTGATGGCGTTCGACCAGTGTCGTCGCCGCGGCCGCCGCTGTGGCGTCGTTTGTCGCGCCGTCCTCGAGGTACAGGTCGGACGCGCCGTCCGAGCAGACCGCCCTTCGCGTTGATGTCGCCGACAACCATCCTCGCCACGTTGGCGTTGGCGAGGCCGACGAACGAGAGCGGACCGGTCCGGTCTGCGATGATTCCCACCTTGATGGGATGGCCGGCCGCGGCTGTGGAGTGCGTCATGACGTTCTCCTTCGGCGAACGTCGTGCACCGCCCCGTGCGGAAGCTCACGCGTTCTGTGGTATGAATGGTGCGCTGCCACGGCACCCCATACATCGGGAACAAGATCGGCGTCTCGACGCGCGCGGCCGCGGCGTTGTGGGCGATGCAGAACGCCGTCATGCAGTGAGGCTCTGCCGCGTCCACTCCGCAGGGCTCGGGGCCAATTGCAGGCCCCAATGACCTTCTGTGGTAACCACCTGCATTATGCTGTTGACCGGAGGGTGGCTGGTTCGTGCCGGTACAAAACTTGTTACCCGCCGATGACGCGGTTGCATGTGTGGCGACGATCCAGTGTTTGGCCACAGAGGGGACTTGTGAATAGCGTGAGCGTGAACGGGTTCGTGTGCGCGTGCGGCGTGATCGCGTCGCTGGGTGTGGGAAGCGTCGCGCAGGCAGCGACGTACTACACGGCGACGAACGGCAGCGACAACAACTCGTGCAGCGAGGCAACATCGCCCTCGAGGCCCAAGCGCACCGTGCTCAGCGGCGTAGGCTGCCTGAAGGCTGGCGATGTGCTGACGGTGAGAGGCGGCGTGTATGCGGAAGCGCTCGTCAACAGCGTGCCGTCCGGAACGTCGTGGTCCAACCCCGTGCGGATTCGGGCGTCGCCAGGGGAGACCGTCTGGCTTCGGCCCTCGTCGGACATCGTGGTCCAGATGAATCAGTCGCAGCAGTACATCGAGTTCGACGGGATCAACATGGACGGGTCGAATACGGGATTCGGCGTGATCAAGGTCGAGAGCTGGTCGGGTGGCAATGCCCACCACATCCGCGTCAAGAACGCGGAGATCATCGGAAGCCGCACGTCGGCCCAGGCGATCCTCATGACGGCGAGCAGGCAGGGCAGCATCGGCGGGAACGAGTTGATCAACCTGACCGTGCACGGCGGCGGCCTCTACGACGCGGATCACGGCATCTATATCGAGTCTTCGAACAATCTCGTCGAGAATTGCCTCCTCTACGATCTCCCTGGCGGCGGGATACAGGTGTACAACGGGTATGGATTCTCGGCGAACAACAACACGATTCGCAACAACACCGTCATGAACCTGCGGCGCGGCGTCAGGGGCAACGACGGGTCGTTGGGGCGTCACGCCGGCATCTATCTCTACACCACGGATTCCGGCACGGTCGCGTACAACAACGTGATCTCCGGCATTCCGAACAACGGCGGGGGCACGGTCGGGATCGATGTCGACGCCAGCAACGTCGGCGTCTACAACAACACGATCACGGACGTCGCCGGGTTGGGCATTCGAATCGTGTCGGGATCGGGAAACAGCGTCCGCAACAACATCTCGTTCGACAACTCCGCCGACTTTGCAGCCGACACAGCGGTGACGACAGCCGACAACCTGTTCGGCACGGACCCACTCTTCGTCAGCGCCGCATCGGGAAACTTTCAACTGCAGGCGGGGAGCCCGGCGATTGACCGGGCTGCGACGATTTCCGGGGTGACGATGGATCGGGTGGGCGTGTCGCGGCCCCAGGGGGCCGCTCCGGACATCGGCGCCTATGAATGGAAGCCGGCCGGCGCGACGCCGGCCAGTCCGACCGGTCTGCGAGTGATTCCCTGACGCGTGTCCGTCCCCGCGCCTGCTTCGAGAACTGGGGCCGCGTCAGCAACGCGTGATCTCGCCGCGAGTCCCATCGACCGTCACCTCTTCTCCATCTACCAGGCTGGACGTGGCATTCCCAGCCGCAACGACCGCCGGAAGGGCGAACTCGCGAGCGACAATCGCCGTGTGCGACAACACGCTCCCGGTGTCGGCGACGATCGCACCCGCCCGTCGAAACACCATCGTCCAGGCGGCCGACGTCGTCGCACACACCAGCACCTCGCCCGCGCGCAGCGTGTGCAACTGGTCGGCTGTTCGAATCACTCTGACTCGCCCCCGGTAGACGCCGGACGACACGCCAATGCCCACGACCGAGGTCCCGTTCGCCCTGGGCGGCGCAGTGAGCTCATGCTCCATCATCCACAGGATGGCCGCGTTGATCCGGCGCGCCGGCGCCGGGAGCCCGCGCAGGTCGGGCGCCTTCCCCGGCTCGGGTCCGTACGTCATCGGTCCAGGGTTCGCTCGCACCCACGCGTGCTCGGCCCGGCGGCGTGAGACGAGGCGACGGACGTCGAGGGAAGTTCGAAGCGCCTCGCGCAACTCGTCTGCGGTGAGCATCACCGCGTCCTCAGCGCGCCCCAAGAGCCCGAGGCTGACCAGTCTCCGCCCAGCTTCGAGGGCGACGCGTCGCAGGAGACCCGTGGGAAGTTGATCCGTGAAGAGTACGTTGTCTTCCCGAAGCGGATACACGCGTTCGGCGTACGCGAGCGCTGCATCGAACCGTTGACGAGCCGGTCCTGTCAGCTGCGTGCGCGCCTCCTCCACGAGTACCAACCTGGCGGCCGACAGGTCGGGCGGCCTGTCGTCGGTCAGGAGATCGGCGATCAAGTCCGCCACGAGATGCGGTTGATCCGCCACTGTCGGACAGCCCGCCTCCGGACCAATGGGACGCAGCCCCCAGAATCGGAGGTACTGACGAAGTTCCTCAGCAACTGGAGGATCGCTCTCGTCCAGGCGCTTCAGGATGTCCGGCGTTCTGGATTGCAGCAGTTGCCGCGTCGCGCTCCGCTGGCCGGCGCGACGGGTGAGCGCAGCGAGTTCGTCCGTCGAGGCCGTCGAGGTGTTCGACAGCCCTTGCAGCAGCCCCATCGTTTTCTGCAGGTCCCAACCGAGCAGCTCTTCGCACGCGACCGCCAGCTCGTACAAACCCACGGTATGAGGTATGAAGAGCGTGAAGTGCAGCTGGAGACACCGGGCATAGAAGACACTAAGCTCCTCGAGGTAATGGAACAGCGCTGTGTCGTCCAGAGCGACGAGATCCAGTGCGGCGTGCCGTTCGATCTCGCGCCGTAGACGAGGCCGGTGATTGGAGGCCCATTCGGCCGGCACCGACTCGAGCTTTCCGGCGCCAACCGCCAGGGCGGCCGCCCGCAGCTTGCGGCGCATCGACGGCACGATGCGACAGACAAGACCGAGCAGCCACCATGGTGGCGGGTTCTTCCCCCCGTCATCAGGCTCGACGTGGAGGTAGGGTTCGTGACCAATCACCTTGAATTGCATGCGGTCGGGCAGCAGCCCCCACGTGGCGATGGCATCGTCGAAGAACTGGTCCGCACCGTGCGACAGGGTGCTGGCCGCGAAGGGGGACAGCGGCTCGGCGAAGTGGGCGGCATCCTTCTGCCATGAGCCTTTCGGAGCTTCGATGGCCGGGGCGACCGGTAGGGCCGTAATGGGCCGAGACTGCAGCAGCCACAGACGGTCGTCCGCGACCGCCCACTCGATGTCCTGTGGCGCGAGTCGAGCGGCTTCGGCTTTGCGCGCGAGCGCGGCCACGCGCCGCGCGAGCTCTGGCCCGATGGCCTTCTGTGGCTGCGCGATGACCGTCGCGTGCTCATGGGTGACGAGCCATTCGTCAGCATCAACGGTGCCGCTCACCAGCTGGTCTCCGAGACCTCGAGTGGCACTCACGCGCACCTCGTCACGGTTGCCGGTGAGTGGATTGGCAGAGAACGCCACACCGGAGACCTCGGCTTCGACCATCCGCTGCACGAGAACCGCCATCGGGCGGGCCGCAAAGCCGTAGCCCTCGATGCGCCCGTCATGTGCGGATTTGACGCAAGCCGCTGCGGCTTCCAGCACGGCCTCGGCTCCAGTAACGTTCAGCAGCGTGTCGTATTGCCCGGCGAACGACGCGTCGGGCAGATCCTCCGCCAGGCCGGACGATCGGACGGCGACACGCCCATCACCGAGTCGACCAAGCGCGATCGCGATATCGTCACGAGTCGGCTGGACGCCGGCCGGAATCACGAAGCCATCGGGCACATCGAACCCGAGACTTCGCAACATCGCGAGCGCCGCCGCCTTGTGCCCGCAGGTACCGGCGTCAGTGGCGTCAGCGAGTGCGAGGAGAGTGGACGTTGTCGGGGCCTGAGTTTCGGCGACGTCGTGTCGCATTGGCGCCTCCCTGTGAAGGAGAAGACGACGGCTTGGCGGTGCGCTTTGTGGTGCGCTTGGCGATGGCGGCATCGAGCAGGGTACGGGTGGCCCAGGCGCTGGCTGCGGCCGCCTCGTCGGTGGACAGGCCGCACTGCTCGGTCAGGAGATGCCAGCCCATCGTCGAGACGAACATCCGTACGACCGCGGCCACCTGCCGCGGCGTGAGCGGAATTCGTCCCGACTGCTCGCGGGCAATGAGCTTCTCGGCCATCAGCGAGCGCTTGCGCCAGGCGCTCATCGGCCGGCGGTTCCCGATCATCAGCATCACGTAGGCGCGGGCGTGGCGGTCGCGCATCGCCAGCGTCCGATACAGGTCCTCCACGAGCAGCGGGATCGAGGTCAGCGACCAGGTGGGCTCCGGCGCTCCGGCGCTCGCCACCAACAACTCGTCGACGTAATCCGAGAACGCGTCGCAGAGAGCCTCGCGCGTCGGAAAGTGGTTGTAGATGGTGCGGTGAGTCACTCCTGCCCGGTCAGCCACGGCCTGAACCGAAAAGCCGATCCCGTCCGTCTCCATGATCACGTCGACCATGGCCTCGAGGATCGCGCGTCGCGTTCGTTGACGAGTGCCGCCAGAAGCCGCGACATTCATGACTTATGAATTGTTTGCATAGACTATGCACGAAGCCGGCGGATGTCAACTCGCCTCCGATTCGGACGTCGCCGACCGGCGATGCAGCGGCCCTACGGCGCGTACCCGTCAACACGGATTTGTACTCAGACCGTGTAGTATGGCGCGACCATTTGATGCCTTGGTGCGGTGCCGACTGCAAGGGTGAAGTTGACGGAGGAGAATCATGACCGCGAAGGACGCACAGCAAGAATTGCCGCTTGAAGCAGCCGCGACGCAGTTGCTGTTTCGGCTTGGGACGGGTTACATGGCATCGGCCGCACTCCAGGTCGCGCTGAAGCTCGAGATCGCCGACCGCTTCTCATCGGATCCCCTGCCGGTCAGCGAGCTCGCGAAAGCCACGGGAGCAGACGAAGATGCGCTGTACCGCGTGATCCGGGCGCTCGCCAGCCTCGGGCTCTTCGAGGAGCCTGCGCCTCGAACGTTCGTGCTGACGCTCGCGGGGGGCATGCTGCGGAAGGGCCCGGGAAGCTTCCGTGACATGGGACTCTGGATCACCAGCCCGTTCCACTTCCGCGTCTACTCGGAAATGATGCACGCGGTCACCACCGGCAAGCCCGCGGCAGAGAAGGTGATCGGTATGCCTGTGTTCGAGTATCTCGCCGCCAACAAGGAGCTCTCCGACATCTTCAACAACGCGATGACCGGCTTCAGTGCCGGCGTTGCTCCCGCCGCGTTGGAGGCCTATGACTTCGGCGGCATCGACGTGCTCGTGGACGTCGCCGGTGGGCACGGGATGGTGCTGACGTCGATCCTCCGGCAGTACCCAGGCATGCGGGGCGTGTTGTTCGACCTGCCGCATGTCGTCGCCGGGAGCGGACCGGTGATCGAGGCCGCCGGCGTGAAGGATCGGTGCACCACCAGTTCAGGCGATTTCTTCAAGGAGGTGCCTCCAGGCGGGGACGCCTACATCATGAAGCACATCATCCACGATTGGGACGATGCGCGAGCCGCGGTGATCCTGCGCAACATCCGACGCGCGCTCGACGGAAAGGCGCATGGAAGGGTCATCCTGCTCGAATCGGTGCTGCAGCCGGGCAGCGAGCCCGACCTCGGCAAGCTGATCGATCTCGAGATGCTCATGCTGCCGGGCGGACGCGAGCGCACCGAAGCCGAGTTCGCGGCGCTCTTCGCGAGCGCGGGCTTCGAGCTGGCGCGTGTGGTGCCGACGCGCTCGCCGTTGTCGGTCGTGGAAGCGCGCGTGCATTGAGCCCCTCGGGCGTAGCCAGTCCTAAGGGTCAGATAGGTGTCAGACGGGTGTCTGACACCTATCTGACCCCTATCTGACCCCAGTCGCCGGCTTCGCGGCCCCAGAATCCGCACCGGGCCAATCTCGAGTGTTGCCCCATTCGGGAACGAGTCGAACGGCGTGGATCGCCCAGGGATGTCCCGTCTGTCGCGGTAACCGTCATCGTGTCTGGTGATTGAGGCGGTCGTGAAGCCGTTCGCTCACCCACCAGATCGCGACGACGCAGGCCAGCGCCTGAGCGCCGCAGGCCAGCGTGACCAGGTAGGCCATCAGGGCGTCGACACGTGTCAGATTCGCGGGCACGACACCTGACACCAGCATCGCAGAGGGCGAATACAACACGAGCAACGCGATCGGCGGCGCAAGACCCAGCACAAGCCACTCGAGCACCATGAGCATCGCCGCGCTCAGGGTCAGTCTGGTCGTTTCTCCGTAGCTCCCGGCAGCCAGACGCCAGACGTGAAGGCGGATCATCACCGCCGTCCATGTGGCGACGCCGGCTGCGATACCGGCCAGTTCCTGCGCCGACAACGTGTTCCACGCCGAGACCACGAGCGGGATGGCGCACCCGGGTACGAGGATCATCCACCGTCCGATGACGCTGGTCCGGCTCTGACACCGCTCGTTGTGCGGCGGCGCGCCTGCCGCCGGCTCTTCAGTCATCGGATTCAGCTCCTGCCTCGAACCGGATGCTGTTGAAGACGGCGCAGCGGGTCGATTATGACCAGCGCTCGGGCAGCCCCGCCGATATCGAGGGTCGGCATCTTGTCCGCCGCGGCAGCCACCCACATACGCTCGAGGGTGGACTCAGCATCGGATCGGGCGTGGGAGGAAATCGAGAAGGTGCGGGCGGAGAGTGTCGTGAGGAGGCCCGGTACGGCGAAGATGTAGGCCGGGTCCTTTGGACCCGGCGCTGTACAGCCGGCGACGTTGGTAACAGATTAGTCCAGCGACCTGGGTAACAGTTCATGGGCGCTTTGGGGTCATGGGTGTTTCGTCAGGTCAGGCGCGGAGCCAGCGGAGCTGGCGGAGCGCCCCCCCGTCACCGGGGCCAGCGGGTGAATCCGGCGCTGACGGGCGTCGTAGCGAGCCAGCACGACGGAGGCGAACCGGATCGTCCAGAGGCCATCGTCGACTTCTTCAAAGGCGATGTCGGTGTGGGCCAGCGCTTCGCTGATAAACAGTAACGCGCCACGCCACGCGACTTGCCCGATGGTCGAGACGCGACGGACCTCGACATGGCCGGGATAGTCGAGGGGTGGCAACTGCCGGGGCAGCGGGCGCGACGACGGCTGATAGCAGCTCGCCGGCACCGCGTCCTGCAGCGCTTCATGGGGCCGCTCGTGGTTGTATTCCGCACAGAAGCGATCGAACCGGCGTTGCGGGGCGCGCGCATGCGACGCCGGCGGGCGCGCGGTGTGGGCCTTGAGCACCGCATGAAACTGCTCGTGCGAGCCATTCTGTTCGGGATGGCCGAGGGCGATCCGCTCCGGGATGATGCCCAGGCGCATCCACCAGACCGACAGCCGCGACAGGCGCGCGAGGCCGGTGCTCGCAAAGGGGCTCCCGTTATCACTGCGGATGCGCTGCGGCAACCCATACTCGGCGAATGCGCGCTCGAACCGCGGCCGCGTGGCCGCGTAGGTCGGCCCGGGCAACGCATCGCAGCGCAGCACGAACCGACTGAAGCCATCACGCAACGTCAGCGGATAACAATACGCGCGGTCGCCAGTACGGAAGTGGCCTTTGAAATCGGTCGTCCAGACGTCATTGACCGATTGAATCGGGGCCAACGGCAAGCCGGGCCCGGGCCGCGGCCGGTCCCGCCGCCGCCGCGCGACGACCAACCCGCGGGCCTTGAGGAGATCGCAGACCGTCGACCGACTCGGCCACGCGGCGTCCCGATCGCGCCGCCGCGCGATCGCGAGCAGCTTCTTGGCTCCCCAGCGCGGATGCCGCTGCCGCACGGCCACCAGCGCCGCCACCAATGTCGGATCCGTCGCCTGCGGGCTGTAATGCGGGCAGGACGACCGGTCGTGCAGCCCGGCGGGCCCGTGCATCTCGTAGCGCTCAAGCCACTTGTAGCCCGTCTTTCGACTGATTTGGTAGTCCGCGCACAGCTCGGTCATCGTCCAGCAGCCGCTCTGCCAGTCCGTCACAAAGTGCATTCGAAGAGTCACAGGTAACCGCTCCTGCCACGGCATCGCATCCTCCAGCGAAACAGTGGCGAAAAGTGTTACCCAGGTCGTCGGACTGTTCTGTTACCCATGTCGCCGGACTGAACCCGCGCCGGCGACGTCAGAAGTAGAAGGTCGCCCCCAGCGTCCACATCGATCCCTTGTAACCCGGAATCAGCCCGCCGATGAACCCTTCGTCTTCATCGTCGCCGCCGAAGTCGAGGAACGTGAACCGGTAGTCTCCGTGGATGCCGAAGTGCCGGCCGGCGAGGATTTCCAGACCGCCACCTGCGTGCCAGCCGAAGTCCGTGGTGCTGTCGCCAGAATCGTCAGGGCCGTCAATCGGCTCGACCGTGCGCCGGTACCACCCGCCTCCGCCCAGCAGGTACGGTGAAAAACTGCTCTGGCTCAGGCGCACGAGCAGGGATGCCTGGATGGGGGTCTCGATGACCTTCTGGTTGAGGAGCTCGAACGACTCGGTATGCCGGTCGAGTGAAAGCTCGAAGCCCGAGCGGCCTCCCAGCGCGCGCATGTGAACACCGAAGAAGCGCACGGAGTCGGCGTCCACGTCCACATCCTGCCTGACCCACGCCAGACGCGCGCCTAGACCGAACCCCTGGGCAGAGGCGGTGACGGCCGTGGCCAGCAGCACCCCGAGGACGAAGAATGGGACGACGAAGGGGATGAAGATGCGGCGCACGGGCGGCCGGCTCTCGCATGGCATGGCGGAATTCCGCCCCTGACACGCTCGCGGCAACCACCGGAGGGCTTGCAGAGGCCTGTGCGGTCTCTATCGGTGCGAAGCGATGGGAACTTCACTCGCGCCGGGCACCCAGGATCGTTGACGCGCCGGGTGTGTTCAGGCCGGCCGGCGAGGCCGGCCTGAACGTCGGGATCAGGCGAGGGCGACGTCGAAGCGATCGAGGTTCATGACCTTGTCCCACGCCGCCACGAAGTCGCGGACGAACTTCTCCTGCGAGTCGCTCGACGCGTAGACCTCCGTGAACGCGCGGAGCTCCGAGTGCGAACCGAAGACGAGGTCGACGCGGCTGGCCGTCCACCGCGCGTCCCCCGACGTCCGGCCGCGGCCTTCGTAGGTGTCGGCCGTTTCGGACGTCGGCTTCCACTCCGTACCCATATCGAGCAGGTTGACGAAGAAGTCGTTGGTCAGCGTGCCCGGCCGCTTGGTGAACACGCCGACGTTCGACTGTGACGTGTTCGCGTTGAGCGCGCGCAGACCGCCCAGGAGCACGGTCATCTCCGGCGCACTCAGCGTCAGCCTCGACGCCCGCTCGATCAGCAGGTGCTCGGCCGGCACGTGGTGACCCTCGCCCAGGAAGTTGCGGAACGCGTCCGCGTCCGGCTCCAGCACGGCGAACGACTCGACATCGGTCTGCTCCTGCGACGCGTCCGTGCGTCCAGGCGTGAAGGGCACCTGCACATCCTGTCCGCCGTCCTTCGCCGCCTTCTCGACGGCGGCGCATCCGCCGAGCACGATCACGTCGGCAAGCGACACCTTCTTCTTGCCGCCGGCCTGCGCGTCGTTGAACGCCTTCTGAATTCCCTCCAGGGTCTTCAACACCTTCGCCAGCTCCGGTGGATTGTTGACGGCCCAGTCCTTCTGCGGCGCGAGACGAATGCGTGCGCCGTTGGCGCCGCCGCGCTTGTCGGTGCCGCGGAATGACGACGCCGACGCCCAGGCCGTCGAGACCAGTTGCGAGATCGACAGTCCGGAGGCGAGGATCTTTGCCTTCAGCGCCGCGATGTCGCTGGCATCGACCAGCTCGTGATCGACCGGCGG
>JADMIO010830274.1_pt1 | contig 13265 bp, 8 predicted proteins | sample 8958161 | NCBI WGS metagenome assembly JADMIO01 (sample SAMN16585339, study PRJNA669376) | soil metagenome | isolation source: Crop rotation soil | place: USA: Cullars Rotation, Alabama | collected 2011 | reverse complement strand
CTTTCCCCCGCAACCTGCCGCGGTTGAGCCATTGCGGGCGTGCGGCAGATGCAGACCGTCATACAGAGTACGACTGCTGGCCGCAGCTTCACGCGGGCTCCTTGTCAAATACGAATTGGCCGGTGCAGCACTATGGAGCGCGGGCTTCCAGCCCGCGCTCCATAGTGCTACCGCTCGACCGTCACGTGCAACTGGATCCAATTAACGGTCTTGGCAGGCGTGCGCGCCACGCCGCCTTCGATGGCCAGTTCCGGCCGAATTTGATAGGCGGCGCCGACGCCCTGGCTGTGGAAGTTGCCGAAGGCGCCCGTCTGGTCGCGCCATGAGTAGGCGGAGACGAACGGCTTGAGTTTGCCGAGATTCTGATACGATAACTTGGCGAAGTCAAAGTTGAAACGCTCGCCGCTGTGGCGACTAAATATCAGGTTCTCGCTCATCAGTTGCCAGCCGTGCGACGTGTACGTCCCATCGAGGGCAATGCCCCGATTTTGGACCGCCCCGAAATTGGTGCCTTGGCCACCGGCCAGCGACAGCCCCACGTTGAGGTTCTTGCCCCAGTTGCGGCCGGCGCGAAAGTAGCCGATGGACTTGTGCGTATTGCTGTCGTAGTTGGCCGAGCCGATCAGGCTGACCTTGCCGGCCTGGCGATCCAATTGCACGCCCCACTTAGTTTCGTATTCCCACTCTTCCAATGCGAATGGCACCCAGAATTTGCCGACAGTGAGGTTGGTCTTGCCCAGCGGCGTCTTGTACCAACCCTCGACCGGCTGCTTGACCGTGACATTCGGACCGCTGTATAGTTCGCCGAGGCCGACCGAGGCCTTGAATTCCGAGCCATCGCCGCGCGTCGAGTGCATGTACACAACCGAAGGATAGGCGGGCCCGCTGCCGGCGGCCCAGAAACCGTCGGAGTAGCGATGGAAGCCGGGCAAGTTCGACCGTCCCGCATAGTAGTCGGTGCCGAGCTTCAGCGTCCAGTCCCTGGTGTCGGCCGGTGCCGCCGTCTTGTCCGCCGGCTTGGTTTCTTCCGTCGGCCGCGTGCCCTCCGGCTTATTGCCTACACCGCCGGTTTGGTCGGCCGCGCTGCCCGCCGTCGCCGACTGCGGTGTCCCAGTCGCATCGTCCGCCGCCAACACCGGCGTCCCCGCGTGCAGTCCCATCAGTCCGGCACCGGCGAGTACGGCCCATCTCCAGTTGCCTCTCTTCAAAGCGTTCTCCCCATTCCCGTTGAACAACCGTATGCCTGAGTTCACGCGGCGCGCAGCCGCTGGCTCTCCATCTCATCGCCGTCGCTCCTGCTGTCGCGCTGGGCGCATTGTAGATACAGCTTCAGCATGTATTCGAGTAGCTGCAGATAATTGTAAGGCAGTGCGTGCAGGAAGCGCGCGGCCGGCAGGCCCTGCTCCTGGCCGACCATCAGCCGCAGCCGATGCAGCGCCGGCCCTTTGTGGCTGCCCAGCCCATCAATGATGGCGCGCACGTGGTTCTGAAACTCATCGAAGGTCAGGTCGCTCTGCTGGCGCAGAGGCAACACGCGCTCTAACAGGGTATGGACTAGATACAACACGGCGACTTGCTCGCCCTCTATGGACTCACGGGTCGGCAAATGCAGTTTCACTTCGAGGTCGAGAAAGTGCCGGCCGAAGGCGATGCCGTGCGCTACCAAGTCGCGCTGGTCGGGCGTGAGTTCGTCTGGAGTGGCGAGCCACATCGGCAGCATCTGCTTAATGAAATCCAGGAAGCTGAGGCCCGGCATGACCGAGTAGCGCGAGGCCGCCGTGACCATCAGTTCGCGCGAGATTTTGATGTCGGCCACGGCGCGCTCGACTAACAGGTTGCGGAACACTGTGCTCGGCAGCGATTCCAGCAGCTTGCCGCTGTACTGCTTCTCCATCCGCACCTGTCCGTAGTGCAGGGCCAGCACCGGATGGCCGCCGAAAAACTTTTCGCATAGCGCCTGCGCCACCACGAAGCTGCCCGACTGCGGTTCCAGATACGACTTACTGAACGGCTCGGCGTCGATGCCGAAGATGGCCCAGCGCGCCGCGCAGTCGAGCTTCCAGTTCAATTTGCCTTCGATGGCGTCGATGGGAATTTCGCTCGACTCCTCACAGCAATGGCAATGGACGTAGACATAGTCATCGCGCACCTGGCGAATCTCAGTCTCGTGGATGTACTTGCACTTGGGGCAGATTGCCCAGAACAGTTTCTCCGGCTGATAGCCTTCAAAGCGCTCATTGAGAAACGCCATGATCGCCTCGTGCTGCTCCATCACGATGCGCACATAGGGCTTGTACACGCCGCGCTCGTATAGTTTCGAGGTCGAAATCAGCGTCGGATGGCAATCCAGGCGGTGCAATCGGTCGAGCAACTCTTCCTCGAAATGGCTGGCGTAACACTCGTGGCAACCCCACGGATCGGGCAAATAGGCAATCGACTTGCCGCACCAATGCTTGTAGCGTTCCAGCACCGTTTCGTCTTTGCTGACGGCGACGCGGAGTTGGCGGAAGTTGAGCGGGTCGAGGCTATCGTCAATCAGCAATAGATGCGCCGTGTGGCCGATGCGCCGCAGCCAGCGGACGGTTTCGTCAGCGACCAGAAACTCGCGCACATTACGTTCATCGCCCAGATAAGCGCAGGTGGCGCCGGTCGCCACCGTGATAATGTCCTTGTCCTTAAAGTAGTCGAGCACCTCGGGGTACGATCCGGCCACATGCATAGTGTTGGCTGCCGTCGATTCCATAAGAAACTGTGCCCTCTCCCGGTTGCTGGCCGTAAGCGGCCCAGCACCGCCACGGCCGGAACTCGCCTTGGCCGCATCCCGCCACTGCTCTACCCCACATCTACTGACGGCGACTGAGCCGGCTGGCTACGACGGAGCGACGGTTTCGGCGCGGCCGTGCGGGCTCATCTGGCTGCCATTCCCGTTTGCTCCGGCAGCGACGATCTCGCTGGCCTCCAGCGCTCTGGCAGCAGCTTCCAGGTTGCGTCGCTTCTCGGCCGCAGTCAAAAACGCCCGTGCGATCTGGGGGTCAAATTGAGTACCAATATTGGCGCGAATCTCCGCTACGGCCTGCTCCCAGGCGAGGCCTTTGCGATAGGCACGGTGCGTCGTCATCGCGCTGACGGCGTCGGGCACCGCCAGAATGCGGCCCAGTAGCGGGATCGCTTCGCCCGCCAGCCCATCGGGGTAGCCTTTGCCGTCCCAGCGCTCGTGGTGCGAGCGCACGGCGTCGATAATCGGTTCCATGCCCGGCACGCCGCCGACAATGAGTGCGCCGAGCAGCGGATGGCGCTTCATCACTTCAAACTCTTCATTAGTCAGCTTGCCAGGCTTGCGCAAAATGTCGTCCGGTACACCGATTTTACCCACATCGTGCAGCAGCCCGCCAATACGGATGATGCGCATCGTCTCCTCGGACAGCGCCATTTCCTCGGCAATCCACAGCGCGTATTCGGTGACGTCCTCGGAGTGGCGGCGGGTGTAAGCGTCCTTGTTATCGACAGCGGTGACCATCGCGTCGAGCACGCCGAACGACTCCTCGGCGCGCAGTTCGCGGTTGGTGCGCTGCGTTTCGGTGGTGCCGACGATGCCTTCCTTGGATAACTTGGCAGTGTAGAGGTTGGCGTCGGCGATGGCCAGCAACTCATGCCGGTTGGTGCCGTCGTGGGGATAGTTGGCGATGCCGCAACTGAGCGAAACCGGGATGATGTTGCCTTCGACCGAACCGCGAAAATCCTCGGCCATCATGCGGTCGCGCAGGCGCTGCGCGACGACCATGGCGAGGGCTTCGTCAGTGTCCGGCAGCACCACCAGGAACTCGTCGCCGCCGTAGCGGCCGAGGATGTCGGACACGCGGCACTCCGACTCCAGCAGGCGCGACACTCGTTTCAACACCTGATCGCCGACCGGGTGCCCGTAGGTATCGTTGAACAACTTGAAGTTGTTGAGGTCTAGCATCATCAGCGACAGGCAACTGTTGTTGCGCGTGGCGCGATGGTATTCGGCCTCCAGGCGCTGATGAATGGCGCGATGGTTGTACAATCCGGTGACGGCATCGCGGTCGGCGGCTTCCACGGCGATCCGATAGCGGCGCGCGTTCTCATAAGCGATACCGACTTCGAGCCCAATGCTTTCTAACATCTCGGGCTCGGTGCGGCCGAAGCCACCGCCCCAGCGAATGACGCCAATACTGCCCACGACTTCCTGGTGAAACAGCAGCGGGGCACGGAGGTAGGTCGGACTGTCCTGTTCCCGCGTAAACGACTCGGGCAGGTCTATCACCTCGACCACATTAGCCACTGGCAGTGTCACAATGTAGTCGGCGACTTCACGGCGATTCTCCAGGCCCGTCGACAAATAGATCGGCGGCTTGGGTGCGTCGCCCGGCGCCTCCAGGGCTGGCATGCCGTCGCGGCCGGCCTCTTCACTGTCATCTGCGTTGTGCCGTATCAGCCTGAGAACGACCGCGTCCGCCTGCAGCGCCTGCTGCGTGTGCCGCACCGCCGTGGCCAGAACTTCATCCTCCACCAGGGTGGTATTGATCGCCTTGGTCAACTGGTGTAACTCAATCAATTGTTTGGTGCGGCGCTCGACCATTTGTTCGAGGCGCTCGTTGAACACGCGCAGCACCGCCGTCAGGTGCTGGTTCTCGACCAGCGTCAATACCTGACGCAGGATCACGATACAGATTAACCATGCGCCGAGCATCAGCACGGTGTTGCTCAGGTAGTGAGTGCCCTCGCGCGCGATATGATAGTCGTGGCGAGCGACGAAAGCAAACGCCGCGGCAGCGGCCACATATGGCAATAGTACACGCGTCAGCATCGGCCAAGAAACCTTACTGAACAGGTGTCCAGACCCGGTAGTGACGACCTGCGCGTAATCCGCCTTGACGATGGCCGGCTCTGTCTGTGGCTGCCACCACAACAATAGCGGCGCGATGCCGACCAGCATCCAACCGAAGGACCAGCCCCAGTCGAACCAACTTCCGGTCTGGTAGATGCTGGCGAAATTGGCGTATGAATACAGCGAATCGGCAAATGCCACCAGTGTCAGGCCGCCGGCGAGCACAGTGTACGAGCGGCGCAACCCTCGATCGTGGCCAACCGAATAAATCAGCATGAACGCGCAAAACAGCGTCACTACATCGCACAAGGGATAGGCGACGTTGACGAAGCGCGCGAACAAACTCAGGTTGGTCTGCTTCCACAGTTGTTGCACCAGGAAGTACCAACTGACAATGCCGATACTACTGGCGGCCAGGGCGCTATCGAGCAGCAACCGGGCGCGGCCGGCCATGTGCATGCTGCCGAACAGGAAGAGCACGCCGATGATGAGAAAAGGATAAGCGCCCAGGTAGCCGAGATCGGCCCAACTGTAGCCGCTCGGGGGGCTGCCTAGATAGCTTTCGTAGTAGGTCCAGGTGATCTGGCCGATAGCGAACGCCAGCGAGCCGAGCGCGATTAAAGTCCAGCCGATGCGTTGGGATTGGCTGCGATGTTGGCCTTGCAGTACATAGAGCAGGCCGCAGACGCCGCCAAACACCGGAGCGATAATCTGATAGTGATTAAAGAAGTTTTTGTAGACCTTGCCGGGCTGGTCAAGCAGTTTGGCTTCGGCGTCGCTGAGCACCGGGTGGTGGAAGCGCAGCAGGTTGTAGAGAGGTCCGCCAGGGTGGCAGATCAACACCAGGATGAAGATCAGCGCGTAGACTAGCGACCAGACCGCAATGGCGGTTTGCGCTCGCGTCCAGGTTTTCGGCAGCATAGCCTGTCCCCCAATCCCAACTTACATTATAGTACGAGGGCAAGAATGGCGAGCGCGGCGCCGCCACCGCGCGGCGCGAACCAGGACGATAAATGGCCCGGATACTATATAAGGATGGTATAGATTTGGCTACGCGTACGGACAAAAGGACTGTATTATAACAGAGTGAGTTTGCAAAGTTGGTTTGATGACGTACCCTAGTGTACAAGGCGCCATGCGTGTCGTGTCAAGGCGCTGAGTCAAGATTTTGACAAGGACGTGTCGACAACCTGGGAGGGCATGAACATGGTAGCGACGCCGGAGACGGTGCAGTATGCCGACTGGAGCGAATGGGATCCGCGTGACTACAACAAAGAGTACTACTCTGAAGTCACGCTGGACGGCAAGTACCTGATGGAATGGGTCGTGGAGTCGGTGGCGGCGAGCCCGCCGGTGCCGGTGGCGCTGGAGTTCGGTAGCGGCCCGACGGTGCTGCATCAGTTTCCCCTGGTTAAGAAGGCAACGGAGATTCACGTTGCCGAATACCTGCCAGTCAACCGCCAGGAAGTACAGCGCTGGGTAGATGGCGCGCCTGATACCCACGATTGGAGCATTTTTACCCGCGAGTTTCTCCAGATGGAGGGGGTCACCAGCCCCACCGATGCTGACGTTGCCGCACGCGAGCAAGAACTGCGGCAGAGGATTTCTCGCATTATGCCCGGCGACGCCGGCATTGCCGACCCGCTGGGTCCCGACATGCGCGGCTTCTATCCGCTGGTCTTGAGCCTGTGCTGCGCCGATTCGGCGACCAACGACAAGGAGACCTGGCGCCTGTTTATGCGCAACATCTCCAGCCTGGTCAAGCCCGGCGGGATGTGGGTTATCTCAGCATGCGGCGAGCACAGCTACTACTGTGTCGGCGAGCGCTGCTTCCCCGGCGCCGACATCAGCGGCCGCGACATGCTCGATTGCCTGGTCGAGCTCGGCTACCGCGATATCGACCTGCGCCTGCGTGAAGTGCCCGACAGCTCGGAGCACGGCTTCGGCTGTACCATTCTGGCCCGCGCGATCAAGCCGTTGCAGTAAATCGCCAGTCTTCTACGGCGCCGCGTATCGAGCGCGGCTTTCAGCCCGCGCTCCACAATGTCGGCGACGCAACAACACTTATGGGTGTAGCCTATGGACTACTGGCGGCGTTCTGTTGGGGACTTGGCGATTATCTGATCACAGCGTTGACGCGCCTCGCGGGCACGGCACGTGCCCTGGTGGCGATTCAACTCTGCAGCCTGCTGGCGTGGGTCGGAATCCTGTTGGTGCATCCGCTCCGGCCTACCGGGCAGACCAGTATCTGGATATGGGCGCTGGCAGCCGGCGTCTGCCACGTGCTCGGGCTGCTACTCTCCTATCGCGCCTTCGAAATCGGCACACTGTCGCTGGTGTCGCCGATCGCTTCCGGCTTTGCCGTCGTCACGGCAGTGCTGGCCATCTCGACCGGCGAGCGGCCGCCGTTGCTCGCCCTCGGCGGCGCCGCACTGCTGTTCGCCGGCGTGGTGCTGGCGACGCGAGCGCCGGGCCACGACGTGGAGAATCGCGCCACGCTGGCAGGCGTGCCCGAAGCGCTGGGCTGTGCGCTGGCATTCGGCATCATGTTCTGGATGATGAAGTCCGTCGAGGGTGGCCTCGGCACGGTGTGGGCGCTGATTCTGCTGAAGAGCATGGCTTCGGGCTATGCCATCGCCACCCTGTTGCTGACACGTGCGCCGGCGCCAGAATCTGAAGTGGAGACGGGCACGGAAGCCGCGCCAGTCGCGACATGGACCAGCGCGTTGCCGCTGGCTATCGCGGTAGCCGTCGTCGATACGCTAGCGTGGCATGCGTTCAATCGCGGCATCGAACTTAAGTTCACGTCCATCGTGACCGCGCTGGCGTCGCTGTTCAGCGTGGTGACCATTTTGCTCGCGTGGCTACTGCTCAAGGAACGCCTGGCTAAGAGCCAGTGGGCGGGTGTTGCTATTATCTTATTGGGCGTATTGTTGGTCAGCCTCAAGTCTTAGTGCCCGCGAGGTGACAAGTTGTATTTCGCGCTACGGAGTCAAGGAGCTTATGCTTAAACCGGAAATCCCGCCGCTGGGGGCCGAATGGAAGGGCAGTAACCTGATCTGGGGCATGCGCGGCGGTCGCGGCCAGATGGCCGAAGAGCGCTCGCCGGTGGACCAGTCGGTCGTCCAGCAGGTGCACCTGCTGGACGACCACGAGCTCGATCTGCTGCTATTACAGAAACCGATTCTGGACCTCGATCAGGATGAGTTGTGGCGCTTCACCACCCGTTTCCACAAGGCGTTACGCAGTTTGTGGGAGCCGCTGCTAGAAGCGATGCTGTGGGAGACTGCTTTTACCCGAGCCGATTGCGAGGAAGTCCTGCAGGGCAGCCTCGACTACGTCCGTGATTACCGGCACTCGCTGCGCTCGATTCGTCGCCCGTTAGTCGCACCGGTCAAATACCAACTGCCGACCGGTGAGCGCCAACTGCGCCTGGTCTCATCGCCGTGGGGCACTGTCGCGGTGATTCTGCCGCAGAGCGCGTTTCTGATTTCGGCCGTGACGTGCATGTTGAACGCGCTGGCTGCCGGCAACCGCGTCATCCTGCGCGCGCCGCTGCAAGGCGCGCGTACCGCCGCCATTCTGTCGCTCGCGGTCGAACAGGCACGGCCGCCACACGAAACCATCAGCATCGTGCAGGTGCGCTCGCGCGAGTTCGTGACCGCCCTGAATCGCTCGCTGCTACCAAGCCTCATTCACTATATGGGCAGCTCGCGCTATGCGCCGCAGATTCACTCCGACGCTTTCCAGCATGGCAACGGCGTGATTATCGACGGCGAAGGCAACACCTGGGTGTGGGTGGACGAAGACGTCGACCTGGACCAGGCCGCCGACATCCTGACCGCCGGGGCGGTGCGTTACAACGGCCAGACCTGCACCTCTATCAACGGCGCGGTCATCCACCCCGCCATCTATAGTGCCATGAAGGAGCGATTGAAGCAGCGCTGGCAAGCCCTGACCGCCGGTAACCCGCTCACCGACGACGTACATGTCGGGCCGCTGCTCGACGAACTGCAAGGCGAGTGGTGCGAGCGCCGTATCCAGGAAAGTGGGGGCACCATTCTGTGCGGCGGCACACGCGAGAAGAATTTGCTGCACCCCACGCTGGTGGAGAACCCGTCACCCGAGAGCAAAATGGTCGGCGATGGACTCTTCGGCTGTGCGCTCTGGATTATGTCCGGCGACCAGGACGACTTCGCCGCGCTATGGCCGCGTAACCGGTTCCCGCTTTGCGCCGGCGTTCTCTCGGCCTCGGCCGACCTACCGTGGTGGTTCGCCCACCTACCCAACCTGGCCCGCCTCGCCGTCAACGGCGACCCCACCGTCGAGCACATCTTCGAGCCGTGGGGCGCCTACCCCGAAAGTGGCGTCAACCCCGTCGGCACCTGGCGCGAAAAGTATCAGCGCATCGTGTGCGTCGACGAACCGATGGCCGCACCGACGTCCGCCGCGCCAGCGGCGACACCTCATGCCGTCAACGGCACAGCGCCGGCAGATAGCGTGGTGGCGAGGTAGCGGGTCGGCTTCGCGGTGGTGAGGTGGCGCGGTAGTGGTAGGCGCCAGCGAGGGCTCGAACCGCACACGGGTTGGACACCACCGGAGAACCGCGCCGGGGGTTGAAAACCCCGGCTACCATCGGACATCGCTACGCGATGCGTCTACTTCCCTCGCGCGTCATTACACCACCTCACAACCCCATGACCTCCCTGCTATAATCTCCTTGACACGATTCAGCACGGGAGAGCTTCATTGACACTAGATACGAAGATGCGCTATCGGCGCTTTGGCCGCACCGAACTGCAGATGCCGGTACTGACCTGCGGTGGCATGCGCTACCAGCAGAAGTGGGGCGATTTCGAGCCGGGCGACATCACGGCGGAGAATCAGGCCAACGTCGAAGCGACGGTGATGCACGCGCTGGAACTGGGCATCAACCACATCGAGACGGCGCGCGGCTATGGATCCAGCGAATACCAGCTCGGCCGTATACTGCCGCGCCTGCCGCGCGAGCAGTTGATCGTGCAGACCAAAGTTGGCCCCAACGAAGATCCCAACAAGTTTCTCGAGACCTTCAACAAGTCGATGGACTACTTGCAGCTCGAGTACGTCGACTTGCTGGCGTTTCACGGCGTGAATAATCGGGAACTGGCTGACCAGGTCGTGCTGCGCAACGGATGCATGAAAATCGCGCGGCAGTTGCAGCGTGAGGGCCGCGTCCGTTTCGTCGGCTTCTCGACACACTCGACCTGCGGCGTCATCCAATACGCCATCAACACCGGCGAATTCGACTACGTGAACCTGCACTGGTACTTCGTCAACGACTTGAACTGGCCCGCCGTCGAGGACGCCGCGAAGCAGGACATGGGCGTCTTCATCATCTCGCCCAACGACAAAGGCGGCAAGCTCTATGAGCCGCCGGCCAAACTGGTGGACCTGTGCCAGCCGCTCACGCCGATGCAGTTCAACGACCTGTACTGCCTCGAACGCCCGCAGGTGCACACCCTCAGCATCGGCGCGGCCCGCCCGTCCGACTTTGACGAACATGTGGATGCGCTGCGCTACTACGATGACATTCCCGCGACCATCGCGCCGATCAAGGAACGCCTGCACGAAGCGATGGCCCGCGCCGTCGGCGACGACTGGCTGGAGCGGTGGCCCGAGGGGCTCCCTGAGCATTTCAATGTGCCGGGCGACGTCAACGTGCCGGAAATCCTGCGCCTGTGGACCTACGCGAAATCGCTCGACCTCATCGAGTGGGGCAAGATGCGCTACAACCTGCTCGGCAACGGCGGCCACTATTTCCCCGGCCAAAATGCCGGCACCCTGGATGCGGAAGCCGAAACGAAGTTAGCGCCCGCGTTGGCGAATAGCCCCTTCGCTTCGCGCATCCCCAAAGTGCTTCGGGAAGCGCACGACCTCTTAGCTGGCGAGGAGCAGAAGCGGCTGAGTCAGAGCGGGTAGCTTTCTATGGAGCGCGGGCTGCCAGCCCGCAGGTTCGGTAGCCCGGAAGCCTGTATCAGCATAACGTCGCCGTAGCGCTGCACCCGCAGCGCGGCGCTACTGCTTCGCCAACACGCGACGGCCAGTGCGCAGTGGGCACACGTCACTGCCATAAGCGTCCCGATAACACAAGGGATACTGTCGGTCATAACCGAACCGCCGACGAGGAACATGGTACAGATCTCGATGGCAATTGTACCCGCTAATGCTTTCAAAATGCCCGCCGCAGGACTGGTGGCGCGAGTAGCACACAAGACCTGCCACGTAGCCACGCTGACCAACGCGGCCGTGATGGCCAGCAGCGCCGGCCCGGCCACCACCAATGCCGTCCAGTCCCCGCCCCATCCAGCCACCAGGCCGCCGAGCGTGACAAACGGTAGTAGAGCGACGAGCAGACTTGCGGCGAACAGCACCGGGGGCAGCAGCTTGCCAAGTAGAATCTCATGGTCCCGCATTGGTGTCAGGAACAAGAACACCAGTGCCCCTGACGTCCGGTCTGCGTCGAACGCCTGACCTAGCCCCAGGACCGCGATAATGACCAGGGCCTGGGTCGCCACGAGGCACAGGGCCGTCACGTTGGAGCCCCACGACTGCCAACTGGAACTTGTCGACATCCGAACTGGTGCGGCCCATCCGCCTCCGAGAGGCCAGGTGAACTGGAATAGCTCCCAGGGCCGGCCCACGAGCAGAATCAGCAGCGCCGGCAGGCATACCGCAGTGAGCCAGAGTCCCGACCAGAGTCGCGCTTGCTTGCGGCAACTGGCAGTGACCAGCGGGTTGTCGAGACGTGCTGCATGCACCACAATGAAGTTGATCAGTGCCTTGTGACCTTCGCTCAGCGCGTTGATCAACCGGATGAGCGGCTGCCAGCAAGGCGCGAGGCACGCCAGCCAACGCCAGAGCGCATTGAGGACCCGTGCCATACGCTGTAGCCACATCATCCCGGCTACGCCGGAAATCTCCGCCACTACATGATGGCGCCGCAAGCCTGCCACGATGTAAACAGCCAGACAGCCGGCGCCCACCACGATTTGAAATAATGGACCCTCCCACCAGCTCAGTCCGGGGCTGGACAAGTGAGAGCGGCACAGCGCGGCCAGCGAAACCGTAGGTGACAGTAAGAGGTGCGGCGCCTGCTCAAAGTGGAAGCTGCCGATGATCCCCTCCGGCGCCCGGCGTACCAGCTCAAATAGAGCGCGGCCCGCGGCTTCGACGGGCAGACCCAGAAACCAGAAGCTACAAACCCAACGCCAGTACCGGCGCCAGCCAGCCGGCACACCGGCCTCCACCAGTACGCTACCCAGCAGCGCCATGAGAAAGGCCGCCGCTGTAGCCAAGGTGGGAATCAGGCGCTCTCGCCACGGCTCGCTGATACCGGCACAGCCGCCCAGCCAGCATGCGATCCAATACAGCGCGACGGCACCGCCAACTCCGCTCATCAACACAGTACCCACGGATCGCCAGATCGGCTTCGTCAGCGCCGAGTAGTTGTCGGCCGCCAGGGCCAACATGATGCCTCGACCCGCTACCACGGTGCCAAGGATCAAAGCAATCGTCCACGCGGTGGCAATTGCCCACGCGACTGTGTGTGGAGCGTCCAGGAGCGCCGCCAATCGACCATCCAGCATTAAGGGACGCCACCCGTAACCAACCAGCAACAGGCCCCAACACCACGTGAGCAGCCGGCCCATGGCACGGCGGCGGCGCGCCCGGCGGCGCCGCCGCATGAAACGCGACCCGCCAGTGTGGAAAAGCGATTAATGCGAAAGCCGAGCCAGAGCGGCACCAGCAGTACCACCGGCGTGAGCGTCCAGGCAAAGAACGGGAATGGCGTAAACAAGAGACGCGCCAGCATAAGCGGCCACGTCAGTGGCCAGCCCGGTAGCAGACCGCTGATCCTTGGCGGGAGGGACAAGACGAGGCGGCTCAGCCACGCGAATTGATCGACAGACGACGCGCTGGCGGATGGCGCATCCTGCACCCAACGCAGCGTTTCCTCCACGCCCTGCTTCAAGAGCAAGGCAACGATCCACCAGGCCGGGTCCACCATGCTCCATCGGGAAAAGAGTGACCCATAGGGCGGCAATTCAACGGGGCTACGCCCTTCCACCGTTGCCGCTGTCGATTGGGATGCCGTTCCCGCTTTACGAGTCTGGGTGCCAGCCGCCGGGCGTGGGACCACCAACCACGGCAAGACATTGATGAGGGTGCCAAAAGCAAGGACCAGGCCTACCACGTCGGACCACGACCAGGCGCCCGTGGCGGCGGCCATAAGATATAGCGGGAGTCCGGGCAACGCGACCAGCAGGCCCGCCAGAGCGGGCTGCGCCGTCATCATCCACAGCCAGCGTTCCTCCGCGATGGGCAACAGTTGGAGTTGCTCCAGCGTGCCTTGCAACTGCTCCCGCCGGGAAAG
>JADMIO011070372.1_pt1 | contig 13268 bp, 12 predicted proteins | sample 8958161 | NCBI WGS metagenome assembly JADMIO01 (sample SAMN16585339, study PRJNA669376) | soil metagenome | isolation source: Crop rotation soil | place: USA: Cullars Rotation, Alabama | collected 2011 | reverse complement strand
TTCATCTTCCCGCTTCTGCGCCTTTGCGGCACCGATGGCCTTCGAAGCCTCGTTGCGCCGGTTCTGCGCCTCCTGCATCTTTGTAGCAACTGCACGCCGCTTGGCATCAAGTTCAACGAGGGCAGCAGACGGTGCTTCCACCCCCCGGCGAGCGAGGGCGGCGTCAAAGGCTTCCGGATTTTCGCGGATCAGGCGGATGTCATGCATGGGGCGGCGCTATGCCCGCTTGTAGCCATGCTTTCAACCGGGGGAATGGCGGGCGCGATGTTCAAAAAGTGCGCCGCGCGTGGTGGGCGCGGCAGGGATTGAACCTGCGACCCCACCCGTGTGAAGGGTGGGAAACTGCACATTCGTGGACGTCATTGGAACATAAAACCCCGTGAATCCTTACATCCTTGCTCATCACGGTTCACCCATGTATTTCATGTTTTTTTCATGGATTGCGTGCGAGAGAAAATGCCGGACCTCAGCAAGATCGCAAGTCGCGCAATTTTGAAGCCAAGACCCGGCGATGAACCGCATTGGCACCGTTTGAGAGTGGGTTGCTATGTCGGGTACCGCCCACCGCGAAAGAGGGGCAAGGGCACGTGGTTTGCCAGGGCGTACGACGCTGACCAATTGAAATACGCGCGCAAGGCACTTGGTGATTATGGCGCCGTCACCGGTAATGAAGTGTTTAATTCTGCGAAACGCGATGCTGAAGCTTGGGCCGAAACGATTGAGAGTGGCGGCATTCAAGTAGAGAAGATTGAGACGGTCGCCGACGCGTGCCGCGCTTACTTGAAGGTTAAGCCTGGCTCTATCGCCGAAGGGGTATTTCGGCGGCACGTTTATGACGATCCCATTGCAAAGGTAAGGCTCGACAGGCTTCGCCGTCACCATTTGCGGGAATGGCGGAGGCGGTTGGAAGAAACTCCGGCATTGATCACAAGAAGGAAAGGCGGAGAAAGGCGAACGAAAGTGCGTTCGCAGTCGACGGTCAATCGCGACATGGTGCCGCTTCGCGCTGCATTGGGTCGGCTTCTGACGCCGGGCACACCGAACACCAACGCGGCATGGCAAGAAGCCCTCACACCAGCGAAGGGGGTGGGCAAAAGGCGGGACATATATCTTGACCGCCAAGAGCGCCGCGCGCTGCTGGATGCCATAGATCCGGAGGCTGAACCGTTCGTGCGGGCCATGTGCTTGTTGCCGCTCCGGCCGGGCGCTCTCGCGAAGCTTACGGTCGGGGATTTCGACAGACGCACAAAAGCCCTTACCATAGGCAAAGATAAGAATGGGAAGCCCAGGCAGATTCTAGTTCCTCAAGCCTTTGTCGAATTTCTTTCAGAGCAGACCAAGGGGAAACAGCCGACCGACCCCGTATTCGTGCGGGAGGGTGGTCGTCCTTGGAACAAGGACGCGTGGAAATGGCCGATAAAAAATGCAGTAGCCGCAGCAAAGCTACACAACAGCGTATCAGCTTACACATTGCGCCATTGTGTTCTGACCGATCTTGTGACGGCTGGGCTGCCGGTACTCACGGTTGCTCAAATTTCAGGCACAAGCGTTGCAATGGTTGAAGCACACTATGGACATCTCGTTGGTGATGCCGCGGCTGAAGCACTGGCGGGGTTGGCGCTGTGATGCGGCCCCTTTTCCATGCAGTTTGAAAAGCGGCACCCTAGCCTTGATAATACGGCTAGCATCGCAAGTGCATCTCGATGCTCCAGATATGGCGCAATTCGCGCGACGTGTCTGTGGGGTTAAGATGACGGCGGGATCCGCTATTGATGTTGGGGCGCGTTGACCGGTCCTCACGCCTTTTGTGCAGTTCACCCATTGGAATGATGGGCCGTCGTCGCCGAGGTCGATCCCCCGCAATAACAAGTGACCGACCACTCGTTACACACTTGCAGATGCGGGAGGCAAATTTCGGACATTCACGGACGCGGGAAGCGATCGCCTCCTTTGCTATCGGCAGCTTGGATTGCCGGCCGCCGGCATTGCAAGGAATGAGACGCTCGCGGGGGCCACGGATAATCGGCCGGGCCGCACCGGTTTCCCGCGAAGCGCAGGCAGCCGATCCGCACCCGCCAGGGCGAGCGGTTGTCCGTTGAGCTTGACCGTCGTGGACTCCAGCTTGTCTGCGGTCAGCGCATAAAGATCGGCCGGAGAGGTGAGGCGCAGTTCTGCGGGCGAAGCCTGATCGAGGTTGATCGCGACCACGGCTACGCCGCCCGGCTGGTCACGCAAGCAATGCGCGTAGACGTGCAATGAGGGCTGGCCCGGCCCCCCTTCCAGCACTGTCTCTCCCATAAGCCGCCGCCAAAGGAGCGCTGCCCAATAGTTTGGTCTTGGCAGCCACGTCGTGTCGTCGATCAGAGAATAGTCGCTCGCAGCGAGGGTATTGTGAAAGACAATTTCGGCGTCGTTCCTCGCCAGTCGGCCGAGCTGGTCGACAAAGCGGAAGGTGTCGAGATATGTCGCCGACCACGGGTCCCCGCCGCAGGCAGTCTGAGCGGTTTCGGTGATCCAGATTGGCGCTCCGGGCGCAAAGCGATCGCGGAGGCCGGCGTAGAATTTCTGAGCCTGATCCGCCCGAGACAGCCAGACCTCCGACATTGCTTCGCCGACCGAAGTATTGACGTTGGTGCCGCTTCGCTCCCCCAAAGATTTACAGCGTTGTGACACAGCGCCGTAGAAATGGTGCGAGAAAACATCGAAAACTGGCCGCGGATTACCGCTCAATAGCCGTGCCGTGCTCATCTGTTCCGGAGGCGTGGCGAAGAGCTTGAAACCTGCCTCGCCGGTGGAGCCGGGACCGACAAGCTTTGTGTCAGGCGACACATCCTGAACAAGGGATCGCAAAACGGCCTGATCGCGGGCGAAAGCATCGGGAGCATAAGGTACCCGGCTGACATTGGGTTCATTCATCAACTCGACGGCATCAATCTTTCCGCCAAGCTTCCTTGTGTATGCAAACAGCTGGCGCGCCTGATCCGGCTTCCACGCTCCATTTGCATCGCGCGCGCCTTCGCTGGTGGCGAACGATGTCAGTATCTTCGCATCAACGACCTTGGCGAAGTCAATCACCCCGGCCCATTGAGCGCGTGTCAGGACGCCTTGATATCCCTGAGGCGCCGGCTTTGCCGGCTCGTCATCATCCTGGAAAAAGATGCTATTCGCCCAGCTGCCACTTACCCGCATGTAGGATGGGCCAAGTGCCTTAGTGAGCACGCGAAGGCGCCTGTTGCCGGCTAGGTCGATTGGGGCGCGTTTCTGGTAGGACCCGGTAGAGAATTCGACGCCATGCGGCCCAGGGACAGAGGTCGCCGCAGTTTCACCGGGCTTCGGATAAGGCGCCCAGAAATTGCCGCCGGTCACCTCAACGGATTCCACGTTGTATGAAAGGAAACGCTCATCGACGCGACCAACGGCCGGCATAGCTGCCGGCGCGACGGCAATTGCGGGTGCACCGCGGCTGTCCGCTGCCTCAAGCGAAGGGGCGGCGAGCAAGGCGACGCTGACAATGCCGGTTGCGGATCGCCGGAAGAAGTGGTCGGTATTCATGACGGTATCAGACTTCCTCGCCGTTGGTTCGCGTTCGTGGTTCTGCATTTGAATTCGATTGGCTTAGCGAGTGCGGGGATCCCAATTCGAGATGCCGATCGATGGCTATGCGCGCGGCCCGAAGCCCCGCAACTGCTGCATCGCAAGTGGCCAGATCGAGATTGCTTCTAACCTGTTCCCCGATTGCGCGCGCTATGACGTCCGCATTGTCCTTCAGCGATCGGCCCTTCGGGGTGAGGGAAAAGACCGGAGCGCGTCTGTGCAAAGGATTTTCTTCTGTGCGGATCAATCCGCGGGCCACAAGTTCATTGGCGGTGCGCTGTATTACTTGCCGGGGATGTCCGAGGCTTCGGCCCAGACGGGATACGGTATGCGGCTCACGAGCTTCGGCAATCGACGCAAGAACCGCTAACTCCATATTGGAAAGTCCGGTGGCCCGCTCGATTTGTTCGAATAGCGGGCGAATGCGGCCGTGTACCCTCAGTACCTCGTTGATGATGCGGATGAAGGGATCGGCCTCGGGCAATTGCATAGGGAACTCCTCCGCCGCCATCGGCCTGCAAGCATCGTCGCCAAATTTCCACATTGACACTTTGGTGTCAATTATGGATTTGTGGGAGGTGCCTCCACCAAACGGATAGGAACTATGGTTTACGACCACAGCATTGTCGAAATCGACGGACACATCATGACTGTCACGTTTAACAGGCCGGACATGCGCAACGCGCTGCATGCGGACGCGTGCCACGAACTGGGTGCGATCTTCGATGAGTTCGAAAGCAATCCCAGTCTCTGGATCGCCATCGTGACGGGCGCGGGGGACAAGGCCTTTTGCGCGGGCGCGGACCTGCGTAGCGGAATGCCGAAGGACAAACCGACCGTGCCGGAAACCGGCTTTGCCGGACTCGTAGCCCGCTTTTCGCGCCGCAAGCCGATAATTGCCGCCGTAAATGGTTTTGCCATGGGCGGCGGGTTCGAGACTGCGCTGGCCTGCGACATCATCATCGCGGCCGAACACGCGACATTTGGCCTGACCGAGCCGCGGGTAGGCCTCGCGGCGCTTGGCGGTGGCATCCAACGCGTCGTTGAGGAACTTGGGCCCAAGCGCGCGCACGCCCTTTTGCTTACTGCCCGCAAGATTACGGCGCATGAGGCGGCGGCCATGGGAATGGTTGCAGAGGTGGTGCCAGCGGACCAGCTGATGACCGCGGCGCGGACCTGGGCGGATCAGATTCTGGAGTGCTCGCCCGCCTCAATCGCGGCAACCAAATCCGTCGTGCAGTCAGTCGATGGTGCCGGCGTGGAAGCGTCGATGAAGAACATGTTCAATTTGCCTGAAGTCCGCAGCCTGCTCACCGGACCGGATGCGCGTGAGGGGCCAAAGGCGTTCGCCGAAAAGCGGAAACCCAACTGGGCCAATCCGGGATGAGCGAGAATGAGGCCGCTGTCCTGATCGAGCGTCGGGGCACGCTCGCACTTGTGACGCTAAACCGTCCACAACGGCGCAATGGGCTCACCGTGGCCATGTGCCACACACTTTACGAAGGGCTCCGCGAAATCGCCGGCAGTAGTGCGCAGGTGGTCGTGCTGCGCGGGGCGGGGCATAATTTCTGCGTGGGAGCCGACCTTCTCCCGGAATCGGAGGGCACGGCCAGACCCACGCCTGAAGATCTCGGCCTCCTGCACCACGCATCCACGCTGCTTCACACAATGCCGCAGGTGACAATCGCGGCTATCGACGGAGGGTGCGCGGGAGCAGGCATGGGCTACGCCGCTGCCTGCGATTTCCGGTTTGCTTCGCACGAGGCCAGGTTTTCTACCGCGTTTTTGAACGTTGGTGTCTCGGGAGACATGGGCCTCGCGTGGTCGCTCAATCGCCTGCTGGGGGGAGCCCGGGCGCGCGAGATGCTGTTCTTTCCAACGAAGCTGGATGCTGGTCAGATGCTTGAGTTCGGATTTGTCACCCGGCTGTTTTCGCGGGAGACGCTCCACGCCGAAACCCTGGTGCTTGCCGAAGAGCTTTGTGCTCATCCCCCCTTCGCCTTGCGCATGATGAAGGCGAACATGCTTTCGGCAGAACAACTGCCCATCGCCGACTTCGTTGACATCGAAACGGCAAGGCATCTCCAATGCACTTCAGGCTTAAGTTTCCAAAACGCGTTGGCGGTTTTTGGGCACAAGTACGAAAAGCCTAAATCATGACTGGCGCTCCAGAAATGCGCAGGCGCCAAGCGCTCAGTGCGAAACGCACCCTGATGAGCCAGACGTGATCATACTCGTCAATCTGATCGTTATCCCAACACAAGGTACCCAAGACAATGGATCCACTGTTTGATTTCACGGGCAAAGTTGCCCTCGTCACCGGCGGCTCACGCGGGCTCGGCTATCAGATGGTGAAGGCTTTCGCGGCGCGGGGCGCAGACGTCATAATAGCCAGCCGCAATCTCGAAAACTGCGAACGGGTCGCGGAGGAAATACGCGCGCTGGGCCGCAGGGCCTGGGCGTTCTCGGCCCACGTCGGTAAGTGGGATCAGTGTGACAAGCTGATAGAGGGTGCCTACGCCGCCGCGGGCAAGGTCGACATCTTGGTCAATAACGCCGGCATGAGTCCGCGCATGCCCAGCCATGAGGTGACCGAACAGTTGTTCGATTCAGTACTCAACCTGAACTTCAAGGGTCCATTTCGTCTCGCCAGCCAGATCGCCAAGCGCATGGCCGACCGCGACGGTGGGTGCATCATCAACGTCACCTCGTCGGGTTCGATGATGCCGCTGCCGCAGGTTGTAACCTATGGTTCCTCGAAGGCAGCGCTCAATGCGATGTCGCGCAGCCTTGCCTGGGAATATGCACCCAAGGTTCGCGTGAACACGCTGTCGCCCGGGGCATTCAGGACTGACATCGTAGAGGCTTGGCCGGACAAGGGGCAGGGACCGATCCCTATTCCGCGTGGTCACGCCGCGGACCCGCAGGACATCATCACCGCTGCGCTATTCCTGGCCAGCCCGGCGTCGGTCAACGTAACGGGATCCATAGTCCGTTGCGACGGTGGCCAACACTGAGCTTTTTCGGCCCGAAAAGATGTGTTTGCCTTTCCGCTGGTTGGCCAGAGGGGAGGCACCTTAATCCGATCCGGATTTGAGGCTTAGCTTGCTCCGTCATCATCGGCTTCACTGGGTGGCGCATTCGACGGCGAGGATGGAGGCCTGTTGGATTGAGGGTCGCCTGACCGCAGGCCTTTGTCACAGAGCGGGGCACTGCCTCGCATGCGAAGCCGAGCGAACTCGGTCCGTTCGATTTCGCTCTATCGGGTCGGCGCAATGTCCAAATCCCGATCATGCGGGACGGGGGCAAGGCGTTCTGGCCTATTGGCCGTCGGCAGAAAGACCGACCGAGCGCTGTTCCCAGACCGGATAGGGGGGGAGGGCGACCATCAACATGCCCCCCAGCATGCACCCCATCGCGCCGGCGATCAGGAACGGGCCGTAACTGCCGAAGGCATCGTACGAAATGCCAGCTGCCATGGGTCCCAAGCCCGCTGCCAGAGCCATCAGCGCCGCCATGACACCGTAGATCTTGCCGAAGTTGCGCATGCCTCCGTACCGGGCAGTCATCAGCCCAGTGATCTGGGTCTTCGTTCCCGCCGCGTAGCCGTTGACCAGCATGGCGACGACGATCAGCGCGGGCGATCGGATCGCTTGGACAAGCAACAGAAAGGCGAGTGCGGCAGCCCCCAAGGTTATCCCGCCCACCCAGTTCGGTTTGAGGCGATCGAGGAGATAGCCCGTGACGAGCTTGCCCACCACGGCGGCCACTCCGGACAGGCTTGTCAGCCAAGCGGCCGAGGAGCGGCTGATGCCCGCTTCGGTGAGGATCGGGAAGAGGTGGATGGTAAGACCCATCGTCAGGAGCATCACGACGAAATTGGAAATCCCGATTTGCCATAGCGCCCGGTTCCGGAATGCCTCGGCGCTGGTGAAACCATACAAGGTAATCTTCTTGGCGTTTGTTTCCTCCATGCGCGCCGTACGGGGAGTGCGGTCGTGGGCATCCCTCAGGAAAAACACGCAGAGCAGGAGCGTAATGCCTCCCCAGCCGACTCCTAGTAGAACAAACGCAGTGCGCCACCCGAAGGCAGCGATCAGCCAAGTGGCAAGCGGAGGCAGAACGATCTGGGACACGGCAGTGCCGGACAATGTCAGGCCGAGGGCGAGACCGCTCGACTTATGAAAAACGCCAAGCACGGCTGCGGTCCAGGCGGTGGACTTGATGCTGACCGCCACGATTCCAAACACCACCCAAAGGATGATCCACTGGGTTTCCGATCCCGACGCGAAGCTGAAGCTGGCGATTGACGCTATTGTAAGAATGAGACCCGGCAGCACGATTTTGCGAGAGCCAAACTTATCGATAAGTGCCCCGAGAAACGGACCCAGCACCGCTGTCAGCACGCTTGCAATCGAGGGGCCTGAAGAGAGGACCGTGCGGCTCCAGCCGAATTCACGTGTCAGTGGCTCGAAGAAAATGCCTGTCGAGGCCATCATAATGCTGAAGAATGAAAATCCGACGGCGGCCGCGAGGACCAAGGGCCAATTCGATTTCAATTCGCTTTGAGGTTCGTGCTGCGTTGTCATTGTCCCAATTCCAAAGGTTCCCGCCACCTCACGATAGGGGTCATGCATTGCCCGTGTCCGGATGGTCACGGGGAAGGCGTACTGCCGATCATTAATTCCAGGCGCTTGTGGTCATCCTCGGTCGGCCAATCGCCAGGTGACTGGCCAAACATACGGGCGAGACAAACTTCACAGATGTTGCCGGAAGAACTGCGAGGCTTCGGCTGCTGCGACGAGACCATCGTCAGGACGGTCAATTTCGATGTAGCCGATGGCCGATGTCAGTCGCCGGATCCTGGGCAGAAGGGATGCATAGCCCATTTCGCCGCGGCCAATTACAACTGCCTGGTTACCGGTGTAGGCCGATTGCTCGGCGCGGCCAGCATTCGGGCCGAATGGCTTTGCGCGGCTTCTGTCAATGTCTTTGAGGTGCATCGACGATACCCGGGAGGCGAGGCGGGCAAGCAAATCGAGCGGCGCGACGCCGGCGTACCAAGTCCATGCAAGGTCAACTTCGAACGATAGATCGCTTGGCGCAATGTTTTGCGCGATAGTATCGAGCGGAGTTTCACCCCGATCGAGCGGCAATAAATCCCACCAGTGGTTATGGTAGCCCAGCCTCAGTCCTGAGGCGCGACACTTGTCTGCAAGTGCGGCCAGATTCGGTAGCCAAGCTTCGAAAGCTGCGCGATCAGCAACCCCCAACGTGGGGCCGTTGGTGAATACAGGAGCGGCGGACATGACAATCGTCTTGGCGCCGATTGCCGCTGCATCTTCGATATCGCGCTCGTAGCTCTGCGCAAGATTGCCAAGCCTCACTGCGCCAATCTCCAGGCCAGCATCTTTCACCATCGCGGCCTTGTCGCGGGAGGAAGGATTGTTGGGGCTCGATCCGCCTCTGCCCATTCGAAAGCCAAAGTGCGTGTACCCCAACGCGGCAATCTTCCTCAGGGTGCCGGCGTAGTCTTGTGAGAGTTCGCGCGAGACGGTGATTTCAACAAGGCCGAGCGGCGCCTTGGTTCGGGCAAGGATGGGAGACGTTGTTCCCAGAACGGCAAGAGTGGCACCGGTGCGAAGCAAATTTCTTCGAGAAGTCATCAGTCCATTCCCAAATGTAACACGCGCGTACCGATTGGGTAGCGATGCATGCTCGTCAATTGCAGTTGCCAGGCAGCAGATACGGGGCGGCGGCCGCCGCGATGCATCTCTCCAACGGAAGCAATGCGGCAATGGAGCCACAGCCGTGACGCGCACGAGCCGGCTCCATGCGTACCTTGCCACTCATGCTTGCGGCCATCGACAGCACAAGGCCTCATCCTTCAGTTTGTTCGCGTCGGTGTGGCAGGCTCCAACACCACCAATTGGAATCCATTGGCGGGCAACTCGATCGTTACCTTGTGCTGTGTGCGAGGTTTGAGCGTGGTGTCGGAAACCTGCTGGAGATTAGGGTTGGAAGGATTACCCCAATAGTTGCTTACTTGATCATCTATCCGGTACATGCGCTGGCGCAGGCGCTTGCCGCGTAGGTTTACCGGCAGTCCGCCCATGTCGATGGTCACGCGGTAAGGCTGCGTGCCAGCTTGCTGGTAGTTCCATAGCATGACCGCCGCACCGCTGTCGTCCTTGGTGGCCAGCGCATAGATGCCCTTGCCCGCCTGCAGCGTATTTGACTGCGCGGCGACGCGCTCATCCTTGAGTTTTGCCATCATCGCCATGGAGTTACCGTAAGGCGAAAAGGTTCGGGTCAGCGGCGTCTTCTTGTCTGGGCCTGACCGGGTGATCAACTGGTCCTTGCGCTCGTCGCTCCCGTGACGAATTACCCAGTTGAAGGGCACGTTCTTCGGGTTTTCCATGTGCCAGTACATGTACGATGCCATGCCCGAGGCCTGCCGGATGTAGTCGGCATGCGGGTTTGCCTTGTCGTCGTACGACGGACCCGGGTAGGGCCCGGTTTCAGTGATGAAGCTGGGGATGTTGACGTCGATCCCGCGCTGCCTCAGCCAACCGTCGATCTCATCGCGCTTTCCAGCCAGCTGGCTAGGATCGGTCCTGATCGGGACGTAATCTTTGCAGTTCACCTGGTCCTTGAAATAGCCGTAAACGTGATAGGAGAGAAAATCGAGCCGTTTGGCTGGATCGGGGTCGGCGGCGTAGCCGTCGAGGAATTTGGGAATCCATTGCAGGTTGTTAGGGCCGGCGGGTGCCCAGGGGCTGCCGCAAGTGCCAGTGACGGGCCCGCCCAGAAGCAGCGGCGTAGCAGGCTTGAGCTCGCTATTGATCTCATTTACCGCCTGATAGTAAACTTTATAGTAATCGTACAGTTGATCTGGCTTTACCAGCTCGCGGGTATTATGGTCTGGTTCGTTGAAGGCCTCTATATATTTAATTTTTGGGAAGTTTATCTTCAGATGTTTGAGGATGGTTGTGATAATCGGCTTGATTTCCTCGGGTTGGCGTCCGATTTTCCCCATCGACTCCCGGGTGTCCAGGACCAGCAGCAATTCGTCTGAGAGTTTGCTCACGTCGGCAAGATAGTCGTCCAGGCCCTCGTAGTTGTATTTCCCTGTTTTCGGGTCGTACACGGTTTCGGTGATCACCCAAGTTCGGTAGACTTTCCCGTGTAAGCCCTGCTCATTCAAAAACTCGACATCGGAGTCACGCAGCGCAGTATTGTTACCCCAGCGGCCAATATTGTTATATCGCTCAGGATGAAGGAACGGACCGCGCGATTTGCTGAAGTCGATGGTGACGGCTGCGTCGCGAAACTGCAGCGGAACAGAAGCGGGAGGCACAGTGGGAGCCTGCTGTGCCTGTGCGACCGCCACAAAAAGCGCAGCGCCAACACCCGTGCCAAGAAAAGTTGCAACCGTTGATGCCATGCGGTGTTCCTCAATTCGAATTGAATGCGAAAGAATGGGGCCATGCGGGCGCTCGGCACCTGGGCCTGCCGCAGTTGGCATCATGCGATGACACGTGATCTTGCAGCGTGGTCGCGGCGGCGGCCATAGCAGTTTGCCCATGCCAATTTTGAGCGCATCACCCGTTGCATCACAAGCTTGGCTTGGTTGATGGCATTGCTTTGTGGCGTAGGAACAACAGAATGTCTGGTGGCAGACATAGGAACCTGCGCTTGCCCGCCTTCGTTTGTACTTTGCTCGCGTCTTCTAGCCTTGCTCTGCCCTGGTGCGCTTGCGGAACTGTCCAGGCGTGATGCCCGTGGCGCGCTTGAATGCGGCTGTAAAATTTGATTGGGAAGAGTAGCCCAGCACAGCGGCGATGTCCGTGAGACTGGCTGTCGTATAGAGCTTTCTCTTGGCATTATCGATGCGATACTGCGCGAGGTAATCGTTGACCGGGCACCCGCGGCTGACCCTAAAGGCCCTACTCAACTGGCGCGAAGATAGGCCGCACAAGGCAGCCAGTTCTGCGACGGTTGGATAGACAGCCTGCGGATCTGCAATCCGTTCATCAACAAGGCGGAGCCGCCAAGAGGCAAGGCCACCTTTGGTGTCCGCTGCGCTCGCGGCGGCTAGATGTCTTGCCAGTTCGATTGCTAACTGAACGATGATCGCATCACAAAGTTCGAAGCTTTCCGGGCAAGGGTGCTTCAATTCGTCGTTCAGCCGCAGCATAAGCGACTTGATGGTGTCATTAGCGATGTTCAGTGACGTCTCCAAACGGCGCTCCGTCCATTGAAATTCCGCCGGAAGCCACCGTTCCACCTCATGCGCGTGCAACTGGCAAAGCAATGAGACGTGCCGTCCCCCCGCACTGCGCAATTCGAGTCTTTTTCCCGGTGGAAGCGCTATCAATGAGCCCAGTTGCACAAAGCGGGCAGGGTTCCAGTGATCGCAAAACCTGCCAACGGCGTCAGGGCGCCGGGGCGTCAGACAAAGGTCAATCCAATAAATGCTATCGCGGCAAAAGTCGTTGCGGTCAGGCCCATCGTGGCGGAGGTGGACAAGTGAAAGGCGGGCATGTGTGAGCTCGATTTCCGCCTCGACCTCAAAGCCTTGGGGCTTCGCCGGCGATTTTGTGTTCGTTCCGACTGGACCGTTCAAGGTTGCGGATCGCGGCTCCATAATACCGTCTCCAATGCTGCTGGCTTCAGTCCGGGCCGGCTATGCAATGATCCCTGATTGTACCGTATTGCACTCCAAAACATGGAGTCATTCGTCCCGGTCTTCGCCCAAGTCCATTCCACATCCATCGCCGGCGGCGAACGCATCAATCGTGCGTCCTGATACGAATATTCCGGTATTGGATGCGCCCGCGCTCGGACTCGAGACCGATCCGACCGGGCAGGTCGACAAGCGAAGTTGCCTCATTGACGAGCACGCCATTTACAAAGGTCCGGATCGTCTTTCCCATGACCGACAGTTCAAGTGTGTTCCAACTGCCCGCAGGCAGTTCTGCATCGCGGATTTTCACGTGCCTTCGGATATGTCCGCCGGGGGCTAGGTCCAATTGGCCAAATGGCTTGTAACTGCGGGTGGGGTCAGTCTTGAGTAGCGATTCACTGTAGCCAAGCACCCACAAGTCGCCCGTGTTGCCAGGTTGGATCTGGAACATGTAAAAGCGAGCCTGTTCGCCGTGTTCCATGTCCCACACGAAGGGCGGGCGAATTCGCAGGAAGATTCCGCTGTCGTCGCGCGGCTGAGGGTTTGCCCAGCGATACTCGACGCGCAAATCATAGTTGAGATAGTCCCGCTCCGTCATGAGCGCGCCGTGGAACTGGGGATTTAGTTCGATCACCCCATCTGTCTTGATGGTCGCGAAATCCGCAATCTTCCCACGTCCGTCGGCGTTATATCCCTTCTCTTCGAGGAAAAACGTCCAGCCTGTGAAGTCGCGGCCGTTGAAGAGGGGAACGTAGTCGCTGGCTTGGGCCACTGAACCGAGTGCGACCAGCGGTATTATCATCCAGACGCGCACGCAGAGTCTCCGAAATTAAAGTTCGCTGCCGGGAATGACGCCAAAACTAGTCTGGGGTCAGTGCCTTGAATTTCGCTGCATAATCTCGAAACGGTAGCCGTCAGGATCCGAGACGAAGAACACATTGCGGTCATTTACCGGCGTGTGCGGGTAACCAATCTTGTCCAACCG
>JADMIO011014810.1_pt1 | contig 13270 bp, 13 predicted proteins | sample 8958161 | NCBI WGS metagenome assembly JADMIO01 (sample SAMN16585339, study PRJNA669376) | soil metagenome | isolation source: Crop rotation soil | place: USA: Cullars Rotation, Alabama | collected 2011 | reverse complement strand
ACCGCCGCGGAGGACGCCACCACCGAGCGCGACGCCCGGGTCGACGACGCCGCGGACGACGACGGCGCCAACGACGCCCACGAGGAGGAGGGCGCCGGCGACGGCGAGCGCGGCGAGGGCGGCGCCGCGGGGGCAGAGGACGCGGCCGGCGCGGCGACGGGCGAGGACGGACCGAGCGACGGCGCCGCCGGCACTGCGAACGGCAAGCGCAAGGCCGCGCAGCCGAAGGAGCCGCCCGCGCCGCGGGAGCGCGACCCGCGCCTGCCCGAGCCCGGCACCGTGATCATCAAGAAGGACCGCCACGGCGCCGAGCGCGCCCGGTGCACGGTGACCGAGACCGGCATCGAGTACGCCGGCAAGACCTACAAGTCGATCTCGGCCGCCGCGCTGGTCGCCGCGAAGGACCTCGGGCTCGGCAGCAAGACGCAGGACGGCTACGCCTTCTGGGGCCTGAAGAAGGCAGAGGCGCGCACCGCCGCCAAGAAGGATCCGGTCGAGTCGCTCCAGAAGGCCTGGGACCGCTACCGCGAGCGCGCCGACGCCCTGGTGAAGGCCGCGACGGACGAGAGCCGCCCCAAGCTCTTCGACGCCATCAACCAGCATGCCGCCGCCCTCACCCAGCTCACCGGGGGCGCCGCCTGATGAACGAGTTCTACAGGACGGTCGGCGGGCGCCGCTTCATCGACGGCACGATGCCGAAGCTCGTGGAGGAGCTCGCCCGCCTCAACCGGAACCTGGAAGCGCTGGTGGCGGCGCTCGCGGCGAAGCAGCCGCCGGCGTCGCCACCAGCCGGAACCCGAGGAGCCACCCCGAAGCCCGAGTAGGGCGCGAACCACCAACCACCGCGGCTGCCCCGAGTGGGCTGCCGCTGCTCCGAAGAGGACTCTCGATGGGCTACGTCTACAAGCGCGGCAAGAAGCTCTGGCTCGGCTACTTCGACGCCAAGGGCAAGCTTCAACAGGTGAACTCCGGCCTCCTCATCGGCGACGAGAAGAAGGCCAAGCAGGTGCTCGAGAAGATCGAGGCGCGCGTGCGCGCCGGCGTCGACGCCGGCGAAGCGGAGGAGGGCCCCATCACGGTGCGCCGCTACCTCACGCGCTGGACCGAGGAGCGGAAGTCGAACCACGTCGGCTGCGCCGACGACGATGCGACGCGCATCCGGCTCCACGCTCTGCCCGCGCTCGGCGACCTCAAGCTCGAGGAGGTCCGTCCCCGGCACATCCGCGACCTCGTTCGCGACCTGCGCGCCAACAGCAAGCTCGCGCCGCGCTCGATCCGGCACATCTACGGCGCGCTGCACGTGATGTTCAGGAACGCCTGCGTGGACGAGCTGATCGAAGTGAACCCCTGCATCCTCAAGCGCGGCGACCTGCCCAAGCTCACCGACAAGGACCCGACCTGGCGCGCCGGCGCCGTCTTCACGCGCGGCGAGCTGGAGCAGCTCATCTCCAGCGACGAGCTCCCTCCCGACCGCCGCGTCCTCTACGCCCTCCTCGGCCTCGCCGGCCTCCGGTTCGGTGAAGCCGCCGCCCTCCGGTGGCGCGCCTACGACGCCACGCTCGAGCCCCTCGGCCGCCTCCTCATCGCCAGCTCCTGGCACACCCGCAAGCGCGAGGAGAAGTCGACCAAGACCGAGCAGCCGCGCCAGGTCCCCGTCCACCCCGTGCTGGCGCGCGTCCTCGCCGAGTGGAAGCTCGGCGGCTGGCCCGTGATGATGGCGCGCACGTCCGGCCCCGACGACCTGATCATCCCGTCGCGGATGGGCGTCCACCGGAGCCGCCACCACTCCCTCGAGAAGTTCGGCGAGGACCTCGACCGCCTCGGCCTGCGCCGCCGCCGCCAGCACGACCTCCGCCGCACCTTCATCTCGCTCGCCCGCGGCGATGGCGCGCGGAAGGACATCCTCGAGACCGTCACCCACGGCGAGCGCGGCGACATCATGGACTCCTACACGACGCTGCCGTGGCCGAGCGTGTGCGAGGAAGTGGTCAAGCTGAAGGTGAGGCTCGTCGAGGTGAAGGTGCTCGCGTGGCCCGGAGAAGGATCTATGAACCTCACGCCACGGCCTAAGCAGGCAGAAGAAACGTAACCGGAGCTCGCCAGGCTCGGCTGTGCTCGGCTTCCGTGTTCCGTCCCATCCTTCAATTAGGGCTATAGCGCCGTAATGTCCACTCTGCCTTCAGACACACGCACCGCCAAACCCTGAGAGCAGAAGTGCCGCCAACGTCTTTGAGTCCTGCAGGGCGCCACGCCCAACCGCAAGTCTGATCTCTTGGTGAGACATGACACGCACCTTGATGTCCTCATCCGCTTGAAGATTCTGACCGGACTCCTCGGCGGTAACTGCGTCTGCTCGAAACACGTGCAGCAGCTCTGTCGAATAGCCTGGAGCGAGAAATATTGACGCGACGAGGCTTGTCTGATTTGCACGAAATCCAGTTTCCTCGGCAAGTTCTCTCCTCGCCGCCGCCTCAGGCGCCTCTCCAGGCTCAATTGCGCCCGCTGGAATCTCAAGAAGCCAGCGATCCAGCGCAGGACGATAGTTCTCCACGAATACTAAGAATCCGGCGGCTGGGCTGGCCAGAATCGCAACCGAGGGCGGATAGATAACAATCTCCTTCCATAGCTGTGCGCCATCGCGCCCTCGAAGACTCAGCAGTTCAAGGCTAATCCTCTTTCCGTCATAGATTCGCTTGCGCTCGCTCATTTGGCGTACTCTACCGAACCAAGGCAGCTCGAACCACAGGAAATCGCCCAGGCTCCCTGCCACCAGAGCCCAGATGGCCGCGCAGCGGTTGTCGCCGCGCGGCGGCCGCTACGGCGTCGCAATGAATGCGCAACCGAACGCCGACGTCCGCGACATCTGCGTCTTGTTGTCGGACGTAGGTGCATGCGTCCGGTCCGGCTCGTGGCCGTCACGCAGACGCGTACGAGACGGCGCCGCGAGCATGAGCAGCGTAGCCTTGACCCACGGAAGCCGGGGTGCGATCCTCGACGCCATGACTTACGCGAAGATCCTCGCACGCTCAACGATGAAGATGTCCGGCATCGCGAAGAATCTTCGCGACCTGGTCGAGGACGTGGCGGACCTGACCGTCATCGCGTCGCAGACGTTCGCCGCTGAGCCTGTCGTGCCGCCCCTCACCCACCAAGCGGCACGAGGCTTCGACCAGGTGTTGCTGCTGTTGGAGCCCTCAGATGTCGCTGTTCCGGACGCCGCTGACACAGGCTGGTCGCGCCGCGATGGCGTGCTCTTTGAGATCGGCTACTTTCTCGGCTGCATAGACCCGTCGCGGCTGCTGATCGTCATCTGCGGTCATGAGCCTGCGGCACAGCCGCAGTGCTTCGGCGAGCTGGAGATTTTTCGCTTCGACACCGGAGACGGCAAATACCACACAGACATCCGCCGTCTCGCCGAGAGGATTCGAAGCCCCCTGGCATTGATGCATCACAGCCACCCGGGCTGAGCATGGGCGTCGAAATCGAACGAAAATTCCTCGTGCGGGCCGACTCCTGGCGCAACCTTGCCATGACGTCTGTGCGAATAGTGCAAGGTTATCTGTCCGAGGATCCGAACCGAGTTGTTCGAGTCCGGATTGCGGGACACGACGGCTTCCTCACAATAAAAGGACGCTCGTTTGGCATGTCTCGACTCGAGTTCGAATACGCCATTCCGGAGCACGACGCTCGCCAAATCCTCTCGGCCCTATGCCCGACGCACATCGACAAGACACGTCATGTCGTTGAAGTCGGTGGTCGCAAGTGGGAGATCGACGAGTTTGAGGGCCAATTGAAGGGGCTGGTGGTTGCCGAGGTTGAACTCGACAGCCCAACTGCGTCCGTGATACTTCCGGAATGGGCCGGCCGAGAAGTGACAGAAGATTCTCGCTACGCCAACGTTGCCTTAGTGCACGTGCGGCCCCCAATTGAGTAAGAGAGAGAAGCAAGTGTTGGGTGGCGACGTCTCTTTGTCTCTTTCACACCGCCTTCGCCGCGTCCTCACGCGTGGTTCCAGCTAGTGTCCGGTCCCTGCTCGGTGGCCCACGGCAGATTCTCTAGTTTCGGGGATTCAACGCTTCTGGCTGAGCCAGAAGCCAAAGCGCCGATCGTACGCGATGCCCCGCATGTCAGTCTCAAGGGCAATCGCATTTACGACGGTCGGCGGGGCTGACTCGAAGAACTGTCGCACCTCAGACTCTCGCCCTGGCTCGACCCGATTTTTCGCGAAGAACTCCCGCCAGGAGTACGAGTCTCTCAGCGTGCTCGTTTCAAAGCGTCTCTCAATCAGTCCATGCGTGAGCAATTCGGCGGAGATCGCTGCTCCCCGCAGATGCTTTCGCACTGCGATCCCCCTTAGGCTAGCCCACTCCTGATCCCAACTCGGCGGAGCATTCCCGAGCTCTATGACCTGAACAATGTGAAGAGCACCGCCCGGCTTGAGAACTCGGACGACGTTGTCCAGTGCAAGTCCAAGGTCACAGTAGTGCAACACTTGGCGACAGATAATCAAATCAGCGAAGTTCGCCGGGAACTGCAGGTTCTGAATGTCGCCGACGACCCGCTCGACACCCGGATCTGCTATCTGCGACAACATCTCAGGTGACAGGTCAAGCGCAATGCGCCTTCGGAATCCGCGCACTCGACTTATCAAGATGCCGGTACCTGCGCCGAGATCCAACGCAACATCGCCGGCAATGTTAGAAATAAACGCATCGCTCAGCGAATTGAGCGCATCGCTTGTCGCCCATTTTGAAAGGCGAACGTAGGACCGGGCCCTGCCATCGAAAAAGTCCTTAACGTCCGTCATGGCTCGTTCCTGGCGGCAATTTGCCGCGCTGGAACTCCACCCACGACCGTGAATGGAGCAACGCTCTTGGTCACGACCGCCCCCGCAGCCACAACTGCGCCAGTCGAAAGTGTGACACCTGGCAAGATACACACATGCGCTCCAATCCAGACGTCGTCCTCAACGACTATTTCACCGTACTTGTGCCCCTGATCATCAATGCGCCTGCTTCGCGACTCATAACGGTGGCTACCGGTGTTGAAGATGGAGTACGGACCAATAAGTACGTCGTTTCCGATGCGAATTGGAACGGGGGCCATGAAATATGTGCCACGGTTGATGAAAACCCGCTCACCCAAGAACACGTTCTTCGGATAATAAAAAACGACCTGCGGATGCACAAACAAGCCGATTCCACAGGCTGGCAGAGTTTCGGAGTAAAAAAGGTTCCTAAAGACGCTGTCCATTCCGACCGACGACGTCTGACTTAGCTTCTCTTGCATCCGGTGCCATGCGGGCGAGCCGACTTGCATCCGCCTCACGCGCCTGACAAAAAGGGACCGACGGAGCTTGTCATAGGTATTCAGAACCGGAGCCACCCAGCCCGGGCGGGGATGCTGCGAGTCGAAAAGAGCAAGTTCTGTCCTCATAATGATTCACCTTCACGACGTGGTTCGCACAATGTTGGTTGCTCTGATGCGCATGCGCCACGCGAGGAATCCCCGGTATGCCGCAGGAGAAGGTCACGAATCGAATCGTGAAAGGATTGTCGATCCGAGTTGTTTTCCAAGACCTCATCGAAAGCCGACGCATGAAGGCGATAATCTTCGAGCGTGCTCGCAAGCCTGGAGAGGCGAAAGCGAATCTGCTCCTCAGTCTGCCTCTGTCGTCTCATACGCTCTTCGATCCGCTCCGGATCTGATCTCACGTAGACGGCGACGATGCGGCACTCTGCGAAGTCAATGCGCAGACGCTCGATGAGAGAAACGTCGCGAATGATAGCAAAAGTGAAAGAATGCTTCTTCACCAGGGCGTCGAGTGAGCGCCTGCAAAAGCCATACTGCTCGCCGTTATACGTGTAGGTGTATTCGTGGCCATGGGCGACAAACTCGGCTTTGGAACAAAAGCGGAGGTCGAGATTGACACCCTCTCGCTCGTAATCCCGTATGGTGCGAGTAGTGTCCTTCAAGAGCGCACCGCAGTCGAAACCTCCGGCGGTGACGTACTCCAGCAAATCTGATTTGCCCGTGCCGGAAGCGCCATCAATCAAGAACAGTGTCGGTCTCACCGCGAGCATGAGTTGAGCCCCCAGCGCTTGTCAGGGTCTGAGCGTGCAACGTGGCACCGTCAGCGTGATGGCCTTCAGGTAGGGCACGGAGTGCGAGAATGCTTTCTCTGAGGGGATCTGTTCGGCGAGATGCCTAATCGCGCAGATAACGCCGTTGTGCGTGACCGCAGCAACAGCGGGAGCATCTGCGCGCGTGATGTCGTTCAGGAACTCCGCGACTCGCGTTAGGAAATCGCCTAGGGATTCCCCAAGAGGAGGCGTGAACGTCGGGTCGACGCCATGTGACAAGAACGCCGCCGGGTATTCCACTCGTAGCTCTTTTTTCTGCCTTCCTTCCCAGACCCCCAAGCCTCTTTCGCGCAGGCGAACGTCGAGTGTGATTTGTGCGGACGGAAACAGGAGCTGGCAAGTTCGGTGTGCCCGCATCAAAGGAGAGGTGAACACCTTGCCGTAATCTGCAGCCGTAAGTGTGAGCCCAACACGCCGTGCTTCCGAAAGCGCATCCTGCGTCGCAGGGATGTCCCTGCCGCCCATAAAGATGTCGAGAGCATTCGCCTGCGTGGCCGCATGGCGGAAGAGCGTCAGCCGAACGCTGTCGGAGCGGTGGGGACGAGGCCTGGGCATCGGGTCTCCGAAGGCAGGTTCAAACACCGAGCGCCGCTCCAAGGGCCTTCCCGAATTCCACCAGCGCCACGCGGGCTCGGTCGATGGTCGCAGACTGCATGATGAAACCATGCATCTGGTCATCGAAGTGGCGGTAGTCGACGGGAACGCCAGAGTCGCGCAGTCGTTCGGCGTAACGGCGCCCTTCGTCTCGAAGGGGGTCGTATTCGGCAGTCGCCAGAAGCGCCGGCGGCATTCCGGAAAGGTCCTTGGCGCGGAGAGGGCAGAGGTAGGGATCGTCATGATCAACGCCTTTCGGGGCGTAGTGATCCCAAAACCAGACCATGAACTCGCGGTTTAGCGAGTAGCCGACCGCTCGCTCCTCATAGGAGGGCGTGCCGGGATGATAGAAGTCAGTAGGGGGATAGAGCATCAGCTGGTACTTGATCGCCGGCCCTCCCCTGTCACGCGCCAAGAGCGCGACGACGGTCGCCATGGTTCCACCGGAGCTATCGCCCCCGACAGCGATGCGGGTGCTGTCGAGACCGAGCTTCTGAGCGTTCGCAGCCACCCAGCAGGTTGCCAGATAAGCATCGTCGATCGGTGCGGGGTAGGCGTGTTCCGGTGCGAGTCGAAATTCGACCGAAAACACCGCGCAGCCCGATTCGTTCGCCAAGCGGCGGCACACGAGATCGTGGGTGGCAACGCTGTTGATCGTCCAGCCGCCGCCATGAAAGAACACGAGCACCGGGACAGCCTGCGACGCGGTCGGTCGATACAACCGACCGCCCAGGCCGCCCAGGGGCCCAGGAATCGTGAGATCCTGGACAGCCGCGACGGGTTCGGGCTCGCCCACTGTCGCGAACGACTGGGCCATACGAGCGCGGGCCGCGTCTACGCTGAGTTTGTACGGTGGCGGGAGGCCTGCAGCAGCGGCTTTCTGGAGGAGCGCTTGGGCCTGGGGATCGAGTGCCATTTGGTGCCTCTGCCTGTAGAAGTTGGGATTTATGGGCCCTTTTGAGGCCGGTCGTCGTGGTTGGATTCGCGGGACCTCTTCGCAGTTTCGAGCTCCGTTCTGGCGGTCAGTGCTCGCTGTTGTTCCTCCGCGAGACCCAACCGCTCGAACAAATCGAGTGCTACGATCAAATGCTGTTCCGCGGCTAGAAGTTGGTTTTCCCGGAGAGCATAACGGTATCTCGCAAATTCAAGTGCAGCAAGGTACGCGCGATCCTGCACCTGCTCGACCGAGGTGGCGAGCGCCGCAAGGAGGTCCTTGGCGAGCTTCATTTCTGATTCATCGAGTGCAATCGACAGAAGTTGAAGGTTAATCGATACCTCGGCTCGGAGAAAGCCATGCTGTTTTGCATGCGGCAAGGCTTCCATGAAGACCTCTCGCGCTTCGGCGAGTCTATGCTGCTTGTAGAGACAGACACCCAACCATCGACTGTTGGCGCTGTATGCATGGGCCGCCGTTGGCGCAAGTTGAGCGAGGTTCGAGCGCCAGATGGCCTCTGCCTCATCGGTCTTTCTCTGTGCCAGCAAATAGAGCGCCCGTGCGTGATTCATGGCAAGAAGACTGTCCGCAGAGAGAGGGCTTGAGGTCCGAAGCTCGTCGAGCCGCGGAAGCAACTTCTCGACCTCCTGAAGGTTGCCCTGTTTGGCCGCGATGTTCGCGTGGTAGACTAGGGCGTCGAATTCTTCCTGTGGATTTGACAAGGCCCGCGCCGCGGCTGCTCGAAGGAGATGGATTGACGGCTGCATGGACCAGAGCCCACGGACGTAGAAGTAGTAGCGAGCGTCTTTCGCGAGTGTGATCGTGTCCGAGTACCGCCCATTCTTGAGCGTCCACTCGATAGCCATGCATACGGTCTCGCGAATCCCCTCATCGTCGAGAATCTTGAGCTTGGCGACATCGTCCCAACAGAAGCCGACTCTTGCGGTTAGGGCCCGCAGGTGTGCAATCCACCTGTCGCGCGCGAAATGCTCGAAATCTGGGTCGGCCTCAAGCCGCTTGGCAAGGAATGCAGCTAGAATTGGATGGACTTGGTAGCGTTCGCCGCGTTCGCCAGGACCGCGAGTCACATCGAGCAGAGACGAATCGACGAGCCGATCCATCGCTGCCTCGAAGGGCGCTCCCGTGACGGAAGAAATCGCTTCAAGAGCGGCCGTTGATGAACCGTACGGAAAATAGTTCATCGAGAGAAGTACATGCTGAGCGGTGGCCTCGAGGCTCTGCCAGCTCTTGGCGAAAAGGTCGTTGAAAAGTTCGTCGAATAGCTCGCCCTGAGCCCCTCTAAGCCCTCGGATGACGTGTTCCAGCGTCTTGCGCTTATCGGTCAGGAGGCCAAGCGCAAGTTCGAGCGCCTTGGGGTTACCGCCAGTGACCTCGAGAAGGCGATTTACTGCTGTATCATCGTTGATCTGGTCATCGATGCCCCGCAGCTGCGCGCGTTGTTTGATGAAGGAGCGAGCCTCAGTAGCGTGCAGTCCTTTGATGTGTATTTCGTGAATTCCCGAAGTATGGAGATCCTTGAATTGCTCGCGTGAAGTAATAATGGCCTTGCTGGGTTCCGGTGTATTAGCGAGCCAGCGAAGCAAATCGCGATCGGCGATCCTCTCGAAATTGTCCACGATCAGGAGGACGCGACGCGATCTAAGCAGGGTATCGATGTCCCGGAGCTTGTCTTGATCCGATGCGGCGGCAATGCCCGGATAATCGAGCGTCGACGCAATCTTGGTGAGAAGGTAGGACAGGGATCCGCTACCTTGAGGAATCTTGTCGTCGAGCCAGACGACTGCGTCAAAGCGCGGTGTGGCTTCGGGGTTGTGCACGCACCGATCTGCAACCTCGCGCGCGAGGCTCGTCTTGCCCGTTCCCGGAAAACCGACGATGGCAACAATGGGAGTCCGAAGGGTCAGTGCGGACGACACTTGGTGATGTTCGCGAGGTCGCTCGATGAAAGTGCTGTAGCGAGGAGCTGGAAGGTTTTCGTATATCCGCCGCTGCGAAGCGTCGCTCGATTGAACGCTCGCGGAAGGGAGTCGGGCAGTGGCGACTCCTTCCTGTAGCACGGGTTCGGTCGCAGTTCGCAGGTATTCAGGGTTCATCCGGGCTGCAATTGGCACGCCGACGCGCGGCGAACCTACTCGCTCGCCGATGACTCGAATGAAGCAGTCAGGCGGTTGTGGGCTGCCTTCGGGCCACAGAACCTCGCCGTCCTCGCATTTGCGGCCGTCGACCCGATACTCCCGATAGTGGTGCTCAAAGCTTCCACTGGGCTCGTGGGTTTCGGAGACTCTGGCGTGCGGTCCCAGCGCAGCTCGCAGGGAAACGACAAAGGCTTTGGGATCGAGCGAGGTCGTTCGTTCCTGCATTTCGTGATGGAATTCTCGACGGTAGAAGATCTTGAAAAGGACCTCGATTGCGAGATCTCGTTCAAGCTCGATGTGATCGGGCCCATGCCGTTGGACGGGTTGGAGGAAGCCAAGTTCCTTTCGGATTCGCGTAGCCAACTCTAGAAGGGTGGAACCGCGGATTCCGGGCACTGCTAATTTGACGCGTTCTGGCCATGTACTTGGACCGCAAGGTTCGCGGGAATAGAAGAGGCAAGGATTCCAGTTCCAGCAGGCGTTGGCGAGAAAACGAGGTAGTTTGAAGTCACGACTCCGAGTGGGCAGTTCGTGGAGAACAGCCTGCACCGAGCAGACAACGCCGTCGATCCGACCGGCTTGGCGCCACGTGTCAAGAATCGAATTGCAATGTTCCAAACGGTCGACCGCATCACCCTGTACGGCCTGAACCGTCTTTCCGAGTGCCTCAAGTCGGGGTTTGTGATGCTCCTGGAAAAACTCAATTGCCTTGTCGCTGTACTCGAGAAGAAGGCCGTGAGTGATCGGAGTGTGCTCAAGGGCGTAGGCCAGCTCCGCGCCGGTTGATCCCCCGATGCTGAAATATGCACAGCGGCTGACGTCGATGCGTGTGGAGCGGCCGGCGAGATCTTCAACGATGCCTTGGGCCTTCTCGACGCCGGAACGTTGGAAGGCTTCGTGGTACCGGTTCGCGGAGTCACCTCCGGCGGGCAAGGTCAGACCCGGATGACCCAGTAGGGCGCGGATTTCGGCGTCAAGGTGCTCGGAGTTCACGACCGCCTCCAGACGAGAGGATCGGTGAGGGAGCGGTCGCTTGTCAACACGGCGGTCCGACACACTGCGATCCGGCGGTTCAGGATCCTCAGGCGAGCGCAGGAGCGCCGTGTTGTTGGGGAAGTATGCCGTTCGCTTCACCTCTCAGCGAAGGGCACCGTTGCAGGCTCGGCTACGCGCTGGCTGCCTCGCTGGAGAGCGGGCGCCGCTGCGGGTGGGTGGCCGGTGATCGAGAAGGCCGTGCGTCTTGCCGCGGGATCCCCACCACGGAACGAAAACACCCGAAACGGACCCATCTTCCGCCGGGGGGCGCCGGGTGCGTCACTTACAATTTTACTTACAGGGTGTGGGTAAAATCCCGCAAGGCGTTGAAACCTTGCGGGATTTCCGGGGTGGAGGCGCCGGGAGTCGAACCCGGGTCCGAAAGTGCTGTTCGGTGGCTTCTACGTGCGTAGCCGGCGTTTGGTTCTCGGCGATGGGCGTGTCCGTCGGCTCGACCTGCTCATCGCTCAGCCCACCCTTTCATTTCGCCCGCCGGGCGGTCAGCGCTCCCGGTGGGCTAGCCCGCTGAATGACGCTCCTTCCCGGACCACGGGCGCCTTCCGGGAGGAGCGGCTCTCTTCCGCTTGTTAGGCGGCGAGGGCGAACGCGTTATCGTTCGCGTTTCTGGTTTTCCTGCGGGATTTACGAGGTCACAAGAGCCCTCGGCACGCGACCAGCCGCTCAGTTCACCTCCGTCGAAACCGTGTCGCCCCCAGGCGACTTTTTGCTGGAACCTAGCCCCGCTCGACGGGGGCGTCAAGCGCGAGCGGCGCGCCCGCCGGGGGCTCAGTGACGGGGGGGCGTCGCGCCGTCGCCGGGGCGGGCGGCCGTGGGCGGGCTGGTGGCGGGCTTGCCGTCGGTGGAGGCGGAGGGCGCGGGCTTGCCATTGGAGGCGGAGGGCGCGGGCTTGCCATTGGAGGCGAAGGGCGCGGGCTTGCCATTGGAGGCGGAGGGCGCGGGCTTGCCTCCGAGGGGGACTCCGGCGGCGGCGCCGGGGGGCACGGGCCTGGGCATGGTGAAGCCGGTCGGCGTGTTGGTCACGTCGGGCGGCGGGGCGATGAACTTGCCCAGCTGGTTGCCGGTCACCCAGCGGCCGGTCTTGGCGTCGCCGCGATAGACGAAGAAGTCGTAGCGCAGGCCGCGGCTGTCGCCCTTCTGCTTCACACGCACGGCGTAGACGGGCACGGGCTTCACCAGCGCGTGCAGGGCGGCGCGCGTCTCCAGCTCGGGGGCGTCGGCGCGCATCTGGAACACGTCGACGTCGTCGTACTTGCGCTCGAGGATGTTGCCCACCAGCTCCAGCGAGCCGGCGAACACCATGCGCCCGATCATGGGCTCGTAGCGGGGCTTGAAGTAGGCGGCCAGCTCGGGGCCGAACAGGTCCTTCAGGTCATCGTCGGTCATCACCAGCGACATCATCAGCTCGTGCACCTTGTCGCGGTCGTCGCGGCGCGCGGCGGTGACGATGTCCATCCACAGGTCGTGCAGGCCGTCGGCGTCGCCGGCATAGTGGCGCGGCGGCATGGGCACGGCGGGGGCGAGCTCCTGCTCCTTGGCGCGGCAGGCGGCGCCGGAGGTGGTGACGGCGCAGGCGAGCGCGCACAGGAGCAGGGCAGGACGGAGCGGGCGCATGATCTTTCGACCGCGTCGCAGGGCGCGGGTTCCCGCGGCGTCGGCGCAGGGCCGCTCCATGGCTAGCCTCCCCGCCGCAGCGCGCGCGCCATCTCGCGCTTGTCGTCGCGCTCGCGCTCGCTGGCTCGCTTGTCGTGCTGCTGCTTGCCCTTGCACAGGCCGAGCTCGACCTTCACCCGGCCCTTGCGCGTGTACACCTCGAGCGGCAGCAGCGTGTAGCCCTGCGCCTGCACGGCGTGCCCCAGCTCCTCGATTTCGCTGCGATGCAGCAAGAGGCGCCGCGGCCGCTTGGGCTGGTGCTGGAAGTAGTTGGCGAACGGGTACTCGTTGATCTGCATCTGCATCAGGAACATCTGGCCGCCCTCGACGGCGGCGTAGGCGTCGCTGAGGCTGGCCGCGCTGTCGCGCAGGCTCTTCACCTCCGAGCCCTTCAGCTCGATGCCGGCCTCGATGCTGCGCTCGACGAAGTAGTCGTGGCGCGCGCGCTTGTTGCGCAGCAGCACCTTGACGTCGTCGGGGACGGGCTTGGACTTCGCGGGCTTGGACATCGGGCCGGGAACTATCCATCCCCCGCGCCACGCGTGCAAGCCGGCCCGTCGCCGTCGCCGTCGCCGAGATGCCCGCTCACGGCAGCGTGCGCGCCAGCGCCAGCAGATCCACCCGCTCGGCCCCGGCGCGCAGCAGGGTCACCGCGCACGCGCTCGCCGTGGCCCCGGTGGTCACCACGTCGTCCACCAGCACCAGCCGGCGCCCCCGCACCCGCTCGGCGCTGCGCC
>JADMIO010976214.1_pt1 | contig 13271 bp, 6 predicted proteins | sample 8958161 | NCBI WGS metagenome assembly JADMIO01 (sample SAMN16585339, study PRJNA669376) | soil metagenome | isolation source: Crop rotation soil | place: USA: Cullars Rotation, Alabama | collected 2011 | reverse complement strand
AGGCTTAACCAACCTTGGTGAAGATAACCTTCCAACCCCGGGCATACCAAGCAATGGTGCTAATAATCTATATGCTAACATCATAAATAACCCGGGTAGCCGTAATTCATCAACGGTGTTTAGTGTATTGACTGGCCAAGGCTTACAACCTGTACAGGATTTTGAAAAAACATTTGCCCGTAAACTGGATTCTTCTCAATATGTTTATAATGATAAAGTTGGTTTCCTTTCATTGAGCCAGCCTTTACAATCAGATGAAGTATTGGGTGTGGCTTATCAATATAGCTATGCCGGTAAAATATTCCAGGTGGGTGAATTTTCACAAGATGTTCCGCCAGATAGTACAACGGCCAATCAAAAAGTATTATTCTTAAAATTATTAAAAGCTACATCTCAGCGCCCCGACCAACCAATATGGAAGCTGATGATGAAGAACGTTTATTCTATAGGTTATGGTTCACTTACGCCAAGCGATTTCAAATTGGATGTATTGTACCAGGAACCAGGTTTTGGCTGGAAAAGATATGTGCCGTTTGGTGATAAAAATGCAGGTTTCCCAATCATTACATTACTCAACCTCGACCGGCTAAATAACCAATTGGATCCGCAACCTGACGGTGTGTTTGATTACGTAGAAGGCTATACTGTTTATTCCCAATTCAGTAGGGTAATGTTCCCGGTGTTGGAACCTTTTGGCCGAGATCTTGCAAAAGGCATCTATACCAATCCTAATCTACCTAATATAAAAGATACACTGTATTATGCATTGTACGATTCTATTAAAGCTGTCGCCCAACAATACCCCAATCTTAACCGATATGTATTAAAAGGTTCTGCAAAAGTTTCAGGATCGTCTGATATCAGTATAGGGTACAATGTACCTCGTGGCTCGGTAACCGTTACTGCAGGCGGCCGAACATTAATAGAAGGAATAGATTATGAAATTAACTATGACCTTGGAACGATAAAGATCATTAACGCTGCTATCATTAATGCAGGCTTGCCGGTACAGGTAAACTCAGAAAATAATGCGTCGTTCGGGCTTCAGCAACGAAGCTATATGGGGCTGCGTTGGGATTATTTGGCCAAGAACACGGCGAAGCAACAGCTTTCTTTTGGCGGTACGGTGGTACGCTTAAGCGAAAGGCCATTCTTTACCAAAGTAAATTATAATGACGATCCTATCCGTAATACGATGTATGGGTTGGATGTGAATTATCGTAAAGACATGCCACGCCTTACCAAATTATTGGATAAGCTGCCATTCTATAGCACTACAGCGCCGTCTTCCATTAATGTATTTGCCGAAGGCGCTTACTTAAAACCAGGCCATGCTCCGCAAATAGGCAAAGGTTCTAAAGGGCTTATTTATATAGATGATTTTGAAGGCACACAATCTGGCCTTGACTTGAAATTTCCGCCGATAAGCTGGGCTTTAGCATCTGTGCCACTTGGCGCAACTGATGAATTTGGCAATATACTTTTCCCTGAAGCTGCTGCCAGCAATAATGATGATATTATTACCGGCAAGAACAGGGCAAAAATTGCGTGGTATCAAATTGAACCAACCTTACAACAATATAAAGGTTCTAACAATCCGTTTTCTAATGACCGTGTAGAATTGAGCGAACCAAGAGTAAGGCAGGTTTATCAGAAAGAGATTTTCCCACAACGTACTACTGGTTATGGCGAAAGCCAATTGGTAACTTTTGACTTAGCATATTATCCTAAAGATAGAGGCCCTTACAACTATGATGATGCAGATGTAGATGGGCCAACAGGTAAATTGAAAAACCCTGCAAAACGTTGGGGTGGTTTAATGCGTAGTATTGATCAACCAGATTTTGAAACGGCAAATATTGAGTTCATTGAATTCTGGATGCAGGATCCTTATATAAACAGCCCTAAAAATCCTAATGCTACAACTACTACTGGCGGTAAATTGTACTTCAACCTAGGTAGTGTATCAGAAGATGTGTTAAGAGACGGCCAGCGTTTTTATGAGAATGGATTGCCTACGCCAAATGCACCTGCACAAACAACCAATTCAAATTGGGGAAGGGTTCCGCTTAACCCATTGCAAGTAACAACAGCATTCAGCAATGACCCTAACGACAGGCCTTACCAGGATGTTGGGTTTGATGGATTGGATGATACCGCAGAGGTTAACAAACGTGTTGTTTACCTTAATAATTTAAGGACAACATTTGGCGCAAGCTCACAAGCATATTTACAAGCTTTAACTGATCCTTCATCAGATAATTATTTATATTATAGGGGGGATGGTTTTGACCAACAGGGAATAGGTATTCTTGGACGCTATAAAAACTTTAATAACCCACAAGGGAATTCTCCTGTTGCAACTAATACAGAGTATTCTTCTGCTGCTACTTTATATCCTGATGCAGAAGACCTGAACAGAGATAATACACTGAACCAAACTGAAGAATACTTCCAGTATATCGTTGATATTCAGCCGGCAGCACATCCAAGAATGGTTATTGGAGAAAACTATATCGTTGATAAAAAGCCAGTAACAGTTAATCTTGTGGATGGTACATCACGAGTAGAAACATGGTACCAATTCCGCATTCCTCTTGCTGAATACCAAAATAAGATCGGCAATATCCGTGATTTTAAATCTATCCGCTTTATAAGGATGTTTATGACTGGTTTTCAGGATAGTGTAGTGTTACGTTTTGGTGAATTGCAATTGACAAGAAATGTATGGAGGAACTTTAAGTACAAGATCGATACTTCAGGTATGTACAACCCTCTTACTACTACTGCTACTACTTTCAACCAGGGCGCTGTTAACATTGAAGAAAATGATAAACGTACACCATTGCCTTATCGCACGCCAAGCGAAATTGAAAGAGTACAAACACAAAGCAATAATGGCGTAAACCTTTTACAGAACGAACAAAGTTTGAGCATGAAGTTTTGTGATCTTGTAAAAGGAGATGCAAGGGGCGTGTTCCAGACTTATGCTAACAGAGACCTTCGCCAGTTCAGGAAATTATCAATGTATATCCATGCGGAGAAAACTCAAACAGGCCCGCCTTTGGCAGATAAAGATCTGACAGCGGTAATACGCATTGGTACCGATGCTGTCAATAACTATTATGAGATACGCATTCCGCTAAACCTAACATCATTGGGTGCGGCAAGCCTCAACCCTGACAGCCCAGAATACAATGATACATTGTGGATACCGGGTAACTCACTCGATGTTGACCTAGCAACTTTAATCAAGATCAAGCAGAACCGGAACCTTTCCAACTCCCCTGTAACAGATATATATCGGGAGACTCAAGCTAACGGACAGGTGTATTCAGTAATGGGCAACCCGAACCTTGGCGAAGTAAGAAATATATTAGTTGGGGTAGAGAATACTAATGCATCCCCGTCTGCGTGTGGTGAGGTTTGGATAAATGAATTACGCCTATCATCAATTGATGAACATGGCGGTTGGGCTGCTTTAGGCAGGATAGATCTTGCATTGGCAGATTTGGGAACAGTTACATTATCTGCTAATGCCCATAGCAATGGCTTTGGTACATTAGAGCAGCGGGTGAATGACCGTTATAGAGATGATTTCTTGCAATTTGATGTATCTGCAAATTTAGAGCTGGGTAAATTATTGCCGAAGAAAGCAGCAATGTCAATACCTGTATTTGCAAGCTACTCACAAAGTGTAAGCACGCCTGAGTATGATGCGTATGATGGAGATATAAAATTGAAGGATAAATTGAAGTATGCCCCTTCTAATCAAAAAGATTCTATCCGTAATAATAATATTGATTTCACATCAACAACAACCGTAAACTTTACAAATGTTCGTAAGAACAGGACGGGCACTAAGAAACCGAAGATATATGATGTATCGAATTTTGATGTAAGTTATTCTTACCTGAAAATTAAGAACCATACACCGTTGATCGAAAGCAATGAAGTAACAAGGCACCGCGGAGGCTTAGGATATAATTTTGCGCCACAACCAAAATATATCACTCCTTTCAAACGTTTGTTCCGCAAAACAAAAACACGTTGGTTTGATTTAGTTAAAGATTTCAATTTCAACCTTATTCCTTCGCAGTTAAGTTTCCGTGCAGATGTGCAGCGCCAGTTTGGTGCTATACGCCCAAGGAGCATCGGCGCTTCTAAATATTCTATTCCTGAAACGTATGACAAATACTTTATCTTCCAGAGAGATTATATTTTACGTTGGAATATCACCCGTTCTATCAACTTTGATTTTACTGCAACCAATAATTCAAGGATAGATGAACCGGATGGCCGTTTGGATACAAGAGAAAAGAAAGACAGCGTTCGCAAGAATTTCTTTAAAGGTGGAAGAAATACATTGTATTCTCAAACAGCTAACTTCACCTATGGCGTGCCGTTAAATAAGATACCAATTTTAGATTGGACAAAAGTTGACCTGCGTTATCAGGCAGGTTACCGCTGGATAGGCGCTTCAAGGCTTGCTGTAGAGTTGGGTAATATTTTAGAGAATAACCAACAAAAAGAAGCTACGTTACAATTAGATTTTACAAGGTTGTATCAAAAATCTAAATGGTTGAGGCAGGTTGATCAGCCTTCTAATAAAGATGACCGTGAAAAATGGCGCAACAGGGTTACAAAAGTTAAAGATACCGTTGTAACTAAGACAGGCCAAAAAGTTATCCGCACACGCCGCATAGTTGATAAAACAGCAATGCCGTACGTAGGGACAATGGGTAAAATATTAGGAAAATTATTAACCAGCATTAAACAGGTAAATGGTAGCATTTCAGAAAATGCCAATACACGTTTGCCGGGTTACATGGATAGTACACAATATGTTGGCCAGAATTTCAAGAGCATGGAACCTGGCTTTGATTTCATACTCGGCCGACAGCCGGATACGAACTGGCTCAACCGGGCGGCGCAGCGAGGGTTAATATCGAAGGATAGTAACTTCAACTCGTTGTTCCAGCAATCATTTGACCAAACCATAACATTAACTGCACAACTTGAACCGGTAAGAGATTTGAATATTACGTTGAACATGCGCAAAACATTCAACAAAAATTATTCAGAAACATTCCGCTTTATTGATACAACTGCAGGTGGTACAGGTACCAATAAACAATTCTATCACCTGAACCCTTATGCGGGTGGTGGTTTCGATGTTACTTATGTTGCGTACAAAACATTGTTTGGCAAGTTTGATCCAAACCGAGTTTCGGAAACGTTCAAAAAATTCCAGGACTATCGCCGGATATTGTCTAACCGCCTAGGTAAAGCCAACCCTTATAGTGCAGGCCAACCTGTAGGTGCGGATGGTTATAGCTATGGTTACGGCCGATATGCGATAGATGTATTAGTACCTGCATTCATAGCTGCTTATACCGGAAAGGATCCTGAAAAGGTTGGGTTGATACATCAGAACAATCCGAATGTAAAATCAAATCCATTCCGTGAAATCATACCAAAACTAAACTGGAAAGTTGACTATAATGGTTTGACAAGGATAAAAGGCTTAGAGAAGATATTTACCAACTTCACGCTTTCTCATGGTTACACAGGTAATTTAAGCATGAATGGATTTACTTCTGCGTTATTGTACCAGGATGTGTCCAGGTTTGGTTACCCGTCTTTCTATGATACAGTTTCTAAAAACTATATCCCTTACTTCTTGGTACCGAACATTAGCATTGGCGAACAATTTTCTCCATTGTTGGGAATTGATATGATGTTCACTAACCAGTTCCAGGCGAAGTTTGAATATGCTAAAACAAGGCAATTAAGTTTGAGCTTGATAGATTATCAATTGAGCGAAGTACGCAGCACTGAATTCACTGTTGGTTTAGGCTATCGTAAGAGAGGCTTGAAATTACCCATTAAACTTCCTAAATGGTTGAATAAAGATGGCGGCAAACAATTAGATAATGAGATCAACTTCCGCCTCGACTTTAGCATAAGAGATAACGTAACGGCCAACAGCCGCCTTGACCAGGACAATAACTTTGCAACAGGTGGCAGCAAGGATATCACTATCTCACCAACAATTGATTACTTCCTGAACAACAGGGTAAATATCAAATTGTATTTCGATCAGCGTAGGGTGAAACCTTACATTTCATCAAGTGCGCCAATGACGAATACAAGAGCGGGTGTGCAGGTGAGGATATCGTTAGCGCAGTAAGCAATAGGCAATAAAATAATAAGCAATATAAAAAGGCTCATCATTCGATGAGCCTTTTGTTTTAATAGAGCAGGGACGCTAAAGCGGCCAGGATCCTATTTAATAGATTTTTTGTTACCAGCTTTATCTCTTTACTCATCATTGTTGTGTCACTCACTTGTACCGCATACCATTGTGGAGCGAAGTTCAAGTGTTAATAAAAATAAATGAACAGTTTTTTATACTCCGAAGGAGTAACATGTTTATAGAAATTAGAGATTACCGTTTTTAATACGACCCCGTAGGGGTCGAACCACATTCTATCTGGTTTCCTATAAATATCCAATCCTTTCAGGATTGAGAGCTGTTTAATGCGAACATAACATAATAAAAGCTGAATAAAGATATATCGTAAAAGAGTGCGACGCCAATGAAGCTAAATTGAAAAACAAATGTTTGGACAATGAAAAAATAAATGGCGAGATTGCTCCAATGAAAAATGCCTTGCAATTACACAAGGCATTTTTACAGATATCCAAGCACGGATAACTTTATCAAACTATTTTACTTTCTTTAAAAGCATTACATAACCACACAATTGTTTTTTCTTCTTGTTCACCTGTACCGGTTTCATCATGTGGTATTCAGAAAATTGAGGGCTGTATGTGTAGCTAATGACATTGCCGTCAACATCGCCCCATTTATGTTGTTTAAAAACAACTTGTTTTTCATTCCAGTCAAACATCCTCACTTCATACAATCTTGAAGTGATATCGCCAATGAAAACAAATTGGTACCAGTTGCCCTGTGTTAAAGGAACAATTACAGGCATTTCATATTCGCTTTCCATTTGCATAGAAGCTTCTTTAACGACAACAAATCCGTCTTTTGCCATTACATTTTTAATGCTGTCAGCTTGTTGTGTTATTGATAATTGTGAACAGGGAGCTTGCCGGATGACATCGCTTTGAGCGGAAAGTTTTTGCACAAAGCAAAAACTGGTTAACAGGATTAAGGCTAATAGGTTCTTCATTTCGGTTTTTCTTGTGTTGGATGGTGAAACAATATTACTCAATTTCACCGACATTTTTGCTAAAACTGGTTAAATTTTAACTTGACAAGGGTTTAACGCAATAGTATTACCCAATATTGTGCCAAAAAATACCGCTTAAAACTTATATAACTTATTGATTTTTATTAAAGTAGTAAGTACCAGCCTGTTGTGTACAAGTAATTACCAAATCATTGATACAAACATGAGCCGGAAGGCTGGCGCAATGGAAAATAGTTTCGGCGATATCTTCTGGAGTAAGAGGGGTAAAACCGGTATAGGAAGCTGCTGCTTTTGTTTCTTCGCCTTTATAGCGCACTAGTGAAAATTCAGTTTCCACAGCGCCTGGATGGATAGCAGTTACTTTTATATGATGTTTCAGTAAGTCGATACGCATTGCTTTATTTATGGCATCTACCGCAAATTTGCTGGCGCAATACACATTTCCATTTTCGTATACTTCTTTGCCTGCCACAGAACCAATATTGATGATATGGCCTTTTTTAGCAGCGATCATAGTTGGTAAAACAGCTTTGCTAATATATAATAGGCCTTTTACGTTGGTGTCTAACATAGTTTCCCAATCGGTGATGTCTGCATCTTCAAAACTATCTCTGCCAAGCGCAAGCCCGGCATTGTTGATAAGTATGTCGATCTTTTTCCAATCTTCTGGCAATCCATTGATTGCTGCAAATGCAGCTTCTTTATCCTGCACATCAAAACAAAGCGCCAATACTTTATTGCTGTAAGTATTTTCCAGCGATGCTTTTAATTCATCCAATCTTTCTTTTCTTCTTCCGGTGATGATAACCGAATAACCTTGTTCACTGAATTTTTCTGCACAGGCTTTGCCTATGCCCGAAGTAGCACCTGTTATTAAAACTATTTTTTCCATGGCATAAAATTATCTAAATAAGCAATAAAAAAATGCCCCGTAATTAATTACAGGGCATTTTAAATTCTATATCGGAAATGTTATTTCTTAATAAATGATTTCACGATCCTTGTTCCGTAATCATATACCGTGATGAAATATTTACCACGAGATAAATTACTGATGTTGATTGGTGTAACCTGTTGGCCTTGTGGTATCACTTGTGTTTTCACTCTTTGGCTCAACGCATCTGTGATGACCAAAGTAAGGTCTTCAGATGGTGGCGTCAATAGTTCCAATGTAATTACATCTTTTGCAGGGTTAGGATATACATTATTCCTCTTTATTGGTGTAAATGCAGCTGTGATAAAATTTGTCCTGTTATAAAAAGGAGCGCCTGTACAATTTGTATTAGCTGTGAACACAAAGAAATAATAATTCTTACCTGCTACAATATTATTTGCAGTGAATGAAGTGCTGTTTCCAAAACTGATAACTTTTGCGTTTCCAAATGTTTGGCCGACAGTATAGGTAACACCATTTACCGGCAGGTTAACAAGATTTGGATCATTGGCCATTAACACTAAATAGCTACCATTTGCAACTCCTGTAAATGAACCTGAAATGGTATTGCCTGATTTAGTTATAACAAGGTTGCTTGCTACAACTGTAGGAGTGGTGCAAGCACCAATTACCACTAAAGTTGTTGCATTGCCTGTAAGCGGATTGGTAGTTAAATAAATTGGGCCACCAACACAGCTTGTATTATTAGCAGAGAAAACAAAGTAATAATAAGTTGTGCTTGATGATAATGACGCATCAGTGAAAGTCGTGCTGTTGCTGTATTGTACCACAACACCGCCACCAATTGCCTGACCAGCAGTGTAAGTATTGGTATTAGAAGGAAGGGCAGAAAGAGCACTGCTGGTGCTTCTGATTATCAAATAACTGCTTGGTGCAGGCGAAGCTGCTGTGAATGAACCACTGATACTTGTTGTAGATGGTGTTAAAACCAAACCAGTTGCTTGTGCTGTTGGTGCAGTACAAGGTGTTGTAATAGCTAAGGTAGCTTTGTTGCCGGTTAATGGAGCTGTTGTTAAATAAACAGGGCCACCTGTACAAGCTGTATTGTTAGCAGAGAAAATAAAATAATAGTAAGTAGTTGATGCTGCTAATGAAGCATCATTGAAACTTGTTGCATTGCTGTATTGAACAACAATACCACCACCTAATGCCTGGCCTGCAGTATATGTTGTTGCATTAACCGGGTTAGCAGAAAGTGTAGTGCTGGTACTGCGTACAACAAGATAGCTGCTTGGTGCAGGCGATGCTGCAGTGAATGTACCTGCTATGCTGTTTGTTGTAGGCGTTAATACTAAGTTGGTAGGCTGTGCAGTAGGCGCAACACAAGCAGGTGTTGATGCTAATGTAGTGCTGTTGCCATTTAATGGTGCAGTAGTTAAATAAACCGGGCCACCAGAACAACTTGTATTGTTAGCAGAGAAAATGAAATAATAATAAGTAGTTGATGCAGTTAATGAAGCATCATTAAAAGTTGTTGCGTTGCTGTATTGAACAACAGTGCCTCCGCCTAATGATTGCCCTGCAGTATATGTTGTTGCATTTACCGGGTTTGCAGAAAGCGTAGTATTAGTGCTGCGTACAACAAGGTAGCTGGTTGGTGCAGGCGATGCTGCTGTAAAAGAACCTGCGATGCTTGTTGAAGTAGGTGTTAACACTAAAGCTGTTGGTTGTGCTGTAGGAGCAGTACAAGGAGTTGTAGTGCTACAGTTCAAAGAACCAACGGTACCGTCCCCCCATATCAATGCTACATATTCAGGATGATCGACAAATGGGTTCCTGTTATTTTGTGCCTTTAATGTACCAGAGCCGTCAACAACTACTGCTTGAGAATAGATCGCATTGTTGCGGTCAATTTCTTTTTGGCTTGGCGGATCTTGTAAATGCCATTTTACTAATGTTTGTATATACCAAGGATCGTAGATCATTAATCTTCTTAATGCTGCATCAGGTTGATCGCCTGTGGTTAAGAAAACATCATTTCCATTTCCGTTTCCGCTCCAGTTCTGGCTGATGATCTCGTCTTCGTAACGTGTTGCCATGTATAAACAAGCACGTGCAAAATCTCCTTTGTAAGCATCAATTGGTTCAAATACCGTACTTGTATAGCCGAAGTTATTACCAGTTCCTAATTTGCTGCCGTTAAGGCTGGTAAATGTTGCACTGGTAACGCTTCCATATGGATAGTTATTTCTAACACCATTTACTTTTCCGTCTGTAGGGAAAAGGTGGTGAGCATCTGATACCATCGGTGATAAAGAATTGAACCATGATTGTGGCGTAGAGTGCTCCCTGTTGTAGCAATCACCTTCGCTGTTATAGTTTCCACACTGGTTAGTGCCGAATGTATAAGTATAAGGTTCTGGGCCAGTTGGGTTATCACTGTACATATCCCAAATGATATCAGCAGTGTTTGCATCATTACGATGCTGGTCGCTATAATAATAAATATTCCAGATGCCAGGTGTATAGCCTAAAGCATTGAAGCCTGTTTTAATAATATCTTTTAACGCTGTTTTTAATGGCTGGCATTTTAAGCCTGCAGCATTATCATAATAGCCGGTTGGGATACCGCCACTATTATTTGTTGTGCTTTTAGTTCCGTTAAGAGAAGTTGTATTATAGAAAGGCTCGCCGCTACAATCGCCATTAGCCGCAAAAACGAAAACAAAATATGGTGTATTTGCAGTTAAACCGGTTGCTACAAAAGTTGTAGCTGAAGTGTAAGCAACAATTTTACCACCACCAAAATTGCTACCTGCTGTATAAGTAGTGCCATTAACCGGTGTAGCTGATAATGTACTTGTAGTGCTTATAACAGAAAGATAACGGTTTGCAGTTGCTGATGCAGTGAACGAACCGTTTATTGTTGTGTTGGTTGATGTTAATACTAAGTTTGTTGGAGCAGCCGCAGGTGCTGTACATGCCGGTAATGAAAGTGTGGTAGCATTACCAGATAGCGGCGCTGTGTTTAAATAGTTCGGTCCGCCGGTACAATTCTCATCATTTAAGGAGAAAATATAGAAATAATATTGTTGGTTAGGTGTAAGGCCTGTTGCTGTAAAGTTGGTGCTTGTGCCATTAGCTACTACAAAAGTACCAGCGCCTAATGCAGTGCTGCCAACCGCATATGTAGTTCCGTCAACAGGAACCGGTGCTGTAGCAGAATTGCTTCTTACCACCATAAATTCATCAGCACTGCTTGCAGTAAATGAACCTGAAATGGTAGTTGGAGTTGGTGTTAATGAAAGGCTGGTTGGTTGTGCGGTTGGTTCAGCGCAAGCTGGCGTAGTTGCACCATTAAAAGTTACAGTGATATCATCAATTGCTAAACCGTCATCGCTGCTGGCAATATTATAATCAACCCAGCGGAAGAAGAATGAAGTGCCATTAGTTATATTAAGATTAGTGATGGTAAAACTTATAGGTGTTTTGTTTGCAGCAAGGTTGCCGTCTAATGCACCTGCAGCTACATTAAGTGTAGGAGAAGCAAAGTCTAAAGCGGTTACTGCTGTCCAAGCACCAGTATTAAGGCTGGTTGCATCCAAACTATATTGAAACTCTAAAGAGTCAGGGATTAAACGGGAAGCAACGCCGGCACGCCATTGTTCACCTGTATAGGCAACAGTAATGGAAGTAATAGTGCTGCCTGAGTTATTTATAAAGTTTACGCCGATAGTAGGTACTACGCTTCCGCTTTGTACGCTACCAAAAGCACGTTCAGTAGCGCCTGTAGTGCCATAGCTGTATGTGTTACCTGCATTTGAGCCACCATTATCTGCGGCATAGGTAGTGTTTGAGGCAGTACCGGTCTCTAACAGAAGCCAGCCTGTTGGCAGGGTTGAAGAGGTGGCGGTATTCGCCATTGAATTAAAATTCTCTGTGTAAGGCGTAGCCACATTGGTAATGCTGATTTGCGAAAAAGCAAAAACATGTACGATGGCTAAAACAAGAACAAGCGTAAACTTTTTTATCATGATATATTTTTTGAAAGAGACAAAATTAAAGAACCGGTATTATGGTATCGTTAAGCCTAGAAACAAAAAATTCCGCCATAGGTTTTATGACGGAATATAATATTGTATATGAAAGAGTTAATAAAAAATTATTTAGCCTGAGCGTTCAATCTCTTAGCCAGCTTGCTTTTTAAATTAGCAGCTTTGTTTTTATGGATAGTACCACGCTTAGCTAATTTATCGATCATAGAAGCAACTTTTGGAAATTGTTCTGTAGCAGCAGTTTTATCACTTGCTTTTAAATCACGTATTGCGTTACGGGTTGTTTTGCCGTAGTAGCGGTTACGTTCATTACGCTTTGCACTCTGACGCACATCTTTTTTGGTAGCTGAATGGTTTGCCATTTAATTCTTTTTTTGGGCTGCAAAGATAGGGGTAAATAATGAATAATTGATAATGAGTAATGGATAATTTTTTAAAATTAAGGCACTAATTGGTTATTTTGGGTAAAAAAAGCCAATGAACAGGTATTTATTATTGAGTTTGCATGTCATTTCGCTGGTATTATTGGGTTTTGGCTGGACGCTGGATATGCTTCATATTGATATTTCCACTCATTTTTTGGTAGATATCAACCTTTTTAACGAGAAAAGAAGCGTTATTGGCACTTTGCAAACCCTTTGGGAAGGTGCTAATTACTGGCCTTTTCTGCTGATATTCCTTTTTGGTATCCTTATCCCGATCGTTAAATCGGCAGCTATATTTTATTTGTTATTGGTAAAACAACCGGCTCAAAAGTGGTACAGCTTTGTGAGCGCCATTAGTAAATGGGCGATGGCAGATGTGTTTGCCATAAGCATATTCGTTGCTTTTTTGGGTGCCAATGCCATGCAAAATACCAAGGCTACTTTTGAAGCAGGTTTCTTCTACTTTGCCGGTTATGTGGTGCTAAGTGCGATAATTAGTATGTTATTGGGTAAAATGATGAAAAATCAGGCGATTTCAACGGTAAATTAACCGATATTTGCATCTCGAAAAACAGCTGCGGTTTGCAGGATGTTATGTTGGCTTAGTTGATAAAAGTATGTTTGAATTGAAGGCGTTCAATAAAGGTATACGGTACAAGTGAGTGACACA
>JADMIO011594933.1_pt1 | contig 13272 bp, 6 predicted proteins | sample 8958161 | NCBI WGS metagenome assembly JADMIO01 (sample SAMN16585339, study PRJNA669376) | soil metagenome | isolation source: Crop rotation soil | place: USA: Cullars Rotation, Alabama | collected 2011 | reverse complement strand
TCACCCGCCGCCAAATCTTCCCGAACATCCAAAATATGGATATCCTTAATGATTCGAGTCAGTGGGGTAGAGTGTCGTTCAAGAATTAACGCACTCCGTTTTTGAGCGGAATTCCACAATATTTACAACCCCTTTATAACGCCCAAGCTAAGTGTGGGCAAAATTCAACACGCCGGTGAAAACCCCATATGAATCGTGCGCTTCGCAACGCATTTTCGCTTCGAAAAATTGAACAAACTACTATTTGGAATCAGTCTTTTTCTCTTTCCTGGCCTTGTCTCTTTCAGACTTCAACTTCTTCGCAAATTTTTCCGCTTCCGGACTCGCCGGCATCGGGAGTACGCCATCGAGTTCCAGTTTCCTGGAATCAATATCCGCATTCACGCCCCCTTTGGGAATATCCTGCTTCAAAGACCATAAGATCCCTTGCGTCACAAATCGTCGATACTCCGGTTGCTGCCAATTACTATGAAAATGAATGCACACAAATCCATACGACCTTCCCCCATCTGGACGTTCCCAGGCCCACGCGCACGTTTCGTCATTGCCATCGATGTTCGCCTGGTACAGCGGCTGAATTTCCTTATGCAGTTCGAGCCGATAATAAAACTCGTCATACGTCTTGATCGCCCCAAGACCGGTGAGCACCGGGTGCTTCGGCGCCACCGGCTTCATCTCCGCCTCTAGCACTTTGTATTTGCGCCATTCCCCACCGCGCGTCCCCCCGAGAAGATCCAACTGCCCTTGAATATACTGGGCATTTGTCGCCCCCACGCTCCAGTGCAACGCGGAAATCGCGCCGCCCCGTGCCGCCAGACGCTTGATCGCTGCCCACCGCTTTTCATCCCACTGCATCCACCGCGCCCCTTGTGTGACAAACATCACAATGCCATCGGCTTTATCAATCAACCCGGGTCCATCCGCCCACGGTTCGTCGGCGTTGACCACCGTCGTCTGAATACTCTTATACGGCTTAAGCAACTCGTTCACTACGGTCGCCCCGCCCTGATATTCATGCGTCGTCGGTGGATGCCCATCCGACCCTTGCCACACGATGAGAAGTCGCCTGGCCTCGGCGGCGGAGACCGTCAACGACGCCGAAAAAGCAATCGCTACAAAGATAGCAACTCGAAGCACGGAAAAGAATTTCATGAGAGGAATAATATTGATGCTTATTTTTTCTTCTTTTTTGACTTGCTCGGCTCTGGCGGGATTGCCCAGGCGCGATCCTTCTTATATTGGCCATTCCAAACCTCGGGTATGGGCTTCTCCTTCATTTTCAAGAACGCCTCCCGTGCCGTCTCCTGGTCCTTGGCGATCGCCGCGACCCGGGCGTAATTCTGGACCCAATAATCCGATTGCGGATAGGTCTTGAGCAATTCCTGGAAAGCCTTCTTCACTCTCGGCCAGTCAAATCCAGATTCTTCAAAGGGCTCGTAGACCAATACCTCCAGTCCAATCCTGGCATAATAGATGTCGCCAAAATCCTTCTTCGTTCGCTCCGCCATTTCCCTGGCAAAAGCTTCAACTTCCCCTTTCCCGCCACCCCAGCGCTGAAGCAGGTGCACCGCCTTCGCCGTGCAATACAAGTGATAACCCGGCTCAAACGCGAAGGCTTCCTCAAAGAGCGCATCATAGCGCTTGCGGTCCCACGATTGCCCCAACGCCACTGAGAGCATCAAATTATACCACTGCGGACAGCGCTCAGGCAGTTTCCTGGCTTCTTCCAGCGCCAGACGGGCCTTCTCCAGGTTCTCGCGAAATCCTTCCCATCCTCCCTCGGTTACCGTCGAGGCAAAGCCTCCTCCCCGCGCTTCCCAGGCCCGGTCCTTCAGATAACTAGCCCAGGCCACTCGCGCCGTAATGGAATTTGGCCGGACCTCCATCCATTTTTTGAGCTGCTCGGCCCGTTCCATCTGGGTCCCCGTTGTATCTTCTTTTTTGGTGGACGCCTTCACACGCAACCCTCCGTACAGAAGACTGAGCCTCCAAGAGCCGCTCAGGGTTCGCTCCTTCGTGCTTCGATACCTGGTGGCCAGTTCATCCAGTTGCTTGTATTCGCCAGCTTCCAGGAGCGTGAGGACATGTTTATCGAGAGGCACTTTTCCTGGCTCCGGTGTGGCGTCCTCCTGGGCCGAGCCATGCATCGCGAGTCCAAATACAATCAATGCCGTTATCAATAGGAAATCACGCGCCTTCATAGTGTTTATTCTTGGATTATTTCATGGCTTCCGTCGAGCCCAATTGAAAACGTGCACACGCCACCTCAGTCTGCATTGGCCCTCCCTAGAATTTCAGCCCAAAACTTCTCCGCGCGTCCCTGCGCTTCCATCACGCCATCGCGCTCCGGCCCGGGCGGCAAATCGATTCGCCCCATCCTCTCCTTTACCCAATCCACAAAAAACTGAGCTGACGCCTTGCTGATTTGAGATTTGTCCTGGCCCACCTCCACGTAAAATGGGCCCGTCGAAGCAAAGCGAAACGTTTTTTGCTCTGTGCCGATCGCTCGCACCAGAAACCAGCCGCTCTTGCCATAGTTCAGCGTACCGAGCGTCATTTGGTGATCGCCAACTCCAACCGTTTTCGTGTGGACCACTTTGCCATCTTGAATCACTTCCAGCGCTGCGATCGGTTCTCGACTCGTCAGCTGCATTTCCACCGTCAAGTCGATTTTGCCGCCGCTCTTGAAGACATGCCCAGGTAATTCACCATTGGCACGACATCGCAGCAACGGGCCATTCGAGACGAACACCCGACCCGCACGCAGTCCCTCCCACCATTTGTCGTACGTCAACGGTCCGTCGACATGCACATAGACACGATTATATCCCACCGGATTGGGCAACACCCCCGACGCACTGCCAGCCGAGGGCGGAATGCGAATGCCGCAATTGAGCAAGTGATAATATATCTCCTGGCTCCACTGCCCGTTGCCGCGCGGACTGGGGTACTTCGCCTTATCACGCGCCTTGCCCCATGCTTCATTGTCCAGCATTCCCAGCCTGTTCATGTGGTTGTTCGCCAACCCCACGGAATCGCACCAACCGCTCGCTACCCACAATGGAAAGTCCCACCAAAACGGCTTCTCCATATCGATCCACACACCGGCATGCTTCTTTGCTTCAGCGGCGAACACGATTGACGACGGAACTTCTGCCTTCGCTCCTGTCATCTCCAGAGGTTTCTCCAGGTTGAAAAACAACAGTGCACCACCATTTCGCTCATCCTCTCCAGCAAGCAAATGATAGAATCGATCCGTGTCAAATTCGTGGAGCGGCTTACCTTCCGGCACCGGCACCACCCTGTTGCCGCCTCGATTCTGCCACCACGTGATGACCTGCGCCATGTGCAGATCGTCGGCGCGCATTAATAATTCCACATCCGCTGGCGGCCGATGTACATGCGTCTCGCCCGACCACCATCGCTCCGACGCCATGTCGGCAATGCGCACCATGGGCGCCGTCACGTTCGTCTTGCCTCCCACGCCGACGATGAACCGGCCGGTGCCCGCGGAGAATTCCGGTCCGCGCTCAATTTCGTAACTGTAATTCCCCGGAAGCAAATCCAGTTTCACTTCCCCGTCACAAGCGAAGTGATCCCGCCAATAAGGCAGTCCAGGCGGTTGAATCGGCTTGCCCTCTGGATCCTTCAAATGCACCCGCGCGGGCATTGCCTTACCCGACACCTTGTCGATGATTTTGAAGTGGATCGTCGACTTCTCAGTCTTCGCCGATTTTTCTGCCGACTTCACCGGCTCAGCGGCACGCGCAGCCAGAATCAGCATCGTGGAAAGTGCGCAAACCAAACCTCGTGCAAAAGCATTCATGAGTCATCAAAACTATCCATGCCCTCGTTCCTACACAAGTTCGTTCCCGGTGCCTCTTCTTTATCCGGTATCTCGAGGGCAACCCAAGGCAGGTATCTGCGCAAAGCCCGCAAATATTTCCGCAACCGGAATGGGAACGGTCGGGCTAGCCGGGACGGGTGCGGTACGGTCTGGTACGGGTTTGGTACGGGATGTAACTGAAAATCGTCAATAAAAACGGGGGTTGGTACGGCGGTACGGGTTGGCGCACCCCTGGAGGGACTGCGGCGAGTTCCTTATGGGCGGAGTTTGCCAGTCGCAAGCATTCGCTGTGGATCCGACTGGACAGGATCACGCGATTCCGCCTTAAACAGCGAAGAACGCACAGACGTTGCGCCCTTACAGTCCTGGCGCCTCTGCGTTAACTTCGCGCGCTACCTACTGCGTCAAAACTGACTCCGACTCCACTTCCCGCCCTTCCGTGCGCTTGTCATAAACCAATTGGCCGTAATCCATTTTTACAATCCGATCTGCCAGGTGGAAATACCGATCATCGTGCGTGATGACCAGCACTGTCTTTCCCCGGCTCTTCAAATCCGGCAACAGCTTGCGATAAAACACTTCTTTGAATGTTGGGTCCTGGTCCGATGCCCATTCGTCAAACAAGTAAAACGGGCGATCCTCCATATAAGCCGTAAGGAGAGCCAGTCGCTTCCGCTGGCCTGTGGACAATGCCGTCGTTGAAAACGCACCATTTCGCACTTTGACCTTATGATGGAGATGCAATTGCGTGAGATACTCGCGCGCCTTGCCATCGATATCCTTTTGCTCAAGTCCCAGGAGGGTGTCGAAGACGAAAAAGTCTGCGAAAACTGTCGAGAAAAGCTGCCGATAGTCGTCCCGGGTTTGGTCAGTAATCAACTCCCCGTCCAGAAGTACTTCACCCGCCTCGGGCGGATAAAGTCCGGTGATAATCTTCGCCAACGATGATTTTCCGCTCCCATTGCCTCCAACCAGGTAAACCAGTTCACCCGGGCGAAACACCAGGTTGATCGGCCCTAATATGAAGTGATTGTCGTCTTCCTCTCGATGATACGAATGGGTCACGCCACGCAACTCGAGAGTCTCGAAGCACGCCCCATCCTCCGGTTGAGTGACGGAACACGTTTCCTTTGAATCACTCGAGAGCGTCACACCCAATTCTTCGATTTTGCGCAACGAAACATTCGCCCGGCCGAATACCGACTGGCTGCTCAACACTCCCGCCAGTGGCCCCATTAGGTAGAGGGTCGTCACCACGTATCCCGTAAGGGCCTGAGGTGTAATATGTTGAATCACAGGCAACGCAAAGAGTATCACCCCAATCATCGCGAAGAAAAGGAAGTGACTCCATCCGTGGGCTACGATGAAACGTACTTCCGCCGCGACGTTATGTTTCAAAAAGCGCTCCATGGTGGTCTGAAGATTGTCTGACAAAAACTTACTTCGCCGATTGCGATGGAGCTTAAGTTCTTTGATCCCATCCGTGAGTGAACGAAAATGTCCAAAGAGCTTGTCCTCTTCCTCTCGGGCCAGAGCCAAATAACTAAATCCTTTCACAATCATCCACCGATACCCAATGCCACCCACCACAATGAAACCAAACATCATCAAGGAAACCTTCCAGGACAGCCAACCGAGATAAAGCGCGCCGCCGCAAAGGATCGCGATGTTCACGGTAAAATTCGGAATCGCCAGCAACGCCTGCGTGATGTTCAGCACATCCTCGGTAAGCGCCACCATCAAACGTGGAGTCCCAAGTGCTTCGATTTTGCGCAGTGGAACCGAAAGGATTTTTTGCACCAGGTCCTTGCGAATATCCGCAATCGCCCCCTGGCAATATTGTGCCAGCATGATTTGCGAAAATGCATTCGTCGCGAGCTTGCCCACTGCCAGAGCCGCAAATCCCCACGCCATGGCCCCCAGCGAAACATTGGGATGATTCAGCGCATAAGTTACGAGCGCAATGAGTCCGGCATTGCACGCCCCACTCAGGAGCGCTGCCGCCGTTGTGATTGTCATCAGCCTCCGTGCAGTCCGAAACAAGAAGAATATAAAACTCATGATACCTTCACGTCCTCTCTCCTGGATTCCATCGTTTGCAAAAGGATCTTCAACTCCTGTGCCACCGTCCGCACATAGGGCTCATCCAAAATGCTCTCATGCGATCCCGGCACAATCTTTACCGTTACTCCACCCTTCGCCAACTCACCCCACCCGTACTGTTCGTCAAACGAACACACCAGTTGATGTCCGCGCGTACGAAACAGCGCTACGTTCCCCGAATAATCTTTCGGATGATGATTCATCAATATGCGCACGTGCTTTTCCCATAGCCCGCGCTGGTCTTCCGGTTGCGAAGAAAGGTCAACAATCTCTTCTACATCCTTGCCTCCCGCGGGTTCCTTGCGTCGCGTCAGACGATCAAAGGATTTTTTTAACGTTTTCATTTTCCAGGTGATAAAATCACGGCGTTGCGCGGGGCTCCATTGGCGGATGGCTCCCAGGGCGTGGGCAAGGTTTTTCATAAATCTCCAACAAACAGTTGGCGTCCATTTTACTTGGGTGTAACTCGAGTTCGGGGGCGTACAGTTCATCAAAATCAGGATGGCGATTTGATCGCCGGATTCGGTCAATTGCCGAGCCATTTCGTAGGCCACATTACCCCCAAAACAATAGCCTCCGAGGTAATAGGGGCCTTTCGGCTGCGCCGCGCGAAGTTCACTGACGTATCGTGCCGCCATTTCTTCGACGCCGTCGAATTCCTCCCGTCCGTCCGTGCCCCTTGATTTGAAAGCGTAGACGGGGCGGTCGGTCCCAAGGCACCGCGACAAGTTCGTATAACCCCATAGCATTCCACCGCCCACTCCGTGCACAAAATAAAGCGCCGGCAGTGAACCCTTGGGTTGAATCTCTACAATCAACCTCTCTGACTCCGGCGTTCTCCCACCGCGAATCAGCACGGCCAATTGCTCGATTGTCGGCGCGTCAAACACTGCCGCGACTGGCAGCCGCTTGCCAAAATTCTTTTCAATCTGCGAAATCAATTTCACCGCCAGCAGCGAATGCCCCCCGAGGTCAAAAAACTTGTCCGTCGTCCCCACGGGTTGAATGCCAAGGATCTCTTCCCAAATCTTGACCAGTTGAGTCTCCAATTCATCCTTTGGAGCAGAATACTTCTTATCAAGTTCAGGCGACACCGTGCTCCGAGTGGCCAGTGCCTTGCGGTCCACTTTCCCATTGGCATTGAGTGGCAACGACTCAAGGATCTCGAACAGTCCCGGCACCATTTGCTCAGGCAGTTTGGTCCTCAGGTAATGACGCAAGTCTTCAGCCGTGGTCATGACGTTCGGCTGCAGCGCAACGAATGCCTTCAACCGCTTGTCGCCGTTTCCAAACGCCAACGCGATTACCGCGCATTCACGCACCGAGGGATGCTTCTCGAGCACGGAAATAATCTCCCCTAACTCAATCCGGTACCCCCGAATCTTCACCTGCTCGTCAAGTCGCCCATAGAATTCAATCGATCCATCAGCCAGCCAGCGGACCAGGTCACCAGTCTTGTACAAGCGCTCGCCCGGTTGAGTCGCAAATGGATTGGGAACGAACTTTTCTGCAGTCAACTCCGGCCGGTTCAAATACCCCCGCGCCAGCCCATCGCCACCAGTGTAAAGCTCGCCCGGAATTCCAATCGGAACCGGCTGCATGTTTTCATCAAGGACGTAAACTTGCGTGTTCGAAATCGGGCGGCCAATCGGAATGCTTTTGCCCTCGGGCGGCAGCGTCGTGATTTGGTGGCAGCAGGTAAACGTCGTGTTTTCTGTCGGTCCGTATCCATTGATCAAACTGCAATTCTTCAATCCCTCGGAAGCGCGTTGGACGTGGGGCACGGAAAGCACATCTCCACCCGCCAGCAGTTGCCGCAGATCTTTCAGATGATCCAACTGCTCTTCCACCATTTGATGAAACAAGCCCGCTGTAAGCCACAACGTGGTAATGCGCTCTTTCTGGATCAGAGTCCCGAGTTCCGCCAGTGATGGCGTCCCAGGTGGATGCACCACCAATCGCCCCCCATTGAGCAAGGCTCCCCAAATCTCCAGCGTCGACGCATCGAACGCCACCGGCGCGAATTGCAAAAATACTTCCTCGCTCCCAAATTGCGCGTAGTTGGTCGATTTAACCAACCGGGCCACCGCCCGGTGCGGCAGGCACACTCCCTTGGGTCGTCCCGTCGACCCTGAAGTGAAACTGACATACGCCAGCGAATCGCTTCCCTGCGTGAGCTTGGGAGCGTGAGCTGGCTCCTGCTCGACGGCATTCCATTCGCTGTCGATACAGAATAGGCGCAGGGTCGAGCCTCCACGTCCCGCCAAACCTTGCGCTCGCAACGTCTCTGCAAGCTTTTCCTGCGTCAGCAAAACCGGCGACGCAATGTCTTCCAGCATCAGCGCCAATCGCTCCTTTGGATACGAGGGATCGAGTGAAACATACGCGCCCCCGGCTTTAAGGATGCCGAGCAATCCCACGATCAAATCTGTGGATCGTTCGATGCACAGGCCGACCATCACATCCGTGGTGACTCCCTGTTTTCGCAAATACTGCGCCAGTCGATTCGCCCGCTCATCCAGCTGGTGATAGGTCAGCGCCTCTTTCCCACAAACCACGGCAATTGCACTCGGTGACTTCGCCACTTGCTCTTCAAACAACTCGCCTATCGTCTTCTCCCGCGAATAATGGGTCTGGGTCGCATTCCACTCCACCAATACCTGTCGCCGTTCAGCCTCAGTCATCAACGGAAGTTCCGAAATCCGTGCCGTCGGATTCGCCACAATCCCTTCCAACAGGGCCTGCAAATGTCCGAGCATTCGCTGAATGGTGGCCTTCTCGTACAGATCCATGCTGTACTCGATGCCCGCCTTCAAACCGCTCGCTGTCTCCTCGACGAACAGTGTCAGGTCAAATTTCGCCGTGCCCGTATTCAGTGCCACTGGTTCAACGGACAAATCGGGCAAACGAAAGTTCTGCCCTTGCGCATGCTGCAAGACAAACATCGCGCTGATCAGCGGAGTCTGTGTCGAATTGCGTTCGAAGTGCAGCTCGTCGATCATCTGTTCGAACGGCAATTCCTGGTGTGCATACGCGCCCAGCACCATCTCCCGGACCCGTTTCAGCAATTCTGCAAACGTCGGGTTGTCGCTAAGGTTCGAGTGCAGCGCCAGCGCGTTCACAAAAAAGCCAATCAGCTTTTCCGTCTCGGTCTGAGTGCGGCCCGCAATCGGTGAACCGACCACAATGTGTTTTTGATTAGTGTACCGGCTAAGCAACACCTGGAACGCCGCCAGCAACACCATGTACAGCGTTACTTCCTTGTCACGCCCAAGGTTCTTCAGGGCATCACACAATGGCTCAGGCAGGAATTGAGACTCATACCCTCCCGCAAAATTATGTGTCGTGCTCCGTGCATGATCCGTCGGCAGATCAAGGTTCGTCGGCGCATCGGTCAACTGGTGTTTCCAGTAGTCAATCTCGCGCTTAAGGAGATCCCCTTGCAATTTCTCACGCTGCCATGTGGCGTAATCCGCATATTGAATGGGTAATTCCTTTAGCTCCGGTTCGCGTCCATTTCGAAAGGCTTCATAAGCCGCGGCCAATTCCTGGAATAGCACCTCCATCGACCACGCGTCTGCAGCAATATGATGCAACACCAGCAGCATCGTGGATTCATTGTCCGCCAGACGCGCGACGGTGCATCGAATCATCAGATCCTTGGACAGATCGAACGGTCGCCGCACTTCCTTTTCCAGGAATTCCTGTGGCGCATCCTTTGATCCCGCTTGCCGAAAATCCGTCACATTAAATTCCACGTCGGTTCGGTCGGACACGCTTTGCATCGGCGTGCCGTCGACAGAGACATACTGGCTGCGCAACACTTCGTGCCGGCTTACGATCAGCTTGAGAGCTTTTTCGAGCGCCTCGAGATTCAACGGACCTTTGATGGAAAATGCCGCCGGGAGATTATAAAGCGCCGTGTTGGGCGCCAGTTGATCAAGGAACCACAATCGCTGTTGAGCAAACGAGACCGGGATCAGCCCGGTTTGCCCGCGTCGCGGGATTGACGGCGGTTGCAAATCACCCTTCAGATTGCCGCGCAGGCGCTTCTCCAGCAAGGCTCGCTGGCCGTCAGAAAGCTTTGCCTGTGCTGGCTTGGTTTCGAGTATCATGTCGTCAGTTGCTTTGGGCCAGGTGCATCGCCTCTTCGTCGCTCATCCCCTTGATCTGCTCCACTAATTCGTGCTCGATGAACTCCGCCAGGGCGGCAATCGTCGGTGTCTCAAAGAACTGGTGCATCGGAATCTCCACGCCAAACGCGCTCCGTATCCGCGAAATCACCCGCGTCACCAACAGTGAATGTCCGCCCAACTCAAAGAAATTGTCTTCCACACCCACTTGCTGCGCCGTCAATGTCTCACGCCATATCGTAACCAACGCTTCTTCAACCGGCGTCCGCGGTCCAGTGCTTTTGGGAGTGGCCGCAAGCTCAATTTCCTCCGGCTTGGGCAGCACCTTGCGATTCACCTTCCCGCTCGGAGTCAACGGCAATTCAGTTAAGGGCACGAACGCGCAGGGCACCATGTACTCCGGCAAATGCGCCGCTAGAAATCCTCGGAAATCGGTATCGGCCACTGCCTCATTGCGCACCACATAAGCGACAAGTCTCTTCTCCCCGGGCACATCTTCGCGCACCACGACGGCGCACCCGCGAACCCCCGGATGTTTCCCCAGGGCCATCTCGATCTCACCAAGCTCAATCCGATACCCGCGCAACTTCACCTGGAAATCAGCGCGTCCGATATAGTGGATGTGCCCATCGGTCGACCACCTCGCCAGGTCTCCCGTTTTATACATCCGGCCGTTGGGGACGGGACTATGCGGATCGTTACAAAATCGTTCCGTCGTTAAATCAGGTCGATTCAAATACCCGCGTGCCAAACAATCGCCGCCAATGTGCAATTCACCTGCCACTCCAATCGGCACCGGCTGCAAGTCTGGATCGAGCAAATAAATCCGCGCGTTATCAACCGGTTTGCCAATGGACGGCAGCGCCGGCCAGGTGTTAGGCGGTCCATCAAGCTTATAGGAGGTAACGATCACGTGGCTCTCAGTCGGCCCGTACTGGTTGAACAACTGGCACTCCGGCATCCGTGTGAAGAATTGCTCGATCTTCGGCGTCGTGCGCAATTGCTCACCCGCTGTGTACACTCTGCGCAAACTCTGCGGGTAAACTCCCAATTCGCACCCTACTTCCGCCAATTGCTGCAGCGCCACGAACGGAAGGAATAACCGTTCGATACTCTTTTCATCGATAAAGCGCACCAAACCAGCCGCATCTCGCCGCATTTCCTCGTCGATCAGCATCAGCGTGCCGCCCGAACACCACGTCGAAAAGATTTCCTGGAAAGAAACATCGAAATTGAGCGACGTGAATTGCAGCGTCCGCACGCCCAATGGCAACACCGGGTTTCGCGTCTGCCAGGTGAGTAAATTCACCGCTGACCGGTGAGTCATCGCCACGCCTTTAGGCACGCCTGTGGAGCCTGACGTGTGGATGACGTATACCAGGTTCTCCGGCTTCAAATGTTCACCAGTCGCCGGGCTCGCGCTCGGTTTGTCGTCCAGGTCCTCAATACAAATCCATTCGCATCCCGCAACCTGCGGCGTCTCCACCGTAAGGCGGCGATGGGTGAGGACAATGGGCATCTTCGAGTTTTGAATCATGAACGTCAGTCGTTCTGCCGGGTATACTGGATCCAGCGGCACATAAGCCCCGCCCGCTTTCAGAATCGCCAGTACTGCAATCAACATCTCCGGCGATCGTCGCATGAAAATCCCCACTGGCACATCGGGTCCTATCCCCATAGCCACGAGATGCGCTGCCCATCGGTCCGCGCATTCGTCCAAATCGCGGTAGCTGAAATTCTGTTCGCCATACACCAGCGCGATGTGCTCCGGGCTGCGCAGGACCTGCGCTTCGAACAAATCGGTCACGCAATGATCCAACGGATATTCCGCATGGGTATTGTTCCATCCCTCCAGGACCTGTTTGCGCTCTGCCGTTGAAAGCAATGACACATCACTCAGTGGCTGCGCCGGCTTCGCCGCCATCTGTGTCAGTAAAGTCTCAAAATGCCCCAGCCAGCGCTGCATTGTCTCCACCGACAATTGGTTTCCTTTGTAGCGGGCCTCGATCCGCAATCGGCCATCGATCTCCAGCACGTTCAAGCTCAGGTCAAACGGCGAATACACTTGTGAATTCGGCTCCACCTCCGCGGTGAGATTCTTAAACTCTAATTCCTCGCGATACTTATCCACGTTCAGCGTTACCGAGATCAACGGCATCCTGCTGCCATTGCGCGAGAGATTCAGTTTCTGCAGGAGCCTTCCAAAAGTGATGTCCTGGTGCTCGAAGGCCTCGAGAAATCGCTGTTTCACCGCGCTGATATATTCCCTCACGGTCGCGTTGCGGGGAATCTCGATTCGTATCGGCAGAAAATTCACGCAATGCGCCACCAGCGTCCCGCCTTGCGGCATCGATCGATTCGCCACCGGCACGCCGATGACCACTTCCTCCTGCCGCGATAGCCGATTCAGAAATAACGCATACGCCGCAAGCACCGTCGTAAACAATGTGCAGCCTCGCTCCGTGCTTAATTTCTTCAACTGCGCGCACAACGTCTCATCACTCAACCGAGAGAGATAGCCTTCCCGTCCGCTCCCCTCGGGTTTTGTCAATTCCGTCGGCAACTCCAATACCGGGGCCTCCTTGGAATACTGCTTCATCCAATATTCTTCAGCATCGCGCCGGCTCTGGCTTTGCGATTGGCGAACCTGTTCCTCCACAAATTCCCGCAACTGGAGCGACGTCCCCAGCACCGCTTCCTTGTTTCCCACATTCGCAGAATAAAGTTGTCCCAGTTCAGAAAGAAGAATCCCCCACGAGCGTCCATCACAAACCAAATGATGAATAGCAAAGATCGCGATATGATGCTCCGGAGTGATCCGTACAATTCGGCATCGCACCAGCGGGCCGTGGATTAAGTCGAAAGCCGTTTCAATCTGCTCCGCTTCAATTTGCTCGAGCCTCGACTTCCGCACTGATTCGGATTCAGCGGACAGATCAATCAACGGAATCTCTATCGCGAGAGTCGGTAAAATCTTTTGATGCTCGCCCGATTCACTGAAAACCGTGCGCAACGACTCATGTCGCTGGACCAATTGCTGCACCGCCTTTTTCAAGGCCTCGATTTCCAGGCGCCCACGCAAGTGAACCATTTGCGACTCATTGTAAGCACAGGAAATATCTTTCCCCATCTGGCTTTCCAGCACAGTGGGATCCGAAGCTTGGAATTCACGTGACTTGAAGTCGCGGC
>JADMIO011014809.1_pt1 | contig 13272 bp, 10 predicted proteins | sample 8958161 | NCBI WGS metagenome assembly JADMIO01 (sample SAMN16585339, study PRJNA669376) | soil metagenome | isolation source: Crop rotation soil | place: USA: Cullars Rotation, Alabama | collected 2011 | reverse complement strand
ATACGGATAAGGATTTTGTAGATTGTATCAAGACTTTAAAATCTGCAGGTATGAAGAAACTGATCCTGGATTTACGTGATAATGGGGGAGGGTATCTTACTGCAGCCACAGGTTTGGCCAACCAGCTGCTTCCGGAAAATAAACTTATCGTATATACGGAAGGCAAGCATGAACCGCGTACAGATTACATTGCAACAGGCGGTGGAGAATTTGAGGATGGAAAACTAGCCGTTCTGATTAATGAAAACTCGGCTTCAGCTAGTGAAATACTTGCCGGAGCTGTACAGGATCTGGACAGAGGAATTATTGTGGGACGACGTTCTTTCGGAAAAGGTTTGGTGCAGGAGCAATTTCCTTTTGGAGATGGTTCTGCCTTAAACCTCACTATAGCAAGATATTATACTCCATTGGGCAGGAGTATTCAGAAGTCCTATAAGAAGGGGTATGCTGCTTACCAGAATGAGATTGAAGATCGTTTTAATGATGGAGAGCTAACAGATAAAACATACTCACCCAGAGATAGTCTCCGCAAAAATGCTGCATTTATTACAGGATCAGGTAAAAAGGTATTTGGTGGCGGAGGAATCCAACCAGATATCTATGTGAAAATGGATACCGCAGGTATGAACAAATTCTATACTACACTGCTGAATAAAAAGGTGCTTTTTGATTATGTTTTTGATGTCCTGGCAAACCGGTACACTGCAGCTTATCTGGATCAGAATATAGCTGCTTTTAATATCAGTGATGCTGATTATAAGGACTTCTTAAAGTATATCCAATCAAGAGATATTTCTATTGACACTAAGCAGTTATCAGCCTCAAAATCTATAATATTTAATGATCTCAAAGCCCTGCTATATAAGTATCACCTGGGGGAGACGGGATATTACCGGGCGCTTAATCAAAATGACAATATGGTTAAGCAAGCGATTCAAAGCCTGCAATAACCATATTGCTGTATTTCTCTATTACTTCTGTCTGAAATAAATCTGGATAGGTACGCCGTTAAAATCAAAGTTTTCGCGCAGTTTATTCTCAATAAACCTTTTATATGGTTCTTTAATATATTGAGGTAAATTACAGAAGAAGGCAAACATAGGAGATGTTGCATTGATCTGTGTTACATACTTAACTTTAATATACTTTCCTTTTAATGCTGGTGGCGGATATTTTTCAATGATTGGCAGCATCACGTCGTTTAGTTTTGAAGTTGGGATCTTTTTGCCCCTATTCTGATAAACTTCCAATGCTGTTTCAATTGTTTTGAAAATACGCTGCTTATTGAGAACCGAAGTGAAGATAATTGGCACATCTGTGAAAGGCTGTAGTTTCTGGCGGATCTGATCTTCAAAAGCCTTCATGGTCTTATTATCTTTTTCTACCAGGTCCCACTTGTTTACCAGTATCACTATCCCTTTCTTATTCTTTTCAGCCAGGTGGAAAATATTGACGTCTTGGGATTCAAGTCCTTCCATAGCATCCAGCATGAGGATTACCACATCAGCCTCTTCAAGGGCTTTAATAGTACGCATAACAGAATAAAATTCGATATTCTCTTTTACCTTGGTTTTCTTACGCAAACCAGCAGTATCAATAAACATGAATTCGTGACCAAACTGATTATAGTGGATATGGATTGAATCTCGTGTAGTACCAGCAATAGGAGTTACAATGTTTCTATCCTGTCCCATCAGAGCATTAATCAGAGATGATTTACCAACATTTGGCCTTCCAACTATAGTTAATTTTGGCAATCCGTTTTCTTCCAGAGGAATATCTTCAAAATGTGAAATTACATCATCCAGCAAATCTCCGGTTCCGGAACCTGTCATTGAAGAAATAGAATAAATCTCTCCTAATCCAAATCCATAAAAAACAGCTGCATCATTCTCAAGTGCGGTATTATCTACTTTGTTGACAACTATAAAAACAGGTTTCTTACTGCGGCGAAGCAATTGGGCAATGTCATCATCAAGATCGGTAATACCTGTAACCACATCAACCATGAACAGGATAACTGATGCCTCTTCAATGGCAATAACTACCTGTTCGCGGATGGCTGCTTCAAAAACATCTTCAGAATTAGCTACATAACCTCCGGTGTCAATAACGGTAAATTGTTTGTCTGTCCACTCCGCAGTACCGTAATGACGGTCGCGGGTTACACCGCTGAAATCATCAACAATTGCTTTACGACTTTCAGTTAAGCGGTTAAAAAGGGTAGATTTGCCTACGTTTGGTCTTCCGACGATTGCAATAATGTTACTCATGTGTTGTGAATTGTATTAATTATTAAGGGGTTGCAAAGGTAGGTTTAATTTTCGTACCCGAAACTTTTTAAATAGTTCTTTTTGCTGCGCCAATCCGGAAGCACTTTTACAAAGGTTTCCAGGAATACTTTCTGGTTTAAAAATCTTTCTATATCCTTACGGGCTTCAGTACCAACCTTCTTTAACATTGAACCACCTTTACCAATGAGGATGTTCTTCTGTGAGTCGCGCTCAACTATAATCTCAGCACTGATACGTGTTATTTTCTCTTCTTCTTTAAATGAAGTTACCACCACCTCTGTACTGTAGGGAATTTCTTTCTGGTAGTTATTGAATATTTTTTCACGGATAATTTCAGAAACAAAGAAACGCTGGTTCTTATCAGTAAGATCTTCCTTATCGTAATAAGGTGGATGCTCTGGCAGGAATTCCAATACCTTTTCCATAATCCCGTCAAGGTTATATTTATGAAGGGCAGATATAGCATAAATATGTTTTGGTTTTAACAATTCTTCCCAGTATGAATTCTTCTCATCTACCTGCTCTTGTGTGGCGCCGTCAATCTTATTGATAAGTACAATAATAGGAATGGTACTGTTAATGATTTTTTCCAGTACATCAGTCTCATCATGCTGCTCATTAATATCTGTCATAAACAAGATGAGGTCGGCATCACTCAGTGCTCCTTTTACAAAATTCATCATCGAATCCTGCAGTTCATAACGAGGTTTAATGATGCCGGGAGTGTCTGAAAAAACAATTTGATACTCTTCCTCGTTAACCATTCCTAAAATACGGTGACGTGTAGTTTGGGCTTTTGGTGTAATGATAGAAAGCTTTTCCCCTACCAGGGCATTCATTAACGTGGATTTACCCGCGTTTGGTTTACCTATTATGCTTACAAAACCTGCTTTATGCGCCATTGAATTTTTTTTTAAAATAAATTTGCATTGCAAAGAAACGAAATATATCTTTGCAGACCAATTTAAAACAACGGAAGATTATCAAATCAATGTTTTAAAGAGGGAAAACATAGTGCGGGGTGGAGCAGTTGGTAGCTCGTCGGGCTCATAACCCGAAGGTCATCAGTTCGAGTCTGGTCCCCGCTACCAGGAGAAGCAAATCTACAAGGTTGTCGCTTCAAATGGCCCGTTCGTCTACCGGTTAGGACGCCAGATTTTCATTCTGGAAATAGGGGTTCGATTCCCCTACGGGCTACGCAAACCCGCTTTACGAAAGTAGAGCGGGTTTTTTTATGTCTTGGAATAAAAAACAGGCCTGAAAGTAAGGTTTTTTGCAGTCAGGCCTGTATCAGCTGGTTGCAGCTACGAATTAATAAATTTTAGAATATCTGCATTTATAGTGGCTGCTTCTGTTGTTGGCATACCATGTGGAAAACCTGGATAAGAAATCAGTTTGCCGTTTTTCAATAGTTTTGCAGCTTTTGGCGCTGAGATTGGATAAGGAACAACCTGATCATCTTCTCCGTGCAATACTAATACAGGTATATCTAGACTGGTGAGATCTGCTGTGAAATCTGTTTCTGAGAATGCTTTAATACCATCGTAGTGGGCTTTTATTCCTCCCATCATTCCCTGACGCCACCAATTACGTCTGACACCTTCGGAGATAGTGGCCCCTTCACGGTTATAACCATAAAATGGAAGTGTAAAATCCCAGAAAAACTGCGGACGGTTGGTAGCAGTATTCAGACGGATATTATCTAGCGCAGCAATTGGTACCCCATCAGGATTACTTTCGCTTTGAAGCATGATAGGTGTAACCGCACTGATCAATACCGCTTTTGAAATGCGGCCTTTACCATATTTTGCAGCGTAGTGAATTACTTCCCCACCTCCGGTAGAATGACCAATATGTATGGCATCCCTTAAATCAAGAGCTTCGGTTAACTCAGCAACATCTGAAGCATAGGTATCCATATCATGACCAATAGAACCCTGTGATGACTTGCCATGACCACGTCTGTCATGCGCTATTACCCTAAAACCTTTCTCCAGGAAGAACATCATCTGTGCATCCCAGTCATCACTGGATAATGGCCATCCGTGATGAAAAACAATAGGCTGGCCTGTACCCCAATCCTTGTAATAAATTTCTGTTCCGTCTTTTACTGTAATTTTCATATTCCTGTTTTTGTATTGGTGAAATCTGTTATTTTAAATTTGGTCTGAGAAGTAATATTCTGTTATTACTATCTTGCTATTTAAATGCCAGTAAATAAATGATTGATAGAAAGGATATTATATAGATTGCTTCTGCAGTCTACTCACCATATATCGTTAATTTACGTAATGAAGTTTCAGAGATGGTGTTAATATATTATACCTGATGTATATTGATTACCTTAGATATATCCGCATTATTTAATGATTACCATGATTAAAAATAACGCTCCTACAGTAATACTTATGATACTGATAATCCTTTCCATTGGTTGGACAGGAAAGACAGAAGCACAAAGCCGCCAAATTACTAACGATACCTTTTGGAAAACCGTAACAGGGGACCCTATATTTAGTCAGGGTGGTGGGATATTCAAATTCAGGGACCCTCAGAGCGGTCAAAGCAGATATTATTGGTATGGTGTGCACTATGCGGAAGCTGATCAATATCTGAACAATCCTTCTAAAACCCTTAGTACGCCTACTTTCGAATCTGTAACCTGTTACAGTTCTACGGATTTAATTAAATGGACTTTCGAAGGGAATGTGCTCACAAAAGATAGGGTTAACCAGCAAGGCAATACATGGGTTGGTCGTTTAGGTGTAGCCTATATTGCCGAACTTAACAAATATGCGATGTTTGTACAGCATGGTGCTGAAGTTTTAATTACAATGGCAAATACTCCTGCCGGGGAATTTCAATGGCATCAGAAAATTAATATGAAGCAAATGATTGGAACAACTAATACTGGCGATCAAACTGTTTTTACGGATGAGGATACAGGCAAATCATACCTGGTTTATTCTTATGGAAGGGGTAGGAACAAAATTTATATTTCTGAAATTGGTGTTAAAAATGGCAAGGTAGACTTATTAGACTGTACACAAATCTTTCAGGGTGAAAGCCGGGAAGGCAATTGCATGTTTAAATATGGGAATAAGTTTTATATGTGTGCGTCCAATATTTATGGATGGGATTCTTCATTTGCCTATTACCTGGTTGCAGATAATATTCACGGGCCCTATCTGCCTACGGGTAAAATGCTCGAGATGAAAGGGGCTACACAAGATTATGCACATGTTTCACAAACAGGCTTTTTCTATGTTTTGAAAGGCACAAAACAGGAAACAGTTATATATTGTGGAGACAGGTGGGCTGATTTTGCCGGCAACGGTTTGGGTTATAACCAATGGTGTCCTATCAGTTTTCAAGGTTCTGTGCCCTATTTTCATTCGCTTAGCAGCTGGAGCCTGGATCCGGTAACTGCTGAATGGAGTATTGCCGGTAACAACAATTATGTAAAAAACGGAAGTTTTGAAGCCGACCGCAAACGTATTCCCAGTATTGTTAAGCCGGTACAAACAGAACTGACTGGCTGGACTACTAAGATATATAATGGTAACGAAGTTAGTCTGGATAGTTTAAATTCTCCGGTACTCAACTATTTTAATACCGGTGCGGACAGAAAAATAGTGGTAGGTGAAAAAAGCCTTTATATTAGTGAGATTATAAGCGGACAGTTTCACAGCTGATTGGCTCTTCTGGTAGTATTGCATTGGACAAAGGATATTATATACTTAGTGCGAAAATTAGGAACAGCAGTGAATTTAGTCAGTTGAGGATGTTTGCTAGAAGTGATAACAAGGAGATAGTTTATAACATTAAACAAGAAAATAAGACATGGAGTACAATATGTATAGAACGTATTCCGGTAAATTCCGGCATTATTGAAATAGGATTCTCAGTTTGGGGCAAAGCAAATGCCTACTGTATTGTAGATGATATATCGCTAATTAAGCAGCCTTAGATATATATTCATATTCGTTCGGGTTCATTTTATAATAGCACTAGAGGTTGACAGTTAAAATGACCAATATTCAGCAAGTATCGGGTAGGAAACAAGTAACTGCCTACTTACATTTGAATTGTTTAATTCAACATGCCTAATATGAAAACACAGGAAAATTCCAACTATAGCCGTATTGCGGCAGCCATCAACTATATAGATATTAATTTCAAAAGCCAGCCTACCCTTGAGGAAATTGCTTCAGCAATAAACCTGAGCGCTTTTCATTTTCAGCGCTTATTCACAGAATGGGCGGGTGTAAGTCCAAAGAAATTCCTGCAGTACCTTACCTTAGAATATGCAAAGAAAAAGCTCCGGGAAAACAATGAAACCGTTTTTAAAACTGCGATAGATAGCGGGCTGTCCTGTACTGGCAGACTTCATGATCTGTTTGTCGGCATTGAAGGGATGACCCCTGGTGAATATAAAAACGGTGGTGAAAACCTTATGATTTGCTATTCTTATTCTGTTACACTTTTTGGAAATATGCTTATTGCTTCTACCGATAAAGGCATTTGTTATATGGCCTTTGCCAATGATAAATATATTGGCTTATCATTAATGTATGCAAAATTTCCAAAGGCCATATATATTGAAAATACAACCTTTTTGCATCAAAGGGCATTACAATTGCTTAATGGAAATTGGACAGAGGAAAATAGTGTAAAGCTGCATTTGAAAGGAAGCCAATTTCAGTTAAAAGTGTGGGAAACTTTGTTGAAAACTCCATTTGGATCTGTAACAACTTACGGTACAGTAGCTAATACAATAAGGTTATCAACAGCCTGCCGTGCCGTTGGGACTGCAGTTGGTGCCAACCCTATTGCATTTCTTATTCCATGCCATCGGATAATAAAATCTACAGGGGCATTGGGACAGTACCATTGGGGTGTACAACGCAAAGCTGCAATTATAGGATGGGAAGCCGCACAACTGGAAAAAAATAATTTTAAAATTGATCATAATGGATTTGTTTAGCACAGGTGAAATAAAAAATATCTTACCGTATGATGGCGAAGTACTGTACTATGGAAAAGTAATTTCTGATACTGAAGAGCAGCGTATTTTACACTACCTGCTTGGAGAAATTGTTTGGAAAAATGATGAGGCAGTAATCTTTGGTAAACATATTATTACCAAAAGGAAAGTTGCCTGGTACGGTGATAGTGACTTTTCTTATACTTATTCTAATACAACTAAACAAGCGATGTTGTGGACTGATGAGCTATTGAAATTAAGAGAGCTGGTTGAAGGCTTTACCGGAACAAAATATAATTCCTGCCTCTTAAATTTATATCATGATGGAGATGAAGGTATGGCATGGCATAGTGATGATGAAAGGTCCTTAGGCAAAAACACTTCTATTGCTTCCTTAAGTTTCGGTGCCGAGCGCAAATTTGCGTTTAAGCACAAGAGTACCAAAGATACGATCTCATTGATTCTTGATAGCGGAAGTTTGCTAGAAATGAGAGGTATTACTCAGACGTGCTGGCTGCACCGCCTCCCAAAAACTACCCGAGTGAAGCGACCCCGGGTAAATCTCACTTTTCGTACGATTATTTAGATAGGAACAATCTATCCTGGTCACACAATCTTTTTCTATCATTGCTATCTTTACAGGACAAGACCATTTAACAATGACAGATACCTCTCAGAAAAAGTTCCTCAGCGCAGCTAAAGGCAAGGTCATACTTGGCTTTGTGCTGGCACTAATTGCATTGTTTATGGCTTGGGGAGTTAGCAAAATAGCATTCAATGAAATGCTGAATACAGTTGATATGCTGTCTACGCCTAATGCTAAACTGAGGTTAGTTAACCAGGTTTCACGTAAGGTAACTAGTCTGGACCAACAGCAGAAAAAACTGGCATTGAACTCACCAGGTAATTATAAAAACTTTTTCAAAGAATCCCGCCAGCTCCGCCTATTACTTGACTCGTTAGAAGAGATGTATAGTGCTGACTCAATACAATCAGACAGGATCAGGTCTATCGAGAAATTACTTGTTGAGCGTGACAAACAATTTATCAATTATTTAAAAGTAAGGGAAAGGTTAATCAATAACAAGTCTTTCACGGCTGAAGTGCAGCGTTTAAATCAACTGGCAAACAAGCCGCCACAAAAGCAGGACAGTACTATTGTAACTACAGAAAAGAAAACATCAACTGTAACTATTCTTCCTGTCGATGAAAGTAAGCGAAAAGGCTTTTTTAGTCGCCTTTTTAGTAAAAATAATGAGATTAGGCAAGAAAAAAAATCGTACCAGGTAACTAATGAAGAAAAAATAAAAAGAGATACAATAGCTTTATCTGGCGAAACAGTGATTGCGAAAGGTCTGGAACAATCCTTAAGAAATATAGCTGAAGAACAACGGATCAAAAGTGCGCGTTTCCTAGACCGTGAGGCAATGCTGGCTAGTGCAAATGATCTTCTTATTAGCCAAATGCTTGATATTTTAAGAAAGGTAGAAGCAGAAGTAGTGGCACAGATTGAGCAGAATGGTATTCAGGCAAAAGCAGTAGTTAATACAGGGATTACCCGAATCAGCTTTATTATGATAGGCTTCTTTCTGCTTACTGTGTTACTATTGTATCTGATTTTAACAGACATAACGAAAAGCAATCTTTACAGGAAGGAGCTCGAGACAGCAAGAGATGAAGCTGAATATCATGGTATGGCAAAACAACGATTCCTTTCTAACATGAGTCATGAGATCCGTACACCTCTTCAATCTATCATCGGTTATGCCGAGTTAATCAGGAAACAGGAAAAGCCTATGTTGAAAGATATAGATGCAATTTATCATTCCTCAGAACACTTGCTTCAGATTGTAAACGAAATACTGGACTATAACAGGATTATATCAGGCAAATTTACTTTTCAGCAAAAAACTTTTAATATCAGGGAATTAATTGAAGAAGTCATTTTTGTAATGAAACCTCAGGCGGAACAGAAGGACCTGGCAATGCGTACTGAGATTGAACTTGAAGGGTTAGAGTTTATAGTAGGCGATCCTTTCCGGCTTAAACAAATTCTATATAACCTATTGAGCAATGCTGTTAAGTTTACACAAGAAGGGGAGATTACTTTAACTGTTTTTTATAAACGTCAGCAGGAAAATCTTCATTTTACATTTTTAGTTAAAGACACCGGCGTAGGCCTGAGTGAAGAAGACAGTAACAGGATATTTGATGAGTTTGAACAGATCGACTCTGCCGACAAGGAAATAATAAATAAATCTGGGGCCGGTCTGGGCTTAACTATAATTAAGAGTCTGGTAGAAAACCAGGACGGACGCATATATGTAAAAAGCAGGCCCGGAGAAGGTAGTGTATTTAGTGTTTACCTTACATTTAGTCCGGGAGCAGTACAATTACCGGAAAGTTCTGCTCCTGCTGTACTGGCTAAAAATTTTACTTCCGATAAAGTGTGGGTTGTAGATGATGACCAGCTGATTGTTGATCTATGCGAAATCATCTTCAGTAAAAATAAAATTGACCATGTTTGCTTCAACTCGCCGGTTACTTTGCTTAATACAGATTGGGATCCAGCAGTAAAATATATACTCATGGACATGCGGATGCCGGATATTTCAGGTGTGGTTCTATGTGAAATGATGCGTGAAAAGGTGGCGCCGGAAGTGAAGATTTTTGCCATGACTGCGCAGGTATTACCTGAAGAACTGGATGCTGTGATCCAACAAGGCTTTGATGGGGTAATTATGAAGCCGTTCAGGGAAAATGACCTTCTTGCCATTTTTCTGGGTGCAGATATTGTTTCTGATAATACGGAACCGGAATTTGAGGAAGTCCATCATAGCGGTATTTTTTATGAATCGGAAGACGCAGATCCGATGATTACATTAGATACAACAGTAGTGGAAAAAATGACTTTCGGTGATCCTGAAATGCTGCGGACAATTCTGATCCGCTTTAGGCAGGACTGTGAAGATGACATGATTGATTTAGCTATAGCCGCCAAAGCCGGAGATTTGTCATTATCCCGGTTAATTGTGCACAGGATTGCGGGCCGGACAGCTCAAATGGGATCAGTGCAAATGGCCTCGGCATTCAGGGAAATGGAAATCACCATAGCCGCGGCAGTATCACTCGACGTAATATTGCAGCAGTCTATCGCAGGTCTGATTTTCAAATTGAAAGCATTAATGGAGGTGGTAAAAAGCCGGACAGCCTGACTATTCTATGGCATACCGCTCCATTTTACTGTAAAGGGTTTTGCGGTCTATATTCAGCAATTTGGCTGCTTTGGATTTATTGTATTTGACTTTAATTAAGGTTTCAATGATAAGCGCTTTTTCATTGCTTTCATTAATCGCTTTCAGATCAGACCCGCCTGGTTTAGGGTGCTGTCTCACAGCCAACATCATTTCGTCTGGCAATGACTCAATACCTGCTGTATCTGTGGGGCTGAGCAGAACCATCCTTTTAATCACATTTTTTAGTTCCCGTAAGTTTCCTGGCCAGTCATATTGCAGCAAAAGGTCTCGCACTGATGGTGATAGCGTTTTTACATTCCTATCCAGTTCTGCATTAGAGAGTTTAATAAAATGAGCTATGAATAATTCAAGATCGGCTCCCCGGTCGCGCAAAGCAGGTAAAAGGATTTTAAATTCATTCAGCCGGTGATATAAATCCTCCCGGAATTCACCATTCTGGATGCTGTGAAGCAGGTCATCATTGGTAGCAGTAATAATCCTCACATTTACCGGAATTCTCTTTGTACTACCTAGAGGCTGTATTACTCTTTCCTGCAAGGCCCGCAATAATTTCACCTGTACCTCATAACTTAGGTTACCCACCTCGTCCAGAAATAAAGTGCCGCCCTCGGCAGCTTCAAATTGTCCTTTCTTATCGGCTACGGCGCCGGTGAATGCACCTTTAACATGACCAAAGAGCTCACTGGCAGCAAGGTCTTTAGATAATGCACCGCAATCTATAGCAACAAAAGGTTTTATACTGCGTTTACTTTGCGTGTGCAGCGCTCTGGCCGCATATTCTTTCCCCGTTCCGCTTTCACCCTGGATAATCACAGACATATCGGTTGGTGCAACCAGGTCAATATGTGCATAGAGTTTGTCGGCAGTTGCACTTTTGCCCTTAATAAAATCTTCATGTTCTACCGAAACTACTTTACCGCTCTCCACTTTTTTTTCAAGTGATCCGCCAATGATCATTAGTAGTTCATCAGGGTTAACAGGTTTTGTAATATAATCAATAGCACCTAGCTGTATGGATTTAACAGCCGTACGAACATCATTAAAGCTTGTCATAATTACCACTGGATAATTCAGCCCGTTACCACGAACATGTGCCAGAATATCAAGGCCAGTGCCATCCGGAAGGCGGTAATCTACTAATAGCAGTTCAAAAGATTGCTGAGAAAGCACCTTTATAGAGCTTTTAACGTCATGAACAATTATCGGCTCATGGCCATGCTTTTTTAGAAAGCCCTCTAACAACTGTGAGAATGTTAGGTCATCTTCTATAATCAGTATTTTCGCCATAGGTATCTGCTTTGATATAAAGGCAAAAATACAAAAGCCTTGGGACTTCCCGCTTTATATTGGCATATTTTGTATACAACCATTATTTTGGGAACACAGGTAGGATAACACCGTTCATTAAATCATTTCAGAACAAATCAATCGGATTTTACGTTAACACATAAACCTAATTTTAAAAATTATGACTTATCAGGAGATATTAAAAAAGCTTGCAGATCAAACCGCAGACACTTATAACGCTTATTTACAGGCGAAAATTTCAGGGCTGTCTGATTCAGACACTTCAATTGCCGATAAAACAGAGCAGCACCGTGCGGAAGCAGAAAGACTGGAGAAAAAGCTGGTGGCACTTATTGCTACTATAAAAAATGACGATTCTATCAATAAGGAAGTGCCAGAAGGCTTTTATGAAGATTTTATTAAATAAATGAATATTAGCCAGGGAAGACATAAGCATTTATCAATACATAATCTTTTCTTAGCTTTGTATCAATATGTTGTCTAAGAAAACGAAATATGCTATTAAAGCACTGGTGGCTTTAGGCAAAAATGTGCATAATCCGCCAATGCAGATTGTAAGGTTGGCCGAACAAGAGATGATACCCAGAAAATTTCTGGAACAGATTCTGCTCGATCTTCGTAATGCAGGTTACCTGTACAGTAAAAAAGGTGCTGGCGGAGGATATAGCTTAAACAAAGATGCTAATGATATTTTCCTGGCTGATATTGTAAGAATTACAGATGGCCCAATAGCAATGGTGCCTTGCGCCAGTCTGAAATTTTACAGAAAATGCGATGAATGCCACGATGAAAAGACGTGTGGTATAAGAAAAACGTTTATAGACGTACGAGACGCGACCCTCGCAGTACTCTCCAAAACTTCTGTGGCTGATGTAATTGCCAGAGAAAGTAGCACAGAAATATTAAGAGAAAATATTATTATAAAATAATAACTACTATTCCGGTAGACTTTATTATATTTGTTCCATTGAACAGATATACGGACCTTAAAAGTAGTTACTTATGATTTTGAATAAAATTAATAGTGGAATTCTGGAACCCAAAATTACATTGGTAGGAGCTGGTCCGGGCGATCCTGACTTGATTAGTTTGAAGGGAGTAAAAGCTTTAAAAACAGCAAATGTCGTTTTATATGATGCACTAGTTAATGGCGCACTTTTAAATCATGCTCCTGATGATGCAATCAAGATTTTTGTAGGCAGGTCTGATGACGAATCTTTCTCACAGGCTGCTGTTAATAAACTGATGGTTGATTATGCGCTTAATTTTGGCCATGTGGTTAGGCTAAAAAGCGGTGATCCATTCGTATTTGCCAGAGGTTTTGAAGAAGTAGATTTTGCGGAATCATATAGTATAGAAACAGAAATAATTCCTGGTATTTCCAGTGCTACCGGTGTACCAGGGCTACATAAAATACCAATGATAT
>JADMIO012785017.1_pt1 | contig 13273 bp, 11 predicted proteins | sample 8958161 | NCBI WGS metagenome assembly JADMIO01 (sample SAMN16585339, study PRJNA669376) | soil metagenome | isolation source: Crop rotation soil | place: USA: Cullars Rotation, Alabama | collected 2011 | reverse complement strand
CTTTCCCTGCGCCTTCTGAACATCGTCGAGCATTTTACGGATGTCGCGCATAAATCCGGTCATAATTTCACCGCGCATGGCATAAAGACGCGGATCGTCTTCGGGAATCGTCTTCGCATCGACCCCGTATTTTTTCTGAAACTCCCGGCAAAAAGCATCTTCCCATAATATCAGCGGCAGCCCGCGAAAATAAATGATCTCGATGCCGTCCGGTTGGAAAGCCAGAACTTCGCGCAAGATTCCGTAGATATGTTCGCGAACCTGCGGAACGGCGTAACTCATACGCATAACGGGCGTGCCGTCGCGGTCGTAGGTCCGCCATTCGGGATGATCCCGGTAAAACCGCGATGTAAAATAGTCTTCGAAAGCAGGCGGCGTCTGCCAGGCCTGCGCCCGGAAACCGATGACGATCTTTTTATTCATCGAATGGGCAGCCTCAATCGCCAGCTTCGTATGATCCTCGCCCCGCGCAATAAATTTTTTGATGGAATCGGTCACATAACCGTCGCCGGTGCGCGCCGGATCGTCCGACAATTCACCCGGAATCGTCCCGAGCTTCGATTTGTAATTAACGAGATCGCCGCCAATGATCTGCCAGTTAATCATCCCGAAATCGCTGTCGCGAAGATGCTCGAAATCTTCCAGAAATTCGGCTTTGGTGGTCGGATAATTCTGGTGTATCCAACTGAAAGCATCCATTGTGGCGATCAGTTTCTTTGTCCCCTGTTGCGCTCGATCCTGTTTTACCCAGGCCACTTCCGCTTCGGTCAGGGGAACCAGTTTGACGTACATGATGACCGTATGACGGGGATTATCAGGCGGCCCCGGTAAATTCATCTCGGCCTGCATGCGCATCTGGGCAAGCTGCAGATTTTGCCCGGTCAGATCGGCGGCTTTGAAAAAAACCTCCTCAATATCGTCTTTGGCGGCGGCATACCCGCGATGCTGATAGGTTACGTCACCGGTCAGTTTCATACGTGCCTCGTTGCCCTGTCCGAAAGCAAACCGGCCGACGCCGCCCAAACCGACATAAACGGCATACCACCCCTTGGCATTAAGCGGCAGGGTGACGGCAGGCGCTCCCGTATCGGGCGTGCAGGCGATGCTTTTTCCCTTTAACCCGTCGACCGTTTCATAGTCAAGCACTTTCCACTGGCGTTTTCTTCTCACATCCTCGGTTAAAGCCGTTTTGGGCACGACCTTCGTCATATCCGAGAACATAATCGCTTCTTTGCTTTTTTCCCAGCGGTCGGCTTCAAACGCTATGTTTTGGCCGCTGACGGAACAAGCCGCAAGCAGGATTAGAAGCCCGAACATTGTGCTTGGAAACCTTAAATTCGATTTATAAAATGCTTTAAGACATGCAGAAAAAAACATTGTGTTCTCGCCTCCATTGGAACTTGGTATTGAATTTGTTTTTGGAAAATTAGTCTTTGTAAAAGATGCTAAAAAGTTCGGCAGTCCTTGCGCCTCTGCGTCTTTGCGGGAAACGTTTCTATCTCCCGCAAAGACGCAAAGGTTAACTTTAGCGCAGACTACCGCCATTTCGGTGATGTTTTATAATCCCGACTTTAAGCAAAATAAATATTTGTAAACTAAGAAAATCAACGACTTACGTTAAGCCGCCGATTTGAGAAACTGTTTGTCCATAACGACCTGAGCATTGACGCCCATGATCTTTAAAAGTAAAACGACCCGCTTGCGGTCGCTCAATTCGCGCTCAAAAATTCCGTTCAAACCGCTGAAAGCGCCTTCCTGAATACACACGGAGCTTCCGGCCACCAACGCCTTACTTTGAAATTCGGCGTGCCCGTCGGAATTCAAACGCCCGCGAATCCCTTCGATAATCTCTTCATCGACCGGCAAGAGCGCCATGCCGAACCGCAACACTTGGCGGACGCCGCGCGCATACTGAATCAGGTGCAAATATTTCCCCGGGTTGAATTTAGCAAACAGATAGCCCGGGAACAGCGGTTTTAAAACGGCTTTCGGCACTCCCCAAACCATTTTTTCCTGTTTTAACTTGGGATTTAAAATCTCCAGGCCCATTCTTTCAAGGTTAAAAGCGGCTATTTCTTCCTGGCTCGTTTTTGTATGAACGGCATACCAATTTCGGTCTTCTTCAAAACTCATGTTCGTAAATTGAATAGATAAAATTTCGGCCATCGCGGACTTTCAGGTTTCACGATGCGCACCGGATTTATTTTTTAATTTTGAATTCTTTTGACTTCATCAGTATAGTTGGGCGGTTTGTTGAAATAAACATTTATTTCCCGTAAAATTTATACATCGTTCAGTATACTGAACGACAGTTGGGTTTTTATCTTGATGAATCTCGGAGTTTTGGTAACTATTGTTTAAATACCAAATTCGTCCGCAGTTCAAACGAGATAAAATCTATGATCAAATTCCCTATGTCCGATCTGAAGACAAAGTCCGTTCCGGCCATCGAAAAAGCGATGATTATTCTGGAAGCGTTGGCCAGCTCGCAAAACGGTTTGAGCGTTTCCGAGCTGACGCGGAACCTAAAACTGCCGAAAAGCTCGACTTACGGTCTGCTTTTGACGCTTGAGCGGCTCGGATATCTACACCGCAATGAGGCCACCGGGCGCTATATGTTCGGCATGAAGATATTCACGCTGGCCAATATGGCGATGAACGGTTTAAACCTCAGAAAAATAGCCTCGCCGTATATCCGGAATTTGATGAAAAAAACCGGGCTCACCGTCCACATGGCGATCCAGGAACAAAACGAAGCCGTCATCATCGAAAAAGTCGAATCGCCCTACACGCCGAAGGTCGAAACATGGGTCGGTAAAAGAATGGGAATCCATTGCACCGCCGCCGGAAAGGCATTAATCAGCGACTGGTCGGAAGAGGACATTGACCGCCTTATTCGTCACGGCCTGCCGCGTTATAACGAAAATACGATCGTCTCGCCCAAAAAGTTAAAGGAAGAGCTGGCGCAGGTTCGTAAGGAAGGGTTTTCGGTCGATGCCGAAGAAGAAACCATCGGCTCCCGCTGCATCGGCGCGCCCGTCTACAATCAGATCGGCCGGGTCGTCGCCGCCATCAGCCTCGTCGGTTATAAACAGCAGATTTATAAAGACACCTTTCAGCCGCTCATATTAAACGTCAAACAAACCGCCGCCGAAATCTCACAGCAGATTGCCAAAGAAGCAGAATTAACCGATAACATCAGCTTTGTCCAAAAGCCGGACGGAAACTTAGAGTAGCGTGAATGTTGGATAAGAGTAATAGCCACGCGTACTGCACAAATACCGGGACAAGATAAACATTCTCCCGTCTCGCCCCCGGTCCCTTTTCATTCGTCCCGGTATTTGTGCCTTGCTTTAGGTTATTGTTTTACCTTTTGCAAAAGCTGCGACTTCTTATTGATCCTAAAAGGAAACGGCTTATCGTTATAATTAGCCATTCGATGGAGATTTTTCGCATAAAGCTCGATAACTAAGATGCCCGGAACGAAGGCGGTTAACGGAACGTCGAGCCCGCAATTCCGGCTTAAATCTTTTGAGAAACTACAGCAATCGTTGATAAATAATTTATACGTTTCCGTTTCCAGGTACGCTTTAACGGTTTGATTGCGTCCTTTAAGGAGCGCTTCGTCGCAAACCTTCAGTCTGACATACGTATCAATTGACGTTTCCCGATCATTCGGATCGACAAAGCCGGTGCTGCCGAACACATCCAAAAACGAATTGGCCGACGGCATAAAGGACAACCATTCAAAACCATTTGAATACTCAAGTAAACACCCGCTGTGCGGGCAGCCCGTTTCATTGAAAACCGTTAAAAATCCCATTTCATTTCTCCTTATATTGGCCAAGATTCGCGGCGATACTTAAATCCGCTTACGCGCTGCAAATCTTCGATTTATTTTGACGGGACGGAAAAATCCGCGGCCCGATGCCGCGATTGCCGACGGCTTTTCCGCCCGTCCGATATATATCGCCCGGTTCGGTGTTAAAATCCCTCATCGAATCTTTAATTATTTTTAGGACTTCCCGCCTAAAGGCTGTTTTGCCCCAGAAGTGCTGGTCGATGTCGTATAGCCTGCGGCGATTAGCAAATATTTTTTTAGAGTTCAAGTGATAATAACCAGGACATCGCTATTTTATAGATTGAAGATGCCGATTTCTCCATGTTCCGCTACCGCCTAACACGAAACAATTAAGAGAATTACTGTGATCGGTCCCGTATACGACTGAGATTTACGGGGCAGTTCGTGGGGTGCCGGAAATAGGGGAGGCAAAAGTCGCGGTGCATTAGATGCAACTAATTTTGATGGTCATACCGGCTTTCGACTCGTTGCCCCTCTAAAATAACAATTGTCGGTCTTTAAGAATTAACGATTGCGATGACGTGGGGCTGAACCGCTAACACAAAAGCTAAACTTTAACGGACAATGCGCGAAGAAAGTCGCAACCCGCGCCGGCACGCCCGTTGATTTGCTTTGCCGTGTCTGATCCTCCTTGATTTAGGAACAGTGAAACGATTCTTATAATTACTGCTTCCGGCGCGTGATACGCGTGTCAGTCGGTTGTCTTTACTGTTTTTTGTAATCAAGATATTTTCCGGTGTATTTATCAGTTCCGTTGCATTCGATTACCGTGTATGAGCCGCCAGCGGTTTTGTCCGGGTTAATTATCATAGTTCCCTCAACCTTTCGACAGCCGCTTAGTTTATAACTGTAAGTAACCGTATTGCCCTTTACAGTTATAACATCAAAAGATACGCCGTCTTCACTGCCTGAAAGTTTACCGTCGTCGCTTTTTTCAAAAGTTATAGTCGCCCTGCCTGACTGACCTTTCGAGTTGCTGTAAGTGCCGCTCCAGGTTCCGAAGACAATATTTCCATCAGCTTCGGATGATTTTTCGCGTGCCAATACCTTTTCACAATCTAAGTCACGGAGCCGTTTATCGCGCAGAATCATTTGATCCTCGATTCTGGTTATTTGATTCTTTACGTCTTCGTCATCTTCAATCTTCGATGCCTTATCAATTAAGTTCTTCAGAAGGGAGTAAGCCTTTTTCTGCAAAGCTAGTTGTTCGTTGCTGGATTTTAGGTCGGCATATAGGGAGCCATAAAATTCATTATCCAGCTGTTTAAGTTCAATGTCATTAGCGAAGTTCTGAATTGTGATTGCAAGTCCGGAGATGGCATATCCGCCCTTTACGGCTTTGTCCATTTCCGACAGCAAGTCCATGTAGTGGTTAAGTTTCTGCGAAACTGCCAACTGTGCGACGAGTTGAGCTTTTTCCATCTGCAAACCGTCATAAACCTTCTGCGTTTCCCGGCACACTTCCGGTGTGCTTTGTGCATTGGCAGAAAGAGTCGGGCCGGAAAAAGTAATCAAAGCCGTCAAAAACAGCGACGGCAGCCAGAAGCTCCGCCGGAGTAATTGGCTCGCCGAACAATAATTGTAAAATCGTTTCATATTTAATGTCCTTTCAAATTTGATATTTGTCTTAGCGATAAAAGCGGAAGTCCTCCTTTTGTCAACACCGGTTCAAAACGCCTACCGTCCTCTTCAAATAACTAATGTCGGAAAAGTAAAAACATTTCAAATTCCCTTCTCCGTCTCACCGCACATTAATGAGGGGTTCGTAAGGCCGGAGCGCGCGCCGGGTTGCGAATTCAAACTCGTTTGGATAAGAAAAATTAACCGCGAAAAGGCACAAGAGGTACAAAATAATGTCTTTCATCAAACATTTTTGCCCCGTTTGTGCCTTTTCGCAGCTATTATTAGTAGTTTTTCAGTTATCCGACAACGACGTTAAATTACGTGCCGGACGATTATTCGGCATCGTCGATCGGGTTCAGCTCGTCGCGGATGGCCTTAATGATTTCAATGTCTTCGGTCACGCGGTCGCCGAGTGTGATAACGAGTTCGCCTTTGCGGGCGTTTTTAACGGCATGGCGGATGGCGTCGCTGCTTTCGTGAATAATCCTGACCTGGACATCGACACCGCTTTCCTTAATGCCTTCCTTCAAGAGTTGATACATATTATCCTCGCCGCGCCCCCGCAAGTAATTGCCGCGGCGAATGATGACGCGGTCGGCGGTTTCGGCCGCTAATTTGCCCATCGCCCGCAGGTCTTCGTCACGCCGGTCGCCGGTGCCGTTGAGGATCAGTGTCCGGTGTTTATAATTCAGCTTATTGATAAATTTCTGGAGCGCCGTCAGACCGGCCGGATTATGGGCATAATCCATCAAAACGGTCGCGCTGCCGAGCTCGATAAAGTTCAGGCGGCCCGGTGTTTGCGCGGTTCCGGCGGTAAAGGTCGAAAGCCCGTTACGAATGTCCTCGATCGAAACGCCGTGGACGAAACACGCCAGCGTGGCCGCCAATGCATTTTGAATCATAAACCCGGCGCGCCCGCCGAATGTGACCGGCACATTGGTCACTTTTTCGACCCGAACTTTCCATTTGCCTTTCAGGAGCGTGATATAACCATTTTCATAAACGCAGGAAATCTCGCCGTTTTCGGCGCTTTTCTGAATCCGCTCGTTATGCTCGTTCATTGAAAACAGGGCGATTTTGCCCTCCGCCAATTTGCGCATCCCGAAAACATGATCGTCTTCGGCATTTAAAACGGCGTAACCTTTCGGCGAAACGCTGCGCGGCACGACGGATTTAACGCGCGCCAAATCTTCAAGCGTATTGATGTCTTTGAGTCCCAGATGATCGGCCGCAATATTTGTCACGACGCCCACATCCGAATAATCGAACCCCAGACCGGAACGAATAATTCCGCCGCGCGCCGTTTCAAGCACGGCTACTTCAACGGTCGGGTCTTTTAAAACGAGCTGCGCCGAAACCGGCCCCGTATTATCGCCCGAAACGATCAGGTTATTGCCGATATAGGTCCCGTCCGTGGTCGTAAAACCGACCGTACAGCCGCTGTTTTTCAAAATATGGGCAATGAGGCGCGTGACGGTCGTTTTCCCGTTCGTGCCCGTGATCGAAAAAATCGGCACGCGCGCCGGAGTGCCGGGCGGAAAAAGCATATCGACGACGTGTTCGGCGACATTCCGGCCGATGCCTTCCGACGGTGCGAGATGCATCCGGAAACCCGGCGCGGCATTGACTTCAATGATGCCGCCGCCGTTTTCGCGCAGAGGCTCGCTGATATTCGGCCCGACAATATCGATCCCGGCCACGTCGAGCCCGATGATCTGCGCAATTCGTTCAAACAAGAAGACGTTTTCGGGATGAACTTCATCGGTCCGGTCAATCGCCGTGCCGCCGGTCGAAATGTTGGCGGTCGTTTTTAAATACAGAATTTCGCCGTCTTCTAAAACGGTGTCGAGCGTGTAGCCTTTGGCTTTTATCAGCCGTTCGCTCTGCTGGTCGATATCGATCTGCGTCAGAACATTTTCGTGTCCGTAACCGCGGCGCGGGTCGGCGTTGGTCGTATCGACTAATTGCTGAATGGTGCTTTGACCGTCGCCCCGGACGTGCGCCGGGGTTCGTTCGGCCACCGCGACCAGTCGGTTATTGACGACCAGGGCGCGGAAATCTTCGCCGATAAGCTGTTTTTCGACAATCACCCAGCGCGAATAACTTTTGGCTTTTTCAAAGGCGATTTTGGCGTCTTCGAGATTGTTGATACCGACGGTCGCGCCTTTTCCGTGATTGCCGTCAAGCGGTTTGATGACAATCGGATAACCGACCGATTCGATGGTTTCTTCCAAATCCTCCTCGTCCCGAACGCGATAGCCTTTCGGCACCGGAACGCCCATATCACCGAGAAGCTTTTTGGTGGCGCTTTTATCCCCGGCCATATCGACCGCGATCATGTTGGTTTTGGCGGTGGTCGTTGCCTGGATGCGCTGCTGATTGACGCCGTAACCTAATTGAACGAGCGATTGGTCATTCAAGCGAATAAACGGAATGCCGCGCGATTCGGCCTCTTCGACAATCGATCCGGTACTCGGGCCAAAACGAACGTCTTCGCGTATCTCACGCATTTTCTGGACTTCCTCGGCGACGCTTCGCTTAATTTCGTCAAGCGGTTTATCTTCGGCCAGCGCCAGGAAAAGACGCACGGCCGCCCGCGCCGCATAGCGCCCGACTTCCTCTTCCATATAAGCGAAAACGACGTTGTAAATCCCCGCTTCGCTCGTCTCGCGCGTTCGTCCGTAACCGACGTCCATACCGGCCAGAGTTTGATATTCAAGCGCGAAATGCTCGATGACATGGCCGCCCCAGGTGCCCTCTTCGACGCGCCGGAAAAACCCGCCTTCTTCGCTGTAACTGCACCCGTGACTTTTTAAGGAAGGCATGGCTTCCTTCATGCGTTCATAAAAGCCCTTGATCTTATTGGTCGGCTTCTGCTCATAATCTTCGATATCGAGCCGCATGATGATGAGCCGTTTCCAGTAACCGCTCCAGTAGTTGGGTCCGCGTAGTGTTCTGATTTCTAAAATATTCATAAAGGATTTGCGATTTGCAATTTGCAATTTGCGATTTATATTTTATTTCTGGCTGTCATTTTTGAAGATGCCATAATTGCTGTTATCTCTTTACCTTCCTTCAATAATCTTGATACTAATTTCTTTTCCATTAGTCCGCTTTCAATTATCAATTCCATCCATAAACAGCTTTCGTCAACTTCTTCTTCGACTATTCCCAATTTAGCGATAAACTCAGCTTTCGAACGACCGCGACAGGCCGAACGATAATTTGCGGCAACAGATGTTCCTGAACGAATCAATTGGTCTCCGATTTTTCTTCCAGCCGTATTATTCGGCAAAGCATTAACAAGCTTTATAACTCGTAAAGCAAAGTTTTTTGTTCTTTGCAAAAGGTCCTTTTCGTTCATACTTCTTTCGATGAGCCATAAAGAAATCGCAAATCGCAAATTGCAAATCGCAAATTACTTTATTCAATGTCCGGTAACAAAAACTCACTCGGCGGCTGCAATGGCTTGCGGGCGAAATAATCGTAAATCAAACCGTCGCGCAGAATATTGATTTGAATGCCGAAGACTGAAAAAGGGTCGGTTTCGTCAACTTCGGCAATTTCGTTATAGGTAATCTGCGAGCCGTCCACGATCGTCACCGTTCCGGCCCCAAAAACTTCCATCATTCCTTCGTTATTTAAGATAATCGCCGTATTTTCATCAATTCCGATGCCGAGGTTATAAGGATTATAGGAAACAGCCGTGATCAGGCGGCTGATACGGCCGCGCTCCGTAAAATGTTGGTCGATAATGATATTTTTAAGAAAACCGAGCCCCGGCGAGAGTCTCACGGAATTTTTTTGCGGATGCGAAACCGATTCGCCGCGCACGATCATCGCAGCACTCATCCCGGCCGCCCCGGCGCTCGTTCCGGCCAGGACGATATTGCTGCCGGTCACCAGGTCCCTGATGCGCTGGGCAAGAGCCGTCCCGCCCAAAACCGAGACCAGCCGCATTTGGTCGCCGCCCGAAATAAAAATTCCGGTCACGCCGTCAAGCAGCGCATCAACATCCGCGTCGATTACATCCTGTCTGGAAGTCGCGCGTAAAACCCTTGGCGTCGCTATACCGAGTTTGCGAAACGCCTGAACATAAACGTCGGCTGCAAATTCGGGGAAATCCGAGGCGACCGGGATAATGAGAACTTTCGCCTCGTCGTCGCCCGCCAGCGAAAGAAATTTACGCAAAATCCGTCGTTCGTTATATTTGTCTTCCGCTCCGCCGATGACAAGCAGATGTCCGCCGATTATCTCTCGATGAATCCGTTCGCTCATTTAAATAAAATTGCCGGTTTTCCCCGTCAGTTAAGGGAAAACTTTTTGGTATGAATTAAGCTTATGACTTCTTGTAAAGGTATTGCAAATCTTGAGGTTAGTCAAGACCTGGAGCAAAAACAGGTTTATTTCACCATAGAGAGCACAGAGGCCACGGAGATTAATTAAACACTTTTGACTTATCGTAACAATTTAATCTTTTAACTTCTTACTTTATGATCCCCGTCGTGAATAAAGTAATTTTATCTCTAAATAATTTGGCCGCCCCGACTAGATTCTCTTTATTTGAACTGGCTGAATCTTTTTTTGTGAGCCGCTGTCGCAACCGCAATCGGCTCCGCATGAATTCTTTGAAACGGTCGATTTCACTTTCCGGAAAAGAATTCTTCCCGTATAAAGACACGCCGCAAGAATAATAACGCCAACAATTAGTAATTGAATATCCATATTAACCGAATCCTAAGAGCCGTCCGCCCTGATATGTCAAAAATGCACCAACATACGCTAAACCTGTCATGTAAACAACCATAAAAAGCGTCCAGCCCCACGAATTTGTTTCGCGCCGGACGACTGCCACCGTTGACATACATTGGATGGCGAGCACAAAGAAAACCATCAATGTCAACGCCGTCAGCGGCGTCCAGGTCGGTGTTCCGTCCTCATTTTTAGCATCCTTAATCGATTGAATCAGCGTCTGCGATTTTTCATCCGCATCTTTATCGCCATTGTAAATAATACTCAATGTCGAAACCAGAACTTCGCGTGCCGCAAAACTGGAAATAAGAGCGATCCCGATTTTCCAGTTAAACCCGAGCGGTTTAATGGCCGGCTCAATAAAATGCCCTATTTTACCGGCATAACTATTTCTGAGCTGCTCACCCGCCTGTTCGGCTTTCGCCTCATTCTCGGCATCCTCAACATTTTTCGCCGCCTCTTCCGAATTCGAATCGCCCGGCGTTTCGGCTGAAGCTTGCGAATTGGGAGTTAGAGCGTCCGTCGTAACTCGCGGAAATGTCGTCAAAGCCCATAAAATAATGGAAATCGCCAAAATCACCGTCCCGGCGCGTTTGACGAACATCCAGCCGTTATTGAACATATTCTGCAAAACGTTCCTGAGGTTCGGCAGCCGGTACGGCGGCAATTCCATCACAAAAGGCGGCGGCGGCGATTTCAATAAAGTCTTTTTCAAAATAAAAGCGACCGCAATAGCCACAATAATTCCGAGCGCATACATGCCGAGCATCAAAACCGCACCGAGCGAAATCCCGCCCCAAATCGTCTGTCCGGCAAAAAATGTGGCGATCATCAACGCATAAACCGGCAGCCGCGCCGAGCAGCTCATAAACGGCGCAATCAGAATGGTCGCCAACCGGTCTTTCGGATTTTCAATCGTCCGCGTCGCCATAATTCCCGGAATGGCGCATGCAAAACTGCTCATTAGAGGCAAAAATGCTTTCCCGTGCAACCCGACCCGCGACATCAGCTTATCAAGCAAAAATGCCGCTCGCGCCATGTATCCGGTATCTTCGAGAATCGATATAAACAAAAAAAGCAGGAGAATTTGCGGCAGAAAAACCAACACGCCGCCGACTCCTGCAATGATCCCGTCCGTAATCAAATCCGATAAAAGCCCTTCCGGTAAAATCGATTTCGCCAAATCTCCAAGCGCCCCGAATCCCTGCTCCAATAAATTCATGGGTAGCTCAGCCCACGAAAAAATGGACTGGAAAACAAGTAGTAAAATTGCCACTAAAATGATTAATCCAAAGAATTTATGAGTTAAAATCCGGTCGATTCTTTCCGAAAAGTTATGCTCGGCCAAGTCGTTATGGGTGACCGATTCCTGGACGATATTTGAAATAAAATTATATCGGCCAAAAATTCTGGCGTTATCGGACGCATCCTCGTCCTGAATCAACTCAAGCGGCAAGGTCGGAGGCGTTTTCATCGCTGCCAGAACCTTTTCAGAAAGCTCTTCTAATCCCTCATGTTGGACGGCCGTGACGGCCACCACCGGAACGCCTAAAAGATCACTGAGCCGGCCGGTATTTATCTCGTGTTTTTGCTTCGCGGCAATGTCCATCATAGTCAGGACGACGACGAGCGGGATTTTGTATTCAAGCAACTGGGTGACAAGATATAGATTTCTTTCGAGATTTGTCGCATCGACCACCGCCATAATCGCATCGGGAACCGGTAAATCCTTCACCTTCCCGGTCAGTACATCGCGCGAAATCTGCTCGTCAAGCGAAGTGGCATCCAGACTGTAAAGCCCCGGCAAATCTATCAAACGGGCGGGTTGGTCCTGAATTTTCCACTGCCCCTCTTTGCGCTCGACCGTCACCCCCGGAAAATTCGCCACCTTTTGCCTTAAGCCCGTCAAAGCATTGAAAAGAGTTGTCTTTCCGGCATTCGGATTTCCGGCCAACGCAATAATACTAACGGATTTACCGGTCTCAGCGCCGTCATTGCTTTTTTCCAGTGTGGCTTCTTGATAACTCATGACCGGTTTGTATTTTGAGATTGCAGACTGCGGACTTCGATACTTTCCGCTTCGGTGCGCCTGACCGCCAGATTGTAGCCGCGGATCTTTATTTCCATCGGGCAACCGAAAGGAGCCGTTTTTATAACCCTCACCGAGACGCCCGGCACAACGCCCATTTCCATCAGACGCTTGGTAACGGCAGTGTTTCCAGTAATTGAAATTACTTTGGCCTCTTCGCCAATCGGCAGTCCGGCAAGTGTTTTATTTTTATCGTCTTGAATATCCGACATCGGTTTCATTCTATCTTAATTGAAATTAACTTTCAATTTCAATTAGCAGAAATCTTATCCCGGAAGTTTCAGTGATAATATTCCCTGTTTTTCAACCACCCGGATTTTTATAAATTACTTGACATCATATTTGAATGTATTTATGCTCAATTCATTCCAGTAAAAGCTTTACTGTCTGCGGTTTAAGATTAAATCCGGAATATTGGATTTTTAGACTGATGATGGTTTTAAAAACAAATTTAATGCTCTGTTTTAAAGCCTCGGAAGGTACGCTTTGAGGCGTGGTCCAATTTGAGCAGTTGACTCGCTTTTTCAGGTCACTCAACATATTTCATGCGTTATAAAACAATTTCGGAACCTGGTCGCCTCTTAAAAGGCATAAAAACCCGGAGTATTTAATTTAACAACACAAATATTGACCATCGGTTTTTGGAGGTAAAAGATGAAACGCTTCAATAATTTTCGCATAATTAGTCTACTGCTTTTCTTTGTCCTGGGCGGGTTAGCCGTCCCAACAAACAGCTACGCTCAATTGAGTCAGCTGCAGCAGCAATACGATTGGGTAATGCCGCAGCTTAGTCCGCAAGCGACGGTTTCGCTCAAATTGGGAGTAACGGATATAAAAATCACGTATCATCGTCCGTTCGTGAAAGGGCGCGAAATATGGGGGAAGATTGTTCCATACGGAGAAGTCTGGCGAGCCGGGGCCAATGAGACGACGGTTATCTGGGAAAG
>JADMIO012727141.1_pt1 | contig 13273 bp, 12 predicted proteins | sample 8958161 | NCBI WGS metagenome assembly JADMIO01 (sample SAMN16585339, study PRJNA669376) | soil metagenome | isolation source: Crop rotation soil | place: USA: Cullars Rotation, Alabama | collected 2011 | reverse complement strand
CGCGACAACTTGTCCACGTGGAATTCTAAGCTTAGGATCCCAATGTGCTGGAAAGTCCTCGTACTGCTTGCCGGCGAAGTACGGCGGTGAGGTGACGACCAAGGCCACCGAGTTGTCCGGCACCACCGACATGTCCCTCGCATCGCCGACCCGGAACGGATCACCGATCGACGCCGTGGCGGCATCGGGGTGGCACACGGTGTCGTCCTTGGAGATCTCGGGCGCCTGGAAGCGGGCGTAGAACGCCGACGCGTCGTGGTTCTCCCGGCGGCCGACCCCGAAGTTCGACGTCGAGGTGGGCTTCCGGTCGGCCATGCCCGAAACCCTACGCAGGGGGTCCGACAGTTCCGGGCGATTCTGAAGGACCCGCCCATCGGATTCCGATGGGCCCGTCCTTCAGAGTGCGGGTCAGGCCCGCTGGAGGCCCTTGACCCAGGTGGCGTGGAGGGCGGCGTAGCGGCCGCCGGCGGCGACCAGGTCCGCGTGGGTGCCCAGCTCGACCAGGCGGCCGCCGTCGACCACCCCGACCCGGTCGGCCCGCTCGGAGGTCGACAGCCGGTGGGCGATGACCACCACGGTCCGGCCCCGCATCAGCCGCTCGAGCGCCTCCTCGACGAGGGCCTCGGTGCCCGGGTCGAGCGACGAGGTGGCCTCGTCGAGCACCAGCACCGCTGGGTCGGCCAGCGCGGCGCGGCTGAGCGAGACGAGCTGCTTCTCGCCGGCCGACAGGCGCGAACCCCGCTCACGCACCTCGGTGTCGAGCCCGTCGGCCAGCACCTCGAACCGGTCGCGGACGCCGATGATCTCGAGTGCGGCGTCGACCTCGGCGTCGGTCGCCTGCGGCCGGCCGATGCGGACGTTGTCGCGGATGGTGCCGTTGAAGAGGAAGCCCTCCTGCGGCACGACCGTCATGCACTTGCGCAGTGACGCCAGCGACGCGTCGCGCAGGTCGACGCCGCCGTAGGTCACGCGCCCCGACGTCGGGTCGTACAGCCGGGCGATCAGCTTCGCCAGCGTCGACTTCCCGGCGCCGGTCGGCCCGACCAGCGCGAGGCGCTCGCCCGGCGTGATCACCAGGTCGACGTCGCGCAGCACGGGGGCGTTGTTGGCGTAGGCGAAGGTGACGTCCTCGACCCGGATCTCGCCATCACCGGGGAGCTCGACGCCACCGTCGGCACGCTCGGGCACGTCGACCGGCGTGTCGAGCAGCGCGTAGAGCTTGTTGATGCCGGCCCCCGCGGACTGCACCGTGTTGAACAGCTGCGACAGCTGCTGGACGGGGTCGAACAGGTTCGACAGCGACAGCACGAAGAAGGCGATCGTGCCGATGGTGACGATGTCCTCGGTGACCATCCACCCGCCGATGCCGATGACGAGCGCCGTGGTGCCGAGACCGGCGAACTCGATGACCGGCAGGTACCACGCCTGGATGCGCACCGAGCGCATGTGCGCCTCGTAGAGCGTGCGGTTGCGGCTGCCGAAGCGATCGACCTCCACCTGCTCGCGGGTGAAGGCCTGGATGACCCGCACCCCGGCGATCCCCTCCTGCAGCGACGACAGCATCATGCCGATGCGGTCGCGGATGGAGAGGTAGGCGCGGTTCGAGTCGCGCTGGAACTTGATGCTCGCGAAGACCACGAACGGCACCGGGATCAGGCAGATGAGCATGAGCTGCCAGGACACGGCGGCGAGCACGATCACCGACAGGAAGATGAGGAGCAGGCTCGAGATGAACTGGAGCACGCCCATCTGCACGAGGTCCTGGAGGGAGTCGACGTCGGAGGTCATGCGGGAGACGATCACACCCGCCTTCTCGCGGTCGTAGAAGGGCATCGACAGCTGCTGCAGGTGGTCGAACACCCGGATGCGCAGGTCCCGCAGGAAGCCCTCGCCGACCCGCCCCACCAGCACGACCTGCGATCGGTTGGCCAGGAACCCGATGCCGGCGACGATCAGGTACGCGATCACGCAGAGGTTGAGCGTGTGCGCGCTGTGCTTCTTGATGCCGTGGTCGATGGCGATCTTCACCAGGTAGGGACCGGCGAGGATCGTCAGCGTGTACAGGACGATCAGCGCGAGCGCGAATCGCAGCTGCCGCCGGTAGGGCGCCATCTCCCGCCACGACCGGCGGAGCACCCGGCGCGCCGCGTCGCGATCGAGCTGGTCCTCCTCGGAGACACCGGCCATCCTGTGCATCAGTCGACCACCGCGACATCGGTGTCGTCGTCGGATGCCAGCAGCTCGGCCTCACGCTGCTCGGCTGCGGCCAGCACCTCGCGGTACCGCGCGCTCGAGGCGAGCAGCTCGGAGTGGCTGCCGGTCGCGTCGACCTTGCCGCCGCTGACCAGGACGACGCGGTCGGCCAGGGCGATCGTGGCCGGGCGGTGCGCGATGACGATCGTCGTGCGGTTGCGCATCACCTCGGTCAGGGCGTCGCGGATCTCGTGCTCCTTGGTCGGGTCGACCGCGGAGGTGGCGTCGTCGAGGATCAGGACGCGCGGGTCGGCGAGGATCGCCCGGGCGATCGCGATGCGCTGCCGCTGACCACCCGACAGCGTGAAGCCGCGCTCACCGATCTCGGTGCCGTAGGCCTCGGGGAGCTCGAGGATGAACTCGTGGGCGCCGGCGAGCTTGGCCGCCCGTTCGATCGCCTCGATCGGCGCGTCCGGATCGGCGAACGCGATGTTCGCGGCGATCGAATCGCTGAAGAGGAACGTCTCCTCGAAGACGAGGCCGACCGAGCGGCGTACCTCCCGCACCGACGCGGCGCGCACGTCGACGCCGTCGATCAGGACCGCACCGCCCTCGACGTCGTAGAAGCGCGGGATCAGCTTGGCGACCGTCGACTTGCCGCTGCCGGTCGCACCGACGAGCGCGATCGATTCGCCTGGCTCGACGGTGAGGTCGAAGCCTCTCAGCACCGGCTGGCCGCCGCGGTAGCCGAAGGTCACGTCCTCGAAGCGGACGTGCCCTGCGCCCTCGGGCAGCTTGACGGGCTTGGGCGGGTCGACGACATCGGCCTCGGTGGACAGGATCTCGTGGACCCGCTGGGCCGACGCACCGGCCCGGCCGGCCTGGGCGACGATCTGGCCGAGCATCCGCAGCGGCCAGATCAGCAGCACGACGTAGGCGTTGAAGGCGACGAGGTCGCCCAGCGCGAGGTCGCCGTTGAGCACCAGGTGGCCGCCGTAACCGAGCACCGCGACCAGGCCCAGGTTCGGCAGCAGCTCGAGCGCCGGCCAGTAGCGGGCTCGGATCCGGGCGGACTCGAAGGACACCTCGTAGAGGTCGTCGGCCTCGTCGCGGAGCCGACGCTGCTGGGTGGCCTCGGCCCCGAAGCCCTTCACGACCCTGACCCCCGAGACCGTCTCCTCGACGACCCCCGCGAGCTCGGCCGACTCCTGCTGGATGCCGACCATCGTCGGGTGGAGCTTCGTGGAGAAGCGCCGGGCGAGGAGGTTGACGAACGGCAGCGTGCCGAGGGCGAACAGCGCGAGCAACGCGTTCGTGCGGACGAGGATGACCGTGACCGCGATGACCGTGACCGCGTTCGAGATCGTGAGCGGGATCAGGACGATGAAGTTCTGGACCTGCTGCAGGTCGGTGTTGGCCCGGCTCATGAGCTGGCCGGTCTGCGCCTCGTCGTGGAAGGAGAAGTGGAGGCGCTGCAGGTGGGCGAACATCCGGTCGCGCAGGACCGCCTCGGACCAGCGGGCCTCGCGGAAGGCGTAGTACCGGCGCAGCCCGGTGAACACCGCCGAGATGACCCCGGCGAGGCAGATCAGCAGGGCCCAGCGGACGATGACGCCGAGCTCGCCGACCTCGATGCCGTTGTCGATCGCCAGCTGGACGAGCTTCGGCACCGACACCTTGCCGGCCGTCCACAGCAAGCCGACGGCGACACCGAGTGCCAGGCCGCGCCACTGGGACCGCATCTGGGCGACCATCAGCCGCCAGCCGTCCCGCGTCGTCGTCTGCTTCTCGGTCGTGGCTCTCTCCCAGGGCGCGGCCGATCCCCATTGACCGACGGGTCAAGGGTACCGACCGCCACCCTGCCGACCCCAAGCGTTACCGTCATCCCGATGGCCGTCCTCACCGCGAGTCGCCTCACCTCGGGTCGGACGCGGTGGGTCGCCCCGGCCGCCGCCGGCGTGGCGACCGCCGCGGCCACCACCTACACCGGGATCCTCGATCCGAACACCTCCCACGCCTTCCCGCTCTGCCCCCTGAAGGCGGTCACCGGCCTCGACTGCCCGGCCTGCGGCAGCCTGCGAGCGGTCCACTCGCTCTGCCACCTGGACATCGCCGGAGCGGCCGATCACAACCTGCTCTTCGTGGTCCTGGCTCCGTTCCTGGTCGCCGCGTGGGCCATCTGGATGGGCAAGTCCCTCGGCCTGCGGGTGCCGCAGGTGACGCTGCCCAAGCACCTCGGCCAGGTCCTGATCTTCGTGGCGATCGCGTTCGCCGTGATCCGCAACCTCCCCATCCCCGGACACGCGTTCCTCGACAGCACCCTCGTCTGACGATCGCCCGACGAGAACGTCACGCGATCGCGCGCTCCAGAGCGGCCCGAGTCCGCCGATGAGGACGGCGGAGGTCAGGCAGTGCGGTTCCGGGAGTTGGTGCTGAGCGACGCGTCGGGCGGGGAATCACTCCGCCTCGAGCTGCATCCGCGCATGACGGTCCTGTCCGGCCTGCCCGAACCCGCACGCCGCGAGCTGATCGAGACCCTGATCACCGCCGCGGCCGGCGGACGGGCCGACCGGGCGCTCACCACCGACGGGCCACCGGCCCGGACGTGGCTCGACGCGGTCGGCGGTCGGGCCGACGACGCGCTCGTCGAGGAGCTCGCCCGGCTCGACGGTCGGCTCGTGGCCCTCGACGAGTACGACGCCCGGGTCGCCTACCACCAGACCGCGACCCGCTTCGCGGCGGTCGACGACGAGCTGTCCCGGCTCAGCGAGCTCGAGCCGACCGCGGACGACGACGAGCAGATCCTCGCGGCGGCCGAGGCGATCGACGGCCTGCAGGAGCGGGTGGCCTCCGCCGTCGACCGGGCCGAGCGCTGCCGCCGGGTGGCCGACTGGGCCGGCGGGGTGGTCGAGGGTTCCGACGCTGCGGCGCCGGCCGAGGCGTCCTCCGAGCTCGTCGACCTGGCCGACCGCTGCCAGCGGGCGCGCCAGAAGCTGGCCCGGCTCGAGCGGGAGCTGTCCACCCACCGGGCCGACGAACTGTCCCCCGGCCTGGACCGCCGGGTCGCGCTGCTCGCCCCACTCGACCAGGACCGCCTGTGGGAGGCCCACCGCCGGGTGAAGGACGCCGACGCCCACCTCGCCGCCGCCATCGAGCGGCGCTCGGAGCTGGAGGAGGATCTGCCCGACGAGGTCGAGGCTGCGATCGACTCGGCGCACATCGAACGGGTCCGGGCCGAGGAGATGGTGGCCGCGCGCTGGCGGCCCGGCATCCTCGGCTCGAGCGTGCCCGCTGCGGCCGGCCTCGTCGTCGGGTTGGCGGCGGGAGCGATCGGCGGCGTGCTCGTCATCGTCGGCATCGGCGTGGCGGCACGGCTCATCGTGACCCCACGCATCGCCCTCGCCCGTGCCTCGAACGCCGAGCGGCGTGAGCTCGCGCGGGTGGGCGCCGACAGCTACCTCGGCCTGCACCTGCGCCGGCTCGCCGATCCCTCCGATCCGGACGCACCCCACGAGATGGAGGAGATCACCCGAGCGCTCGAGGACGCGGCCCGCGAACAGACCGCGGCGCTCGTCGCGTGGAAGGAGCTGGTCGGCCGGCTCGATCCCTCCGAGGCCGACGGGCTCGAAGCCGAGATCCGCGTCCACGCGGTGCGCTTCAACACCGCGCTCCGCACTGAGACCGACGAGAAGCTGCAGGCCGAGCTCCACGCCGCCGAAGACGACCTCGCCGCTCGCAACGGCCGTCTGGCCAACTCGGCCCGCGAGCTCACCGAACGGGCCGCGGTGCTCGACCAGGAGGCCGAGGTCGCAGCGATCGATCTCATCGGACGGCTCGCCGAGCAGGGCATCGACCCCAACCAGGACACGGACGCGATCGCCGCCGGGGTTGCCGAGCTGCGTGCGGCTGCGACCCGGCGCGGACGGGAGCGTGCTGCGTTGCGCCCGCGCAGCGACATCGAGGCGGAGCACGCGACGCTGACCGCGGAGCTCGCCGAACGGGAACGTCCAGGATGGGTCGGCGCTCCGCTGCCGCCGCCTCCTCCGGCAGGGAGCAGCCTGCTGCGCCGTCGTCGCAGCGAGGTGGTGCGGCGGATCGCCTCCACGCTGTCGGCGTCACCCGAGACCGGCGGTCCTGACGTGCCCCTCGTGCTCGACGAGCCCCTTGCCGGGCTGTCGGAGAGCGAGCTCGCCGAGGCGCTCGCCCGCATCGAGGAGTCACCCCACCAGGTCGTGTACCTGACCGAGGATCCCGCCGTCGCCGCCTGGGCCCGCCCCCGTTCGGCCGCCGACCAGGTCGCGCTCATCGCCTTCGACGGCTGAACCCGCGACGATCGCGTCGTGGAGATCAGCGCCGCCACCTCCGCCGACGCAACCGAGGTCGCCGACCTCTACCTGCGATCGCGCCGAGCGTCGTACCCGGCCATCCCGGCGTCGGTGCACCCCGACGACGACGTCCACGAGCACTTCGCCACCACGGTCCTCCCGAGCTGCGAGACCTGGGTCGCCGAAGCGGACGGCGCGATCGTGGGGATGCTCGTGCTGCACGGCAGCTGGGTCGACCACCTCTACGTCGGCCCGGGCCGCACCGGGCAGGGCATCGGCACCCGCCTGCTGACCCACGCCAAGGACCAGCGCCCCGACGGCCTCGACCTGTGGGCGTTCCAGTCGAACACCGGAGCCCGGCGCTTCTACGAGCGTGAGGGCTTCACGGCCGTCGAGGAGACCGACGGCGACAACGAGGAGGGCGAGCCGGACGTCCGCTACCGCTGGCCGTAGCGGCTCGTCACGCCTCGAGGCGGGCGGCGACGTCGCGGTAGCGGCCGACCGGGATCAGGTGGACCCCGTCGAACGCGCCTGACGCGCGGATCGCCTCGACCATCTCGCAGGCGAGATCGACGCCGGCGCTGCGGTCCGCGTCGAGGCGGGTGACGAGCTCGTCGGACACCGCGAGCTGCTCGATGTCGGTCGACAGCTTGCGAGCCATCGACGCGCTCGCCAGCACCATCACGCCGGCGTAGACCGACCCGTCGAAGTCGACCGTCTCGCGCCAGCGGAGCAGGTCGGGCACCGAGTACGACACCTGCGTGTACAGGGCGTCGGCCTCGCGCTTCCACGCAGGCACGGTCCGGAGGCCGGTCGCTACGCCGATGCGCAACGAGATGTCCGCGCTCGCGGCGAAGGCACGCGCCTCGTGGATCATCGAGCGCACGGTCAGGTCATCGGAGCGCGACCCGCTCTCGGGTCGGTCGCCGTAGACGAACAGCAGCTCGCGCACGCCGTACGCAGCGATCGTCAGCAGGTCGCGACGGAAGCCGAGCACGTTGCGGTCCCTGGCGTTGAGGCAGGCGACCGCGTGCATGCCCATGAGGTCGACCTCGTGCGCGACCGCGATGCTCGACACGGTCGCGCGGCCGATGTGGTTGTCCGGGATGAGGAACCGCGACGCCACCCGGCTCATCACGCCGACCTGGTGCCGGACGCGAGTCAGGTCGGGCCGGGTCGCCGGCTCGACCTCACAGACGATCTCGAACTCGCCGCGGGCCATCAGCCGACGCTACCGACGATGCGGAGGCCCCCGTCGACCCGCTCGATCTCCATCGCGAAGTCGAAGCGGTCGACGTTAGTGGCGTACGCGAAGTCGTCGGGGTGGACGTGCTCGCCCCCGAGCGCCTTCGTGCGGAACGCTTCGCGCGAGTCGGCCACCGCCCGGGCGGTCGCCTGCGCCTCCAGCGGCCGGCCGGTGCGGGCCCGCTCGATGAGCTCGGCGGTGAGGCGGTCGTCCTCGCCGTGGTGGACGTCGTCGGGGAAGGCGCCGGTGATCACGTAGGTGGGCGGGCCGAGACCCGTCGCGTTCACCGCCCGCGCCGTCGCGGAGGCGCACACCAGGCTGGCCGCGAAGAGCCGCTCGGCCGCGGTGGCGGCGACCGCCCCCTGCGTGCCGGCCGAGGTGCGCTGCACGATCGGTCGGCCGGCGACCTCGGCCTCAGCCACATGGACCGGCGAGTTCGACAGGTCGAACCCCGGCGGCCGCATGCCGTGCTCCTCCCCCATCACCAGCGCACCCGGGATCTCCCGGGCGAGCGCCAGCGCTTCGTCGACCCCGGCCACCAGCCAGAGCTCGGACGCGCCTGCCGCCAGCGCGTAGGCGGCCGTCGTGAACGCCCGGATCACGTCGACCACGACGACCGCTCCGCCGACGCCGTCGAGCTCCCACCGGGGCAGGTACCGCGGACCGTCGTCCATCAGTCGAGCCGGCGCAGGTCCTTGCGGTACCACTGCCCGCGCTCGACGTAGTTCGCGGCGTTCATCTTGATGAACGCCGGCTGGTCCTCGGGACCGGGCCGGATCTTCGCCGGCACGCCGAGCGCCATCGTCCCCGGAGGCACCTTCATGCCGTTGGTGACCACGGCGTTCGCGCCGACGAGCGCGCCGCTGCCGACGACCGCCGCGTGCAGGACGATCGAACCCGATCCGACGAGCGCGCCGTCCTCGATCAGGCATCCCTCGAGGTGGACCATGTGGCCGATCACGCACTTGTTCCCGACGGTGGTCGGCGTCGGCGGCGTGGTGTGCAGCACCGACCCGTCCTGGATCGACGTGCGTTCGCCGATCGTGATCGGCGCGTCGTCGGCGCGGATCACCGCGTGCGCCCAGATCGACGACCCGGCCCCGATCGCGACCTGCCCGATGATCACCGCGTCCGGGTGGATGTAGGCATCGGGATGGATGTCCGGCACGAGGTCGCCCAGCGCGTAGATCGGCATCCGATCAGCGTACGGTCCAGGGATGTCCCAACCCCCAGTGGCGAAGCGGATCCCGGTGACGAGGGAGCGCTTCGGCGACGTCGCCGTGGACGACTACGCCTGGCTGCGCGATCGCGACGACCCCGACCTCCAGACGCTGCTCGAGGCCGAGAACGCGCACACGGACGCCGTCCTCGCGCCGCAGGCCGCGCTGCGCGAGCGCATCTACGAGGAGATCAAGACCCGCACGCAGGAGACCGACCTCTCGGTACCCCACCGACGCGGAGGCTGGTGGTACTACAGCCGGACCGTCGAGGGCCTCGCCTACCCCATCCACTGCCGCCTGCCCGACGACGGCTCGGGGATCCCCGACGTCGAAGCGGGGGCAGAGCCCGACGAGCGCGAGCAGGTGCTGATCGACGAGAACGTCGTCGCCGAGGGCCACGACTACTCGAGCCTCGGCGTGCTGCACGTCAGCCCCGACGGCACGCGCCTCGCCTGGTCGGTCGACCACGACGGCGACGAGGCCCACCTCCTCCACGTGCGCGACCTGGACACCGGCACAGACCTGGCCGAGGCCATCCCGAACACCTCCTACGGCTTCGCCTGGGCGGCTGACAGCCGCACCTGCTTCACCACGACGCTCGACGCCGCGCAGCGGCCGTGGCAGGTGCACCGCCACGTCGTCGGCGACGACCCGCCCGACGGCTCGGGCGACGCGCTCGTCCACCAGGAGGACGACGAGCGGTTCTTCGTCAACGTGTCGCTGAGCCGGTCCGGCGACCTCGTCGTGATCGACGTGGGTTCGAGCATCACCACGGAGGTGCACGTCGTCGACGCGCACGACCCGACGACGCCCGCCCGCGTCGTGCAGCCGCGGCGACAGGGCGTCGAGTACTCGGTGGCCCACCACGGTGACGACCTCTACGTCCTGGCCAACGACGGCGCGCCCAACTTCGCGTTGTGGAAGGCGCCGACCGCGACGCCGGGTCGCGATCACTGGGAGCCGGTGATCGCGCACCGGGACGACACCCGGCTCGACCACATCGACGAGTTCGCGTCGTACCTCGTCGTCCACCTCCGCAAGGAGGGGCTCACGGGGCTCCGCTTCCTCGACCTCGACGGCGGAGGCGAGCGGGACATCGCCTTCGACGAAGCGGTGTACACGGTCATGCCCGGCGTGAACCACGAGTTCGCGACGAGCACCTACCGGTTCGGCTACCAGTCGCTGACGACTCCGCCTTCGGTCTACGAGGAGGCGCTCGGCGGCGGCGACCGGGTGCTGCTCAAGCGCCAGCCGGTGTTGGGCGGCTTCGAGCCCGACGACTACGACTCGGCCCGGGTGTGGGCGACCGCGGACGACGGCACCGAGGTGCCGATGTCGGTGGTCTGGCGCAAAGGCCTCGCCCGCGACGGCACCGCGCCCTGCCTGCTCTACGGGTACGGCTCGTACGAGGTGAGCATGGACCCGTGGTTCTCGGTCGCCCGGCTGTCGCTCCTCGACCGAGGCGCGGTCTTCGCCATCGCCCACATCCGCGGAGGCGGTGAGATGGGACGGCACTGGTACGAGGACGGCAAGTTCCTCGCCAAGCCGAACACGTTCTCGGACTTCGTGGCCTGCGCCCGCCACCTCGTGGCCGAGCACTGGACGTCACACGACCGGCTCGTCGCGCGCGGCGGCAGCGCCGGCGGCCTGCTCATGGGTGCGGCGACGAACCTCGCGCCGGATGCGTTCCGCGCCATCGTCGCCGAGGTGCCCTTCGTCGACGCTCTCAACACGATCCTCGATCCCACGCTCCCGCTCACCGTCATCGAGTGGGAGGAGTGGGGAAACCCGATCGAGGACCCCGACGTCTTCCGCTGCATGCGCGGCTACACGCCCTACGAGAACATCGAACCGGTCGCCTACCCCGCGATCTACGCGACCGGCGGCCTCAACGACCCGAGGGTCGGCTACCACGAGCCGACGAAGTGGGTGCAGCGGCTGCGCTCGACCGTCCGGCAGGACCCGGAGCGACCGATCCTCCTGCGCATGGAGATGGGCGCCGGCCACTCGGGACCGTCGGGCCGCTACGACGCCTGGCGCAAGGAGGCCGAGGTGCTCGCCTTCCTCCTCCACGAGGTCGGCATCGACGAGTAGCGCGCGCCCGAGGTCGTGTCAGGCGAGGTTGGCGTAGCCGCCGCGGAAGAAGACCAGCGGGCCTTCCTCCCGGGCGACGCGGAGGTCGTGCACCCGCCCCAGGACGACGTCGTGGTCGCCGGCCTCGTGGATCGCGTCGATCGCGCAGTCGATCCAGGCGAGCACGCCGTCGAGCAGCGGCGCACCCGAGAACGGGGCCGCCTTGTAGCCCATGCCCTCGAACTTGTCGGGCGCCTTCGACGCGAAGACGCGGCATTCGTCCTCCTGGTCGGCGGCGAGCACGTTCACGCAGAACCGGCCCGCGTCGCGGATGGACGGCCAGCTCGAGGATCCGTGACCCGCGCAGAAGCCGATGAGCGGCGGATCGAGCGACACCGAGAAGAACGAGCCGACCGCCAGCCCCACCCGCTGCCCTCCGCTGACCGCGGTGATCACGGTGACGCCGGTCGGGAAATGTCCGAGGACCTGGCGGAACCGTGCCTCGTCGAACGCGCTGGGGTGGACGCCGCCTGTGGTCTCCGTCATGGGCGGCCGAGGTTAGGCGCGCGTTGTCGCGGCCTCGGGCGCAGCAGTCTTCGCGCCGTTGACGGGTGCCTTCGCAGGGGCCGGGGCGTCGAAGGAGATCGTCAGGCCCTCCGACGCGGCGATCACCTCGTCGATGCCGAGCTCGGCGCCCCGGGCCCGGGCGTCGGTGAGGATCGCGTCGACGTCGTCGTCGAACCGGGCCGGGTCGTGGTGGAACAGCGCGACGCGCTTCGCCCCCGAGACCGCGGCGACGTGGAGCGCGTAGTCGACGGTGCAGTGGCCCCAGTTGCTCTTGACCGCGAAGTCGTCGGGCAGGAACTGCGCGTCGTGGATGACGAGGTCCGCGTCGCGACAGAGATCGATGACCGAAGGCGCGACGTCGAAGCCCTCGAGCGGCTGCTGGTGGTCGCTGATGTACGCGATCGAGACGCCGTCGAGATCCACCCGGTAGCCGTTGGTCGCGCCGACGTGCGGGACGTCGCGCACCATGACCCGGGCCCGGCCGATCTGCACGTCGCCGGGCGTGGCGTCGTGGAAGCGGATGTCGCCGAACAGGTCGCTCGCCCGCACCGGGAAGTAGGGCGGCCGCATGAACTCCTCGAACGCCTCGCCGACCGATACATCCTCCGACGGCCGCGGTGCGTAGATGTCGAGGTGGGCGCCAGGGCAGTTGATCGGAGCGAAGAAGGGCAGCCCCTGCACGTGGTCCCAGTGGAGGTGGGTGACGAGGGCGGTGCCGCGGAACGAGCCATCGAGCGGGAGCGTGGTTCCCCAGAAGCGGAGACCGGTGCCGAGATCGAGCACGATCGGCTCGTGTCCGGGCGCCTCGAGCGCGACGCAGGCCGTGTTCCCCCCGTAGCGACGGTTCTCTTCGCAAGGACAGGGCGTCGAACCTCGGACGCCCCAGAAGCTCACGTTCAGCAAAGGCAGTTCCCCCTGTTCTGTGCGAAACGTACCCGTTGCCAACTGTTCATGTCCTTCGTGTGACCGAGGTAACAGCTGCCCTAGCGTCCCCCGTCATGGACGATCTCACGCCCGAACGGCTCGTCGAGCTCGAGCGGATCAAGCGGTTGAAGTACGCCTACCTCCGCTGCATCGACCAGAAGACCTACGACGAGCTGCGCGGACTGCTGACCGACGACGCGACCGCCGCCTATGGCGGTGGGCGCCACACCCACGACGGCGCCGACGCGATCGTCGAGTTCATCTCGGGCGCGATGGGCCACCCGAGCGTGCACTCGAGCCACCGCTGCACGCAGCCGGAGATCACCTTCGCGTCCGACACCGAGGCCGAGGGCCGGTGGGCGCTCATCGACACCGTGATCGACACGCGGTTCGACCTCACCATCTCCGGCGCCGCCTTCTACGAGGACCGCTACCGCAAGGTCGACGGCGAGTGGCGCATCGCGCACACCGGCTACAAGCGGACCTACGAGGAGGTCATGCCGCGCGGGTCGATCGAGGGCCTCCGGCTCACCGCCAGCTGGTGGTCCACCGACGGCCGCAGCGAGCTGGGCTGACGCACTAGGGCAAGGAGAACCCGGACGCCGTGCGGACGGCGAGGCCGTCCGCGACGACCGAGGCCGCGACCCGCGCCGCACGCCCGGGGTCGTCGGGCCAGCCCATCGCGGTGGCGAGCGCGTCGTCGGCCACCGACCCGGCCGGGAAAG
>JADMIO011006449.1_pt1 | contig 13273 bp, 11 predicted proteins | sample 8958161 | NCBI WGS metagenome assembly JADMIO01 (sample SAMN16585339, study PRJNA669376) | soil metagenome | isolation source: Crop rotation soil | place: USA: Cullars Rotation, Alabama | collected 2011 | reverse complement strand
TTCGAGCGCCTGCTGTCGATCCGGAATGACGTCGGCCTCCTGGCCGAGGAGTACGACGCGAAAGCGCGGCGCCAGGTCGGCAACTTCCCCCAGGCGTTCTCGCACATCGCCGTCGTCAACAGCGCGCACAACCTCGGACACGCGGTGAAGCCGGCGCACCAGCGGCCATCGCATCCGGGTTCGAAGTAGCATCTGCTCGGTGAACTTCGACCCGACGCTGCTGATGCTCTCGCTCGTGCCGAGCGGGGTCGGCTTCGTGCTGTTCATGTACGGCAAGAAGCAGGAGAGGTGGGCGGACCTTGCAGCGGGCATCGCGCTGATGGTCTACCCCTACTTCGTCAGCACCGTCATTCAGATGGTGATCGGCGGCGCGCTCATCGGCGCCGCGTGGTGGTGGTTCCGCGACTAGGCGCGCCGCTTGCACCCTCAGCTGGAGCGCCGTATGGCTGAGACGAACCGCCGCCTGTCACTCGAGCTGCCGTGGGCGACGCTGCTGAAGATCATCGCGGCCGTCGCGCTCGTGGCGGTCCTCGTTCGAATCTGGTACATCCTCACGCTGATTCTCATCGCGATCATCGTCGCGGTCGGACTGCAGCCGGCGGTCTCGTGGCTCGAACGCCGCGGGTTCGCGCGCTGGGTAGCGGCCTCGACGGTCGTCGTGCTGTTGTTCGCCGCTATCGTCAGCTTCCTGGCGATCACATGGAACTCAATCAGCGGCCAGGCGCAGGACCTCGGTTCGCACCTGCAGCACGTCGAGCGCGCGGCGCTCGATCAGCTGCCCACGCCGATCGCCAAGGTAATCCAGCGCTCCGGTGGTCCCGATGCCAGCACGCTGGCGTCCTACGCGGCGAGTTTCGGCCGATCGCTGCTCGGCGCCGTGGCCGCGTTCCTCCTGTCGTCGGTCCTCGTGCTGTATCTGCTGATCGAAGCGGTTCCGACGTACCGGTGGGTGCGCGGATTCCTGCCGGAAGAATTGCGGCCGCGATTCGACCGTACGGCCGCGAACGCCCGCGACGTCGCGTCCGCTTACATCGTCGCGAACTTCGTGACGTCGGTGCTCGCCGGCCTCTACACGTTTACCTGGCTGTCGATGCTGCACGTGCCGGCGACGCTGGTGCTCGCGGTGCTCGCGTTCGTCTGCGACTTCCTCCCGGTCGTCGGATTCTTCATTGGTTGCATTCCGGCGATGGTGATGGCCGCCACCGTGTCGCCGACGCTGTCACTCGCGATGATTCCGGTTTACGGGACGTACCACTTCATCGAGAACTACGTGATCGGTCCGAAGATTTACGGCGGGCGGCTGCGCCTGAGCAACGTCGCGGTGCTCGTGGCGTTCGCGATCGGCGCGGAGCTCGGCGGGGTCGCGGGCGCGCTGCTCGCGATGCCGATCGCGGCGACCTATCCGGCGGTTGAACGTCTGTGGCTGCGTGACAAGCTGGGCGACGATGTGGTCGCCGAGCACGAGAAGGTCAGGCGCGCGTCGTAACGGGCGTCAGGCTTCTTCTTCTTCGATCTGCCAGTCGGCGAGCGGCTGCGGGCCAGGCTTGATGTCGGCGATGTCGGGGTCGACGCCGTCGGCGGAACGGGGCGTGTTGGCCTTGCGTTCTTTTTCGGCCTTGCGGCGTTCGGCCTTGAGGTTCCGGCGCTCGATAAGTCCCTTCTCTCGCTCACGTTTTGCGGCAGTTGGTCTGGAATTTCGCGCCATGCTCTTTCAGCATACACCCACCTCAACCATCACGTCATCCTCGCGTGCTACGATTTCGCTTCTTAACGGAGCGCTGCTTCTCGACAATGTCGCCGCACTTGCCCGATCGCATCTCCCGTCTGCATGAGCTCGCCACCGATTTGTGGTGGAGCTGGAATGTCGACGCGCGGAACGTCTTCCGCACGCTCGATTACCCGCTGTGGCGGCTCACCGCGCACAACCCGGTGAAGATGCTGCAGCTCCTCTCGCCCGCGGCGATCGAACGCGCGCTGGCGGATCGCGACTGGCTGGCGAACTACGACCGCGCGCTCGAACGGCTCGACGCCGCGCGCAGCGCGCGCAACACGTGGGTCGAGCGGCACTGTCCCGAGATCAACTCGCGCTCGATTGCGTATTTCTCCGCCGAGTTCGCGCTGCACCAGTCGCTGCCGATCTATGCGGGCGGCCTCGGCGTGCTCGCCGGCGATCACTGCAAGGAAGCGAGCGACCTCGGCGTGCCGCTCATCGGCGTCGGCTTCATGTATCCGCAGGGGTACTTCCGGCAGAGCATCACGTCCGACGGATGGCAGGAAGAGGTCTACGAGAAGCTCAACTGGAACGATGCGCCGATCGAACCGGCGATGACGCCGGACGGCAAGCCGTGCGTGACAGCAGTGCCGCTCGGCAACCGCACGGTGCTCGTCGCGGTGTGGCGCGTCCGGCTCGGACGCGTGAAGCTCTACCTGCTCGACACCGATCTCGAAGAGAACGCGCCGTGGGATCGCGATCTCTCGGCGCGGCTGTACGGGGGCGATCGCGAGACGCGCGTCCAGCAGGAAATCATCCTCGGCATCGGCGGCGTGCGCGCGCTGAAAGCGATGGGATCGGATCCCGCCGTCTACCACCTGAATGAAGGACATGCGGCGTTCGTGGTGCTGCAGCGGATCCGCGATCTGTGCGAGAAGGGATGGAACTTCGACTCGGCGCTCGAGGAAGTGCGCCGCACGACGGTCTTCACGACGCACACGCCCGTCGCGGCGGGCCACGACGCGTTTCCCTTCCACCTCGTCGAAACGCATCTGGCAGGCGCGTGGGGCGACCTGGGGAACCATCGCGAACGCTTCTTCGCGCTCGGGCATTACGACAACGGCGGCGGCGCGATGTTCAACATGACCGCGCTCGCGCTGCGCGCATCAGGCTCGGTCAACGGCGTCAGCCAGCTGCATCGCGAAGTGACCAAGCAGATGTGGCAGTCGATCTGGCCGAACACGCCGTACGACCAGCTGCCGGTCAAGGCGGTCACCAACGGCGTGCACGTGCCGACGTGGATCTCGGGTGAGATGGAAGCGCTGTTCGAGGAGTATCTCGGCCCCGACTGGCTCGAGCGGCACGACGATCCGGCGTTCGTCGAGCGCGTGCTCGAGATTCCCGACGAGCAGCTGTGGGCGGCGCGCAACAAGCACCGCAGCTACCTGCTCAACTTCCTTCGCGAACGCGCGCGCCAGCGCTGGGCCGCGCAAGGCGCCGCGTCACGTGTCGTCGCGTCGGGATCGATGTTCGACCAGCACACGCTGACGATCGGGTTCGCGCGGCGGTTCACCAGCTACAAGCGTCCGGAATTGATCTTCTCGGACGTCGAGCGGATGGCGCGGATTCTCAACGCGCCCGGCCGTCCGGTGCAGATCGTCTTCGCCGGCAAGGCGCATCCGGCCGACGAGGTCGGCAAGCATCACCTGCAGCGCATCTACCGCAGCGCGCTCGATCCGCGGTTCGGCGGCCGCATCGCGTTCGTCGACGACTACGATCTGCACGTCGCGCATTTCCTCGTGCAGGGGTGCGACCTGTGGCTCAACAACCCGCGCAAGCCGCTCGAGGCGAGCGGTACGAGCGGCATGAAGGCCGCCATCAATGGAACGCCCCACTTCTCGATCGGCGACGGCTGGTGGGCCGAGGGCTTCACTGGCGACAACGGCTGGTTGATCGATGGACAGGCAGATCCCGGCGACCAGGGCGCGCAGGACTGGGCCGACGTGCAGATGATCTATTCGATGCTCGAGGATCAGATTGTTCCCGCCTTCTACGAGCGGGACGCGGGCGTTCCCCGCCGGTGGCTGAAGGTGGTCAAACAGTCCATCAGGACGGTACTCCCCCGGTTCAGCGCCCGCCGGATGGTCAAGGAATACGTCCGCGACATGTACCTTCCGGCGTTCCGGGACCAGCCCATCACAAAATAACTACCAACAACCAAACGACCAATTTCCAGGCTGTTTTGGATGTTGGTAGTTGGCCGTTGGCAGTTCACTCGCAGCCAACTCTCCGGCTGGCTCTCCCGTCCAACGGAGTAGCCATGAACCGCTTCACAGCTTTTCTCGTTGCCGCCGCACTGGCGGCCGTTCCCGCTGCTCAGCTGACGGCGCGCGCGGCGACGGCCGTGCCCGAGGACGCCGCGACCATCACGCATGTGCTGAACCGGCTGACGTTCGGCGCGCGCCCCGCGGACGTCGAGCGCGTCCAGCAGATCGGGTTGAACGCCTGGATCGATCAGCAGCTGCATCCCTCGAAGATCGACGATCACGCCGCCGAAGCGCTGCTGCCGCCGCTCGGCACGCCGCCGGCGGACTCGGATCAGAAGGAACTGCGGAAGTTCGGGCGCCAGCAGGTGCAGACGCTCGGCGCCGACAAGCTGCTGCGCGCGATGTACAGCGAGCGTCAGCTGCAGGAGGTGCTCGTCGACTTCTGGTTCAACCACTTCAACGTGTACGCAGCGAAGGGACGCACCGCGGAGTTCCTGCCCGGCTACGAGCGTGACGTGATCCGCCCGCACGTGTTCGATCACTTCCGCGATCTGCTCGAGGCCGACGCGAAAAGTCCCGCGATGCTCTTCTACCTCGACAACTGGTTGAGCGCGGACCCGAACGCCGCTCAGCGCGTCGAGCAGATGCGGCGGCAGGCCGCCAACGAGCGCGCGATTCGCCGCGCGCAGCGGCCGGGCCGGTTCGGCGGGTTCCCGGCGCCGCTGCCGCCCGCGCCGAAACAGAACGCGGCAAACGCGAACAACAAGAAGCGCGAGCGCGGCCTCAACGAGAACTACGGCCGCGAGCTGATGGAGCTCCACACGCTCGGCGTCGACGGCGGCTACACGCAGCAGGACGTCATCAACGTCGCGCGCGCGTTCACCGGCTGGACGATCGATCCGCGCACGGCGAGCTTCCGCTTCGTCCCCGCGCTGCACGACACCGGCGAGAAGGTCGTCCTCGGCCACAAGATCAAGGCGGGCGGCGGCATGGATGACGGCGAGAAGGTGCTCGACATCGTCGCGTCGCATCCGGCGACGGCGCACCACATCGCGTACGAGCTCGCGCAGTACTTCGTCGCCGACGAGCCGCCGGCCGCGCTCGTGACTCGCGCCGCCGAAACGTTCACCAGGACGAAGGGCGATCTTCGCGAGGTCGTGCGGACGATCGTCACTTCGCCCGAGTTCATGGCGGCGGCCGCGTCGGATTCGAAGTTCAAGTCGCCGCTCCAGTTCGTGGTCAGCGCGGTGCGGACGACCGGCACCACCGTGACGGACGCGCGGCCGTTCATGCAGACGCTGATGCAGCTGGGCGAGCCGCTCTACATGTGCCAGCCGCCGACCGGCTACAAGAACACGGCTGACGCGTGGGTGTCGGCAGGCGGGCTCGTCGCGCGGATGAACTTCGCGACGCGTCTCGCGTCGGGCAACATGCCGGGCGTCACGCTGCCGGCCGACGCCACGGATGCAAAGCAGTTCGCGTTGAAGCTCGGCTCGCCCGAGTTCCAGAAATTCTGAAACGACGAAACCAAGGACTATTTATGAATCGCAGGGTCTTTCTGAAATCGGGCGCGATGGCGATGCTGTCGCTCGGCTTTGCGCCGTCGTTCCTCGGGCGCGCGGCGGCGGCCGTCTCGGCGCGGCGCAAGCTCGTGATCGCGATCTTCCAGCGCGGCGCGGTCGACGGGCTGAACATGATCGTCCCGCACGGCGAGCCTGACTATTACCGCCTGCGTCCGACGATTGCGATCCCGCGCCCCGGCACCGGCTCGAACGGATCCGCGATCGATCTCGACGGCTTCTTCGGCCTGCATCCGTCGATGGCGCCGCTCAAGCCGCTCTGGGACAACCACTCGCTGGCGATCGTCCACGCGTGCGGCTCGCCCGACAACACGCGCTCGCATTTCGATGCGCAGGACTACATGGAGTCGGCCACGCCGGGCATCAAGGCGACGCGCGACGGCTGGCTGAATCGCTACCTCCAGGTCTCGTCCGAGGAACGCAATCCTCTGCGCGGCGTCGCGCTCGCGCGCACGATGCCGCGATCACTCGAAGGCACGGCGCCGGCGCTTGCGATCGGCAGCGTCGATGAGTTCGGCGTGCGCGGACCGGCGGCTGCGTTCGAGGATCAGTACGCCTCGGCGTCGGACTCGCTGCTCGGTGCAGCCGGGAACGATGCCTTCGCGGCGATGAAGACGCTGCGCCAGGCGGCAGGCATGCCCTATCAGCCCGCGGCAGGCGTCGCATACCCGAACACGCCGTTCGGCAAGGCGCTCGAGGAGATCGCGCGGCTCGCCAAGGCGGACGTCGGCCTCGAGGTCGCGTTCACCGAACTGGGCAACTGGGATCATCACGTGAACGAAGGATCGACCACCGGGCAGATCGCGAACCGGCTCGACGAGTTCGCGCGCGGCCTCGCGGCACTCGCGATGGATCTCGGCGACCGCCTCGCCGACACGATCATCGTCACGATGTCGGAGTTCGGGCGCGCGGTGGCCGAGAACGGCAACGGCGGCACAGATCATGGTCATGGCAACGCGATGATGGTGATCGGCGGCAACGTTCGCGGCGGCGTGCACGGGAAGTGGCCGGGGTTGAGCGACGCAACGCGGTTCGAGGGACGCGACCTCGCGGTGACGACCGACTTCCGCGACGTGTTCAGCGAAATCGTCACGGCGCACATGGGCGTGTCGCACGCGGCGATGCCGAAGATCTTCCCGGGCTACGCTGCGATGGCAGCGCCGGGCGTCATCCGCGCGTGATGCCGGGTCCGCCTCGCGGATGCCGGGTCCGCCTCGCGTGATCATGGCTCGGCGGCACCCGGCCTACGTACGACGTAGGTAGGGCGGGTGCCACGAGCGTACCCGTTCACCGCTCGTGGACCCGCCAACCGATATAATCCGAGCGTGGCTACACGCAAGTCGAACGTCGCGAAGACCAAATGCGCGCTGTGCGGCGGGAAGGACGTGTCCGAGCCGCGCGGCGAAGAGCGCTACTGCCGCGACTGCTGGGAAAAGAAGATCGCCGTCGAGGAGATCGTCGCGCGCGAGTTCGCGCTCAAGCGGTACATCCGCGCGCACAGCGCCGAGAAGTACCTGGTGTATCACTCCACCATCAAGCGTCCGTGCGGCCAGATCATCGTCGTGGACGACGGCTACGATCTGTTCCTGACGATGGTGCTCTATCCGAATTTCGGGTGGGACGAGCCCGCGTACCACCTCGATGGCGACCCCGGGGCGCACGTTCGCGGAAATACTTGTCGACGTCGTTGCGACCGAAGTGATCGAGCCGTGGGGCGGCGGCAAGTGGCACCTGGAAATCTTCCGGTCGGCCAACCCCGAACCGGAGGACTGGAACGGAGAAATGTGAGCGTATAATGCGCGCGGGAGATCAAACCATGACAGCAAAAGCTCATTCGCTGCTGATGGCAGCTTGCATTCTTGCGTTGGCGACCAGTGCGCTCGCGGGGCAGGCCAAGAAGCCCGCGGCGAAAGCCCCGGCCAAGCCGGCGGCGGCCGCTCCGGCGCCCGCGCCAGCCGCACCGGCGGCACCGGCGAAGTTCGTGCCTCCGATCCGTGGCGAAGCGCCGGTTCAGATGACCAAGCCGGTCGTCAAGCGCGCGAACGACGAGGTCATCGAGAACTTCAAGGTGAAGAACGCGTCGACCACCGGCTCGATCGCCGGCCTCAAGATCAGCGAGTTCTGGTACGACAAGGACGGCAACCCGGTCAGCGGCGACGAGTTCCGCTATCGCAAGCCGCTGCTGCCTGGCGAAGTGATCGACGTGGAGCTCCGCTCGCCGATCAACCCGAAGATGCAGCGCAGCCAGTACAAGTTCGAACAGGCGAACGGCACGGTCAAGCCGACCCAGGTAGCCAAACTGCAATAAGTGCCGGTGCGATGACGTTGAAAAGGCGGGAGGAGGCTCCCGCCTTTTCTTTGTACGGTGCGATCGCGCTAACGCTTGTCGGTGCGATCACGGCTGGTGCGATCCTGCGACGCGGCGGTGCGATGTCGCGATGAGCTGGTGCGATGCGGGGGCGGGTTCGTGCGACGAAGGTAAGACATCAAGTTCCCAATCGCCGGGAACGCGCGCCGCGCGAGCGAGCGAATCGGCTCGAGCTCTTCGGGTGTGGCGTAGCCTTTCAGTTCGGCGCTGCGCAGGCTGTCGGTCAGCTCGTTCAACGAACGCTTTGCGATCTCGAGAAATCGCGCGAACTCTGCGTGCGATTCGCAGCCGAATCCCTCGGCGATGTTCCGGCAGACCGAATCGATCGCGTCCTCAGCTTGACTTTGGTGCTTGAAGTCCCGCGACCATGGAATACGTCGTGTCAGTCTGAACGTCGCAACTCGGATTTGATCCGCGAGCTGCCATGCAATCAGCTCACTGAAATGACGTGCTCCTGGCATGCGAGGAGATCGGGCACGCCGTGTGCCGTCACGAATGCCGAATGTTTACCAGCACCGCGACCGACGTCGTCGCAGAATCTGCGCGGTGGTGCGACTCGCGTCGTTTCAGTTTCTGCGACTGGATTGGAGCCAGTACATTAGGACGTGGTGAGAAAACCGGACCCGCTGACTTGTCCAGAGTGTGGTTCACAGATTGGTTGGCGCCCGATTCACTTCAATGAATCGTTCTCGTGCCCGTCCTGCGGCCTGAAGATCACCGTATCCACTGTCCGGAACCCCGCACTGATTCAACGGATCCATCGCACCAAGAGCGGCGTCGTTACTCGCACTGATACGACGCCCGATCGCACCGGTGCGAAGTGCGATCGCACCTCCCTATCGCACCTGTATCTGCACGTCTCTCGACACGCTCTGCTTGAGCGACTTTCCTTCCACGTGAATGACGTAGACACCGGGCGCGAGATCCTTCAGCGGGATCTGCACGGTGTAGCCGTAACCACCGCGTCCCTTCACCTCGGTTGACGATCGCTGCTCCGCGTTGTTGAAGACGACACGGCCGCCGTCGGCGCGCACCTCGGTCGTGATGTCCACCATGTGCGGCGGCGTGTTCTGCTGGTTCTCGTAGACCTCAGCGAAGAGCGTCAGCGTATCGTCGCGCGTGAACGCGCGCGCGGTGACCGGCGGCGCCATCAGCAGCGGCGTCACCGGATCGTCCTTCACCTTGGCGGTCGGCACGAGGCGCCCGCCGACCGACGTGAGCGACAGACCGCTCATCGAGAACGCCGGCTTGTAGAAGTCCGGCACCTCCAGCGTGTCGACGACGCTGCCGGCGAGGCCGGTGACATCGGCCGCCGACACGCGAAGCTGGTAACGGCCCGGCGGCAGCTTCACCGACGACAGGATGCGGAAGCCGACCAGCTGCGCGCGCTGCAGCGTCGCCGGCATCAGCGTCATGTCGACAGACGCTTTCTCGTTGACGCGTGTCTTGCCGTCGCTGTCGGTGACCATCGTGACGGTGTTCAGCGTGTCGTTGAACGTCCCGTTCTTCTGCTCGAAGCGCAGCCCGCGCACGTTGAGCTCCACGGCGAGCGCGACGTCCGCAGTCGGCGCCGCGCCTTTGTACGGCGCCGCGAACAGCCGCATCGGAATCCCCGTCGTCGGCAGCGGGCTCTCGACCGCCGCCTTCAGGGCATCGTCCATCGGCGTCGCGGCTTTGGCGGGCGGCGTCGCGCGGCCGCGCGGCGCCGCATACCCTTGGCGCGCCCGCACCGTCACGCCGGGACGCGTCACGCGCACCGCGATTTTCCTGAAGCGTCCGTCGCGCTTGTCGTTGGTCGAGACGTAGCCGAGCACGTAGTAGCTGCTGTTCTCGCGGACGATCCGATCGAATGCGGCGTCGACGTTGTTCTGGTTGACGACCGCGAAGCCGCCCGTCTGATCGGCCAGCGTGCGAAGGCTGTCCTGCGACAGGCGCAGCTCGTCGAGGGCGGACTGCACGCCAAGACCCGTCGCCGCGGGATCGTCGGTGACGACGCCTGACGATTCGATCAGATCGGCGCCCGGCGTCTCGAGACCGCGCGGATCGATCGCATAGATGCTGACGTTGCCGCGCTGCGCGCTGCCGATCGCGTTGCGCGTCGCCTCCATGATGTCCGACGCCACGCCGTTGTTGTCGAAGACGTTGTAGATGTCGTAATCCACGCCTTCGCTGACCAGCAGCAGCGCCTTGCGCCGGCCGTGCAGATTGGCCATGAACTCCGAGAGCTTCTGTACCGACTCCATCATGTTGCGCGCGTTGCGCCCGCGCTCCAGCGCGTCAGGATCGGCGATCGGGCTTCCCGACTGGCGCAGGCCGCCGATCTGCTGACGGTTGAATTCGTCGATGCGCTGCAGCGTCGCAGACCGGAGCTTTCTCCCGAAGAACTTGTCCACCGCGCCGAGCAGCAGCCGCGTGTTGTTCGTGAAGTCCTGGCCGTCGGCGGCGCGGCCGCTCGTGAAAACGACCGCGGCGAGATCGTTCGCGCCGAAGTCGCGATCGAAGAAGCGGTGCAGCGCCGCCTTGACCCGCGGCGTCCGCGTCACGTCGATGTGCAGGTCGTCGAGAACGAACAGGTAGATGCGTCCGTCGAGTCCGGCGTTCGTTTCGACATCCGGCTCGATCGCCGTGGGCGAGAAGAGCGGCCGATCGTTGCGCGTGATCGGGATGTTGACGTGCGAGAACGCGGTGACCATCTGCGCCTGCCCGTCTTCGAGCACTTGAAAGTCCGCGGCGCGCAGGTCGGTCACGGGATTGCCCATCGCGTCGCTCACGAAGGCATCGACTTCGACGAGGTTCGCCTCCGCGCGGAAGGTCAGCGGCGGTTGCGTCGTGTCGGCACCCGGGTCGGCATCCTGCGCGAATGCCAGCAGGGGCGCCAGGAGGCACGCGGCGATCAGCGAATACAGGAAACGCATGGCGTCATTATGGCCCCCAACCATTGCATCGTTTGCCGCGTCATACCGATACACAGGGGGAAAATCCGGGTCTGCCAGCCGTGTCCACCGCCTATACTGACGTGATGAGCCTCGACGTAGCCGGGATCCAGGCGGCACTTCGCGCCGACGGCCTGGACGGCTGGCTCCTCTACGACTTTCACGGGTCCAACCCGATTGCCGCGGGACTCACCGGCGTCGCCGACGGCGCGCACATGACGACGCGGCGGTGGTTCTATCTGATTCCCGCGTCCGGTTCCCCTCGCGCGCTCGTCCACGCCATCGAGCGGCACAACCTCGATGCGGTTCCCGGCGAAAAGACGGTCTACTCGGGACGCGCGCAGCTCGACGCCGGCCTCGATCATCTGCTCAAAGGGATGCGCCGCGTCGCGATGGAATACTCGCCGATGTGCGCGATCCCGTATCTCTCGCGCGTCGACGCGGGCACATTGGAAATGGTTCGCGCGCGCGGCGTCGACGTCGTCTCGTCGGGTGATCTGGTCCAGCAGTTCCAAGCCGCCTGGACGCCGGCGCAGTACGAGATGCATCGGCGCGCGTCGGACGCGCTCTATCGCATCAAGGATCGCGCATTCGATCGCGCGGCCGCCGCCTTGAAGCGCGGCGAGCGTCTGACGGAATATCAGCTGCAGCAGGACATGGTGCGCTGGTTCGAGGAGGAAGGGCTCGTCAGCGATCACGCGCCCGACGTGGCGTTCGGCGCCAATGCCGGCAATCCCCATTACTTGCCGCTGCCTGATCGTTCCGCCGTCATTTCGCCCGGACAGGTGCTCCTGCTCGACCTGTGGGGCAAGCTGTCGGATGAGGGCGCGGTGTTTGCTGACATCACCTGGGTCGGCTTTACAGCAGCCCGGCCCGCGGCCGAGGTGGCGCGCGCATTCGACGCGATCGTCCGTGCACGCGACGCCGCCGTGGCACTGGTCGAAGAAGCCGCGTTGACGGGCCGCGAGCTGCACGGGTGGGAAGTCGATCGCGCGGCGATGGACGTGCTCAAACAGTCGGGATACACCCAGCACATCCTTCACCGGACGGGGCACAGCCTCGGCGAAACCGTGCATGGAAACGGCGTCCACATGGATGACTACGAGACGCACGACGATCGGCGTATCCTGCCGGGCACGGGGTTCACGGTCGAGCCCGGGCTCTACTTCGATACTTTCGGGGTGCGGACGGAAATCAACGTATTTCGGGGAGATCGCGGCGCGGTGGTGACCGGACCGCGTCAGGCGGAACTGGTCGCGCTGGCGAGCTGAGACAAGGGGCGGAGCTTTTTCACATTTACGTCAAACATCAATTCGTAAAGTCGTAAAGAAGACCAGCGCACCGAACATCCAAACGTCGCTGGCGAACGAGGACTGAGAAATGTCGAATCGCAAAACCACATTCTTTTACGCAATGCTGATCGCGATTGCGTCGCTTGCGGTGGGGATGGTGATTGCTTCGCGTCTGGACCTGACGCCGCAGTCGGCGGCACAGACGATCGCCGCACCGCCGTTCAACAGCGCGCCGCTGGGCAACCAGCCGCTGACCACCACGACCTTTCGTGACGTGGCGAAGGCCGTGACACCGGCCGTCGTCAACATCCGCACCGAGTCGCGGCAGAAGGCCCAGGACCTGAGCCAGTTCTTCGGCGGCGGCGGCGGTGACCAGGGCGATCCTGGCGACGACCTGTTCCAGCGCTTCTTCGGCGGCGGCGGACAGGGGCGCGGAGGCCAGGGGCGCCAGCAGCCGCGCGAGCAGGTCGTGCAGGCGGCCGGCACCGGCTTCATCATCGATGACTCCGGCATCATCGTCACCAACAACCACGTCGTCGAAGGCGCGACGAAGATCAAGGTCTCGCTCTACGGCGACGACCCGGACCAGGAATACGACGCGAAGGTGCTCGGCCACGATCCGCTGACCGACAGCGCCGTCATCCAGCTCACGGAGAAGCCGAACCACAAGCTGCCGATCGTCAAGTTCGGGGACTCGTCTCAGGTGCAGCCGGGTGACTGGGTGATGGCGATCGGCAACCCGTTCAACCTCTCGCACACCGTCAGCGTCGGCGTCATCAGCGCGCTCGAGCGGCCATTCCCGACGACGGAAGGGCGCAGCACGCAAGTGCTCCAGACCGATGCGGCGATCAATCCGGGCAACTCGGGCGGACCGCTGATCAACATCCGCGGCGAGGTCATCGGGATCAATTCCGCGATCTACACGGACGCCCGCCAGGCCGGCAACATCGGCATCGGCTTCGCGATTCCGATCAACACCGTTCGCGAACTGCTCCCGCAGCTCGAGAAGGGCAAGATCACGCGCGGCATGATCGGCGTCTCGGTCGGCGTCATTCCGGCGAACGCGGCGGAAGCGCTCGGGCTGAAGTCGCGCCAGGGCGCGCTCGTCTCGGCGGTGTCGCC
>JADMIO011116511.1_pt1 | contig 13274 bp, 14 predicted proteins | sample 8958161 | NCBI WGS metagenome assembly JADMIO01 (sample SAMN16585339, study PRJNA669376) | soil metagenome | isolation source: Crop rotation soil | place: USA: Cullars Rotation, Alabama | collected 2011 | reverse complement strand
CCGCGGCAGGGTGTGGCTCAGGGCTCGTTTCACCGAGCTCGGGATAAGCCTCGATCTCTGGCGCAGCCTCGGGCTCAGGTTCGGGGTCCGGCTGTGCGGGAGGGGCAGGCTCGGGCTCCGCCCTTTGCGCGGGATAGACGGGGCCGCGCGCACGCGCCTGCACGCGCTCGCGCGCACCGGCGAGTATGTCGCCCGCGGTCGGGGGAGCCGTCGTTTGACGCGCTGATTGCAGGGCGCGGATCGCGCCCTCGAAGGTCAACCCTTGCGCTCGCAAGAGTTCCGCCGCCGGGCTCTTGCCGTCGCCGACAATTGCTGCGAGCACGATGGCGCCGTTGATTTCGCGCCGGCGCCCTCCGCGAGCCGCAGCGGCGGCCGCTTCGAGAATGCGGATCAGATCGCCCGACACCACTGGATCGCCGCTCTGGCCATAAGGCGCCGCATGGCTGCCCATACCGCTAAGGTAGTCGGCGACCTCGGCCCGGACGCGCGCCGTATCGATGTTGCTCGCCGCCAGCACGAGCGTGGCATCGGGATCGTCGCACAGCGCTACGAGCATGTGTTCGAGGGTGACTTCCAGGTGTCCCTGCGAGCGCGCATAATCGACGGCTCGGGACACCGTAGTCGCCAGCCCCGCCGACATCGAAATCCGGCTCAGGTCGTCGGCAATCATTCAACCAACCTCTTCGCGCGCTTCCGCCTGGCGGCGGACCGGCATTAACGTATCGACAGCGCTACGCCAGGTATACGGGCGCGCCGCGGCGATGCGCTAGCACCGGATTGTGGGGGAAATCCGTTGAGGCGCCGCGCTCCAGCGGTATAAGAGCTGGCAATTGGTTGCGGGGGCATCCATTTTGTCGCGTCCCAGTGACTGGCGATTGTGCAAGTGCAAGGTCGGACCATGAAGAGTAAAATGCAGCCGCAGGGCGGGACGGCGCCCGAGGCCGAGCCTTCGCCGCACGTCCAGGCGCGCATCCTGGCCGAAGCCCTGCCGCACCTCATCCGCTACGACAACCAGACAGTGGTCATCAAATTCGGCGGCCACGCGATGGTTGACGCTGCGCTCGCCGACGCTTTCGCCCAGGACATCGTCTACCTGAAGCAGTCGGGCGTGAACCCGATCGTCGTGCATGGCGGCGGCCCGCAGATCGCGACCATGCTCAAGAAGCTCAACGTCACCTCCGACTTCGTGCACGGCTTGCGCGTCACCGACAAGACGACCGTCGAGATCGTCGAGATGGTGCTCGCCGGCAAGATCAACAAAGACATCGTATCGGCGATCAATCGTCAGGGCGGCAAGGCCGTGGGCATCTGCGGAAAAGACGCCAACCTGATGATCGCCGGCAAGATCACGGAGATGCCGGATCCGGAATCGAATGTCGTGAAAGCGGTCGATATCGGCTACGTCGGCGATCCGGTCGAGGTCAACCCGCACATCGTCGATGTCATTTCGGGCTCCGACCTCATCCCCGTCATCGCGCCGATCGGCGTGAGCCGCGAGGGCGAGACGCTCAACATCAACGCCGACACCTTCGCGAGCGCGCTTGCGGCGCGCATGAAGGCTAAGCGCCTGCTGCTGCTCACCGACGTCGAGGGCGTCCTCGATAACAGCAAGCAGCTCGTCACCGAGCTATCCATCGAGGAGGCGCGCGCAATGATCAAAAGCGGCGCCATTTCCGGCGGCATGATCCCCAAAATCGAGGGCTGCATCGAGGTGGTGGAGGCAGGCGTCGAGGGCGTCGTCATCATCGACGGCCGGGTGCCGCATTGTGTGCTGCTGGAGCTGTTCACCACGCACGGCGTCGGCACGCTCGTCTGCAGCGCGCGGCAGAAGGCGAAGGCGCGACCGAGATGACGGCGCCTCGTCCGCATCTGACCTCTGAGCCCGCGCCGACCCGGCAGGCGCCCGCTGGCAAGCGCGGCTTCGCCGACACCAACGCTTGGGTCTTCGACCTCGACAACACCCTCTATCCTGCCCACTGCAACCTCTTCGCAGAGGTCGACCGGCGCATGGGCAAGTTCATCGCCGATTATCTTGGCGTACCCTTCGAGCACGCCCGCTATCTGCAAAAGACCTACTACCGGCAGTTCGGGACGACGCTTTCGGGTCTGATGCAGGTGCACAAGCTCGATCCGCAGCCGTTCCTTGACTACGTCCACGACATCGATCTCTCGGCTATTCCGGAGCTGCCTGAGCTTGCCGAGGCGATGGCCGCACTGCCGGGACGCAAGCTCATCTTTACGAACGGCTCGAGACGGCACGCCGAGCGCGTCGCCGAGAAGCTCGGCGTCCTGCATCTATTCGAGGATATTTGCGATATCGCCGCCTGCGAGTACGTGGCGAAGCCCTCCGCCGACGCCTTCGACCGCATGACCAAACGCCACGACATCAAGGCGCCCGAGGCGGCCATGTTCGAGGACATGCCCCATAACCTCGAGGCGCCCCACAGCCTCGGGATGACGACCGTGCTCGTGCACTCCGACTATATCGACCACCCCGCCCAGCTTCAGATGCGCAACTGGCGTGAGCTTCCCAATCATATTCACTTCGCAACCGACTGCTTAACATCGTTTCTCAACTCGCTAAGACCCCGGCCTGCCGGGTGAAACCGATGCCGCGGCCAGCCGTATTCTGATACGTGACCACCATGTTAAAGCCGACAGCCATCGATCTCGCAGATCTCCTGGCCCGCGTCGCCGCACGCGATCGGGAAGCCTTTGCCGCGGTCTATAACGCGACTTCGGCCAAGCTTTGGGGCGTCGTCGTCCGCATCCTGCCCCGCAGGGACATTGCGGAGGACGTGCTGCAGGACGTCTATGTGCGCATCTGGGAACGGGCAGTGAGCTTCGATCCGGCAAAGGCCTCGCCCATCACTTGGATGGCGACCATCGCCCGCAATCGCGCCATCGACGAGGTGCGGCGCAAATCGCCGGTCTCGATCGAGGACACGCCCGAATCGCTCGAGGTCGAGCAAGACGCACCTAGCCCGCTCGACAACGCGCAAATGAGCGAAGACTTGCGGCGCCTGCAGCAGTGCCTGCAGGGCCTCGATCCCGAGCGCCGTGAGATCGTGCTGCTCGCCTATTACAACGGGCTCAGCCGTGACGAGCTCGCCAAGCGCTTCTCCCATCCCGTGGCAACCATCAAGACCTGGCTGCACCGCAGCCTGGCCCAACTGAGAAAGTGCCTCGGCTCATGATGAATGGCGACGACATGGACCTGATCGCCGCGGAGTACGTGCTGGGCACGCTCCCCGCAGGCGAGTGTGCGGCGGTAGCCGCCCGGGCGCGGCGGGAGAAGCCGCTCGCCGAAGCCATCGAGGCCTGGGAGCGCCGCTTGGCGCCGCTCACCGAGCTCGTGCAACCGCGCGAAGCGCCGGCGACCATTTGGCCGGAGATAAAGGCGCGCGTCGATGCGCTGGAGGAAGTGCTGGAGTCGCCCGAGCAGGCCAAAGCCCAGATCATCAATTTCCAGCGCCGCTTGCGCCGCTGGCAAGGCACTGCCATCGCGGCGTCCGCACTCGCCGCGTCGCTGCTCCTGTTCGTCGGCTATCGCGAGATCGTGCATCCGCCCGAGAAAACCCTCATCGCCGTGCTGCAGAAAGATGCACAGTCGCCGGCGTTTCTCGTCTCCGTGGACCTCGAGACGCGCGTGCTGACCATCCGAGCCGTCGCCGCCGAACCGCAGCGCGGCAAGAGCTATGAGTTGTGGCTCGTCAACGACGAGCTCAAGACGCCGCGCTCGCTCGGCATCGTCGGCGACAAGCCGTTCACCGTCGTGGGTCCGCAGCTTGCCGCCTATTCGCCCAAGGTCATCGAGGATGCGACGCTTGCCGTAAGCCTCGAGCCAGAAGGCGGCTCACCAACCGGGGCTCCGACCGGCCCGGTGCTGTTCGCGGGCAAACTCATCCAGACGACGAAGTAAGTTTCACTCGCGGCGAAAAATTTATCGCCGCCGCAGTGCGAAACTGCGCTTCCGACCCTCCGTAACTTGGGCAGCTCCCCCGTGGAGCCTCAACGTAGATCGGAGGACCACCCGTGTACCATTTGAAGACAATTGCATCCTCGACCGTCTTTCGCGCGACCGCGCTGGCTTTCGCTGTCGCTCTCGGTGCAGTCGCGGCGACGCCGAGCTTCGCCGAGAAGACCGTCACCGTCGGCGGCGCGCCGATGTTCCCCTCGAAGAACATCATCGAGAACGCCGTCAACTCCAAGGACCACACGACGCTCGTCGCAGCTGTGAAGGCCGCGGGTCTCGTCGATACACTGTCGGGCAAGGGCCCCTTCACGGTGTTCGCGCCCGTCAACGAGGCGTTCGACAAGCTGCCGCCCGGCACCGTTCCCATGCTCTTGAAGCCCGAGAACAAGGACAAGCTCGCCTCTATCCTGACCTATCACGTGGTCCCGGGGCGGCTCACCGCGCAGGACTTGTGGTCGATGGTCGACAAGATGGGCGGCACGGCCGAGCTCAAGACCGCCAACGGGCAGTCGCTGTGGATCAAGCCCGTCAACGAAAAGCATCTCGCGGTGTGGGACGCTCAGGGTCACGCAGGCCGCATCACAATCGCGGACGTCATGCAGTCGAACGGCGTGATCCACGTAATCGACAACGTCGAGCAGCCGAACTGATCTTGCACGCCGTAACGGGGAGCTGCGTTCGCGTTGCTCCCCGTTTGCTTTCAAACTTAAGGCTTCGCGTTGCGTGCCGGCGTCGTCTGCCCCGAACTCTCGGCGGCGCCGGCAGCTCGCGCAAGCGCGGACCGGCGGGAGGGCTACTGCCACGGGCCTATCCCGTCCGGTCTCGCCTCGAGCCGCGGACTTGACAAGGCGTTTCGTGCGCGCGATACTTAACCACATGGTTAGCTATCAGCCGGCACGCCTCGACAGCACTTTCTCCGCCCTCGCCGATGGGACGCGGCGCGCGATTCTGCTGCGGTTGCTGGAAACGCCGGAGTTGACGATCAGCGAGCTCGCCAAGCCATTTCCCGTCTCGCTGCCGAACATCATGAAGCACATCGGCGTTCTTGCCGACGCGGGGCTTCTGACGCGGGACAAGACGGGCCGGAGCGTGCGCTGCCGGCTCGTGCCGACCCCCCTGGAAGAAGCCACCCAGTGGCTCCATCGCTACGAGAAGTTCTGGACCGAGCGGCTCGATGCCCTCGGCCGCTATTTGGAGAGCGATCAATGGCAACAACACTCCAAAGACCCAGCCTCAGCATCAAGCGCCACTACGCCGTCCCGGTCGAAAAAGTCTTCCGGGCGTGGACGGACCCGCAAGCGCTGAAGCAGTGGTTCGGACCCAGCGACGAGGGCGAAATCCTCATCTCCGAGACGGACCTCAAGGTCGGCGGCCGCTACCGCATCGTTATGAGGATGCCGAGCGGCGAGCAGCACCGCGTCGGCGGCGTCTACCGCGAGATCGTTCCTAACGAAAAACTCGTGTTCACGTGGGCCTGGGAGAGCACCCCGGAACGGGAATCGGTCGTCACCGTCCGCATGAAGCGGGCAGGCGACGGCACCGACATGACGCTAATTCACGAGCAGTTCTTCGACGAGGCCGCTCGCGACCGTCACCAGCATGGCTGGACGGGATGCATCGAACGGCTCGGCCGCTACCTTTCCCGGCAACAGCAATCGACCTCACCCGAAAGGAGACCGTCATGAAACTCTACGGATTTTCCGCCTCTCCGCGAACCTGGAAGGTACGGGCGGCCGCGGCCCAGCTCGGCATTCCGCTCGAATACCAAGCTCTCGATGCCTTTAAGGGCGAGAACAGAACCCCGCAGTATTTGTCGCTCAACCCGTTTGGCCGCACGCCCACCCTCGTCGACGGCGATTTCGTGCTGTGGGAGTCGGATGCGATTCTGCAGTACCTCGGCAGCAAGAAGCCCAACACGCTGTGGCCCGACGATGCACGTGCGCGCGCCGACATCATGCGCTGGCAGAATTGGCAGAGCGCGCATTGGGGCAGCGATGCTTGCGTGCCGCTCATTTTCCAGAACCTGGTCAAGCAGATCTTTGGGATGGGCGCGCCCGACGCGGCGGCCGTGGCCAAGGCGACCGAAGCCTTCAACAGGGAGGCCGCCATGCTCGACCAGCACCTCGCCAAGCACGAGTGGCTCGTGGGCTCCGGTCCCACCCTCGCCGACTTCACCGTCGGGTCGTACCTCTTCTACGCGGACGCAGCCAAGCTGCCGGTCGCCGCCTACAAGAACATCGGACGCTGGTTTGCGAAGCTGTCGGCGCTGCCCTGCTGGGCCGAGACCGCGCCGCCACCGCGGCCGGCGGTTGCGGCTTGAGCGAAGCGCAAACAAAAAGGGCGGCCCAGGGCCGCCCTTTTCTTTCCCTCGATTGCGCCTAGCGCGTCGGCACCGGCTTCTCGCCGCGGTAATCGTAGAACCCGCGCTGCGTCTTGCGGCCGAGCCACCCGGCTTCCACGTATTTCACCAGCAGCGGGCAGGGCCGGTACTTGGAATCCGACAGACCCTCGTAGAGCACCTGCATCACCGAAAGGCAGACGTCGAGCCCTATAAAGTCGGCAAGCTCGAGCGGTCCCATGGGATGGTGCGCGCCGAGCTTCATCGCTTTGTCGATCGCCTCGACCGTACCGACGCCCTCATACAGCGTGTAGATCGCCTCGTTGATCATCGGCAGCAGGATGCGGTTGACGATAAAGGCCGGGAAATCCTCGCTCACCGCGACGGTCTTGTTGAGGCTCTCGACGAAGCGGCGCGCGCTCGCGAACATCTCGTCGTCGGTCGCGATGCCACGAATGAGCTCGACGAGCTCCATCAGCGGCACCGGATTCATGAAGTGCATGCCGATGAAGTGCTCGGGCCGGTCCGTGGTGGAGGCCAGCCGCGTGATCGAGATGGATGAAGTGTTGGTGGCAATGAGCGCGCGCTCGTTCAAGTGCGGGCACAGCTCGGCGAAAATCTTGCGCTTGACCGACTCATCCTCGGTGGCCGCCTCGATTACGAGGTCGCATTCGGCGAAAGCCTCGAAACTGGGCGCGTAGCTGATGCGCTTCAAAGCCGGTTTGACGTCGCCTTCCTTGATCGCTCCCTTGGAGGCTTGGCGTCCCATGTTGCGCTCGATCATGGTCAGAGCGTCCTCAACGGCCTTCTTCTTCAAGTCGTTGAGTTGGACGGAATAGCCCCCGAGCGCGATTACGTGGGCAATGCCCGTCCCCATCTGGCCGGCACCGATGACCCCGATCTTCTTGATGACCTGGGGTATCTTCGCCTCCGCTTTCGGCTTCTCTGCCGATTTCACCGCGACGTTCATGACCGCACGTCCTTCTGTCCCCGAGCCTGTTGTTTTTCCCCGCTCTACTGACCGCTCTTCTTCAGCTCGGCTTCTAGCTCCGGCAGAGCCTGAAAAAGATCGGCGACAAGTCCGTAGTCTGCGACCTGAAAGATCGGCGCCTCGCTATCTTTGTTGATCGCGACGATGATCTTGGAATCCTTCATGCCGGCGAGATGCTGAATGGCACCCGAGATACCGACCGCCATGTAAAGATCGGGAGCCACGACCTTGCCGGTCTGTCCGACCTGCATGTCGTTGGGCACGTAGCCCGCATCGACGGCCGCGCGCGAGGCGCCGACCGCCGCGCCCAACGCATCGGCAACGGGCTCGAGGAGTTTCTTGAAGTTCTCGCCCGACTGCAGCCCGCGCCCGCCGGAAATGACGATGCGCGCCGAAGCGAGCTCCGGGCGGTCCGACGTGGTCAGCTCCGCTTTGTCGAAGGTCGAGGTTCCGACCGGCGCCGGGGCCGAAATCGTCTCGACGGCCGCCGATCCGCCCTCGGGCGCCGACGGGAACGCGGCAATGCGCACGGTGATGACTTTCTTGCCTTCCGGCGACTGCACAGTCTGGATGGCATTGCCAGCATAGATCGGCCGCTCGAAGGTGTCCTTCGAGATCACTTTCGTAATGTCCGAGATCTGCATCACGTCGAGGGCCGCGGCGACACGCGGGACGATGTTCTTGCCCGAGGATGTCGCCGGGGCGACAAGGACGTCGTAGGTCTGCATCAGCGGCACGACGACAGCGGCAACCTCTTCGGCAAGCCCGTGCTGGAGCTGCGGCGCGTCGGCAAGAAGAACCTTCCCCACGCCTTTGAGCTTCGCGGCTGCCTCCGCAGCGGCCTTGCAGCCCGAGCCGGCGACCAGCACGTCGACCGTCTCGCCCAGTGCCGAAGCCGCGGAAAGCGCCTTGCCGGTCGCCGCGTGGAGCGCATTATTGCTGTGCTCGGCCAGGAGAAGAATCGGCATCGTCAGAGCACCCCGGCCTCGGTCTTGAGCTTGGCGACGAGCTCGGCGACGCTCTTGACCTTCACCCCTGCCTTGCGGCTTGCCGGCTCGGTGATCTTCAACACCTTCAGCCGCGGAGTAACGTCGACGCCGAAGTCGGCGGGCTTCTTCACGTCGAGGGGCTTCTTCTTCGCCTTCATGATGTTCGGCAGAGAGGGGTAGCGGGGCTCGTTGAGGCGCAGGTCGGTCGTGACCACCGCGGGCATCTTGAGCTTCACGGTCTCGAGACCGCCGTCGACCTCTCGCGTCACAGAGATGCTTCCACTCTCGAGCGCGACCTTGGAGGCGAAGGTGCCTTGCGGCCAGCCGAGCAGGGCTGCGAGCATCTGTCCGGTCTGATTGCAATCGTCGTCGATCGCCTGCTTGCCGAGGATGATGAGATCGGGTTTCTCCGCCTCGGCGACGGCCTTGAGCAGCTTGGCGACGGCGAGCGGCTCGATCGCCGCCCCTTCCGGGACTTCAATGAGGATACCGCGATCGGCGCCGATCGCTTGCGCAGCGCGAATTGTCTCCTGCGCTTTCGCCGGGCCGATAGAGACGGCGACGACCTCCGTCGCTACGCCCTTCTCCTTCAGGCGCACCGCCTCTTCGACGGCTATCTCGTCGAAGGGATTCATCGACATTTTTACGTTGGCGAGCTCGATTCCAGATCCGTCCGGTTTCACCCGAATCTTGACGTTGAAATCGACGACCCGCTTGACCGGCACCAACACCTTCATGCCGCTCTGCTCCCGACCGCGCGGCGCTATGCTGACCTGATGGGACGCGGTTGTGCAGCGCGATGAATCGTCGCCATTTCCGCGCTAAAAGCCCCGGTCGCAGCGCTCTAGGACTTAGTTCGCAAGTGCGAAAGGCACCGTACGAGTGCAGGGGGGCCAAGTCAATTGGGAGAGCCAGTTAACCCCGTTTGGCCGAGAAATGCCCGCCGGGCACAAGTTTTAGCTTCACGCGAGCTTGGTGCCCTTGTCGAACAACGGCACGCCCGGGCGCCGCAACACGAGGATCAGCGCCGCGCCGGCGAGAAGGCCGCCGATATGGGCCCACCAGGCCGTAGGGCCGCTATCCGACAGGGCAACCATCGCCACCTGCAGCAGGATCCAAAGGCCAAGCGCTAGGCCCGCCGAGATGCGCAGCGGGATGACCTTGAAGGCCAATACCCAGACGCCGACGCGCGGGTGCAGCATGAGGTAAGCCGCGATCACGCCGGCGACCGCGCCGCTGGCGCCGATCAAAGGCATGTCGGAATCAGGCGCCATCCACGCGTGGAACAATCCCGCGAACACTCCGCAGGCGAGATAGAAAAACAGGAACTTCAGGTGCCCCATGGCGTCCTCGACGTTGTCGCCGAATACCCACAGGAAAAGCATGTTGCCCGCGAGATGGAAGATATCCGCGTGGAAGAACATGTAGGTGAATAGCGTTGCGCCCTCCATGACCGGGAACTCCCCGTCCGAGGTCGGTACCGGCGTCGAGAACAAGGTGCCCGCCATGAGCGCGCGCGGCGTGACGGCGAAGCTGCGAATGGCAGCATCGTCGAGGCCTGATACCTCGAACAGGTAGACGAGCACGTTGATCGCGATCAGCGAGATGGTGACGTACTGATACGGGATACGTTTCAGCGCATTGTCGTCGTGAAGGGGAATGAACACCGGAACCCCACGCTACCAAAAACCCCTACCGGTTTTGCCCCGGCACCCACAGCACGTCACTCTTGCCGCGGTCGTTGGCGTAACGGCCGGCGACAAACAGAAAATCCGACAATCGATTGACGTATTTAAGCGACGCAGCCGAAACTTCCTCGCCCGCTTGGTCGCGCAGCTCGACCATGATGCGCTCGGCGCGCCGGCAGACAGTGCGGGCTAAATGCAGGTAAGCGGAGGCCGCGCTCCCACCCGGCAGGATGAATGACGTCAGTGGCGCGAGCGTCGCGTTGAACTTGTCGATCTCGTTCTCGAGCCAGGCGACTTGCGCGTCGGTAACGGTCAGGCGCGCGCCGCCCGGGCCTTTCTCCGAAAGGCAGAGATCGGCCTCGACATCGAACAAGTCATTTTGAATGCGTCTCAGCGCGCCATCCAGCTCGGGATCGCTGTTCGTGTGCACACGCACCAGCCCCAACACGGAGTTGGCTTCATCGAGCGTGCCGTAGGCATCGACGCGCAGATCGTACTTCTTGCGGCGCGCGCCCGAGCCCAGCGACGTGGTGCCGTCGTCGCCCGTGCGCGTGTAAATCTTATTCAAAACGACCATGCGCGGCCTTCAGGTGGCTATGTTCTGTCAGCATAGCGCAGACGCGGCGCTCGCGACGCAGAACAACCCTCAGCGATAGTGGACGAAAATAAAGAGCATGATGATGACTATGGCGAGGAACTGCAGCCCGACGCGCCAGCGCATCAATTTTTGGCTGAGGTTGGGGCTCGTGCCGCGGGTGAGATTCCACAGCCCCACGATCAACACCAGGACCACGGCGGCAACGGCCACCTTGGTGAGATGGTAAAGGACGAATTCCATACGCGTTCGATCTCCGTTCTCAGACTCCCTTAGAGCTTTCCATCGGGCCGGGCAAACCGTATCTGGGAGGCTTGGTTGCAACCGATTGGCAAGGCGCCGCGCGCCATAATTGCCGCAATCATCGCCTCAGTTGCCCGCATCGCCACAATCGTCGGGGAAATAGCGCCTTTGAACCGAGCGAGACCCGCGAAGCGGACCCGGTCCCTGCTCGCCGCCGCGACGCTTGGCGCCAGCTTGGCGGCGCTCGGCTCGATCGCCTATGCGGAAACGCCAAGCACCGCGGACGACGCCAAGAAGAAGCTCGAAAGCCGGCGCATCGAGCTTGAGAACGCCCAAAGCAAGACCAAAGAGCTCGAATCCGATGTCGGTCTGATCACCGCGGAACGCGAGAAGCTCAACAAACGTCTCGTTGAGACGGCCGACCTCATCAAGAAGAGCGAGGGCCAGCTGACGGCCATCGAAAACCGTCTGGGCGAGCTCGGCGCGCAGGAGAAAATCCTGCGCGGCTCACTCAATGAGCGGCAAGGGCAAATCGCCAAGCTTTTGTCGGCGTTGCAGCGGATGGGCCGTAATCCGCCGCCTGTGCTGATCACTCAGCGCGAGGACGCATTGAAGATGGTGCGCAGCGCCATGCTGCTCGCCGCCGCGTTTCCGCAACTCGGAAACCAAGCCAAGGCGCTCGCGGCTCGCTTGACCGAGCTGCTCCGCGTCATGACGGAAATGCGCGCCCAGAGCGAACAGCTTCGCACCGAGACGACGCGCCTCAACGATGCCAAGACGCGGCTAGCCGGCCTGCTGGACGCCAAGAAGACGTCGCTCGACCAGCGTCAGGGCGAGTTGAAGCGCATGCGCATGGTGTCGGCCGAGATCTCGGAGAGCGTCACCGATCTCAATGAATTGATCACGAAACTTGATCAGGCGGTTAAGGAGAACACCGCGCTCGGCACCTACGACAAGGAGGCGAAGGCGAAAGAAGCTGCCGCCACGCCTGCAACTACGCCTGCGCCGGCGAACCCGCCCGACGCCAAGGCCGACGCCAAGCCGGAGGCCAAGCCGCAGCCCGATGCAAAGCCCGATACGGCGCCCACGAGCGAGCCCAAGACGGCGCAATCGACGCCCGCCACGACTCCATCGGCCACAGACAAATCAGTGGACGTCGTCGAGCTTTCACCCAGCGCAACGCTGGGTAGCCCAGGCCGCATAAAGCCCGAGATTCCGTTTTCGCAGGCGCGGGGGCGGCTGCCGCTGCCCGCGCAGGGGCGGCAGGTGCTGGGCTTTGGCGAAAAGACGCAGTATGGCGGCCAATCGAAGGGACTCGTGCTCGAAACCCGCACCGGCGCCCAAGTCACGTCACCTTGTGATGGCTGGATCGTTTACGCTGGCGAGTTTCGCAGCTATGGCCAGCTCTTGATCATCAACGCGGGTGGTGGGTATCATGTGCTGCTTGCGGGCTTATCTCAGATTGACGTACAACCGGGGCAATTCGTGCTCGGTGGAGAGCCGGTCGGTACGATGAGCGGCTGGACGCAACAAGCCCAGTCGGCAACCGCAAATAATGCCCCCGTCTTATATGTAGAATTTCGCAAGGATGGCACGGCCATCGACCCAGACCCATGGTGGGTTCAAGGTCATCAGAAGGTACAAGGATGATGCGCAAGACGGAATTCGCGTTCTGGACGTTCCTGCTCATGACCGGCCTCGCGGCCGCCACAACGCTCCTGAACGTCACGCGATCGTTTTCGGCGACCTCGTCTAACTCCGAGCTCTACCGACAGCTCGACCTTTTTGGCGACGTCCTTGAACGGGTCCGCTCCGACTACGTGGACAAGCCGGACGATTCCGCCCTCATCGAGAGCGCTATCAACGGCATGCTGTCCGCGCTCGACCCGCACTCGTCGTACCTGAGCCCCAAGAACTATCACGACATGCAGGTGCAGACCCGCGGCGAGTTCGGCGGGCTCGGCATCGAGGTCACGATGGAGAACGGCGTCGTCAAGGTCGTCTCTCCCATCGACGACACACCCGCAGCCAAGGCCGGTTTGCAGGCCAACGACCTCATCACCCACCTCGACAATGAGCAGATCGTGGGCTTGACCCTCGAGCAGGCGGTCGAGAAGATGCGCGGCCCCGTCAACACGCCGATCACGCTCACCATCGTGCGCAAGGGCGTCGATGATCCGTTCGACGTCAAGGTGATGCGCGACATCATCCGCATCAACGCGGTGAAGGCGCACAACGAAGGCAACGACGTAGCCTACATCAAGATCACGACCTTCAACGAGCAGACGCACGCAAACCTCGTCAAGGCGATCGAGGAGGCCAAGAAGACGCTTGGCCCCAATCTCAAGGGCTACATCATCGATCTGCGCAACAATCCCGGCGGCTTGCTCGATCAGGCCATCGCCGTCTCCGACGATTTCCTCGAGCAGGGCGCCATCGTGCTGAGATCGGAAG
>JADMIO010828352.1_pt1 | contig 13276 bp, 5 predicted proteins | sample 8958161 | NCBI WGS metagenome assembly JADMIO01 (sample SAMN16585339, study PRJNA669376) | soil metagenome | isolation source: Crop rotation soil | place: USA: Cullars Rotation, Alabama | collected 2011 | reverse complement strand
TTTTAGAAGCCGCAAGAAAACATTCTGACGAAGCGTGGGCAAAAGCATTGCCCGCAATTGACGCGGAAGCCAGAAACGGTAAGCCATATATTCCGTGGGCATCACGTCCAACAGATTTGCCGCAAGCCGATATTCCTGCTTTCCCGGGCGCAGAAGGTGGTGGCAAGTATAGTTTCGGAGGTAGAGGCGGTAAAGTTTATGTGGTTACTAATTTAAATGATGATGGTCCAGGAAGTTTTCGCTGGGCTTGCGAACAAGGTGGCGCTCGCATAGTAGTGTTCAACGTTGCGGGAATCATTCGAATTAAAACTCCTGTTATCATTCGTGCTCCATATATTTCTATCGAAGGACAAACCGCTCCTGGTGATGGTGTTTGCATCGCAGGTGAATCGGTTTGGGTGAATACCCATGATGTGATTATTCGCTATATGCACTTCAGAAGAGGCGAGACCAATGTGGGAAGAAGAGATGATGCTATTGGCGGTAACCCTGTTGGTAATATCATCATTGATCACGTATCAGCAAGTTGGGGCCTTGATGAAAATATGTCGATGTATCGTCACATGTACAATGACAGTACCGGAAAGATCGAAGACAAATTAGGAACAGTAAATATCACGATTCAGAATTCTATTTTTTCTGAATCACTCGATACATGGAATCATGCGTTCGGCAGCACACTAGGTGGAGAGAATTGCAGTTTCATTCGCAATCTATGGGCGAACAATACCGGTCGCAATCCATCAGTTGGCTGGAATGGTATTTTCAACTTTGCAAATAACATAGTGTTCAATTGGGTACATCGTTCTATAGATGGGGGTGATTATCGGGCCGCATTTAACATCATCAATAATTATTTCAAACCAGGCCCTGCTACTCCAAAGAATTCTAATGTTGGACATAGAATTTTGAAACCCGAGTCAGGCAGGAGCAAGTTGAGCTATCACGTGTACGGGCGTTGCTATGTAAATGGCAACATCATGGAAGGATACGATGATGTTACCAAAGACAATTGGAACGGAGGTGTACAAGTGGAAGAGCTTGCTAACGCCGGTGAGTATACGCCATATATGAAAGCCAACGAGCCGCTACCAATGCCCGACTTCACTATTATACCTGCTAAAGAGGCGTATGACTATGTGTTGACGAATGCAGGTGCTACGCTACCAAAGAGGGATGCAGTTGATAACAGGATTGCAGAACAGGTGAGAAGTGGAAAGATCACTTACGGATCGAATATAAAAGTTCCCGAAACACAATTTGAGCATCGTCGTTTGCCGCTTGATTCTTATAAAATTGGAATCATTACGGATGTATCACAGGTTGGTGGTTATCCTGACTATAAAGGCACACCATACAAAGATTCAGACAACGATGGGATGCCCGACGATTGGGAAGCAAAGCACGGATTAAATCCGAAGAATGCTTCAGATGCTTGTTCTGATCGTGATAAGGACGGATATACAAACATCGAGGAGTACCTGAACAGTGTGGTTGATTTAAAAAATGTTACTCCCGGGCAGAGCCAGAAAAAGCCATTTGCTGCCAAATAATATTTAGATTAACAGTGAAATGATCAATCGATTGGTCAACGTGCGAAGCATCATTCATGAATATCCAAAAGATATTGTATAGCTCCTTAGTGCTGGGTAGCATAAGCTACTCCAGCACTTGCATTGCACAGGATAAGAATCAAAAATCTCCATCGCCCATCATCGTCCAGGCTAATGGCAATCTGAGTTACACTCCTGATTCATTGGGTAACCGCGTGCCGGATTTTTCTTATGCTGGATATATGGCGAGAGAGAGATCGATTCCACTCGTGCCAGTGAAGGCCGTTGTTCCCGCCGTTAGTGGAGACGCAACTGAAATTATTCAAAGTGCAATCGATTATGTGGCTTCTCTTCCGGCAGATGAAAATGGTTTTCGCGGGACAGTGTTGTTGCAAAACGGAACGTTCCGCGTAGAAGGTCAAATCAAGATTAAAGCATCTGGAATTGTGCTTAGAGGAAGCGGGGTGAAAAATACCGTTCTCTTAGGTGATGGGACAGATCGCGAAACATTGATTCGCGTTGTTGGTGCCAAAGATAGGAAGTTGAGCAAGCAACAAAATATTATAGACAGTTACGTACCCGTAAACGCCAACAAAATCTCCGTTCCTTCCGCAAATGATTTCAAAGTTGGCGACCAGGTACTCATTCATCGTCCTTCATCTCAAAAATGGATCAGCGTTTTAGGAACAGAAACTTTTGGTGGCGGAATCTCCGCGTTGGGGTGGAAGCCCGGTGAACGCGATCTTAATTTTGATCGAAGAATTGTTTCCATTAATGGAAACAACATAACACTTGATGCGCCGATAACCACAGCGTTGGATTCTTCATATGGTGTTTCAACTATTGCGAACTACTCATGGCCTGGAAGAATTCACCAGGTTGGCATCGAAAACCTTAGTTGTGTTTCCGAATTCGATAAAAAGAATTTGAAAGATGAGGCACATCGATGGATGGCCATCACAATGGAGAATGTGCAGGATGCCTGGGTGCGACAAGTGACCTTTGAACATTTTGCCGGCTCAGCAGTATACCTACTTGAATCTGCGAAGCGAATCACAGTCGAAGATTGCAAGTCACTCTCACCGGTTTCAGAAATCGGTGGTCAACGCCGGTATACTTTTTATACTTGCGGACAGCAAACGCTTTTCCAGCGTTGCTATGCACAAAGCGGCTATCATGATTTTGCGGTTGGATTTTGCGCGCCTGGACCAAATGCATTTGTTCAATGTCAATCAGATCTGCCGTATAGCTTTTCAGGCACAATCGATAGTTGGGCATCGGGAGTGTTATTCGATATTGTAAACATCGATGGTAATGCATTGCGATTTGGTAATCGCGGACAAGATGGACAGGGTGCAGGATGGAGCGCGGCAAACAGTTTGTTCTGGCAGTGTACGGCGTCGCGAATAGATTGTGAAAAACCACCAACAGCAAACAATTGGGCTTATGCCTGCTGGGCGCAGTTTTCGGGAGATGGATATTGGGAAAGTTCAAATGAGCAGATCAGGCCGCGAAGTTTGTACTACGCCCAATTGGCGAATCGAATTGGTGATTCTATTTTGCGCACTGCGTATTTACTTCCTGTGGAAACAGAGGCGTCGAGTAGCCCGCCTGTGAGTGTAGCGATGGACCTTACTAAAAAAGCAAAAAAACCCGCGGTTTTATTACGCGACTGGATTGATGCTGCTTCACAACGACAACAGATTTCTACCAATGCCATTGGTATAAAAATATTTCGCACAACAAAGAATATTACTACTGTTCAGGGGAAGGCATCTAAAATTTCAATTAGTAATGGATGGTTGGTGCAAGGCACGAAAGTGCTCACAGGTAAACGAACAGAAGTTCCGTGGTGGACCGGCGGTGTGTTGCCAGGCGATCTTCCAAAAATGAAGCCGGCCATTACGCGATACGTTCCGGGAAGAGTTGGACAGGGATTGACAGATGACCTGGATTCATTGACAAATTGGATGAAGTCAAATGGTATGCTTGCCATTGAACACAATTATGGATTGTGGTATGATCGTCGTCGTGATGATCACGAACGCATCAGGAGAATGGATGGCGAAGTATGGCCACCGTTTTATGAATTGCCCTTTGCAAGAAGCGGAAAAGATACAGCGTGGGATGGACTAAGTAAATACGATCTCACTAAATACAACACGTGGTATTGGAGTCGGCTCAAGAAATTTGCTGTTCTAGCAGATGAAGAGGGACTCATTCTTATTCATCAAAATTATTTTCAACACAACATCATTGAGGCAGGCGCTCACTACGCAGATTTCCCATGGCGCACTGCTAATAATATTAATAGCACTGGGTTTCCTGAGCCAGTCCCATATGCTGGTGACAAAAGGATCTTTATGGCCGAGCAGTTCTATGATACTACTAATCCTGCTCGCAAACAATTGCACAAAGCGTTTATCAGGCAATGCCTTAATAATTTCAAAGACAACAATAGTGTGATCCAGGAAATCGGTGCAGAGTTTACCGGCCCTTTGCATTTTGTTCAGTTTTGGATTGATGTGATCAATCAATGGGAAAAAGAAAACAAGCAGAAGGAGTTGATTTCATTAAGCGTGACAAAGGATGTTCAGGATGCAATTCTTGCGGACAATAAAAGGTCGGCGGTTGTAGATGTAATAGATATTCGGCAATGGCATTATCAGGAAGATGGTTCTGCATATGAACCGAAAGGTGGACAAAACCTCGCGCCCAGACAACACGCGAGATTACTGCATCCAAAAAGAACTTCGTTCGACCAGGTGTATAGGGCCGTCAGCGAATACAAACAAAAATTTCCTTCAAAAGCTGTGGTATATTCTGGAGATAATTATGATCATTTTGGATGGGCCGTGTTCATGGCAGGCGGATCAATGGCTGTGCTACCGCAACTGCCAGATGCATTTTTATGTGATGTGGTGACCATGAGACCCGTGAACGGTGCGGAGAAAAAGCAATGGATACTGAGTAATGGAAAGGGTTTCATTGTGTACACCTCAGGCAACGAACCTATAAAATTGGATTTGTCGCAAGGGAAATTCGTATTCAGTTGGATAGATCCAGATACCGGAAAGTTTTCTTCCGATGACAAAGAAATCGATGGCGGAAGAGTGCAACAGTTTTCTGCCATAAAATTTCCGGCAGTGTTATGGATCCGTTCCAAATAATCCCTTATGTTGAAAAGTAAGCACACGATATCGTCAATTCTTTTTCTGTTGCTATTTGCTGGTGCAATTGGACAAACCAGTAAGCCTCAACGGTTGAATATCTCATCCAATCATCGATTTTTCACCGATACAAACGGAAATCCATTTTTTTGGTTGGGCGATACAGGATGGCTGCTGTTTTCGAAGCTTACGCGAGAGGAAGCTGAAAAATATTTGGAAGATCGCAGAAAAAAAGGATTCAATGTGATTCAGGTAATGGTGTTGCATACCGTTACTGCTGTAAATGTTTATGGTGATTCCGCGTTGATCAACAAAAACGTCGCTCATGAATTAACTACGCCAGGAAATCTTTCTACTGACGCGAAGCAATATGATTATTGGGATCATGTAGATTATATAATCGACCTCGCCGCAAAGAAAGGCTTGTATATGGCGCTGGTGCCCATTTGGGGAACGAATGTAAAAGCAGGATGGGTGAGCAGGCCGGACGCAAAAGTGTATGCAAAATGGTTGGCGGACAGGTATCGTGACAAATGGAATATCATTTGGCTGAATGGCGGTGATATTAAAGGAACCGATTCAGCAGAAACCTGGAAGATCATTGGCTCTACTATTCGCCAGGAAGATCCAAATCACCTCGTTTCATTTCATCCATTCGGCAGAACTTCTTCGAGTGAATATTTTCAGAAGGAAGGCTGGATGGACTTCAACATGTTTCAATCCGGTCATAGAAGTTATGATCTCGATACCTCAAAAAACGAACATCGTTACGGCCCCGACAATTATAAATTTATCTGGACAGATTATCATCTCACGCCTACAAGACCAACTCTTGATGGCGAACCCTCTTACGAATTAATTCCATATGGTCTGCACGATACCACCAAACCTTATTGGCAAGCATCTGATGTAAGAAGATATGCCTATTGGTCGGTGTTTGCGGGCGGCGCGGGTCATACCTATGGACACAACAGCGTGATGCAAATGCACAAGCCTACCGACAAAACAAGCGCGTATGGCTCCAAAAAATATTGGTATGATGCGTTAAATGATAGCGGTGCGCAACAAATGATATTCTTGAAGAAACTGATGTTGTCAAAATCTTATTTCGATAGAATCCCCGATCAATCTTTGATATCAGGAGAAAATGGTCAGCAGTACAATTACATCGCCGCCACAAGAGGAAAAAATTATGCTTTCCTCTATGATTATACCGGAAGACCGTTCGCGGTAAATATGGGAAAGATAAACGGCAAGAAAGTAAAAGCCAGTTGGTATAGCCCAAGAGATGGAAGTCAAAAAATGATCGGTGAATTTGAGAATCAGGGTGTGCAGCCCTTCACCCCTTCGGGCGGACAGAAGAATGGAAACGATTGGGTGTTGATTTTAGAATCGAAATAATTCTACCAACCGACGAATTTTCTTTTTGCCCCATCGGGCCAAAGGGTCGGTAGAAAAAAATTGTTTAAATATTTCCTTGCCCCGTAGGGGCAAAGCTTTGTCGGATGCTTAGAAATATCATTATCATATTATCCATTTTCGGCTTGCCTTCCTGCACGCGCCAGGCATATCTCTTTTCTTCCTTCCGCGAACCCGCCACCGATGGACTGCGACTCGCATATAGCTATGACGGCTATCATTGGACTGATTTCGACACAACCTTTTTGAAACCTACCGTGGACAGCAATGTGATGCGTGATCCATCCATCGCAAAAGGTCCAGATGGTACATATCATCTCGTCTTCACCAGCGCCTGGAAAGGAAGCAAATCATTTGGCTACGCCAATTCAAAAGATCTCATTCATTGGGGTGAAGAAAAAAGTATTGCAGTGATGCAAAATGAACCCACCACTGTAAATGTGTGGGCGCCTGAATTATTCTATGACGATGAGAACAAAGATTTCATCATCATCTGGGCCTCCACCATTCCGTTTCGATTTCCGAAGGGACAAGAGCCGGAGGATAATAACCATCGCATGTATTACACCACAACAAAGGACTTCAACACGTTTACTGATACAAAACTTTTTCTCGATCCAGGATTCAGCGTGATTGATTGCGAAATTGTAAAGCGTGGTAAAAATGATTACGTGTTAATATTAAAAGATAATACCAGGCCCAATCGTAACATTAAGGTCGCCTTTGCGCATGCTCCGCAGGGTCCATATTCGCCGGCTTCCGAGCCTTTCACGCCAAACTTCACTGAAGGCCCCACAGTTGCAAAAGTTGGAAAAGATTATTTGATCTATTACGATCAATACCGCGATAAAATATTTGGTGCGATGAAGACGAGAGATTTCATATCGTTTACTGACGTCACTAAGGAAGTAAGTCTTCCGCAAGGACATAAACATGGGACGATATTCATGGTATCGAAGAAGGAATTGAAGAAGTTGACAAAGGACGTTAAATCCGCAACGACGCGAAGTTGACGTGATGCGCGACCGCCTACAAGGTCTGCGACCGCTGTCGGGGTACGCGCGATACCCGGACGGCGGTCCGTAGGACCCTGGCCGCGATCACGAAGGAGAAGCGCCTGAAATGAAAAATGAATCGCTAAACATGAGTTGATAAAGGCGAAATATAAATCCCGATGCAGGTGAAGATATCGACTGCGCTCGATCTTCTTCAAGAGCCCCTCGACTGTCCGCAGGACGCTGCACGCGCTCGGGATCCGATGAACCCTCCAGCGGCCGCAGGCTGCTGGAGGGAATTCCAGCCCTGAGCGCAGTAGAAGGGTCCGTTAAAAAATTTCGAGCGGAGTCGAGAAATTGACCGTAATGCCTGTATAGAATATGACGAAAGTTTGTACAACCGTATTTATTATTTTGCTGCTGTTGAACGCATCCGCACAAGACACCGTGCGATACAACGGCTCAACGTTAGTGAATGTGGATTATCACAACGGTCAACTGGTTCCTGCAGTAGGAGTTCATAACATACAAGTATTTCGTGCAAATCGTGAACATCCTGAATGGGCCGGTGGAACTAATTGGACATACAGTCACCAACCTATGCTCGCTTATTGGAACAACCAATTCTATTTACAATATCTCAGCAATCCTGTTGGTGAACACGTGCCTCCCGGACAAACATTACTGATTACTTCAAAAGATGGGTATCACTGGAGTAAGCCTTCAATCATTTTCCCTCCGTACAAAATTCCAGATGGAACAACGAAAACAGGAAGAACAGAAGTTGCAAAAGATTTATATGCAGTGAATCACCAGCGCATGGGATTTTATGTTGCGGGTAACAAGCGATTGCTGACGCTCGCATTTTACGGAATTGTGTTGGGAAAGGGTGATGACCCTAATGATGGAAATGGAATCGGTCGAATCGTTCGGGAAATTTATAAAGACGGGTCGCTTGGTCCAATTTACTTTATTCACTACAACAAAAACTGGAACGAGAAGAATACGAGTCATCCGTTTTACAAATCCAGTAAGGATAAAGGATTTGTAGAGGCATGTGACGAATTGCTTTCAAAACCTTTGATCGTTCAGCAATGGGTAGAAGAAGCCGGCACGGATGATCCCATCATTCCTTTGAAAAAAGATGTGAAGGCATTTAGTTTTTATCATCTTCCGGATGGGCGAGTAGTTGGTCTCTGGAAAAATGCGCTGACGTCCATTAGCAAGGATGAAGGAAAGACTTGGCTATACGGTCCCTTACGCGCACCAAAATTTGTAAACAGCAATGCGAAGATTTGGGGACAAAAAACTTCAGACGGAAAATATGCGACTGTTTACAATCCTTCAGAATTCAGGTGGCCGCTCGCGATTTCAGTTAGTGATGATGGTTTGAATTACAAGAACCTTCTGCTTGTAAATGGAGAAATTACTTCCATGCGATATGGCGGTGCATACAAATCATATGGACCACAATATGTTCGCGGAATCACGGAAGGCGATGGCACGCCACCGGATGGAAATCTTTGGGTAACCTATAGCATGAATAAAGAAGACATCTGGATTGCATCCATTCCTGTTCCGGTTACAGACAAAGTAACGCAAAATGTGAATGAGGTATTCAATGATCTACCGGATGGAAAAGAGTTGAATCAATGGAATTATAATAGTGGTTTATGGACGCCGGTTGCTATCGAAAAATTCAATGGAGCAAAAGCATTGTCTTTGCAGGATTGGGATCCGTTCGACTTTGCAAAGGCTGAAAGAGTTGTCCCTTCTTCTCAAAAGATCACTACAGAATTTACAGTTATTCCTCAGCAAAATAATAGCGGCTGCCTGGATATAGAATTCACAGATGCGAAAGGTAATGCTGGTGTGCGATTATCGTTCGACTCAACCGGAAATCTTATCACGAAGGCAGGATATAGAAACAGGAACCTGACGAAGTATAATGCCGGTGAAACTTACGTTATAAAAGTTGAGCTGAATACGTCAAATAGATTTTATACTGTTACGGTGAATGGCAAAGCGCTTTCACCCGGACTGTTTTTCCAACCGCTTGCATCTATTGATCGCGTTGTATTTCGTACTGGACATGTGCGAAGATTTCCTGATGCCGACACACCAACGGATCAAGATTATGATTTGCCAAATGGGGGCGAGCAGGATAAGAAGGCAGTTTATTATATTACTTCATTCAAAACATCAAATTGAGATTTGAGAATTCTTTTTAACCATATAAAACGAGTTCAAAAATCAGAGATGTTTTCTCTCTTGCTTCTTTCTCTCTTTATTCAGTATGTGAATGCACAGACTACAGAGATCAAATATCTATCCGGAACCGGCAGCGACCATACAGTTGATTGGCAGTTCTACTGTACTGGTGGTATGAATTCGGGAAAATGGACAACCATTCCTGTTCCATCCTGTTGGGAGTTGCAAAAATTTGGAAAGTACGATTATGGCTATGCAAAAGACAGTGTGCGAGGGAAAGAACAGGGATTGTACAAATACGCATTTGCTGTTCCTGCCGCATGGAGGAACAAGGTTATTAATCTTGTTTTTGAAGGTGTGATGACAGATGCGGAAGTAAAAGTAAACGGACAATCCGCAGGGCCCATGCACCAGGGGGCATTTTATTCTTTCAAATATGATATTAGTTCTTTATTGAAATATGGTGAATCAAATCTCTTAGAGGTTACCGTATCAAAACATTCGTCAAACGAATCCGTGAACTCCGCTGAGCGAAGAGGTGACTATTGGATATTTGGCGGAATATTTCGGCCAGTATATTTAGAAGCACTTCCCATCGCCCACATTGATCATGTTGCTGTTGATGCAAAGGCAGACGGAAGTTTTGCGGCAGATGTTTTAGCAAGCGGAGGTAACAAACTCGTTGTTCAACTATTCGACAAAAAGAATGCGAGGCTCGGAAGCCCGTTGACCGCAGCCGTATCGCTTAAAGGAAAAACGACTATCAGCGGCAAGTTTCCTTCGCCAAAATTATGGTCGCCTGAATTTCCCAATCTCTACAAAGTTGTTTTTATTCTTTATCAAAATGCACAACCGCTTCATTCAATCACTCAAACAATTGGTTTCAGAACAGTACAAGTGAAACCAAGGGATGGAATTTATGTTAATGGTGTGAAAGTAAAAATGAAAGGTGTATGTCGCCATTCATTTTATCCAACTACGGGCAGGACTACTAGCAAGAAGTTGAGTATTGAACAGGTGTCGATGATGAAAGATATGAATATGAATGCTGTTCGCATGAGTCACTATCCTCCAGATGCTCATTTCCTTGACGTATGCGATTCACTTGGGTTATTTGTATTAGATGAATTGGGGGGCTGGCATGGCAAGTACGATACGCAGGTTGGTAGCAAGTTGGTGAAGGAAATGATCGATCACGATGTGAATCATCCTTCGATTATCCTTTGGGACAATGGCAATGAAGGCGGACATAACCTGGAACTCGATCATCTTTTTGCAGAATATGACATTCAGAAACGGACTGTGATTCATCCATGGAATTTGTTTGGTGGAATTGAAACGCAGCATTACCGCGAGTATAATTATGGAATCGCGAGTTATAATGCTGGTCGCGAGATCACGATGCCAACAGAATTTCTCCACGGCTGGTTTGATGGCGGACATGGGGCAGGATTATATGACTATTGGGAGAAGATGTGGAATGATCCTTTGAGTGCCGGCGGATTTTTATGGGACTTCGCGGATGAAGGAGTTGTTCGGCATGACTTGAATGATTCGATTGACACAGACAAATTTCGCGGAGCAGACGGTATTGTCGGACCTTTTCACGAAAAGGAGGGAAGTTATTTTGCTATCAAAGAAATTTGGAGTCCTGTCCATTTTGAGAAAAAAGAAATTACGAATGCCTTTGATGGAGTACTTCATATTGAAAATCGCTACTTCTTCACTAATCTGTCGGAATGTAATTTTGAATATCATTTAGAAAAATTTCATCAATCAATTGATCCTTTTAATAAAATCCCTTCTCCATCAATCGCGCCTGGCCAAAAAGGAGTTTTGAAAATTACGCTCCCATCTAACTGGAAGAATTATGATGTGCTATATGTAACGGCAGAAGGGCCAGGCGGCAATGAAATTTTTACATGGAACTTTCCGATTATAAAACCTATTGATGTAGCTCGACAATTTTTGAAGGAAACGAGTGCGAAATCGAAGCCAGTGATAAAGGAACAGGATTCCGCATTTATAGTTGCCGCAGCGGATATCGAACTGCAATTGCATAAACAAAAGGGCATATTGTTGGAAGTAAAAAATGGTAAGGGCGTAATTCCATTCAACAATGGTCCAATAATTCAGGAGGCGGTAAACAATTTTTCCAATTTAACCCAGCACTATGAAGAAGATACATTAATCATTCAATCAACATTTGACCGGAAGAAAAGCTACAACACAATTAAGTGGACTATATATCCATCTGGGATTATCAAGATGAATGTTCGTTATTTTCCGTCAGAATACAACACTTGGTTTGATGGAGTAAATTTTTCATTCCCAGAATCTCAAGTAAAGGGTGTGGAGTGTATGGGCGATGGGCCGTATCGTGTTTGGAAGAATAGATTAGCTGGAAATGGATTTGGGATTTGGAAAAAGAAATACAACAACACAGAAACTGCAGAGAGTTGGGTGTACCCCGAATTCAAGGGATATCATTCAAGGATGTATTGGTGCAAATTCATTACCACTACACAACCATTTACGGTCTATACTGAAAACGAAGATTTATTTCTACGATTATTCACTCCAGCATTCAAAACAGATCAATGGCATAATTATGAACCGCTGTTTCCCAGTGGTGATATTTCTTTTATGCAAGGAATCCCAAGCATCGGCACAAAAAATCAAAGAGCGGAAACAACTGGCCCGATGGGCATGAAAAATATTTTTTACGATTATGAGAAGGAGCCGAGTCGTGCACTGGAGATAACACTGTATTTCGACTTTAGGTCTAATCAACCGGGCTTATAACATTATGAAAAGGTTACTGAACATATTAACATTATTTATCCTGTTGGTGTCAGCATGTCGCGCATTCGGATTCGAAAGAATTATTGATAATCTGAAATGCGAAATGTTATCCAACCCGATTGGGATTGATGTCACCAAACCTCGCTTGAGCTGGCAACTGAATAGCGAAAAAAGAGGAACGCATCAAGTTAGTTATCAAATTCTCGTTGCTTCTACTGCAGATAAGCTTGCAAAAAATGATGGCGATCTCTGGAATTCCGGTAAAATAAATAGTGACCAGTCCATTCTTATTCCATATGCTGGCATACCACTTGTCAGCAGGCAAGAATGTTTTTGGAAAGTGAAAGTTTGGACCAATCATAGTGAGGAAGACTGGAGCGAACCTGCCCATTTCACAGTTGGATTATTAAAACCCGAAGATTGGAAAGCGAAATGGATTGGTTTAGATAAAGCATTTTCATGGGATAGTGTGACGAAGTTCTCGCGACTGTCTGCAAGATACTTTCGAAAAGAATTTACAGGCCAGCAGGTGAAGAAAGCAATGGTTTATATTTCCGGATTAGGTCTCTATGAACTTTATATCAATGGAAAAAAAATTGGTGACCAGGTGTTATCGCCTTCTCCAACCGATTATAGTAAAACCATTCTTTACAACACTTATGATATTACACACGAGTTGCAGGAAGGCAAGAACGTAATTGGAACCATCCTCGGTAATGGACGCTTCTTCACGATGCGTCAAAATTATAAACCACAGAAGTGGCACACATTCGGTTTTCCAAAGATGATCCTGCAACTGGAAATTGTATACGCGAATGGATCGAAGCAAACGATTGTTTCGGATGGCAGTTGGAAAGTGACTGCCGACGGACCAATCAGAACAAATAATGAATACGATGGTGAGGAGTATGATGCAACCAAAGAATTAACCGGATGGAACAATAAAGGTTACGATGATGGGAAATGGTTAGCAGCCCAGTTAGTTAAATCTCCGGGTGGAATGATGAAAGCTGGCATGAATGAAAACATGAAAGTGATGGATGTTGTTCACCCTGTATCAATCAAAAAGGTTTCGGCGGATAAATATATCCTTGATATGGGCCAGAATATGGCGGGGGGAAAG
>JADMIO011837257.1_pt1 | contig 13277 bp, 9 predicted proteins | sample 8958161 | NCBI WGS metagenome assembly JADMIO01 (sample SAMN16585339, study PRJNA669376) | soil metagenome | isolation source: Crop rotation soil | place: USA: Cullars Rotation, Alabama | collected 2011 | reverse complement strand
CTTTCCCCAATCGGTGTGGGACCTCGCGGATCGCGCATTGTGGGGAGCGCCATCGTCGTGTTCGAGCGGAGAGAGGGCGAGCCGTTGAATCTCAAGCAGCTATGGTCGGCTGCCCTTGGTGAGATCCAGCTCACTGTGACGAAGGGCAACTACGAGACGTGGTTCAAGGACACCGCTGTCATCTCCGAAGAGGACGACGTCTTCATGATCGGCGTCCCGAACGCGTTCGCGCGCGAGTGGCTCGAGAACAAGTACCGCGCCCAGGTCCGCGAGACGCTGCAGCGGCTCATCGGCCGCACCGTCGACGTGCGTTTCGTGAACATGACCGCCGCGTCGGTGCGCTACGACCGGCCGGTGGCCGCCGTGAACACGCAGCGGGGCGCCGAGACGGGCGGAATGACAGGCGCACCCGGACCATCCGCTGAAAAACAGCGTGATATGGCGATTGGGCAGCTGCTCAACCCGCGGTACACGTTCTCGACCTTCGTGGTTGGCTCGAACAACAGGCTGCCACACGCCGCGGCGCTCTCCGTGGCCGAGCGTCCGGGCCACTCCTACAACCCGCTGTTCATCTACGGCGGCTCCGGCCTGGGGAAGACGCACCTCATGCACGCGATCGGGCACGCCGTCATCAGCCGGCACCCGAAGAAGCGCGTCGCGTACGCGACGAGCGAGAAATTCACGAACGAGTTCATCAATTCGATCCGCGGGCAGAAGTCCGAGGAGTTCCGCGAGCGCTACCGGCGCATCGATGTGCTGCTCATCGACGACATCCAGTTCCTCACCGGGAAAGAGGGGACGCAGGAAGAGTTCTTCCACACCTTCAACTCGATCCACGAGGAGGGCAAGCAGATCGTCCTCTCTAGCGATCGTCCGCCGAAGGCGATCGAGCGCCTCGAGGATCGTCTGCGCTCGCGCTTCGAGTGGGGCCTCATCGCCGACATCTCGAGCCCGGACCTCGAGACGCGCATCGCGATCCTGCGCGCGAAGGCCGAGGCGCAGTCCGTTCCGGTGCCGCCGCCGGTCATCGACTTCCTCGCGCAGCGCATCGTGTCGAACGTGCGCGAGCTCGAGGGCGCGCTCACGCGCATCGTCGCGTACGCCACGCTCAACGCGATGCCTGTGACGACCCAGCTCGCGCAGGAGATCTTGCAGAACATCCTGTACAACCCGCGCCAGAAGACGCTCTCGCCGGCGAAGATCGTCGAGACCGTCGCGCGCTACTACGGCGTTCCGGTGGAGCAGCTACGCGGCAAGGCGCGCGATAAGCAAGTCGTGCTGCCGCGGCAGATCGCGATGTATCTCATGCGCGAGGAGACGGAGGCGCCGCTCCTGCGGATCGGCGAGGCGCTCGGCGGCCGCGACCACTCCACGGTGCTCCACGGGTGCGAAAAGATCGAGCGCGAGATGGCCGAGAACGACGACTTCCGACGCGACGTCGGCGCCCTGCGGGAGATGCTGTACTCCGACTAGGAGCGACGAGCGCACAAACCCGCGAAAAATCGGGCGTTTTGCGGCCCACCCGCCGTGTGGATAAGGCCACCGAATGTGTGGATAAGCGCACCCATTTGTGGACAGGTGCCCCTCAAGGGCGTGCCGAACCGGTCCAGATGTCCGGGGTCCGAACAAGCCGCTCCACGCCATCCCGGTCCATCCCCAGCCGGTCCGGCGACGGTCCACATCCGGCCGCGACAGACGAACAGGCGTGTCGGACCATGCCGGCGCGGCTTAGGCAGACATCACGATGTCGGAAGCCGCATAGTCCACACCACTACTGCTAGTGACTACTTCGTAATAAGAAGATCCTTGGGGAAGGACGGGGAACCCACGTGAAAGTCACCTCACTCCAGGAGAACCTCGCTCGAGGACTCCAGATCGCCGGTCGCGCCGTGTCGACGCGTGGGAGCCTGCCGATCCTCGGCAACGTCCTCCTCCGCACCGAAAGCGGTCGTCTGAAGCTCACCGCAACGAACCTCGAGGTCGGCATCAACGTGTGGGTGCCCGCGAAGGTCGACGACGACGGTGCGATCACCGTGCCCGCAAAGCTCTTCACCGATTTCGTCAACTCACTTCCGCCGGGCGCAGCGGAGCTCTCGCTGAACGTTCGCACGAAGACCGTGCATCTGAAGAGCGGACCGTACGAGGCGAACTTCAAGGGCCTCGACGCGGAGGAGTTCCCGACGATCCCCGTCGCGCCCGATAAACCCACGACGAAGCTCGCGAAGAACACCCTGCGCCGCATGATCGGCGAGGTCGCGTTCGTCGCGACGACCGATGACAGCCGTCCCGTGCTCACCGGCGTGCTCACGACCTTCGATGGCGACCGCATCACCATGGCCGCGGCCGATCCGTACCGTCTGTCGGTGCGCTCGGGCGCCCTGCTCTCGCGCGTCGACACGAAGCTCGAGGTGATCATCCCCGCGCGCAGCCTTCAGGAAGTGCAGCGCATCATCGACGACAGCGACGACGCCGTTGAGATCTTCGTCACGCCCAACGGCAGCCAGGTCATCTTCCACACCGAGGAGGCGGATCTCGTCTCCCGCGTCATCGAGGGGCAGTTCCCGAACTACCGCCAGGTCATCCCGTCCGGCAAGGCCGCGACGAACATCGTCGCGCAGCGCGAGGACCTGCTCCAGGCCACACGTCTCGCGTCGCTGTTCGCGCGCGACTCGGCGAACATGCTCCGGTTCCAGGTCGACCCGAGCGCGCACCCGCCGCTCGTGATCAGCGCGAACGCGGCCGAGGTCGGTGACAACACCGCGAAGGTCGAGGCGACGGTCGACGGACAGAACACGACGATCGCGTTCAACTCGCGCTTCATCGCCGATGCGCTCGGCAGCGTGAGCGCGCCCGAGGTGCGTCTCGAGCTGGGCGGCCCACTCGCGCCCGGCGTGATCAAGATCGTCGGTGACGACAACTACCTGCACGTGGTGATGCCGCTGCGCATCCCGGCCTAACGCCGGTGCGCGTCACAGATCTCAGCCTCGAGGACTTCCGCTCGTACGCGGAAGTGACCATCGCCTTGGGCCGCGGCACGACCGCGTTCGTCGGACGCAACGGCGCCGGGAAGACGAATCTGCTCGAGGCGATCCACCTCGCGGCGCGCGGCGACTCCCCGCGTGCTCATGACGACACCGAGCTCGTGCGCTGGGGCGCGCAGACCGGGCGCGTGCGTGTCGATGTCGATCGCGCCGAGGGGCACCGGCGCATCGAGATCCTGCTGTTCTCGCCACCCGAGGGGGAGCGCCGGCGTCCGCGGCGCTATCTGCTCGACGGCGCCGGGAGGCGAGCCGATGACGTCGCCGGCGAGCTCGTCGTCGTCGCGTTCTTTCCCGAGGACGTCGATCTGCTCGGCGCGGCTCCCGGCGCGCGCCGGCGTTACCTCGACGCGATGCTCTCGCAGATCGAGCGCGCGCACCGCCGCGAGACGCGCGAGCTCCAACGCGTGATCGAGCAGCGGAACGCGCTGCTCCGCGCGGCGCGCGAGGAGATGACACTCTCGGAGGACGAGATCGCGTTCTGGGATCGCGAGCTCGTGCGGCTGTCGGCCAGCGTGTCGCTTCGGCGCGCGCAGCTCGTCGAGGAGCTCGCGCCCGCGTTCCGCGAGGCGACCGCGCGCTTCGCGGCATCGACGACGGACACGAGCCCGCCGGCGGGAGTGGATGTCGTGTACGGCGGTCAGGTGCAGGGCCCGACGATCGCCGAGCGCGCGAGCGCGTACGAGGGGCTCCTTCGCGAGAAGCGCGATCGTGAGCGCTGGCAGGGAACGACGCTCGTCGGGCCGCACCGCGACGACCTGCTCGTCACGGCGAATGGCCGCGCGCTGCCGTCATTCGCGTCGCGCGGCGAGCACCGCAGCGCCGTGCTTTCGCTGAAGGTCGCCGAGGCCGCCTGGCTTACGTCGCGCGTCGGAGAGCCGCCGGTCTTCCTGCTCGACGACGTCCTCTCGGAGCTCGACCCGGGGCGGCGGGAGGCGCTCGCGGCCGCGATCCCGACGGGCGCGCAGGCGCTGCTCACGGCGGCGACGCACGGCGGGCTCCCCGATGCCATCCGCGACCACGCGCAGCTGGTGTCGGTGAGCCACGGCGGGGTCGTGCAGCCGTGAAGCCCATCGGTCGGGCCCTCGACCTCGCGCTGCGAAAGCTCGGGCTTGACCGCGAGGTCGCGCGGGCCGACGCGGTCCGGGCCTGGGCGGACGCCGCGGTCAACGTGCTCGGTGGCGACGCACGCGAGACGCACGCGGTGCGCGCCGACGGGAGCACGCTCGTCGTCGCCGTCCCGACGGCGCACTGGGCGGGGGAGATCCGTCTCCGCGAGCGCGAGCTCGTCGCCGCGCTCCAGGGACGCGCGCCTCAGGCGGGCATCACGCGCGTTCGACCCATACCCGCGTCCACAGCGCGCTCCTAATCTGGGAAACTCGGCGGGAGTGCCCGCAGCATCGTTCGTCACCACGGTCGGCAGCACGTCGGACGTCCGGTCGAGCAAGACCGACGTCGTCGTCGTGCACGAGCCCGATACCGGAGCTCAGCTCCGCACGAAGGGCCGCCTGTTCCTGTTGTGCGAGGTCGGTCCCGGTCCCGCGGGCGCGGGCTACGCCATCGCGCGCGAGGTCGCCGAGCTCGCGAAGACCGAGTACTACTACGACCTTTCCGCGGGCATCGAGGTCTCGCTGCGGCGCGCGCTCCGTCAGGCCGATCGCCGCGCCGCGCAGAAGCTGAAGGACCAGCGCGGCGTGACGCTGCACCTCGCGTGCGCGGTCGTCGTGAACAACGAGATCTACGGCGCGCGCATCGGTCGGGCGCAGGTGTTCCTCGTGCGCCGCGCGCGTCTCTTCCTGCCGGGCGATGAGCCCGGTGAGCTCGCGGACTTCGTTCACCGCACGACGACGCGCGAGGCCGCCTCGCTCGGCGCCGACGGCGACGTCGTGCCGAAGGTGTGGCGTCAGACGATCGAGGCCGGCGACACGCTGATCATCGCGAGCGGCGCGCTGCTCGAAGGGCTCGGCGCGGAGACGCTTCGGAGCGCGGCGGTGACGCTGCATCCACGCGCGGCCGCCGACCACGTTCACAACCGCGCCGTCGCGGACGGCGTCGTGGGCAGCGATGCGGCGCTCTTCGTCGAGCTCTCGCAGTCGTCCGGCGCGGCGCAGCGCGTCGCGTCCGAGCCCGTCGCGGTCGCGCCGGCCAGCGAGGTCGTGATCGCCGATTCCATCCGCTCGCGCATCGACGCGGTCTGGCGTCGCCGGCCGCGGCTCGGATCGCTGTTCAAGGGAGCGACCGCACCCGTCGCATCTGCGGCGACGAAGAGCGTGGCCGTCGGGATCGAGCTCATGCCGCGGCGCACGGCGCAGCTCCCTCGGCGTTCCGAGAACGCGCGCGAGCGATCGCGGCGACAGCGGCGCGCGGTCACGACGCTGGCGCTGCTGCTCATCGTCGTCGCGGGCTCGGTCGGCGCGCTCGCCTATCGCGATTACGAGCAGAACGCGGCGCAGCGCGACTACGACCTCGCCATCGTGACCGCGCAGGATGCGCTCGCGTCGGCGCACCGGCTCGCTGATCGCAAGCCGCCGGACCCGGACGGCGCGCGCCTCAAGATCGCGCAGACGATCGCCAAGCTCGACGAAGCGGCGCGGTCCCCGCACGCGAAGCCCGCCGACCTCAACGCGATGCGCGCCGACGCGACCGCGCTCACCGATCGGCTCGACGGCGTGATCATCGACCTCGCGGTGGTCGCACCGGGCGCGAAGCTCGCGCAGATCATCGGCAACGTGAACGGCCTGTACGTCGCGGATCCGGGCAGCGGAAGGCTCTGGCGCGTGTTCGGCGACCCGCTGCAGCAAGGCCCCGTCATGCAGAAGGGCACCAAGGGCGTCGGCGCGCCGACGCTGGTGACGTGGGACGGCGAGGTGATCTACGGCGTCGACGACGCGCGCAAGGTCTGGCGCGCTGAAGGCGATCAGCTGAGGGAGGTCACGCCCGCTGATAGCGCCACGTGGAAGTCCCTCACCGCGGTGGCGGTGTTCGCGCAGAACCTCTACGTCCTCGACGCGGCGTCGGGACAGCTGTGGAAGCACGAGTCCGCCGACGGCGCGACGTTCGGGAAGGCGACGGCGTATCTCGCGACGCCCGTCCCCGCGAACACGGCGACGTCGCTCGCGATCGACGGCGACGTGTGGATCGCCACGAACACGAGCGACATCTTCCGGTTCCGCCGCAATCCGCTCGTCACGACCGCGGCGCGCGTGGACTTCGCGCCGAGGTGGAACGGCGAGCCGCTGCACCCGAGCGCGATCCAGGCCGTGAGCGGCCAGGCCAACATCTATCTGCTCGACGCGGTCGGTCGCTCCATCGTGCAGATGTCGCGCGACGGGCGCGAGCTCGTGCGGATCCGACTGCCGTCGACGCTCCCGCAGGCCGCCGGCTTCTACGTCTCAGAGCTGTCGCGCGTCGCGTACACCGTGCACGGCTCGAAGGTCGTTGCGACGAGCCTCGACCAGTAGGAGCGGCGGGTGATCCCGCTCCGCGACGAGCGATCGCCGCGCGGCTATCCGATCGTCACGCGGGTCCTTCTCGCGATCAACCTCGTGCTCTGGCTGTACGTCGTCTCACTCTCGCGATCGCCCGCGCAGCTCGACGCGTTCTACGCGAAGTACGCGTTCGATTGGTCGGACTTCGTGACGACGATCGCGAGCGGGTCGCTCACCATCGCGACGCTCGTGCCGCTCGTGACGCACATGTTCCTGCACGGTGGATGGATCCACGTGCTCGGCAACATGCTCTACCTCTGGATCTTCGGCGATAACGTCGAGGACGCGCTCGGGAGCGTGACGTTCCTCGGGTTCTACCTCGCGTGCGGCGTCATCGCCGCGATCGGACAGGGCCTCTTCGGAAGCGGCCCGATGGTCGGCGCCTCAGGAGCGATCGCCGGCGTGCTCGGCGCGTACCTGCTCATGTTCCCGACGGCGCGCATCGCGACGCTGGTGTTCCTCGGCATCTTCATCACCGTCATCAACCTGCCCGCCATCATCGTCATCGGCCTCTTCATCGCCGTACAGGTCGTCGAGGCGCTCGCGGATCTGCGCATCGCGGCGCCCGCCGCGCAGCACATCGCGTACTTCGCTCACGTGTTCGGCTTCCTGGCAGGCATGTTGCTCGCGAGGCTGCTGCGTGGACGGTCGGGATCGCGTCGCACGAAGGTCGGCTGGGGGTAGCCTGTAGCCATGCTCGTGCCATGCACGGTCGAGTCGGTCCGCGTGCACGTGCTCACGGGTCAGCACGTCGTGCTGTTGCAGCAGAAGGACGCCAATCGGCTCCTCCCCATCTGGATCGGACCGGATCAGGCCCACAGCATCGCGACGCGCATCGCCGGTGTCGCGAGCGAACGACCGCTCACGCACGATCTGATGATGGACATCCTCACCAAGCTCGGCGCGGAGATCACGCGCATCGTCGTGAAGGAGCTCGTGTCCGACGACAGCGGCGGCGGGATCTTCCACGGCAGCCTGTTCATGCAGCTCGGCGGCAAGGAGATCGAGATCGACTGCCGTCCGTCCGACGCGATCGCGCTCGCGGTCCGTTGCGACGCGCGCATCCTCGTGGCCGAGTCGGTGCTCGACCGCTCCGCGATCCTCGCTGAGAGCGACGAGGACAAGGACCTCACGATCTTCAAGGAATTCATCGACTCACTGCCCGACGATCCCCAGGTCCCGCCGAAAAGCTAGAAGGGCAGTCCCCACAGTCGCAACCGCAGGCGGAACAGATCCCGTATGGCGCGCAGCGTGACCTTCACGCTCGCGCCGGTGTTCTGCCCGACGGTGCGCGGGTAGTGAGGGATCGAGACCTCCGCGAGACGGATACCGCGGCTTCGCAGCAGGAGGAGCAGCTCGGCCGAGAAGAACGCGCCGTTGCTGCGGACGTCGCGCAGCGGCACGCGATCGAAGATCTCGCGGCGGAACAGCTTGAACGCGCAGTCGACGTCGCGAATGCCACCGCCGAACAGCACGCGGATCAGCTGCTTGTAGACCCAGGCGGTGAAGCGACGCCGCCAGGGGTCGCGTCGCTTCGCACGGTACCCGATGACCGCGTCGACCCCGTCGATGCGCTCCTGCAGCCTTGGGAAATCCTCGAGCTTGAACTGCCGGTCGCCGTCGGTGAAGAAGATGAACGTCTTCCGCGACGCCTCCAGACCCGAGCGCACCGCGCCGCCGTACCCACGATTCTTTGGGTGGTGCACGACGCGCACGCGCGGGTCCTCGGCCGCGAGGCGATCGGCGATCTGCGGCGTGCGGTCGCGGCTCCCGTCATCGACGACGATCACCTCGATGTCGTCGGCGAAGCGCGTCAGCGTCGCGAGCCCGTCGCGCACCACCGCCTCGACGTTGCCCTCTTCGTTGTACGCGGGGAAGAAGAACGACAGGCTCGGAAGTCGTGCGGCCAAATCGGGGCAAGGGTAGCGTTCCGTTCGATCGATGTCTGAACGCAACCTCGCGATCGCGCTCGGCGCGGGCGCGTCCATTGTTTACCTGCTCGCCGGCTTCGGGCTCCTGACCGATTACGACTATTACGGGCGGTTATCGCAGGCGATGCTCGGCGGCCGGTGGTGGCTCGACGAGAACCCGCCGTGGCTGAACGAGCTCCTGGCGTGCGGGGACGGGCGATGGTGCGTCGCGTACCCGCCGCTCCCGGCGATCGCGACGATCCCCCTCGCCGCGTTCCTCCCGTCGGCCCTCGCGCAGGTCATCGTCTCGCGCATCTCCGCGGGCCTGTCAGCGGGGGTGCTGTACCTCGCGATGCGCGCCTTCGGCGCTCCGCGCGTCGTCGCCATCGCGGGCACGGTGCTGTCCGCGCTCGGCACGACGCTCTTCTTCTCAGCGGTCGACGGCCGCGCGTGGTTCGACGCGCACGCCGTCGCGATGCCCTTCCTCTGCGCGGCGTTCCTGTTCGCGGCGCGCGGCGAGCGCCCGCTGCTCGTCGGGGTGTTCATCGGTCTCGCGACGCTCTCGCGCGTCCCGATCGTCGCCGCCACGCCCGCGCTGGCGCTCCTTCTCGCGTATCGCTCGAACACCTCGCTGCTGCGGTCGATCGTCCTGATCGCGGCGGGCGGCCTGCCGTTCGCCGCCGTGTACGTCGCGTACAACTTCATGCGGTGGGGTTCGCCGTTCGACGAGGGCTATGTGATGCTCGCGATCGGTGACGCCTTCTTCACGCGCGGCGTCTTCAGCCTGTTCTACCTGCCGCGTCACTTCGTCGCGATCTTCCTCGAGCCGCCCCAGTTCAACGAGAGCTCGATCTGGTTCCTCGTGCCCGGCATCAAAGGGCAGAGCCTGTTCTTCACGACCCCCGCGTTCCTCTGGCTCTTCTCGGGGCTGCGCTTCGTGCGGCGCGACCCGACCGTCGCGTTCACCGCGCTCGCGGCGCTGCTCGCGCTCCTGCCCGACGTCCTCCACGGCACGGTCGGATTCGCGCAGTTCGGGTACCGGTTCTCGCTGGACGCGCAGCCGTTCCTCGTCGCGCTCGCGCTCGCCGGAGACGCGAAGACCGACGCGGGATGGCGTCCGCGGCCCTCGCGCCTGTTCATCGTGGTGATCGGGGTCTCGATCGCGATCAACCTGTACGCGATGATCGCGATCACGCGCTTCGGTTACTGGCAGTGATCGACGACGTCGCGCGCGCCGACCGACGCGCACGCCTGGCCATCGCCGGCGTCATCGTGGCCGGCGTCGTCCTGCGCCTCCTCGTCCTGCGCTCGCCCGGATTCCCGAGCGACGTCTCGACGTTCGAAGCGTGGGCGCAGCGGCTCGCGGACGTCGGGCCGTCGCGCTTCTACGAGCCGGGCTACTTCAGCGACTACCCACCGGGATACCTCTACGTGCTGTGGCTGCTCGGAGCCGTGTTGAAGGGGAGCGGCCTGCTCCATCTCGCGGTGAAGGCGATGTCGATCCCGGCGGACATCGGGATCGCGATCCTCGCGGCCTGGATCGTCTGGCGCAGCGGCCGGCGGCACGCCGTCCTCGCGTCGGCGATCTGGATGCTGTCGCCGGGCCCGATCTTCGCGGGCCCGTACTGGGGACAGGTCGACTCCGTCGGCACGCTCCCGCTCATGGCGTGCCTCGCGTTCGCGGGGCGCGGCCGCTGGATCGTCGCCGGAGTGCTCGCGGGCCTCGCCCTCATGATCAAGCCGCAGTTCGGCATCGGCCTCATCGTCGTGCTCGCCGCGACGGCCTTCATCTGGATACGCCGCTCGCAGTGGCGACCGGCGGCCCTCGTCGCGGCGTCGGCGGGCGTCACGGTGCTCGCGCTCGGACTGCCGTTCCGCACCGGTCCGGGCGAGCTCATCGCGCTGGTGCGCTCAGCGTCGGAGACATATCCGTATACGAGCCTCTACGCGTTCAACATCTGGTCGATCGTCGGCGACTTCTGGAAGCCCGACGACGCGTACGTCGGCATCGGCGTCGCGCTCGTGCTCGCGGGCCTCGCGGCGTCGTGCCTGATGAGCTGGCGCAGGCAGGACGTCGCGACGCTCCTCGCGGGCGGTGCGCTCGCGGCATGCGCGTTCTATTTCCTCCCGACGCGCGCCCACGAACGCTATCTGTTCCCGGCCTTCGCGCTGCTGCTCCCGATGGCCGCGGTGCGCGCGCGGCTGCTCTTCCCGTACGTCCTGCTGGCGATCTCGTTCGCGGTCTCGCTCTACTTCGCGTTCACGCGCTACCCGCAGAACGACCTGCACACGCCGCAGTGGCTCGAGGAGACGCTCTTCACGCGCAACGGCCAGATCTTCATCGCGCTCGTGATGCTCGGCACCGCGGCGTACCTCGCCTGGCGGCTCGCGCGCGGTGACGCGACCCTCGATGCGGATCTCGAGCTAGATCAGGACACGCGTCCGATGCCCGGCCCGGTGGTCGAGGCGCGCACGGAAGATCGTCGTATCAGTCTTCCGCGCATCCTCGCGCTCGGCGGCCCGCCGACGCGCCGCGACATCGGCATCGCGTTCCTCGTCGCGCTCGTCGTGCTCGTGACGCGCGGGTACCGGCTCGATCAGCCGCGCGACATGTACTTCGACGAGGTCTACCACGCCCGCACGGCGTACGAGCTCCTCGCGCAGCGCGACCCGTACGAGTGGACGCACCCGCACCTCGCGAAGGAGGTCATGGCCCTCGGCATCCTCGCGTTCGGCGACAACCGCGTCGTCGGGACCGAGCCCGGCCATGACGCCGTGGCCTTCACGGTGGGCAACGACGGCGTGCGGGTGTACGGCGCCGCCGACGGCACGATCAGCGCGTTCGATCGCGACGGCCGCGGCGGTCTGCTCACGCACGCGCTCGGGGCGCCGCGCGCGCTCGCGTTGGACGCAAACCAGCTCTATCTCGCCACCGATGTCGAGATCTGCGCGATCGCGCTCCCCGCGCCGCCGACGCTCAGCGCCAACGCGACGCCGCGCGCGTTCGATCGCTGCGCGTCGCTGCCGCAGCGCGGCACGACGCTCGGGCTGAACGCGGCGAATGGCCGCCTCGCGGTGCTGACCGCGGGCACGCTCTATCTGTATCCATCGATCGACGCGCCACCGATCGCGGTGCAGCGGACCGCGACCGCGATGACCGCCAAGCCCGACGGCTCGACGCTCTATCTCCTCGTCGGGAACACCGTTCGCGTCATCGAGGCCGCGACGGGGAAGGAGACCGCGTCGTACAACACGCGCGGGCCGGGCAGCGCGATCGCCTACGCGCTCAGCGCGAACCGGCTGTTCGTCGCGCGCAGCGACACGCCGGCGCTCGACTTCATCGAGGTCGAGGGCGGGGCGACCGAGACGGTCCCGCTCGCGAACGATCGCACCGGCTCATTCGCGCAGGGCGCGACGCAGCTCGCGCTGGTCACGCGGACGCAGTTCCTGTACGCGCTCACGCCCGGCAGGGTCGTCGTGATCGAGACCCACGGCGCCTCACCGTTCACGTCGATCGCGGTGCCGTCCTCGGCGACGTTCCTCGGGATCGACGGCGAGGACGACAAGATGCTCGTCGCCGGCACGGGTACGGTCGATCGCATCGAGACCGGTCGGAATGCGATCTCCTGGCGGCTGCCGGGGGTGCTGTTCGCGGCGATCCTCGCGTTCTTCCTGGTGCTCCTCGCGCGGCGCCTGTTCGCGTCGCCGCTCGTCGCGCTCTTCGCCGGCGCCGCGGTCATCCTCGACGGCTCGATGTTCGCGCAGGCGCGCATCGGCATGAACGACATCTACGTCACCGCGTTCATCGTGGCCGCGTGGTACTTCATCGTCGCCGCGCACCGGCCGCGGCGCGCCGCGCGCCTGGACATCCTCATCGCCGGCGTCCTGCTCGGGTTCGCGGTCGCATCGAAGTGGGCGGGCGTCTACACGCTCGCCGGCGTGTTCGTCGCGGCGGTCGCGGTCACGGCGTACGCCTATGAGCGCGGTCGGCCCGGCACGGGCGGGCCGCTCGATCTCTTCGCCGGCCGCGGCCTGAACGCGGCGTTCCTGTTCGGCTCGTTCGCGGTCGTGCCGTTCGCGCTGTACCTCCTGTCGTATCGCTCGTGGTTCGGCGGGCCGATGGCGCCGTACGGCTGGAACCTCTGGGAGCTCACACAGCAGATGTACTGGTACCACTCCGGGCTCACGGCGCCGCACTGCGCGGGCGCGCCGTGGTGGGCGTGGCCGGTCGACCTCAAGCCGGTGTACTGGTACTTCGGCAACGCGTTCGCGAATACGAACGGCTACATCTACGACGCCGGGAACCCGTTCCTGTTCTGGGCCGCGCTGCCGGCGACCGCGATCGTCGGCGGCATCGCCGTGCGCGCGCGTTCGGCGGCGCTCGGCCTCGTGACGCTCGCGCTGCTCACACAGTTCGTGGCGTGGATCCCGATCTCACGCGTGCTGTTCTTCTATCACTTCTTCACCGCGCTGCCCTTCTATCTCCTGTGCCTCGCGATCGTGCTCGCGCTGCTGTGGGAGCGGCGCCGCACCGCGGTGATCGTGTTCGGCGTCGTGGCGGCCATCGCGTTCGCGTACTTCTATCCGTTCGTCTCGGGCGTCCCGATCCCCGGCGACTTCGCGAACGCGTACTTCGTGCTGCCGACGTGGCAGTACGACCCGGCGTTCTACCCCACGGACTCGTGCCCCGACCTCGTGAGCGAGAACGCCGCGACCAGCCTCACGATCTGGATCGCCTGGCTCTACGAGCTCGCCGGGGTCGCGCTCGCGGTCGGCATCGCGGTGGGCTGGTCGCCGGCGCGCCGGCTCCTCGCGCGCGTGGGGATCTGAGCTAGGGGGTC
>JADMIO011460717.1_pt1 | contig 13277 bp, 10 predicted proteins | sample 8958161 | NCBI WGS metagenome assembly JADMIO01 (sample SAMN16585339, study PRJNA669376) | soil metagenome | isolation source: Crop rotation soil | place: USA: Cullars Rotation, Alabama | collected 2011 | reverse complement strand
GCCGCCGCAGCTGCCACAGATGGTGCCGGAGCCGCAGCCGCCGCCGCAGCTGCCACAGATGGTGCCGGAGCCGCAGCCGCCGCCGCAGCTGCCACAGATGGTGCCGGAGCCGCAGCCGCCGCCGCAGCTGCCACAGATGGTGCCGGAGCCGCAGCCGCCGCCGCAGCTGCCACAGATGGTGCCGGAGCCGCAGCCGCCGCCGCAGCTGCCACAGATGGTGCCGGAGCCGCAGCCGCCGCCGCAGCTGCCATAGATGGTGCCGGCGCGGGGTCGATCGTAGGTGCAACCGTGCGGTGTGCCGAAACATGCGCGGGAGTTTGCACGGTCTGCGAAGTGGTGATCGGTGGAGAGCTCGCCGGAGCAGCCGATTCCTTCGTTTGGGAACTTGGAAGGCCTTGGTCGATAGCTGCCTGCATTTTTCTAGCGCCTCTTGAGCACGAACGTTACCCACCAACCGTGTTTAATCAAATCAGCAAAACGACGCACGAGAGACTTTTCAAGCCCGCGTTGCTGCTTTGCCGCGGCCGGATGTACTGGAGTCCGCCTGCGCGCTCCGCTGCGATTCAGAATCGCGGCGGAGGTGGACAGAGAAAAAGGGAAAAGACATGTGATTCTCAGCCGCGGCGTGCTGCTGGCCGCGGGGTGGCTGTCGGGCCGCTTCCGGACGATTCCCGCATGGCGGCGGCCATTCGTGCGCGATATGCCGCTCGCGGGTTTGGCGTCGTCGATGCCCCAGACGCAGTAGCAGGGGCATCAGCTGACGAAGGGGGGATTGGCGGAGTCGGCTCATTTGGCGGCTGACTAAAGTACGCGGACTTGCGATCTGCTTCAGACTGTTTGAGGTCGGCGGCAGACCCTTCCGCGCCGCCCTTTCTTGGCACCGCCGCGGCCGCCATATTCTTGGGGGGCGCCGCAGCGGCGGACACGCTTTTGGGCGCTGCAACAGGCGCGAGGCTCTTGGGGGCCGCGGCCGCCATATTCTTGGGCGGCGCCGCAGTGGCGGACACGCTTTTGGGCGCTGCAACAGGCGCGAGGCTCTTGGGGGCGGCGGAACCGGGTTTGGAGGACGCAGGCGGCAGACTGTCACGTGTGGTGATCGTGGATTTTGCGGGTTGCTTGGTCGAATGGGATTTGGAGTCGGCGGCGGGGGGTTTTGAGGCTGGTGGGCCATCGTCGTCGGCCCATCGCGTTTGAGCGGCCATCTGGCTGCGGGGCACCATCATCGGCCGCCTCCCCTTCGCATCGTCCCATTGTGATTTCAACTGCGGCGTGGCTGATGGCCCTCTCTGCGGTGGTTGCAATTTCTGGGGTGGTTTTGGGTTGGGGGGAGTGTCGTCGGCCCAGCGTGTTTTGGCGACGATGGGCGTTCTGCCCCACTGGCCGCCGCCCTCGTTGTTCATTTTGAGGTCGCGGCCTGGCCATCCGCGGTTGGTTTTGGGGGTTTCGACGTTGGGCGGGGCTTCTCCGTGGGAATGGTTTGCTTTGAGAACGCTGGGCGTGCAGAGGGTGATGCGCGCGCGCATCCACTTGTCCTCGTATCGTCGCATTTTCCCGTTCCACTTTTTGAGGAAGCAGACCAGGTATTCGGTCTTGACATAGATCGCCGTCATCAAATCGGCGAGCGACCGGACTTCCCACTCGAGTGCGCTCTGGATGGCGCCCCACCTTTTGTGCTGAGCCCAACTCGTGTACTGCATCTGCCCGACGATCGACCGCGTCGTGGGACCGTTCGGATGCGCCGGCCGGCAATGGCGCCGCGCAAAGTCCATCAATTCCGTCCGCTTGCCCCAGGCGGCTTTGAGCGTTTCGGTTTTGGTCCACCACGGTTGGTGGTGGTTCCAGGCGATGATATCGGCAAAGGAGAGGCCTTCGAGGTCGGCGTCCGCGGTGATGCTGAAGCATTTAAACATCCAGTAAATCATCTCCCCGTCCCGCAAATACGGCGGCGCCGGCTTCTCCACGTCCGCCAGATCCGAACGCCACCGCTTCGAAGCGAGGTACCGCTCGATGTCCGCCTGCGTGTCCTCCGAATTATAACTCGACGCCCCCGCCAAACCCACCCCCGACGCTCGCGCCACGTTTTCTTTCAGGGGTTTGGTCGGGGTCCAGTCGGGGTCGGGGGGGATGACGATGTCGGGTATCGTGATCTCCTCGGCCTCCTCCCGCCGCGGCACCGGATGCGGCAAGTCGGCCGACATGATATGGAAATAGGGATCGTCGGGTTTTGGGCGAAAGGGGTTGCGGTCGGTGGTCGCGTTCTCGGAAATCCGCTCAAAGCTGGCCCACGGACAGGCGGTGTTGAGGTCGGTGACGTCGTTGGGGGAGGCGCGGAGCATGCCGAAAAACTCGTGGTCGTTGAACACGCACACCCGCGCCGCTCCATCCAACAATTGTCGGAACGCACCCATATCCTCCATCCCGTCCCAGCCTGCGGATTTCTCAATTGGGGTCGGGGAGAAGAAGCGGACTTGGCCGGCGGGGTGGGCGCGGGAGACGACGAGACAGGCTACGGCGGCGATCAGCTGGTGCTGGTAGACGAGGAGCTCGCACCACGCGGCCTCGATAAACTGGCGGGCGTTGCTGAGCGCGATCGCGCAGAAAACCGTGTATGCATCGTTCGGCGTTTTCGGAGCCGCCCGCCCGGTCATAAACTGGAAATCCCACGAGCGCGGCAAAATTCCCGCCCGCCGCGATTTCTCCAATTCGGCTTTTTGTTTGGCAGCGGCGGCTTCTGCCTCCTTCAAATTGTCCGCCGCCAGCTTGAGGGTGGCTGCCTCCGCGGCTTCGGCTGCCTTGGCTGCCTCTTCCGCCTTCTCGACGTCCAAAAAGGCCAACCGAGCGCCTGGCCGCCTCTCTGCGTTGCCGTCACCGTCCCGCGGCCAGCACTCCTCCCCGCTCGCATACCGAAACGCCCCCGACGGCCCCCCTTCCTCCAAAACAGTCGGTAGATTCGAGGCGACGGGCGCTGCGACGCGGGGCAGCGGCCCGGTGTACGCACGGGCGGTCGGCGGGAACTCTTCCCACGCCCACGGCCACCAAAACGCCGACCGCGGACCCCACCCCTTCCTCTCCTCATCACCACTCTTTTTTCCCGAATCGCTCATTGGGGTACTTGGTGGCTTTTTTCCAGAGTCGGTCTTTGTTTTTTCTGAATCGGCCATTTGGGGTTTGTCGCTGTGAGCTGGTTTCGGGCGCAGAGATAATTCCGAATCTCCCGCTTTTGGCTCGTCGACGCGGCTCCCGGAGAGAAATGGGGCAGTGGTCGAAAACGCGTTTGGGGCCGCTGTGCTATGGCGCAATATTCCGCCAAACATTCCGTCCGCATCCTCCCCGCCCCCGCCCCCGCCGCCACCCCGGTGGCTGCACCTATCGCCGCATCAGCGGTCGCGGGCCGTACGGGATGGTTGCGGCCGGTTGCCTTGGCTTCGCTGTTTCCCGGCCACAAACCCGCCGACAATAAAGCGGACGGCGGTGGCGGGGGCGGGGGGAGGGTGGTTTATGAGCTGCGGGAGAGCGAAATGGAGGGGCAGATTCATAAGGCGGTATACCAGGCGTTTGCGCAGGTTCCGCGGCGGCACGAGCGGGTGGCGATCGAAGACGAGGAGTTCTTCCAGGCCGACAAGACGCGCCGGATCGACCTGTCGCGCAAGACATTTCGCTCCGGCACCCGGCTCCACCAGTCCCTCCCCGAGCGCAAATCCCCCCTCTCCACCCTCCTCCGGCCCCCCGGCCCCCCAGTCGTCTTAAAGGTCGGCGAACCGCCCGAAAAGGTGAATGAATCGGTGCCGGGGGCGGGGGTGAATTTGGCGTTTCCGGGGAGTATACCGGTGTCGCTGATGCGGGCGGACATCGCGCGGCTGTACAATGCCGCCCATTTCTACGTGTTTTCATGGAAAGCCGACGGCCTTCGCTTCCTCCTGGTGGCGGGGACGTTTGGCGGGCAGAGGCTGCTGATGCTGATCAATCGCGCGCGCCAGATCTTTGTCGTCCCGCACCCCGCCCCGTCCTTGCTCTTCGACGGAACGATTCTCGATGGGGAGCTGGTGCGCCACCGCGACGGCCGCACGTTCTCCTTTCTCGTATACGACGCGATTATGACGTGCGGCGTCTCCACCGGCGAGTTCAACTACCTCGTCCGCCTCCAAAACGCCGCCCTCCTACTCCACGCCTGGAAAATCGCCGGCAGCAACAGCAAAACGCCCGGCGACAGGGAGGACACCGTGATGCGCGGGGAGGAGGGGGCTCTGTTGGTGGGCGGGGGGGTGTTTGATGTGCGGATGAAGCCGGTGTATGCGCCGGCGCAGATCGCGGACGTGCTGGAAAACGTGTTGCCGCACTTGGACTATCAGATCGACGGGATGATCCTAACGGCGGTCGAGCCGCCGGTGCAAATGGGCCAAACGGACACCATTTTGAAGTACAAGCGCGGCACCGACCACACCATCGACTTCCTCGCCAACCGCCCCGCCGCCGCCGGCACCGCCGACAACTCGTGCCGCGCCGCCGCCATCTCGTTCCTCTCCAGTCTGTCCACTCCACTCAGCGCCCCGCCGGCGGAGGTGGAATTGGAGTTGCTGGCGCTGCGGCCGGGGAGCGGAAAGGGAAACTGGGGCGTGTGGACGATCGCAAAGCTGTTTGCCGCCGGCGCGGAAACCCCCCAACAAATGGGCGCCCGCCTGGGGATCGGCGGCGGCGAGGTAGAGACCGTTTTACGGGAGATTTGTGGGCGGATAGTGGAGTGTCGGTACAACCCGGAAGACGAGACGTGGTTGATCGAAAGCATCCGCGCGGACAAAACGGCGCCCAACAAGCTCTCCACCGCCTGGAAAACATGGCAAAACATCCGCGAGAACCTGTCTTTACGCCACGTGTTCCCGCCCGGCGCCGTCCCCGACGACATCCGCGATCGCGTCGCCGCGTGGGAAGCCAAAAACCCCCGATGGCCACAGCAAACCGACACCGCGAAACCCGACGATCCACCACGGCCAATGGCCCCCGTCCCCCTCCACCAAGCCATCCAATTCCGATAAAATATTCATCAAAATTTCCATTCCGCGCGCAGCGACGCTTGTTGTCCAAATAATCATCAAGTGTGCATGGATACAAGACAATTCGATCGAGAATGGAAACGGGATGGTGAGGAAATGGGATGGACGGCGGTGTTCGGGGGCGGTGATTTACGTTTTTCGGCGTTTGTGCGTTTTCGTGATGCCGTGTTGGCTCTGATTTTTGGGGATCCCACGCGGTTTGATTCCCCGGGCAATATTCTCTTCGCGTTTTCGTTTCATTTGATTGACACGTTCGGTTTTTAAAGCATTACGGGTACGGGCCTCGGATCCACGCGTCGGCATCCGCGATGCAACTTTCTTTTTCTTCTTTCCTTCCTTCAACGAGGTGGCAGACGAGAACGATGCTGGAACGGCACAAGGGATCGAGGGCTGCGACGCGGGTGCCGGTGGAGCGTCCACTTCTGCTTCTTTCGCGTAACTGCTGCAGAGTTTGCATTTTTTCGTGTCGGTGCACCAACAATAATTGCACTGGCGACAGCAATTCCCGCATTGAGCGCTATCGCAGTTTTCGCATAGCGATAAATCGCCACATATGTCACATCGCTCCTGATCTTCGCCGGTCGCGAATTTCGTCGCAGATTCGCTTTTGGATGACGATGAAGAGGACGTTGAATCTCCAACCGAAATCGAGTGTGCACTCATTTTTATTCTGCAAAGTCAAAATGACGTTAGAAGCGAGGTTTTATCGCGATATGGAGGAATGGATGACCCTGAATCTCTAGCGCGTGGCGCAACTAAAAATTGCGCAACTGTTCCGCGTGCTGCGGGAGCTTGGCGGGGCGCTTGAGGGAAGGACGAAAGCGCCCGGCGGCCGCCGCCGGGGTGGCGGCGGTGCCGGCTGCCCTGGGGGGTGTTGGGGGGAGTAGGGCGCGGCCGGCGGTGAGTTTTTCGGCGGCGTTGATTTGTTCGAGAGTGGCCTCGAGTTTGCCTTGGAGGTCGGTGAGTTGCTTGAGGACGCCCTGGTTGGTGAGCGCTTTTTGAAACGCCACGATGGATCGAAGCTGATTTTGCGCTTCGGCGAGTTTCTCTTGCGACGCGTCGATGGTGCTCTGTAAGGCGGCATTCTGTTTCGATATTTCTTCCACCTGCGCGCCTTCCTTCTTGAGGTCAGCTTCGCCCTTTTTCAACTCCGCCACATATTTGTCGAGCTGCTGGCTCGCCGTTTCAATCTGCTTCTTCAGCTCCGATGCAACCGTCTCGCCTTCCCCCGTCGTCGCCATCTCAATCTACTTAATCCCAAAGGAATGATCATCGCTTCGCGATTAATCGCGAAGCGATGATCCCCTTCGGGATTAATGTTCGAGATTAAGAGCGCGTGCTGGGCAAGAAAAGATGGCGACGGTGCAGTTTCCGTTGTTGCGGGTGGCGACGGAACACGGTCGGGCTACATGCTCGTGGCCGAGTTTTCCAATGATCGTGGTTCGATTCGTATTGGTCGTTTTGCTGCGCGCGTTCCTGATCTACGCCATCTGGAACGAACTGTTCCTCCCGCTGATATCGTTGCAAGCGTTCCGCGTTCGAATTCTGCCGGCAATTCTCATCGCCCTCCTCCTCACGATCAGCGGCCTCGATCGACCCATCCTCCGACCCGCCCACAAATTCATCGCCCACTAAAGCAACACCCGATCAAGTGCATCTCGTGCCTTTTGCGGGTTTCGTCGGATTTCAAATCGGCCGCCGATGTGTTTGAATTCAGTTGAGTGAAAATTAAGCAATGCATTGGCTATTTATCATGTTTTGGGTGGTCCTGCTGGCGGCGTTGGTTGCGTTTGCCGTCGTCCAACGGCGCGGCCGCTCGAATTGCTCAGGGCGGCGGCGGTGGCGGGGGCGTGTGGTGTGTCCGAATGTGTTTGATCAAACGAGCGTCGATTTGTGGCCGTGCGCAGCGGAGCAGCAGCTCGCCGCATTGAACCTCGATCCATCCAGAATTCGGAGATGTGTTCCGGCGGTGTTTCCCTGGGAACCCTCGTATAACACGCTGCGGCTGAACGTGGATCTGCAGCAGCAGCGGCAGCCGCTGTTCATCGTCCGCCCGCGATCCGGTGAGGACATTTCCAAAACCATCTGCCTCGCCAAAACCCACAATACGAAGGTATCGGTGCGGAGCGGCGGGCATTGCAACGAGTCCTTCAGCATCTTCAACCCGATCGTCATTTCTATCGGGTGTCTCAACCACATTCATTTGGATGAGTGCACGGGGATCGTGACGTGCGGCGGCGGCGTCACGCAGGGCCAGATTTTCAAGGTCATCGCCAAGGCAAAGAAGTCGTTTGCGTTTGCGCTGGCGCACCGGCATCACGGCGGCGTCGATTTGGGGATCAACACGGGCAACGCTGCGGACGTCGGTCTGTCGGGCGTGCTGGGCGCCGGCGGCGTCGGCTTCCTCCAGCGCCAGCTCGGTTTAACCATCGACAGCGTGAAATCCCTCCGCGTGGTCCTCGCGGACGGCTGGACCGTCAAAGCCACCCCCGACAACCAGTTTTCTGATTTGTGGGTGGCGATGAGGGGATCAGGAGGGGGCAATTTCGGCGTTATCTCTGAAATCCAGCTACAACTCCACGAAATCCCCAGCCTCATCGTCTTCACGCTCAAATGGACGGATTGGGCCCAGGCCGCCGCCGTTTTTCAGACTTGGCAGACGCTCGCCCCCAACTTTCCCAACAGCTTGACGCAACAATTGTACTTTGTGATCGCCGAGGGCGCTGGCGTGCCGGCGGTGTCGTCGGCGGGGGTGTTTGTGGGGACCGATCAGGCGCAATTGGCCTCTCTGTTGGCGCCGTTTTTGGCGATCCCGACGGCATCGATCGTTTACGAGGCGAGCACGTTTGCGGGGCAGGCGCGCAAGTTTGCCAGCGGCCGCGTGTACCACCCCTTTGCCTACCGCCGCATCCAGTTTGCCTTTGCGCCGCTCGACAATTCCGGGATTGCCACCCTCATCGGGCAGGTGGAGGCGGCGGTGGGGATCCCGGGGGCGCACACCCTCGAATTTGACCCCTTCGGCGGCCGCGTCGCCGAAATCCCACTGGATTCGAGCGCGTTCTATCCGAGGGCGGCGCAGTTTTGGCTGCTGTTTGCGACGGCGTGGAGCGACCAAAGCCAATCGGACGCCAACATGCTCTGGTCACAAACCATATTTGACACCATGCGCCCCCTCACCTCCCAATTCGTGTATTCGGGATTTATGATTCTAAATCTCGCAAATTACCTAAATGCGTACTACGGGACACGCCTCCCGATGCTGCAGCAAGCCAAAGCTAAATATGATCCCACCAATTTCTTCACCTACCCGCAAAGCATCCCGCTTCCTTAGAAGTACATCGTTTTTAACGAATTGAAGTTTTCCGCCGTTTTGCTTTGGTCTCGGCTGGCAATTTGCTTCTCATGCGCTTTACGGCGGCGCGTGCTGTCGAACTGATGCGAGGTCTCCCCAATTTGTGTATCCCGTTGGCAACCCTTTCAGCTGTAACAATACGATGACACCGGGCGCAAAGCAAATCGCACTTTGCCATCTCTTCCGTCAAGACGGGAAAAGTAGCATAACGGAGTAATCTTCCCACGCCGTCGATCTTTTTCTCTCCGGGCCGATGGTCGAATTCGAAAACTGAGAAACAGTATCGTCCGGACACTGGAAGTTTGCATCGAAGACATTCACCGCGACGTCGTTTCTCCGCATTCACGAATTCGGTGGCCGCCGCGTACGCCTCACGTTGTCGCACGGCGTTTGGTGCCGTAGAATTCAGCTTCTGATTTTCGAGCTGCGTCTCATGATTGTGACAATTTGCGCAGATTACCTCACAGAGACTGGAATCTTGCTCAAGTTTGGCGATCGTTTGCACTTTCGACGGGTTTTGCGTGCACCCGGTCACCGAATTTCTGCGCTTTGTGCTGCGATCCCGGTGTGCAAAAACAAACCCGCTGACATCGCCCGTCCAACCGCACCCAGGCCGCGGACAAACTCGATGCTCTTTCAGCGATGTGCGCAAAGCTTTGAACTTGCTGTATTGCTGTGAATGGGCATCTGAAGTGCATTTCTTGCAATAGTTGTTAAGACCATCCGCCATCGCCTTATCGACGTAGAATTCGCAGAACGGGAGCTCATTTTTGCAGCCAGTGCACATTTTTACCGTTTTCGAACCATGACGCAGCTTGCGATCTTTTGCAATCTCCCTCGCGGTGCGTGCTTGGCGCGCTCGTCTTCTTTTCGGCTCCGTCACAGACCTGGCCTCTGAAGAGCATTTCTTGCAATACTTTTGAAGCCCGTCCACCAGCGCCTTGTCGGCGTAAAATTGCGCGAATCGAAGCTCCTTTTTGCAGCCACAACACCGTTTCGTCTTTTTGGAACCGTGGTGCAGCGCGCAATCCCTCGCAATTTGCTTCGCGGTACGGGCTTGGCGCGCTCTTCTTAGTTCCGGCGAGTTCACCATCGCCCATTTAATATTACGTTGTCTAATTTTCTGAAAGAGCGCATCTTCTGTATCGTCCTTACGTTTCGCCGCACGTCGAATAAATCACTCCGCAAAATATTCTTCCAATTTAAACATGGCTGATCAAAAACAAGCTCAAGCTCAAGCGAAAGCGGTGCTTGTGGTGACGGCGCCCAACGGCTCACCAGCAATTGTGTCCGGCGCGGCCGCCGCTGCGGCAGCGGCGTCGGCAGCCGAGTCAACAGCTACAGCGGCCGGTTCGGCGGAGGTGGGATCGGGTTCAGCGGCGTGGGGGATGGATTTCCGGGTGCGTGTGCAGTGTTTGCAGTGTCAGCGGTGGGTTGCCGCGCCGGCGACGCTCCTCCAATTCGCGTCGTGCACCTGCCCGAACGACGTCCGCGTCACCCAGCAAGACCTGTCGAACGAAGGCATCTGGATCGGCGCCGCCAAACAACAATTGGCCCGCGTCGAGCTCACGTACATCGGCGCCCCCAACGCCACCCCGATCCTCGTCCCGCTCCCCCAATGGAACGTCTGGCGCACCAAATTCAAATCCAACGGAACTCTCCTCGACAACAAATAAAACACCGTTGATTTTGGGTTTGCGGAGGGGGAATTGCGGAGTGCCGCCCATTGTCCGTTGAGTCTTGCGAGAGCATGGGAGGTTGCGCGAGCACAGAGACGAAGCCGCCGCCTGCCGGGGTAAAGGATGAGGCGCACCGGAGACCGTCCATCTCTGAAGTTCGGCGGAGGGTGCCGTCGACCTCCGAGGTGAGGCATCCGGCGGCCGTTTCGATGCGTGCGCCGCCTGCTGTGGGTGGCATGCGCCTGCTGATCAAGCGAGACGAGCCGGATTCGGTCCCGGAGTCGTGGCGCCGCGACGCGGCGGCCATCTTTGCGACGTTTGAGGGCCTCGCCGCCACGACCCTGTTCCCGTACGACCTCATTTCGGTCGAGTATGTGGTCGATTCCGGGCTCTACCTCGCCTACCAACGAGCCCAAACCGCGCTTGGCGAGCAAAAGACAACCGAGGCGCTGGCCTTTTACGGAAACAGCGAGAGCGTCATCGAAAAAATCCGGACGGACGGATTCCAAAAGGGCGCCGTGTGGGCCTCAAGCACTCCTTGCACAGCCAGCCTCCACGCCTCTCGGCATCCGAATTTAAAAGGCGATTTGCGGGCGCTCGAAACGATCGAGTATCAAATGTTGGCCTGCCGAATTGTTGCACTCAACCCGCAGGAACAGTGCGACGTCGGCGTCCGCGGCCGCGCCTCCGAACGCATTTACCACGTAAATCAACCCAATCGCTGTCTGCCGCTCTTCGTTTTAACCATTCGTCTCAAACCAGTCGCACACAACCCCTCCGCCACCATCGAACCCCTATAATTACCCTAATTCACCATTTAATCCAGAATGCCCCTTCAAAAACTGTTTGTGTCGACTTTGGGATGGTTAGGTGATGGTGGCGGTGCGCATGGGGGTGACCCAGAATGCCCAGGCGGGAAGCGAGATTCCGGACTGTGAGGCGACGCCCATGTAGTCGCCGACAAACGAGGTGTTTCCGACGTCGATGGAGGTTGGGGTGACGCGTACATTGGTTGCGAACGATGCTCCGCTGTTTGTCGAGAGCGCGGCGTAAATATCGAGTTGTCGATTGCCGGCGAGCGTATTGTTTCTGGAATCGAACCATACGAGTTGAACGCGGCTCGCGTTGGCGGGATCGACGGAGATGGCCGGGAAGAATTGGTTCCCGGCGGTGGTGTTGATGATATTGACGGGATTGGAAAAGGGCAGCGTGCCGTTGACGGCGCGCTGATAGAGGATTTTGCTGGTGCCCGCTTGACTCGACGCGGGAAACGCGACGTGAACTGTGCCGCTTACGCCTTGGACGGCGAGTGTCGGGAACGATTCCTTGCGGTAATTGGATGGGAAAGTCAAGGCGTTATAGTACGGGCTGACGGCAACGCCGACGGTGGCAAACGAGACGCCGCGATTGACAGATTTGCTCGCAAAGATGCGGCGAAGATTGTTTTGGAAAAAGACCGTCCAGACCACCCAAACGTTTCCATTGCGGTCTGCGGCCACCTGCGCTCCTTGCACGCCCCCATTTTGTCCAGAGGGCGAAACCTGGGTGGGTGCGGACCAGGTTTGGCCGGCGTTGAGCGAGCGAGAAAACAGGATCATGTCGCTCGACCCGACGAAGCGGGTCCAGACGACGTACACGTAGCCCGTAACCGGATCAACGGTGATCCACTCCTTGTCCTCAAAGTTGGTCGCGCTCGGGCTCGGATTCACCACCACCGGCCGGATCTGCGACGTCGGCCACACGATCTGACCGGTTGAAGTGGGTAATGTGCCGGCGGCGACGTAGAGGCCGTTGGCGTTGTTGCTGCCGTTGAAGTAGAGGTTGGCGAGGTAGACGGCGCGATTGGTCGGGCCAAAGGCGGCCACCGGATCCGAGTTGGCCTCCCACAAACGGCCGTCGCTCGTCGCCACTTTTCCGGCCGAGATCGGCATAAACTGCTGCGACCACGTGCCTCCGTTGTTCAGTGAGTAGGCGTACTTGGTGGTGTTGAAGCCGCCGCGTTGGGAAAAGTCCGAGACCGCTGCCAACCAGAGACCGCCGCCGCCCGCATACGCCGAGATCGTCGTCTCGGCCTCGGGCACGGTCGTGGTGATGTTTTGCTGCGAAGCCACTGCGTTCGGACCGATGCCGCGGCCGTCGCATTTGTTCATTTTAGCCATCGATTGCCGGTCTTTCTGTTCTTCCCGAACGAAATCCGGATCCAACGCCGGAGTGGCGTTCCCGACCTCCACCGCAAACACCAACGCATCCAGAGAGGGCCCAGTAAGGGTGCTGCCCCTTGGGCGACAACGCCGATGCCGCTTTCCTCGACGGCGGGTGGCGTGATTGCTTTTGCGGAGACCGATGGAAACCAGCACCAGAATCGCGATCAATAACAAAATTACCAAAAGCAACAACCACATCTCCGCCACCCCTTATCCCAATATCTTCGTTGCCTGATCAGATTGTGTCGAGGATTTGTCATTTACACCCTTTTGGCCCTTTGCGAGTTTTGCATTTTGTGATTGCGTTGTTAGTCTTGTTCGATGCGGGTGGAGAATTCGGCGGCGACGATTTTGCCTGCGAATCCTTCGAGAAATGCGGCGGACAGGAGGGCCATGGCTCCTACGGGGAGATTGGGCGTGAGCACGATGACGGCGGCCAACGCTCCTCCAAGAGCAATTTCGTTTCCGGCGGCATCGTGGATTGGTCCGAGAAAGTTCCCAGTGGTCTTCTCAAACCGTTGCAGCTCGCCCGAGGCGTTTACCACGGCGAGTTCTTCTGTCGGAAAATTCGGATCAAGACCCGGATAGGCAATTGGGAGGATTCCCCACGGTATATTCAAAGGGCGACCGAATACAAATCGACGAATGTAGGAACCGTCTTCTCCAAATACGGTAATAAACCCATTTCCGACACCGGCCACTGGATTCCGCTCTCCGGTGTTGAACGCAAAACACACATAGGCCGACCCGCCGGTGTCCACCGTTGTGACGTTGTACGGCGACCAGCCGTTATCGGTCAGGAGCGTGTCTGGGTCCGTAAACATCCCTTGCAAGCCGAAAAAGGTGTCGTAACGCTCCACCTCGCCCGCTGACCAGTTGGCAATCATCAGTGTGTTGCCAACAATCGCACAACCTTTGTAGATGACGCCAAAATTGTCCACTTTCCAGCACATTGGGATCCTAAGCTTAGAATTCCACGTGGACAAGTTGTCGC
>JADMIO011057194.1_pt1 | contig 13279 bp, 13 predicted proteins | sample 8958161 | NCBI WGS metagenome assembly JADMIO01 (sample SAMN16585339, study PRJNA669376) | soil metagenome | isolation source: Crop rotation soil | place: USA: Cullars Rotation, Alabama | collected 2011 | reverse complement strand
AGGAATGTGAAATACTGGACCCGAAAATTAGGTGTCGACAGCGGGCAGTTGTTTGATGCGATTATTAATACCGGAAGTGTACATTCTCAGGATGTGAAAAAATATCTCAGACGAAACAGTTGGTTTTACCATCCGGTAAATGCCACTTCGCAATTGGTAAGATCACTCGTTGCCATGGTCTTTTAGAGTTCTTTATGCAAAAAGCAAATCCAAAAAAACCGATTCGGCCAAAACAACACCAGCGCCGGCCGGGTAATGAGAGCAAACTCAGACCCAGGCCCAGGTTTGATGACGAGGTTGTTCATGGTAGCGGAAAGCTAACCGGAAAAATTGCTGTAGTGACAGGCGGTGACAGTGGCATCGGTCGCGCTGTTTCAGTACTGTTCGCGAAGGAAGGCGCCGACATCGCTATAATCTATTTAAACGAAAATGCAGACGCTGAAGAAACGAAGAAAATAATTGAAAAACGATATTGCAGGCAATGCCTTCTCATTTCCGGAGATGTATCCCGGGAGAGTTTCTGCATTGAAGCAATTAGAAAGGTTAGAAAAAAATTCAAAAAGATAGATGTTTTGGTGAACAATGCCTCCATACACTTCGAACACAAGTCTATAAAACAGATCGCGAAACCTGAGTTGAAAAAAACGTTTGAAACCAACATTTACTCAATGTTCTACATAACCAAAGCGGCCGTTGACCTCATACCAGATGGAGGCGCGATAATCAACACCACATCGGTTACAGCATATCGTGGAAGCGCAGCGCTGGTCGATTACGCAAGTACCAAAGGTGCCATCGTTTCTTTCACCAGGAGCTTATCGGCACAACTGGTTGATCGCAAAATCCGGGTCAACGCTGTTGCTCCCGGTCCGGTTTGGACTCCACTGATCGCTTCGAGTTTCAAGCCTGTAAAAGTTGCCAAGCATGGAAGCGATTCGCCGATGAAACGCGCAGGCGAACCAGTTGAGATTGCCCCAAGTTACCTGTTCCTGGCTTGCAGCGATTCAGCATACATGACAGGACAAGTATTGCATCCTAACGGAGGCGAAATAGTAAATGGTTGAATGATGTTTCGATTGAGCGAGGAAATAACCATCCCAAAGGCGCGGATAAAAAAGATACTGGATGATCCGGAGCAACTGAAATTAGCTTCGAACCTGCGTTATGTCAGCGACGCAGAGCCCGGAATAAACAGGATCAGAAAAGGGAAAATCTTCGAATACCTAATCGGTAAACAGAAAGTTCGCGCCCGTTATGTTCTTGAAAGAATTAAAAAACTGGTGATACCGCCTGCATGGAAACAAGTTTGGATTTGCAGATCGGAACTCGGACACTTACAGGCTACAGGTTTTGACAAGAGGCGTCGTAAACAGTACCGGTATCATAGTTTGTGGACTAATTTAAGGAATCATACCAAATTCTATCATCTTCATGATTTCGGAAAGGCTTTGCCCGCAATCAGAAAGCGGGTAAAAAAAGACCTGTCAAAACCGGGATTACCTGTTGAGAAGGTGTTGGCCACAGTAATTTGCCTGATGGAACAAACAAGCATTCGTGTTGGTAATAATCTCTACGAAAAACTTTATGGGTCTTTCGGATTGACCACGCTTAAAGACAAACATGTAAAGATCAGTGGCGACAAAATCAACTTCTTTTTCCGCGGGAAGAAAGGAGTGATACATAACATAAGCGTCAGATGTAAAAAACTTTCAAAGATCGTCCAAATGTGCCGTGATATTCCGGGCAAAGAATTATTCCAGTACGTTGGTGAAGATGGGAAACCTGGAAAGATAGATTCCGGCATGGTGAACGACTACCTCAAACGTATAAGTGGCCAGGATTTCAGCGCGAAAGACTTTCGCACCTGGACTGGATCTGTTCAGGCCCTTGTGGCTTTGAGAACGATGGATGACACTACCAGCAATACGGCCACTGATAACAACATTGTAAAGGCTCTTAATCATGTTTCGAGGCACCTCGGAAATACCCGGGCAGTATGCCGCAAGTATTACGTTCATCCCTGTATTTTTAAATTATATAAAGAGGGAAAACTCAAGGACTATTTCACAGATGCAAATCGTTCGTCAATAACAGGCAGTTACCAGACAGAAGAAAAAGTGCTGATGCAGTTGCTTGCCGATGAAAGGAACTGAAAATCGAAAAAAATGACTGGCATGCATTTTTGAGAAGGATTTAACAAAAAAACACTATGAGAAAGATAACAATATCAGAAATCGGGAAAACGATCATATCCGCATGTATTTTAATGACATTCGGTTGTAACAATGCGTCCAATAAGGATTCGAAAGAAGTAGCCTCGGAAATGAATGAGGAAAAGTTTGACCGGGAGGGCGAAAAAGCCGCTGACAAACTGGTTGATGCCTATAGTTCAAATCTTTACGAAATCCGTTTGTCTGAAAACGCGGTAACTAAGGCCGTTACGGCAGATGTAAAAAAACTCGCAGAAACCCTGGTCGCCGCACATACAAAAATGAATGCTGACATTCAAAACCTGGCGTCATCACGTAATGTAACATTACCAACTGACCTAACCGATGCGCAACGCAAGGACGTTGAAAAATACAATGACAAACACGGCGTTGAATATGACAAGGACTACACTAAGGAAATGAAAGGTAAACACGAGGACGCAATCAAAAAATATGAACGTACTGCAGAAAAATGTGATGATGCCGACGTGAAGAGCTGGGCGTCACAAACCCTACCTGAAGTTCGTTCGCACCTCGACATGGTTGAAAGTACCTGGAATTCGATTAAGGATATGAAGGACAAAAAGTGAAGCAGGTAGTTTAACTATTTTAAAGCCCGTTTAACCGGGCTTTACTTCTTTGGCGTCCAGCATAAAGTAAAAAGTAGCTCCTTCGCCTTCTATTGCTTCGGCCCATACCTTACCTCCGTGTCGTGAAATTATTTTGTGTACAGTTGCCAGACCGATACCTGAACCTTCGAATTCCCGGGAAGAATGTAGACGTTGAAAAACACCGAACAGCTTATGGGTGTAGTCCGTGTTGAATCCGGCGCCGTTATCTTTAACGTAGTATATAGTTGTTCCATGTTCTTGAGTACATCCGATCTCTATCTCAGGGTTTTGTTTTTTAGAACTATATTTTACCGCATTTGAAATAAGATTCTGCCAAACCTGTCTCAAAGAATTTCCATCGGCAATTGCGTCAGGCAGTTGTTTGATCACTATCCGGACATTGGATCCGTTTTGACCATCGTAGTTTCTGCATATTGACTCAACCATGAGGTTCATTTTAATTTCCGTCCTAACCAACTCGCGCTTACCGGTCCTGAAGAAATTGAGAAGATCATCTATCATCTTCGTCATGTCTTCAGCATTTTGTTGCACGCGACCAGCAATCCTCACCCCTTCCAGGCTTAACTCATCGGCATGTTCCTCTAATAAAATTTTCTGGTAACAGCTTATTGCTCTGAGTGGCGCTTTAAGGTCATGCGAAACGGTATACGAGAACGATTCCAGTTCCTGGTTTAATTCCTCAAGTTCAGCTGTTCGGTCCTTAACTCTTTGTTCCAATTGAGCGTACACCTTGATATTTTCGAGGGTAACAGCCGTTATGTCGGCCAGCGACCGAAGTATCGTTAATTCGGTATCACTTGCAACATGTTTATGTCCCCAGTAATTTCCTATTGCTCCAATTGGATTCACATTCCTGATGGGGATCATTGCAAGGCTTTTTACAAACGTTGGCCTGTATGCTTCGTGAGGTATCCTTGGGTCAGAGTAAATATCTTCTATCGCCGCAACCTTTTGATTTAACATACACCAACCACTTATACAGGTTTCAATTGGAAAACGCCTACCTTTCCACAACGGCCCTATAGCATCTTCTTCTGCATAGAAGCACATATTATTTTCTCGCAATACAAAAGTCGCCCCGTCAGACCCGATGAGTTGTCGCGCGGCTTTACGCACAATATGCATGACCGTATTGAGGTCGCGTGCAAGCGAAAGTTCCTGGATTACGCGCGCGAGCTGTTCAATTGCTAAATATTTATCGTGTACAATATTCTCCATTACACTTTACTCCAGCTGAACGCCCATTAATAGAATATCGTCGGTTTGTTCCATGTTCCTTTGCCATTTGTCCAGCCAGTGCCTCAAAACCTGCTCCTGCTCTTCGAGTCCAAATGACAAAGATTTTTCAAGAATTCTGAAAAGATTCCGCGTCATCATCCGCTTTCCTTTTGCGCCGCCAAATTGATCTGCGTATCCGTCAGTGAAAAGGTAGATGATGTCTCCTTTCTCATAAGAATGTGAATGATTAGTGAATTCAATTTTTGAAGCGTCGTGCAGACCTCCTATACCGAATTTATTTCCCTTAATAACCTGCATGTTCTTGCCTTTGAAAAAAACAAGGTGACGATTTGCACCAGCGAACTGAAGTTCATTACTTATAATATTGACACTGCATACGCCAATATCCATACCGTCCATTCTCTGTATAGCGCTTGAATCCTGTTTCAAGGCCCGCCTAATCCCCATATTGAGTCGTTGAAGCACTTTTGACGGCTGCGTGATGCCTTTTACATTGACAATCTCATTCAATAAACCATATCCTATCATCGACATAAGAGCTCCGGGAACCCCGTGACCAGTACAGTCAGCTACCGCAATAAGCATCTCATTGTTGCATTCCGCAAACCAGTAAAAATCTCCGCTGACAATATCCTTAGGTTTATAGATGATGAAAGAATGTCTGAACATATGCCCGAGCGTTGATTTATCGGGCAACATTGCTTCCTGTATCAGTTTTGCATAATTGAGACTGTCGGTAACACTTTTGTTATTTTGTTCTATTTTATCGTAGGCCAACTGTAACTTTTGGTGAAGTGATTCTACCATCCGTTTTTCTCTCTGTGCATCTGTCCTCGAAAAAATATTCATTATTGACGATGGCAAACGTACAAGACTGCTCTTTAGAATATAATCATCCACACCCGCCTTCATACAATCTACCGCAAACTGTTCCGATACCGAACCGGTGACGAGGATGAATGGAATCTCTGCATTATGTTGCCGCGTGATGCGCAGTGCCTCAAGGGAATCAAATCCCGGGAGCGCGTGATCAGAAAGTATGATATCCGGTTTGAAATTATATAATTCTGCCATGAAGTGGCTTTTCGTTTCCACCCAATGCAGTTCGTGACTTAACTCAGCTTTCGCAAGAGTTTTCATCAGTAACTCAGCGTCAGACAAATTATCTTCGAGCAAAAGTATTTTAATTGTCTTTCCCATAAAGTACAAACCTCCCTACGTTCGCAACTCACGCCGCTCTAAGATTAGCAGCAAAATTTGTTTCGCACTAAAATAAGGGAATTATAAACATTTTCCTCACCTCGGTGGAAAAGTAAAATTTATTTTTGACGTCAGAATTCGGCCATTCATCTGTAAAAAAAGGGCATACGGCGTATTTTGAAAAAAAGGCCGTCTTTGGCCCGATTCTTGTCGGCCGCCCGAATAAAGACAAAAAAAGTCCCGCTTTTGCCTGCGGGACCCTTAATGTTGGTGAATTTTTAACTAAGAGTGTCTTCTGTTTCTGCCTGAGTTTCTTTGCCTGCGACGATCCATCCACTCGTCATATCCTCTGTCCTGGTTCCACGAGCCCTCGTTGCTGGATTGAGCAGACCGGTAATTTTCCTGCCTGTCCCTTGCCGGCCTGTTTTCATAATCCCGGTTGTCGTTGCGGCTTTGCCAGCCTGAATTCCAGCTATCACGCCCGCCCTCGTTAAATTGTCCCTGACGTCCGTACGATGGCTGACGACTGCTGTAGTAGCTTTCTTCCTCGTCATAGAATGAGCCGCCCTGGTATGGCTCGTTGTACTGGCGGTTCTGTCCGGGCTCTGACCAGTAACGGTCGGGGTGGCGCGATCCTCTGTCGCCCTGGTAGCCTGTATTACCGTACTCGTTGTTCCTATGATCATATCCCCGGTTGCCACCAGAGTTCCGTTGTTGGCCATATTCATTTTGTGACCCAAAATTACTTCCGTAATTCTGTTGATCTCTTTGGCCGTATTGATCCTGGTAATGCTGTGAGTCGTATTGGCCGTATCCCTGTTGACGCCCTGATCCCATATTACGCGAACCGGAATTTTCAGAATATCCGCCATAATTCCGTCCCTCCCCGGGTGAATTGTATTGATTCTGATTGGACCTTTCTCCGCCCCTGTAGCCATATTCATTTTCCTGATTCCAGCCGCCCATCTGACCTCCGCGGCCCTGATTCTGCGAATTAAATTCTCCGCGCGAAAATTGAGGATTCTCGTAATCAGAGTTTTGACCTCCCGAATTTACATTCCAATCCTGTTGCCTGCCTTGATGTTGGGGCCGTTGATTAAATTGTTCATTTCCGTAGTTCTGATTTCCATATTCTGAATTTGGCGAATTTTGAAATTGTTGCGAATAACCTCGCTCTCCCTGACGCTGATACCTCTGTTGTTGACCAAAGTCCCGGTTGCCTTGTTGACCTGAATACTGTTCCTGGTTTCTCCAATGTCCATCGTTGCGTCCGTAATTCTGATTTTGTTGGTAACCCCCTCCATCATATCTCTGAAAATTGCCGGGATTCTGTTCAGTATATCCCTGATTTCCCTGATTCATTGTATCCCAGTTTCGTTCAGGATTGTTGTTTCTGTTCAGTTGCATACCCCTACCCTGGTCGTTTTGACCCTGGTTATCGTTTCTATAGGTTGAGTAATCCCTGTTACCTTCCCGCTCATTTTTATTTTGGGAAAATCCGTCCTCCCGATTATACCAGCTGTCAAATTTTTTACTTTCCTCAGGGGAATCCTTTTGATTTTTTTGCTGGTCCTTCTGTTCCCCGGTTTTGGCTGAGGCCGACCCCTGGGAAAATGAGTCGTTTGGTTTGTTTGATTCTGACTGCGGCGTGCTTTTGTTTTGATTGTCAGTCGCAGTGTTTTCCTTTGAAATTGAATTCTCTGTTGTTGTGTTTGAAGAATAATTGTCTTCGTTTTCGGATTTTGAGTCCTTTTTGTTTTTAAAGGTTGTCATAGGTTTGGGATTAAGGTTTTTAAAAACGTGAGTTAAGGACGCCCATACAATTTTATGCCATTTTTGAACGAATTGTCAATGAAGAAAGCACAAAAGTTAAAAACCTTAAAATCAAATTACTGAAATTTAGTATGGTTGAAAACCACATTTTGAAGTGGAGAAAATAATCTACACAGAGTGGGTAAAGAAATTCAGGATGACGAATGTTGCGCCTGCCGCCCGATGAGATCCACAATTGAAGTCGCCTTGATTGGCTTGAACAGATAAAACAACCGTTCGTTGAGATTTTCTTTCAGCGAATCAGGGTTTGCACTGATCATTATTATTTTAGTGCGAGGCAAAAGTTCGAGTATCTTTTGTGTTTCGTTCCATCCTCTTCCGTCGGGCAAATCGTTATCCATAATTATCCAGTGTGGTTTGACACTCTCTATTCCCTTCATCCCACCTTTCAGGTCATAGTATGAATACACTTCATGTCCCTGATTTTGTAGCATTCCGGCAAGAAGGAAACAGAGGTCCTTCTCATCATCAACTATGACTATTTTTGTTTTCTCCAAGGAACTACGGGTACCAAAATCCCCAACTATTTTTACCGAATCTACAGTTTTTTAACAATGATATCAATTATCGTGCTAAGTAGCGTGGCACACAATTGTTGTTATACAAAGGGGAATAAACCTTAACGATAGAAATTATGAGCGATAACAACAAACTTATTGCCGCTGTACTTTGCGGCGCCATTGGCGGATTAGCACTTGGACTACTCTTTGCGCCGGATAAAGGAAGCGTGACACGTGCAAAACTACGTGAATCCACAGGAGGACTGGCCGACAAATTTAGCGACTTGCTCGGAAAAGGGCTGAATAAAGTAAAAGAAAGTAAAATTGGCGAGAAGGCCACGGAAATTAACAATGACCTTCAGAAAACGATGAACGACGGAAAACAATTGCTTTCATAGTCCTTTATTATCTTAATTTTTATGGAGAAAACCAGCATATTATTAAACAACATTCATTCGCAGGGAAGGACTTATCTTAATCTTAAGATGAAGGCTACAAGGCTGGAAATTTATGAACGCGTCACTAACCTGATATCCGTAGGTATAAGCATGGCGTTCATAACAATTTTAACCTGCCTTGCTTTTATGTTTCTGAATATTGCCCTTGCATTTTGGCTTAGTGTTGAGCTTGGTTCTTTTGCCGCCGGCTTTGGCTGCGTGGGCGGGTTTTATACTCTGTTGCTTGGCGTATACGTGGCGTTCAGGAAAAAAATAGTCAACAACACCATAAAAAACCGTGTGCTTCTTACGGTGAGCAAGGATATTGAAAGTTACGAAACTTTAATACGAGAACAAGTTACTGTACAGGGACAACTGTCGGTTGCGGAGACGCATCTGAGAGAAAATTTTGATCAGCTTAAAGAGAATATCGCAACTTTGAAAGATGATCTGAATCGGTTAAAAAACAACTTTGTAACACACAAAGATCCGGAAACTCATCAAAACGTTGGTCCAAAAATTCCGCGCGCTGCTATTACAACCGTAGTCGACCTTTTGCTTAATAAAGTTCTTCTTAAAAACTCGGGGATGCTCGCTAAAACAATTTTACCAATAATCACCAATGCAGTTGTTACTTCTAAGGTATTTAAAGAGGCCGGGAAAACCAGTCTTATAGAAAACCTTAAACTTAAACTTGCTAGATTTCTTTAGGTAACTGCGCCAACTCCCTGAATTTTTTCACAATTAGTAGAAGCGAGCTGTAGTTGGAGGGTTTTACAAAAAAGCCATCTACCCCAAGCTCCCTGCAACGGCGTTTTTCATTTTCGTTGCCTGTAGTTGAAAAAATAACAGTGGGGAATGAACGGAAAAACTCCTTAACACTAAGTTCCTTTATTGCTTCGCGGCCATTCTTCTTGGGCATGTTTAGGTCCACGATCAGCAGTATCGGTAATCGCGGGATGTTCCCCTGTTCGTAATTTGCAAAATGCGCGATCAACTCTATTCCATTTCCAACAAAAACAAGCTCAGTTTCAGGCGCAATTTCTTTAAATGCCGAAACCAGAAGAAATTGATCATCCTCGTCATCTTCGGCAATAAGTATGTAATTATGGCTGTAGTTGTGTGAGCGCATAACAGTTACGAAAGATACAAAATCAGGTGCAAATCACCCAATCTTTTTCCAATCACCTGGCATGTTAATTTCATTAAACCAGTGACGCCTGTTCCTTTTACGCGTTGGCCTGCTACCGGCGGCAACCCACAAATTGAAAAAAACATGAAATTCAAGATCCCGGCAACTATCCTGGTAATCGTCTCATTTATTTGTCTTACGGTGATCGTTTTAAGATTATCTATCGTCCTTTACACAAATGCAGCGGAAGACAAAGCCGTTAAAGCAGACTATTTTAAGGTGAACCAGATAAAATATGGACTGCTGTCGGGCGATAAATGGAGCGTCCAGGTAAACGGAATCATTGCGACGCAGATCGATTCATTTTCATTTACAAAAGAAAATAAAAAGGTGCTCACTGCGGAAGTAGATATGGTATTGTACCGCCTGTTTGACGAACTGGAAGGTTTTCTACACAAAAAGAAGGAGAATTTACGTGATCAGATAAAATTCAGGGTCATTAGTAAAGTAGTGGACATTGACAAATTCCGGGCACAGGTTCCCTCCTTTTCAAAAAGCATTGTTGACCAGCTTGACAAATCCAAAAACAAAGCGCAGGTAAAAAAACTTTTGAAGGACAAGATCACACACATTCTTAATAACGTTAGCCAGGACACAACGTTAGAACAAAACAGGATACTCAGACGGTACGGGGCGGAAGACATTGTCAAATTCAACAGGATGATCGCCGACAGAACCGGCCTGATAAAAAAACAGCAGGCCAATCTCTCTTACATGTTTATCGGATGTTTGGTTGTAGTACTGCTGTTGTGGCTGGCACTTTTGCGTTTCAAACTACTGTTTGCGGTATCATTCCTGTTCTCGGTAATTATTTCCTTCCTCGCTTTATTTATTGGTATAAATTTACCAATGATAGAGATTGACGCGCGTATTGCTACGCTTGATCTTCAGCTTCTTTCTTCTCATGTCACATTCAAGGAGCAGGTCATTTTTTTTCAAACCAAAAGCATCCTCGACGTTGTCAGTATTTTGATGGAGAATGGCAAAGTGGACTCGGTATTTGTGGGATGCCTTATTTTCCTGTTCAGTGTATTGTTCCCTGTGTCCAAGCTGATCTCGGCAACTTACTATCTTTTCAGGCGGCAGCGGAGCGGGAAATTTGTACGTTATATGGCCTTTAATTCAGGAAAATGGTCGATGGCAGATGTGATGGTAGTGGCAATATTTATGGCGTATGTGGGGTTTCAAAATATAGTTGACAACCAATTGAAGGACATCGACATGAAAAACGAAACGGTGAATATCATCACAACCAATAGAACTAACCTGCAGGCCGGATTTTTGATTTTTGTCAGTTTCTGTCTGTTTAACCTGGCGCTGGCCGAGATCCTGAAAGCCATAACCAAGCAAATGCCACCGAAAGCTGAATCTACTCAGGACGCCTCCTGAGGCGGGCGCTCTTTTCGCCATGCTTAATATTGGCTTCATCAAGCGAATGACTCGCATGAATATCTTTTTCGTTCTCTGCCAGTTTTGAAAGTTTCACATAATATTTTTTTAGTACTTCAATTTCCTCTGCGGTCAAGTCTTCTATATCTATCAGTCTGTTGCTGGCAAAACTGCTCGATGCAATAAGTTCATTCAGTTTAAGGTGAATGGCTTTGGTGTCCTTGTTGGCAGAATGTTGTATAACGAACACCATCAGGAACGTAATGATAGTGGTGCCGGTATTTATTACTAATTGCCAGGTATCTGAAAAAGAAAAAACGGGTCCAAGCAGTGACCAGCAAATTACAACCAGCAAGGCGACAATAAACGCACCGGATGATCCTGTTATATTGGTTACCCACGATGATAAACGCTCGAATAGTTTTTTCATGATTTTTGCTTGAAATTTACTCAAATAAAAAATGCCACCCACCGCCGGATGACATTTTTAAGATTCAAATTTTCTAAACTCAGAAATGAATCCCTAAACCTAAAGTGGAGATCCCCGTTGACACATCCAGGAAAATACCAAACGAAGTATTGAACTTGTACTCGGTGCCAATGTGCAGGTTACCCAGCAATGGCGAAGCAGTCACAGTCCTTTCCCCGTAATAACCGTTCTCCCAGGTGGATGTTCTGAATGCGTACCCAACCGATGCGCCAAGGTAAAAATCCCAGTTTTCTCCAGCCTCAAAAAGCTCGTCAAAATAGTACGAAGCCTTCAATCCAACCGGAATTATTCTTTCAGTGTACCTGTAATACCTTCCAGGATAAATGTCATTACCCCAATAACGGCTCTCTCTGTAACTGGAAAAAGCAATGTATGGAGCAAGCGTAAAATTCCTGAATACGTCGAATTCGTAATTCAAGTTCAGCGACGGAGCACCGTAGTTGCCGTAGTAGTAACCAATACCGGCTCCAATGTTCAGCGCGCTGTACCTCTCCCTATCCTGCGCATGTGACGACAGTCTACAAAAAGCACAGAAGACTATTATTATAATTGATCTCTTCATTTTAATTGTTTTTTTAATTATTGTCTCTCAAATACAAGACCAATTCTGATGTAGAATTTATTGCTCAGCGAAAAAAGCCTGAGGTTCTCCATTTCAACCTTACATTTTCCATCTTACATTTTTCCATTTTCCATCCTCCATTTCCCTTACATCTTCCATTTTACATTTTACATTTTCTGACCATGAGCTATCTCCTGCTCTTTATATTCAACTCTCACCGCAAATTTGTTGGCTTTAATTCCATGCCCGTGCCTAATGGCGTACAACTTGGTGAACTCTGCCCCGAAATACAATAAAACAGATGAATAATATATCCACAGCAGAATAACCACCAGGGAGCCTGCCGCGCCATAAGTACCGGCAAGCGCCGAGCGTGAAACGTAAATTGCTATCAGATATTTACCCGCGAGAAAAAGTACTGAAGTGAATAAGGCTCCAACGAACGCATCGCTCCACTTTACAATTGAATCGGGAAGGTATTTAAAAATAACTGCGAACAGTATTGTTATTATCATCAGGGCAACACAGTTATTTGTTATCGCAATTATTATGGCGGTGTTTGGCAGAAACTCATTAAGCCTGTCATTCAGTATTTCTACCAGTGTGCTTGCAAGCAGCGATACCACCATCAGGAACCCGGTTGATACCACCATTGCAAATGAGAGCACACGATTTACAAGGTATTTAATAAATCCTTTTTGAGGACGAGCTTTCAAACCCCATATTCGATTTATGGTAGATTGTATCTCTACAAAAATCCCGGTGGCTCCGATAAAAAACACAACAAGACCAACAATAGTAGCCAGCATGTTATCTTTGTGCAGAGATGTATGTTTTAGCATATCCTGGATCTCGGCTGCCGCCTGGTCTCCTACCAGGCTATTGATTTGACCGAAGAGGTGTCCTTGAATCGCGTCCCTTCCAAAAATGAGACTTCCTACCGAAATCGTTACTATCAACATAGGCGCAATGGAGAATATGGTGTAGAATGAAAGCGCCCCACTGAGTTTTAAAATGTCATCGTTGTTGGATGCGATCGCGCTGTCCTTAAGTAATCCAAAAAAATTCCGAAGTTTTAAAAATATCCTTGTAGTAAAAGCCATTGTTCAGCAACTGGTAGTAATTTACCTGATGCTTGATTTTTTATTGAGGAACTGGTATAGCATCCACGAATTCTTTTGCTGTTCACCGAGATATTTGGTAAGGAGGTCTGCCGTTACCACATCATCAGCATTCTGCGCCATTTTCACTATTTCGTTCTCAAGCACTGTCAGTTTTGTGAGATCGTCAAGCATTCCTTTTACACAGGACGCCTGGTCACCGCTTGTTTTCTGCAACTTTATAGCCGATAGCTCCAGGATTTCTGCAACATTCATCACCGGCACTCCCCCGAGCGTTAGAATTCTTTCAGCTATGTCGTCAATTTTTACCGTCGCGTCGTTATAAGCGATCTCGAAAACCTTGTGCAGTTCAAAAAAATTCTCGCCCTTAATCATCCAGTGCGAAGCGCGCGTGTTAAAATACGCTACCTGGTATGCCGCTAACAGATCGTTTAGTTTGTTGACAATGTTCTTCTGATCGTGATTGTTTCCTTT
>JADMIO011426286.1_pt1 | contig 13281 bp, 9 predicted proteins | sample 8958161 | NCBI WGS metagenome assembly JADMIO01 (sample SAMN16585339, study PRJNA669376) | soil metagenome | isolation source: Crop rotation soil | place: USA: Cullars Rotation, Alabama | collected 2011 | reverse complement strand
CGCTCCCGGGCCTGGCAGCCGTCTTGGCCACGTAGTCCCAAGGACCTGTGCGACCGCCTGGTCTAAGCTGCCACGATGAAATTCATCAGGGTGGTGGCAGGGGTCTGCCTTGCGCTGACTATTCCGCGCGCAGCCGACGCCTTCTGTGGGTTTTACGTCGCCGGTAGCGATCAGCAGCTGACCAACGACGCGACGCAGGTCGTGCTTGTCCGCAAGGGCACGCGCACCGTGCTGTCGATGCAGAACAACTACAAGGGACCGCCCGAGGCATTCGCGATGGTGATCCCCGTGCCCGTGGTGCTGCACGAGGGTGACGTGAAGACGCTGCCCAAAGAGGTGTTCAAGCACGTCGAGCAGATGGGCGCGCCGCGGCTCGTCGAATACTGGGAACAAGACCCGTGCGAGCAGCCGGTGCGCGAGTACCTCGAGAGGAACAAAGCTCCCGAGGCGCAGATGGGGATGGCGATGCCCGACTCGAACGCGAGCCTCGGCGTGAAGATCGAAGCGAAGTTCGCCGTCGGCGAGTACCAGATCGTCATCCTGTCGGCGAAGGACTCGACGGGCCTCGACACGTGGCTGCGCCAAGAGCACTACAGCATCCCCGCCGGCGCGGAGCCGCTGCTGCGTCCGTACGTCGAGAGCGGCATGAAGTTCTTCGTCGCGAAGGTCGATCCGAAGAAGGTCACGTTCGAGAACGGCCGCGCCGCGCTCTCGCCGCTGCGCTTTCACTACGATGCCGAGGACTTTTCGCTGCCGATTCGCCTCGGTCTCGCGAACTCGGGCGGCACGCAGGATCTGATCGTCAACATCCTCGCGCCCGAGCAGCGCTACGAGGTCGCGAACTATCCCAACGTCACGATCCCGACGAACATCGAGCTCAAAGAATCGGCGCGCGACAAGTTCGGCGCGTTCTACGCGGCGCTGTTCGATCGCACGATCGAGCAGCACAAAGGCGCGGTCGTCACCGAGTACGCGTGGTCGGCGGGCAGCTGCGATCCGTGTCCGGGACCGACGATCGACATGTCCGAGATCTTTACGCTCGGCGCCGACGTGCTCGAAGGACCGATGGACAAGCCGACCGCATTCCAGGGCTACGACTTCGTGCTCACGCGTCTGCACGCGCGCTACGGCAAGGACATCACGAACGACCTCGTGTTCAAGCAGGCCAAGCCGATCCTCGGTGGTCGCGAGGATGCCGGTGCCGACGGTGTGCTGCAGCAGGGCGCGTACGAGTCCGGCTGGAACAACTTCCAAGCGCGCTACATCATCCGCCATCCGTGGACGGGACCGATTCGCTGCATCTCTCCGCGTCGCGGCGTGTGGGGAGGCCCGCCATCGGAGCTCGCGATGAAACAGGATCAAGGCGGCGTGAAGCCCGCCCTCGATCTCGCATTCGCGCCGCGCGACTTGAAGCTCGCGTCGGTCGTCGCGCGTGACGTGCCCGCCGTCGGCGTGACCGTCGGCGGCAGCGACCTTACCGGCCGGACGGTCGCTCCCGGCACCAAGACAAACACCGGCTGTGGTTGCGACACGGGCGGTTCATCGGGCGGTATCGTGCTGCTCGCGTTTCTGGCGTTTGTGAGGAGGAGACGATGAAGAGACTGCTTGTTCTGGCCGCGCTGGTGGGCGCGCCTTCGGTGGCGCATGCGTTCTGCGGCTTCTACGTCGCGGGTGGCGATCAACAGATGTTCAACGACGCGACGCAAGTCGTGCTCATGCGCAGCGGCACGCGGACCGTGCTGTCGATGCAGAACAACTACAAGGGACCGCCCGACGCGTTCGCGATGGTGATTCCCGTGCCGACGGTGCTGCACGAAGGCGACGTGAAGACATTGCCCATTGACGTGTTCAAGCACGTCGAGCAAATGGGCGCGCCGCGTCTCGTCGAGTACTGGGAACTCGACCCGTGCCAGTCGGACTACTACGGCGACGACATGGTGGTCTCGAAGTCGGCGGCGGGAGCCGGGATGCGGTCGGAGGAGAAGGCGGCGGACAAGGACTTCGGCGTCAAGATCGAGGCGAAGTTCGTCGTCGGCGAGTACCAGATCGTGATCCTGTCCGCGAAGGATTCCACGGGCCTGGACGGCTGGCTGCGCGCCGAGAAGTACAACATCCCGCAAGGTGCGGAACCTTTGCTGCGCCCGTATGTCGAAGGAGGGATGAAATTCTTCGTCGCGAAGGTGGACCCGAAGAAGGTCAAGTTCGTCGACGGACGCGCCGCACTGTCGCCGCTCAGGTTTTTCTACGACACCGATCAATTCAATCTGCCGATTCGCCTGGGTCTCGCGAACTCGAGCGGCACGCAGGATCTGATCGTCAACATCCTCGCGCCGCATCAGCGCTACGAGGTCGCGAACTACAAGAACGTCACGATTCCGACGAACATCAACGTCAAAGACTCGGTGAAGGACAAGTTCGGCGCGTTCTACACCGCGCTGTTCGACGCGACCGTCGAGAAGAATCCGGGTGCGGTCATCACCGAGTACGCGTGGCAGGCGACGACGTGCGATCCGTGCCCAGGTCCCGCGCTCGACTACAACGACTTTGCGTTGCTCGGGTCGGACGTGCTGAAGAAGAACGCCAACGACGATCCGTACGGCTACGGCTATGACTTCGTGCTGACGCGCCTGCATGCGCGCTACGGCAAGGACATCAAGAACGACCTCGAGTTCAAGGCCGCCGATCCGATCGTCGGTGGTCGCGAGCACGTGATCGACGAGAAAACCGGCAAGCTCGAAGAGGGCGCAAAGAAGGACAGCGTCAACAACTTCCAGGGCCGCTACGCGATCCGCCACGAGTGGACCGGACCGATCACGTGTCAGAGCCCGAAGCGTGGTCGCTGGGGCGGGCCGCATGGCCAGGGCAATCCGCAGCCGCAGCCGGCGATGGACATCGCGTTTGCGCCGCGCGGCCAGGTGAAAGTGCCCGAGGTGATCCGGCAGGACGTGCCGGAGCTGGGGCTCAAGATGGGCCTCGAGGCTGCACTCAACGACGGCAAGACGAATCCGCTCCCCGTGCCGGGACAGACGACGACACCGGAGCAGAAGAAGACGAAGACCGGTTGCGGGTGTGCGTCGACCGGCGATGCATCGGGTGGCCTCGTGCTGCTGGCGCTGGTGGGACTCGTGAGGAGGAGGAAACGATGAGAGGACTGCTGCTTGCCGCCGCGCTGATTGCGGCACCGACAACTGCGCACGCGTTCTGCGGCTTCTATGTCGCGGGCAGCGACAAGCCGATGTTCAACGACGCGACACAAGTCGTGCTCATGCGCAGCGGCACGCGCACCGTGCTGTCGATGCAGAACAACTACAAGGGACCGCCGGAAGCATTCGCGATGGTGATTCCGGTGCCCGCCGTGCTGCACGACGGCGACGTGAAGATCCTCGACCCCGAGGTGTTCCAGATCGTCGAGCAGATGGGCTCGCCGCGGCTCGTCGAGTATTGGGAACAGGATCCCTGTCGGGTCGACTATCCCGAAGAAGAGTCGGGCGGCACAGGCACCGCGATGGCGCTCGATGAAGGCAAGATGGGCAAGAAGGACTCCGAGACCGGAGTGACCGTCGAGGCCCAGTTCACCGTCGGCGAGTATCAGGTCGTCATTTTGTCGGCGACGGATTCGACCGGCCTCGATACGTGGCTCAAGCGCGAGAAGTATCAGATTCCGAAGGGTGCGGAGCCGCTCCTTAGGCCGTACGTCGAAGGCGGCATGAAGTTCTTCGTCGCGAAGGTCGATCCGAAGAAGGTGAAGTTCGTCGACGGTCGCGCCGCGCTCTCGCCGATCCGTTTTCACTACGACAGCGACACGTTCAATCTGCCGATTCGCCTCGGCCTCGCAAACTCGAGCGGCAAGCAGGACTTGATCGTAAACATCCTCGCGCCGAATCAACGCTACGAGGTCGCGAACTACAAGAACGTCACGATCCCGACGAACATCACCGTCAAGGAAGCGGTCCGCGACAAGTTCGCTCAGTTCTACGTCGCGCTGTTCGATGCGACGGTCGAGAAGAACCCCGGCGCCGTCGTGACCGAGTACTCGTGGGATGCGGGCTCGTGTGATCCGTGTCCGGGACCGACGCTCGACTACGGCGACTTTCAGACGCTCGGCGCCGACGTGCTGAAGCCCGACGACGGTGCCCTCGAAGAGGGCCGCATGGGGAAGGGCGGCGGCCGCTACTACATGGGCGGCTTCACGCTGACGCGTTTGCATGCGCGCTACGGCAAAGAGATCACCGACGACCTCGTGTTCAAAGAGGCGAAGCCGATCGTGGGTGGCCGCGAATTTGTCGTCGATGCGAAGACCGGCAAGCTCGAAGAGGGCGCGCGCGAGGACGAATACAACAACTTCCAGGCGCGCTACGCGATTCGTCATCCGTGGACGGGACCGATCGCGTGCCAGAACCCGGTGCGCGGCCGATGGGGCGGCAAGGACGGTGAGTCGACGTGGAGCTCTCCGCCGCCGCGGCGTCGCCAGGCCGGCCAGTATCAAATGCAGAAGACCGATGGGCCGGCGCCGGCGACGGACCTCGCGTTCGCACCTCGCGGCATGAAGGTCGAGACCGCGGTGACGCAGGACATTCCCGAGCTGAATCTCAAGGCCGTCGCGGGTGCGATCGTCGAGGGCGTTCCGCCGAAGGATTCCGTCGTGCAAGGCAAGGGCAAGAAGTCGGGCTGCGGCTGCCAGAGCGCAGATGCGTCGGGGGGCTTGCTGTTCTTCATCGGACTTCTGTTCGCGACCCGCAGGAGGAAGAAATGAGAGCGCTACTTCTTGGAGCAGTCCTCGCGTGCGTGCCTGCGACGGCACATGCGTTCTGCGGCTTCTATGTGGCGCCGAAAGAAGGGCCACTGCTCGCGGACGCGACGCAGGTCGTGCTCATGCGCAGCGGCACGCGCACCGTGCTGTCGATGCAGAACAACTACAAGGGGCCGCCGGAAGCGTTCGCGATGGTCGTGCCCGTGCCGGTCGTGCTGCACGAAGGCGACGTGAAGACGCTGCCGAAGCAGGTGTTCGAGAACGTCGAGCGCATGGGCGCGCCTCGCCTCGTCGAGTACTGGGAGCAGGACCCCTGCAATCCGTATCGCGAAGAGGAAGAGAAGATGTCGACGCGCCGCATGTCGGTGGCGATGCCGAAGAAGGCGGGCAAGAAGGAAGACGACCTCGGTGTGACGATCGAGGCGCAATTCGTCGTTGGCGAGTACCAGATCGTCATCCTCTCCGCGAAGGACTCGACGGGCCTCGACACGTGGCTCAAGCAAGAGAAGTACAGGATTCCCGACGGCGCAGAGCCGCTGCTGCGTCCCTACGTCGAGAGCGGCATGAAGTTTTTCGTCGCGAAGGTCGATCCGAAGAAGGTCCAATTCGTCGACGGTCGCGCCGAGCTGTCGCCGCTGCGCTTTCACTACGACACGCAAGACTTCAACCTTCCGATCCGGCTTGGCCTCGCCAACAGCTCCGGAACGCAGGATCTGATCGTCAACATCCTCGCGCCGGGTCAGCGTTACGAGGTCGCGAACTACAAGAACGTCACGATCCCGACGAACATCGACGTCAAAGACAGCGTGAAGGATCACTTTGGATCGTTCTACGCCGCGTTGTTCGATCGCACCGTCGAGAAGAACCCTGGCGCGGTTGTCACCGAGTACGCGTGGCAAGCGACGACGTGCGATCCATGTCCCGGCCCGGCGCTGAACTATCACGACTTCATGACGCTCGGCGCCGACGTCGTTGCCGGTGGCGATGAGAGCGAGAAGATGCCGGCGGCACCACGCGGCGGACGGCGCATGCCTCCACCGATGGGCGGCGGCAACTTTGTCCTGACGCGCCTGCATGCGCGCTACGGCAAGGACATCAAAGACGACCTCGTGTTCAAAGCGGCGCCGCCGATCGTCGGTGGTCGCGAGTTCGTCGTCGATCCAACGACGAAGAAGCTCGAGGAGGGCGCGAAGCCCGCCGACACGAACAACTTCCAGGGCCGCTACGCGATCCGTCACGAGTGGACCGGCGAGATCAAATGCCAGAACCCGCAGCGTGGCATCTGGGGCGGACCGAACGGTGGCGCGCCGCAGACGAAGCCGGGACTCGATCTCGCGTTCGCACCGCGCGGTCAGGTGCAGCTCGCGACCGCGATCGTGCCGCAAGACGTTCCGGAGATCGGAATGAAGGGCGGCGTGCTCGAGGTCTACGCACAACCGCAGACACAGGCACCCGCACCCACGCCGCCCACCGTGCCGCCTCCCGTGGACAAGGGTGATCGGGGCTGCGGCTGCCAGTCGAGCGATCCTGCGGGCTTGCTCGGAATTCTCGGTGCCCTGCTGATTTTCCGACCCAGAACGCGGCGGCGGCGTCCTAGAGGGGCATGAAGCTCCCGCTCGCAGCATTGGTCGCTGGAAGCGCGCTCGTCGCCGGTAGTACGGCCGCGCACGCCTTCTGTGGTTTCTACGTCAGTCCGTCCGGCGAGAAGATGTTCGCCGACGCGACCGAGGTGGTGCTGCTGCGCAGTGGCACGCGCACGGTGCTGTCGATGCAGAACGACTACAAGGGACCCATCGAGGACTTCGCGATGGTGGTTCCGGTGCCGGTCGTCCTCAAAGAGGGCGACGTGCGCGTGCTGAAGCCAGAGATCTTCGAGCGCGTCGACGCGATGGGCTCACCGCGGCTCGTGCAGTACTGGGAGCAAGACCCGTGTCCGTACGAAGGACCGTGGGGCACGATCGGTATCGGCAGCTACGGCACGATCGGTTACGGCTCGGGGACCGGCATGGGCTACGGCAGCATGAGCGGCCGCGCGACGGTGAAGGTCTTGGCGAAGTTCGACGTCGCCGAATACAACATCGTCATCCTCTCGGCGACCGAGGCGGCGGGCCTCCAGAAGTGGCTCGAAGACAACAAGTACAAGATTCCGAAGGGCGCGGAGCCGCTATTGCGTCCGTACATCGAGGCCGGATCGAAGTTCTTCGTCGCGAAGGTCGATCCCAAGAAGGTGAGCTTCGAAGGCGGCCGCGCGGCCCTGTCGCCGCTGCAGTTCTCGTACGACACCGACGAATTCTCGCTGCCGATTCGCCTCGGCATGGCGAATTCGTCGGGCACGCAGGACCTGATCGTCAACATCATCTCGCCCGACAAGCGGTACGAGGTCTCGAACTACAAGAACGTATTCATCCCGACGAACATCGACGTGAAGAACGCGGTGAAGACGCGCTTCGCCGAGTTCTACACCGCGCTGTTCGACGCGACCGTGAAGGCGAACCCTCGCGCGGTCGTGACGGAGTATTCGTGGACGGCGTCGCCGGGCGCGATGTGCGATCCGTGTCCCGATAACCAGATGAAGTCCGACGACGTGACAAAGCTCGGCGGCGATCTGATCGACGGTGATGTGTCGTCGAAATTCGTGCTCACGAGGTTGCACGCGCGCTACACGGCGAAGGACATGAAGGACGACCTTCGCTTCAAAGAGGCGAAGGCGGTGACGGGCGGGCGCGAAGAGTGGACGAAGAAGGGCCTCGAGTACGGCGCGAACGAGAGCGAGGAGAACTTCTTTCAGGCGCGCTACGCGATCCGCCACTGGTGGAACGGACCGATCAAGTGCAAGAACCCGCAGCGCGGCGTGTGGGGCGGACCGACGGGCGACGAGGTCGACGACGGCACGGTCACCGCGTCGAAGATCGCGTTTGCTCCGCGCGGCAAGCTCGCGCTCGGCACGGTGATCCAGCGCGACATCTGGGAGATTGGCTACAAAAAGGAGGCGCCGGCACCGAAGCAGACGAAGCCGCCGGTCAAGACGATGGGCATCGGGTTTGGATCGCTGCTCGTCCTCGTCATCGTCGCCGGGCTCATCGCGAGGAGGCGCAAGCGGTGAGAGCTGCGCTCGCGCTGGTTCTCGTCGTGGCTGCGTGTGGCAGCCAAGAAGCGCCTCTGCGCGAGACGAAGCCCGTGCATAAGGTCGACGCGCGCTTGCCGAGGACGCCGGGCATCTTCGGGCCGAGCCTTGTCGCGCTGCAGGGCAACCGCGAAGGTGACATCAGCGATGGCAACATGCTGTCCGACGTCGATAGCTGCTCGACGTGTCATCCCGATGCAGCGGCGCAGTGGGGCACGAGCCCGCACTCGTTCGCGTCGTTCGGCAATCCGATCTATCGCGTCAACGTCGAGCTCGCCCGCACGGAGCTCGGCAAGCAAGCGAGCCAGCACTGCGGCGGCTGTCACGACATGCCGCTGATGGTCGATGGCCTGATGGCCGAGAACCATGTCCCGGCCGGCGATCTGCGCGCGCACTCCGGCGTGACCTGCCGGCTGTGTCACGGCGTCAAGAGCGTCAGCAAAGACGGCAACGGCAGCTACGTGTGGTCGCGCGCGCCGCTCGATGCGCCAACGCTCGGCGATGTCGCTTCGATCGAGAAGCACCGCTCGCAGGTCAGCGTGAAGTCGCTCGGCACCGAGCTGTGCGTTGGATGTCATCGCGGCTTTCTCTCGCCCGACATGGGGCAGGGCATGCCCGTGCATCTCTCCGGTCTCGACGAGCCTGGCTCGTGGCGAAACAGCGCATGGACCGGCAACGGCATGGGTCGCGTCGACAAGGTCGAGAAGAAGACGTGCATCGATTGCCACATGGAGCGCGAGCCCGCGTCGAAGGACGAGTACGCGGCGAAAGACGGCACGATCGCATCGCATCGGTTCCTCGGCGGACACACGTGGATGGCGTCGATGCGCGGTGACGACGAGCATCTGAAACGCATGCAGTCGAAGCTCGAAGGCGTCGCTTCGATCGATGTGCAGCCGTCACCGACAGGTGTGGGCTTCGACGTCGTCATTCGCAATCTGCTGGTCGGTCATCGCTTCCCGGGCGGCGTGATGGACATCCAGGACACGTGGATCGAGGTCGAGGTCCGCAATGCCAAGGGCACGCTCGTCGCGACGTCGGGTCTCGATCACGACAAGAACGCGCACGACGAGGACACGCACGTGCTGCGCACGCTCGTCGTCGACGAGAATGGCCACGTGCTCGAGAAGCACGAGATGCCGCGGTTCCGCACGCAGATCGCGCCGCAGTCGCTCGCCGCGCGTGAAGCACAAGCAATTCGCTATCAGCTACCCGACAAGACGAAGGTCGATGGGACTCTCACCGTCACGGCGCGCCTTCGCCATCGCAGCCGTACGCTGCAAATGCAAGAAGAGGTCTGCCGCGGCGCAAAGACCGACGAGGGCAAGGAGTTCCTGTCCGGTGCGAAGGGCGCGCGCGAGGTCGCGCTCGATCCATGCAAGCCGCAGCCGATCACGCTGATCGCGGAGACGACAGTTGCGCTGGGACAGCCGACGACCTGGGAGAAACAGTACGAGCACGGCATGGCGCTCACGTCGGTGATCAGCGAGCGCCTCGAAGAATCGCGCACCGTCCTCGAGCAAGCGCTCGCCGCTGCGCCGGAGGGCAAACCGAAGGCGATGGTGATCGTGCAGCTCGCCGTGGTCGCTTCGAAGCAGGGCAGGGCCGACGACGCGCTCGCGTTGATCGCACAGGCCCGCAAGCTGCTGCCCGATCCCGGACCGCCGGTGCTCGACGCCGTCGAAGCCGATGCACTGTCGCGCGTGTGGCGCTGGGACGAAGCGGTCATGCCTGCGAAGCGCGCCGCCGACAAGGCCAAGGCAAACTCGCAGGCGTGGGTCGTCGCGGCCCGCTGCTACGGCTCGGTCTCCGACAACGAAGCCGCGCTCGCCGCCGCGACCGCCGGCCTCGAGCTCTCGCCGCGCGATCCCGACCTGTTGCGCAGCCAAGCGACGGCGCTGGCCGCCCTGAATCGCCCGGAAGCCGCCGACGCCCTGAGCGCGTACGACCGGTTCCGCTCACCCGATCAATCGGCCGAGCTACGTATTTCCTGCGGGGTCGATTCGCCGCGGTGCGCACGCGAACGCGAACAAGGCCACACGCACACGCTCAAGCTCGTGCGATAACGGTTCCATGCTCTTCGAGCAGATCCGTTCTGGCGGATGTCTGTCTTACCTCATCGGCTGCGACGATTCGTGCGGCGCGATGATCGTCGATCCGCATCTGGAGCAGCTCGATCGCTACATCGCGCTCGCGACCGAACGCGGCATGCGCATTCACTACATCGCCGAGACGCATACGCACGCCGACCACTTCTCGGCGGCGCGCGAGCTCGCCAAGCAGCTCGGTGCGAAGGTCGTGGCGCATCGGTTGTCGGCGGCCCCGTACATCGATCTTCGCGTGGACGACGGTGAGACGCTCGTCGTCGGCAAGCTGCGCGTGCGCGTGATGTACACGCCCGGCCACACGAACGACGCGGTCTGCTACGTGTTCGAGGATCGCGTTCTGACCGGCGACACGCTCCTCATCGGCGGCACCGGTCGCACCGATCTGCCGACGGGCGATCCGGACATGCTGTACGACAGCCTGTTCGGCAAGCTGCTCCAGCTGCCCGACTCGATGAAGGTGTACCCGGCGCACGACTACAAGGATCGCAATTCGTCGACGATCGGCGCCGAGAAGGCGAGCAACGTGCGGTTGCAGAAGAAGGAGCGCGCAGATTTCGTCGCTCTCATGCGCGGGCTCGACATCAAGATGCCCGACCACCTCACCGAGGCGCTGCGCACGAACCGCTCCGGCGGCAAGACGGTCGCGCAGCTGCTCAGTGAAGCGGCGCGCGAGATCGCCTTCATGAGCATCGACGAGGTGCGCGCTCGCATCGAGCGCAACGACCCCGACCTCGTCCTGCTCGACGTGCGCGAGAAGGAAGCGTTCACGGCGGGTCATCTACCCGGCGCGAAGCATCTGCCGCGCGGACTCATCGAGCTCAACGTCGACAAGGCGCTGCCCGATCCCGGCCAGCACATCCTGACGTACTGCAACTTCGGCAAGATCTCGACGCTCGCGGCCGCAACGCTGCGGTCGATCGGCTACACGCGCGCCGTCGCGCTCGATGGTGGCTTCAACGACTGGGTCAAAGCCGGCTATCCGGTCGAGACCTAGCGAAGACCGAACGCGGCGAGGCCGGCATCCCAGTGCTGGCCGAACATCAGCATCCACTTCGCTTCGATCGGCCCGGGAGGTTGCAGCGCCCACACGACGTCCGACGTGATCACCGTCGCACCGTTCGCCGTCTTACCGGGCCCGAAGCTGGTGAATGGCGGCGAAACCAGGGCGACGTTGTCCACCGGATCGGCCGTAGCGACGATTCCGACGAGCGCCGAACGTCGCAACGTGGTCACCGGGCTCGACGAAACGTTGACGACCTTGTTCGTCGATGGCGGCTGAACGGCCGTGTCTTCGAGGTTGGCGAACATCGGCCACTCGATGAGCTCGCACACGAGCGGTCGCTGATCGGTCGGGACCCCATACTGGACCGTTGCCGTGGTCATCGAGTGACCGGTCGTCGTATGCCAGATCTCGACGCGGACGGAGGGCGACGTGGTCCAGTTGACCGAATCGACGACACGCGTCCAGACATTCGGACCTGTGGCGCCGTCGTCGGTGATACCGGAAAGATGCGTGTTGCTAGTCGCGATCGCGCACGCGAGCACGAGCGAATTGCCGGGCATCGATGGGCTCGGCAACTGGAGGCTGAGCGGCGAGGACGTTCCGTTGCCCGCCGTGCTGACGCCTTGCACGGCTTGCACGGGCGCCATGACGTCATTCGCGTCGATGGCGGCGTCTATGGCATCCGCGTCGGGCGCGTCCGTCGGCGTGCGGACATGCGTCAGCCCGAACACGCCATCGCAGGCGGTCAATGTGTACAGCAGGAAGACGCTACTGCGCCGCGACATGCGCGGTGTACGCGGTCGCATCCATGAGCTCGTCGACTTCGGCCTTGTCGTTTGCCTCGAGCTCGATCATCCAGCCCTTGCCGTACGGATCGCCGTTGACGTCCTCGGGCGAGTCTTTGAGCGCGGCGTTGATCGAGACGACGCGGCCCGAGACCGGGGCGTAGAGGTCACTGACACTCTTCACGCTCTCGACGGTGCCGAAGCGCTGGCCCTTCGTGACCTGGTCGCCTTCCTTCGGGAGATCGACGAGCGTGATGTCGCCGAGCTGATCGACCGCGAACTGCGTGATGCCGACGCGCCACGTCGAGCCTGTTGCCTTCAGCCACTCGTGGTCGTTCGTGTACTTCAGATCAGAGGGAAAGTTGCTCATGACTACCTACTGAGGCCTCTTGTAGAACTTGCCCGAAACCACGGTCGCCGTCGCGTCCTTGCCACGGCAATCGATCGTGAGCTTGCTTCCTGCGGCAGCGTGCGCAACGGGGACGTAGGCAAGGCCGATCGAGCCGCCGACGACGATGCCGGGGCCGCCGCTCGTGACGGTGCCGATCACCTGGCCCGAGCCGGCGCGGTCGACGACCGGATAGCCGTGACGCGCGATCGCACGTGCGGTCTCGTCGATCTTGAAACCGACAAGCTGCCGCTTGATGCCCTCTGCCTTCTGCGCGCGAAGTGCCTGGGCGCCGAGGAAGTCGCCCTTGTCGAGCTTGACGGCCCAGCCGAGGCCGGCTTCGAGCGGCGTGTGATCGTCATCGATGTCGTTGCCGTAGAGCGGCAGCTTCGACTCGAGGCGCAGCGAATCGCGTGCGCCGAGGCCGATGGGCAGACCACCGAGCGGCGTGGCGGCGTCGAGGAGCGCGGCCCACAGGCGCGGCGCGTCTTCATTGCGGCACGCGAGCTCGAAGCCGTCTTCGCCGGTGTAACCGGTGCGCGCGGCCGTGCACGCGACGCCTGCGATCGTCGCCGGCTTGAACGTGAAGCTCGGCATCGCGGCGAGATCGTCGTTCGACATCGTGTCGAGCATGCGGACGGCCTTGGGGCCCTGCACCGCGATCAGCGAGGTCTCGTCGCTGACGTCGACGACATCACACGTGGTCGAGGCGTGCTCGCGAAACCAGTCGAGGTCCTTCGCGATGTTTCCCGCGTTGAAGATGACCATGAAGTCATCATCGGCGCGCTTGTAGAAGATGCAGTCGTCGACGATGCCGCCGTTCGGCCGGCACAGCAGCGTGTAGACGGCCTTGCCCGGAGGCGCCGACTCGCACGTGTTCGTCGTGAGCTTTGCGACGACCTCGCGAGCGCGCGGGCCGCGCAGGAACGCTTCGCCCATGTGCGAGACGTCGAACAAACCCACGGCTTCGCGAACGGCCTTGTGCTCTTTGATCGTTCCGGCCGGGTAGGAGACCGGCATGTGCCAGCCGCCGAAGTCGATCAGCTTGGCGCCAGATGCCTTGTGAGCATCCCAGAGCGGTGTCTTTTTGGCGGGGTCGGCCATCGGCGCGAACACTACCTCA
>JADMIO010634683.1_pt1 | contig 13281 bp, 5 predicted proteins | sample 8958161 | NCBI WGS metagenome assembly JADMIO01 (sample SAMN16585339, study PRJNA669376) | soil metagenome | isolation source: Crop rotation soil | place: USA: Cullars Rotation, Alabama | collected 2011 | reverse complement strand
GTCACGCAAGTGCTGGCTCGCGTCAGGGATTATCTAAAGATCGAGCTTCCGGTTAGAAGTGTTTTTGAGTCGCCGACCCTCGGTGAGTTTTCGCAACTGGTCCAGGACCACATCAGTCACGGTCAGCAAAGCGAACAAACCACGATCGCTAAAGTCGAACGCGAACCGGAGATGCCGCTCTCGTTTTCACAACAGCGGATGTGGTTCTTTGAACAACTTTCGAGTGGCATGAGCGCCTTCAATATCGCGCTGGGTGTGCGGTTTCACGGAGCCCTGAACTTCGAAGCGCTGGAGCAGACATTCAGCGAGATCATTCGGCGTCACGAAGGTCTGCGTACGGTTTTCCCGGAGTCGAAGGGGCAACCGGTGCAGGTGATTCAGTCGCCCGGTGGTTTCAAACTCCCGATCGCGGATCTGAGCAAACCGCCCGAGGAAGATCGCGAACCGGAAGCTGCGCGGATCGCGCGCGAAGAAACCGTGCGCGTGTTTGACCTGGCAAAGGGACCACTGGTCCGGCCGACACTGCTGCGGATCAACGACGACGACCACATCGTTATCTGCACGATGCACCACATCATTGGCGACGGACAATCGTTTGAAGTGCTGATCGCCGAAATGAGCCAGATCTATTCAACGTTCATTCAGGGACGTCCTTCTTCGTTGCCGGAAGTAAGCGTGCAATACGTTGACTACGCCGCGTGGCAACGGCAGTGGCTTCAGGGCGATGAACTCGAAAAGCGGCTCGCTTACTGGCGGACGCAGTTGGCCGACGCACCGGAGCGCATCAATCTGCCGCTGGCGCGCAGGCGCCCGAAGGTCCAGCAGTTTGGCGGGACGTTCCAACAGACTCAGTTATCGAAAGAGTTGAGCGTAGAACTGCGAGAGCTAACCCGGCGGGAAGGACTCACGCTCTTCATCACGATGCTCGCCGCGTACGTGTTACTGCTCAATCAATACACGGACGATGAAGACGTCGTCGTCGGCTCGGTTTATGCGAACCGCGAACGAGTCGAAGCTGAGAAAGTGATCGGCATTCTGGCTAACACGATCGTGTTGCGCGTGAATCTGATGGGCGCGCAGACGTTCAAAGACGTGTTGCGGCAGGTGCGACAAGTCTGTCTCGACGCGTACACGTATCAACTATCGCCGGAACTGATTCGTGAGGATTTTTCGAAGCGCGGCGACGAACGCGAGCGGTTGTTCGACGTCTGGTTCCAACTCGACACAGAGCACCAGGAACAACTGAGTATGAACGGGCTGGAAACGAGTTGGTACAGCGAGGGCAAGGAAGTCGCAAGGTTCGAACTCTCGCTCACGCTCGCCGAACTCGAAGAAGGAATCACCGTCAAGATCGAATACGACGATGCGATCTTCACTGCTCAAACCACCGCGCAGATGCTTGAAGATTACGTCGCACTGCTCAAACTGATGACCGCCGATCCCGACAAGAGCCTCGCAAGTATCGCCATGGCCAGTACCGCCGCTGTCGCCAACCTCGAAGTCTAAGCCGCCAAACGGCACAAGAGAGTAAAAGTGATGATTAAGACGGGCCAATTGGATCCGGAACACAGCGTTCCGTTTGTGATCGAATACGAGTCCGGCAACGGGCGCCCTGAGTCAGGTTTACTCACCACCTGGTACCAGGAGAACCTAGCGTTCGTCGAACAAAAACTCGTCGAGCACGGCGCGGTGCTGTTTCGCGGTTTCGAAGTCAACACTCCGGCTTCGTTCGCGCGGCTCACCAGATCGATCGCTCCCGGATTACTGGATTGTCTCGACGACAATGGACCACGAACCAAGATCACGTCGGGCATTTACACTTCGACTGAGTATCCGGCCGAGTATCAACTCTCGATGCACAGTGAGTACGCCTACTCTCACAAGTTTCCTTCGCGTCTCTACTTCTGCTGCGTCGTCGAGCCCGGCAACGGCGGTGAGACTCCGCTCGCCGACAACCGCAAGATTCTGAAGCAACTCGATCCGCGGATCGTCGACGAATTCAGAAGCAAGCGCATCAAGTATCTCCGCAATCTGCACGGCGGCAACGGCTTCGGACTCTCATGGCAAGCGGCTTTTCAAACTACAGACAAGTCAGCCGTGGAAGCTTACTGCCACGACATGAAAATCGATTACGAATGGAAAGCTGACGGTGGTTTGCGGTTGGAGAACACGTTTGACAGCGTGATCACGCATCCACAAACGGGCGAGGAAGTTTGGTTCAACCAGGCGCCGCAGTTTCATCCTTCGGATTATCCGACTGACATCTACGAGTCGCTGCTCGAGTCGTTTCGCGACAAACAGGATGAGCTGCCCCAAACATCGCTCTTCGGCGACAACACGCAGATCGAGATCGAGAAGTTGCAGCACATTCGCGACACGATGTTCAAACAAGCAACCGTGAATCCGTGGCAGCAGGGCGACGTGGTGATGCTGGATAACGTGCTGGTTTGTCACGGGCGCATGCCTTTTTCAGGTCCGCGGAAGATCTTGTTGGCAATGACCGGAAATTAGCCTGGCAATAGTATGAGCTACGAGAGCGTACAAGAGATGTTTAGCCGCGTGGCGGCGGAGTTTGGAACGCAGACGGCGATCGAGCGGAGCGGGCGGCGTGTGACCTACGCGACTCTCGAGGCGGAGTCTAACCGGCTGGCGAATTTTCTGCTCGCAGGCGGTGTCGGCAAAGGCACGATGGTTGGCCTGCTGTCCGGCGATCCGATCCACGTCATCACCGGCATCCTGGGTGTGTTGAAAGCCGGTGCGGTGTTTGTGCCGCTCGATCCGAGTTTTCCCGAAGGCCGCTTACAGGTAATGAGCGATCAAGTAGCGCCGCGGTGGTTTGTCAGCGATAAGAAGCAGTTGGAGAAGTTGGACCAACTGCGCGGTGAAGAAAATCGTGAAGCAACGATTGTTTGTCTCGATGATGAAGAGTACCTGAGTTACGAGCGCGTTGATCATCCGCAAGTAGCGAGCGATCCCGACGCGCCTTGCTCGATCTACTTCACGTCAGGTTCGACCGGCAGACCGAAAGCAATCCTCGGACGCCTTAAGGGTATCGATCACTTCATGCGTTGGGAGATCGAGGCCGTCGGCGCTCGGCGGGGCATACGCGTCAGTCAACTCGCATCTCCGTGTTTCGATGGATTCTTAAAAGACATCTTCGTGCCGTTGTGTTCGGGCGGGACCGTTTGCGCACCGGAGAGCCGCGAAATACTTGCGGACGCGCCCCGGCTCGTCAAATGGATCGACGACATGCAGCTCGAAGTGTTGCACTGCGTGCCGTCTGTCTTTCGCTCACTACTGAACGAGAAGCTCGATAGCAATAACTTTGAAGCGCTGCGCTACGTGGTGATGGCAGGCGAACCGTTGTATCCGGCTGACGTGAAGCGCTGGATCGAAACGTTCGGCGAGCGGATCAAGCTCGTGAACATCTACGGCACGACCGAGACGAGCGTGGCGAAGGTTGCGTACGAAGTGAAGGCCGAAGACGTCGAGCGGCCCACTGTTCCCGTCGGCAAACCGATCAAAGGTTCGGCGATCATGCTGATGGACGTGGCAGGCAAACCATGCCGCCAGGGAACCGTTGGCGAGATCTACATTCGCACGCCGTATCGCTCGTTTGGTTACTACGGAGATCCCGAACTCACGAACGCAGTCTTCGTCCAGAATCCGTTTAGCCAGGACCCGAACGATCTCGTTCACAAGACCGGCGACTACGGAAGATTTCTTGAAGACGGCAACCTCGAGTATCTCGGACGGCGCGATCAGCAGGTCCAGATTCGTGGCGTCAGGATCGAACTCGGCGAGATCGAGAACCTGTTGCGCGCGCACGATGCGGTGGCGGACGTCGCCGTGGTTGACCGCAGCGACAGTGAAGGCAACAAGTTTTTAGTGGCGTACCTCACGTTGACGAACGGCACCGGCAGCAATCTTCTGCGGGAATACCTTGCGCAAAAACTGCCACCGGCAATGTTGCCGTCAGCTTTCGTCGAAATGGACGAACTGCCACGCACTCTGAACGGCAAGATCGATCGCAAAGCGTTGCCGGCGTTAGAACTGACGCAGGCGAAGCGAGACAACGGAAATGAAACACTGAACCCAATCGAAGAGATCCTCGCGGGCATCTGGTGTGAAGTGTTACGGCTGCCGTCGGTCAGCCGTGAGTCGAGTTTCTTCAATATCGGCGGTCACTCGCTGCTCGCGTCGCAGGTAATTCACCGGATTCAAGACATCTTCAAGTTCGAGTTGACTGTCCGCAGCATGTTTGAAGCGCCAACTCTCGGCGAATTAGCGGCGGTCATTCAGTCGAAGCTCAACGATGGCGATGCTGGTTCCGCGGCGCCGATCGAACCAGTGGGACGCGACGGCAAGTTGCCGCTCTCGTATGCGCAGCAACGGTTGTGGTTCCAGGAAGAACTCGCGCGCGGCACTTCTACTTTCCACGTCGACCTCGGCATGATCCTCGATGGTCCAGTGAACTGGGCTGCTCTCGAGCAAACGTTCAACGAGATCAGCCGCCGTCACGAAAACCTGCGCACGTCGTTTCCAGTGATCGACGGTGAGGTGTTGCAGATCGTTCAGCCATTCTCACGGCTGACGTTGCCAACCGTGGATCTTAGCCGTCTTAACGAAACCGAGCGTGAAGCGATCGACGCGCAGCTTGCGAATGCTGCATTGGACCAACCGTTCGATCTGGAAACTGGTCCACTGGTCCGGCTCGAAGTAATTCGTCATTCAGACCAGAAATACTCGGTGCTTTGCGTTCTGCATCACATCGTTAGCGATGGCTGGTCGCGCGGCGTGCTAATCCGGGAAGTCACGGCGCTTTATCAGGCATTCGGCCGTGGCGAGCCGTCGCCGCTGCCTGAGCTCAAGATCCAGTATGGCGACTACGCGGTCTGGCAGCGAGAACGATTACAGGGCGACAAACTCGAACGCGAACTAGACTTCTGGAAAGAGGAACTGTCCGGCGCGCCTTTGTTACTCGATTTGCCGACGGATCGTCCGCGTCCGCCGGTCCAGACTTATCGCGGAGCGGCTGAATCCTTCGCGGTGTCGCCGGAGCTTTCGCAGCAGTTGAAAGCTTTGAGTCAGCAGCAGGGAACGACGATGTTCATGTTGTTGCTGGCGGCATTTCAGACCCTGCTTCATCGCTACACCAACGAAGACGACATCGTGGTCGGCACGACGATCGCCAATCGCGAACGATCGGAGCTCGAACCGTTGATCGGTTTCTTCGTGAACATGCTGGCGCTGCGCACCGATTGTTCCGGCAACCCGTCGTTTTTGGCGTTGCTCGATCAAGTACGCAGTACGACGCTCAGAGCGTACGCGCACCAGACGGCGCCCTTTGAAGAGCTCGTTCGCGCGCTGCGGCCGAAACGGAATATGGGTTATCTGCCGTTGTTCCAGGCGGTCTTCAGTTTTCACAACCAACCGACGTTAACGGAGATGCAGCTTTCCGGGTTGACGCTGAGCGTGCCGAAAAGGGAAGTGACGACTTCGCAGATCGATCTTTTGCTCGATATGTTCGAGAGCGGCGACGGTCTACAGGGCGCGGTCCAATACAACGCGGATCTTTTCGATCGGACGACGATCCTCCAGATGATGTCGCATTTCGAAAATCTTCTGGCGGCAGTCGCGATCGATCCCGAGCAACGGCTCCTCGATCTCGCGATGCTGAGTCTGGTAGAAACCGAAGAGATCGCGGTCTGGAATCACACCCAAACCGCCGCGCTGCCCGAAACGTGCGTTCACGATTTGATCGCCGCACAAGTGAAAGCCACGCCCGATGCGATCGCGGCGTCCTTCCGCGGCGGTTTAATTACCTACGCGGAACTGAACCGCAGAGCCAATCAGGTTGCGCACTATCTGCGCGAGCAGGGAGTAAAGCCCGGAGATCTCGTCGGGATCTGTCTCGATCACTCGCTCGAAGAGTTGATCGCGCTGCTCGGCGTACTCAAAGCCGGCGCCGGTTACGTGGCGCTCGATCCGGAACATCCGCCGCAACGCATCGAATTCGCACTCACAGACGCAAACGTCGCGATAAATCTAACGCAGGACAAACTCGCTTCCGACTGGTCCATCATCGCCGCACAGCCTGACGTCGATCTTCACATAAACGTGAGTCCCGATAGCCTGGCTTACGTCATCTACACGTCAGGCTCAACCGGCCAACCAAAAGGCGCGGGCATCTCGCATCGTTCGCTCGTCAATTACGTTTCGTGGGCCAGGGACGTCTATCTGCGCGGTGAGGATCTCGCCTTCGCACTCTACTCGTCACTGGCTTTCGATCTGACTGTGACGTCTATCTACGTCCCGTTGATCACCGGTAACAAGGTCGCCATCTTCCGTCGCGACGCAAAGGATGCACTGCTCGAAGAGATCATCGCCGACGGCCAGGTCGGCGTGTGCAAGCTGACGCCGAGTCATTTGACACTTATCAAAGACGTCGATAACCGGAAGAGCAGCGTCAAGCGTTTGATTGTCGGCGGCGAAGCGCTGGGAACCGAGTTGACGCGGCAAGTGGTCGAGAGTTTCGGCGGCGATGTTGAAGTATTCAACGAGTATGGACCGACCGAAGCGACTGTCGGCTGCATGATCTACCAGTTCGATCCGTTCAACGACACGCGGGCGAACGTACCCATCGGACGGCCGGCAGCAAACGTAAATCTCTACGTGCTTGATAAGTGGCTCCAACCCGTGCCGGCCAATGTCACAGGCGAACTGTTCATCGCGAGCCCCGGTTTGGCCCAGGGGTATCTATCGCGTCCTTCGCTAAGCGCGGAAAGGTTCATACCGAATCCTTACTCCGCCGGCCAGCGAATGTATCGCACTGGCGATCTGTGCCGGCGTTTACCGTCAGGCGATCTCGAATACCTCGGCCGCCAGGACGAACAGGTCAAGTTTCACGGCTATCGGATCGAGACCAACGAGATTCGCTACGCGTTGAAGAAACATCCGCAAGTCAGAGACAGCGCGATCGTGGTTACCGAAGACAAGCACGGCCACAAGGTGATGATCGCCTACTACGTTTCGCGTCTGCCTTTGGAAGCCGCGCAACTCCGCGAGTTTCTGCTGGAACACCTGATTGCCGACACGATCCCGAACTTCTTCGTACACCTGAGCAAGCTGCCGCTGACGCTCAACGGAAAGATCAACTACGACGCGCTTCCTTCACTCGAAGAAGCAAAACAAAAGCAACAGCGCACTTACACCGCCCCGCGCACGCCGCAGGAAGTCAGTCTGGCGTCGATCTGGTCGGAAGTGTTGACGCTCGAACGCGTCGGCGTCGAAGAGAACTTCTTCGATCTTGGAGGACATTCGCTCCTCGCGGCCCAAATCATTCATCGCATCAATCAAACCTTCGAAATCGATCTGCCGATGCGGGTGATATTCGATCAACCGACTATCGCCGGTCTCGCCCTGTCAATCGAAGAGGCGCTCATAGAAAAGCTGGAGGCAGTTTCATAATGACGAATCACGACAAGAGCAACGGTAACGGTAATTATCAACCGGCTGCGAAACTCTCACGCCGGGCCAAGAAAGGCCAGGTGAACATCATCGGCATCTCAGCCGGATACCACGATTCCGCTTGCGCCCTCGTGCAGGATGGAGTGCTGGTCGCCGCGGCCCAGGAAGAACGGTTCTCGCGCGTCAAGAACGATCGTTCATGGCCAGTGAAAGCTTTTCTTTACTGCTTGCAAGAAGGCGGCATCACGATCGCGGACGTTGATTGCGTCGGCTACTACGAAGATCCTTACCTGAAACTCGGCCGGCAGATCTGGATGGGTTTCATGCCAAACCTGCCGCAGTCGCGCCGTGATGCGATCCTCGATCGGTTATCGCGAACACCGCCGCAGCAGATGATCTCGGACATCCTGGGCTACGACGGCCGCGTGGAGATGTTTGACCATCACCTTTCGCACGCTGCGAGCAGTTATTACTTCTCCGGTTTTGACGAAGCGGCCATTCTGACTGTTGACGGCGTCGGCGATTGGGCTACTACGACCTACGGTTATGGCAAGGGCGCACACATAGAGCGCTCCGAGCAAGTGGATTTTCCCGATTCACTCGGGTTCTTCTACAGCGCCATCACCGGCTATCTCGGATTTGAAGTTAACGAAGGCGAATACAAAGTGATGGGTCTCGCGCCTTACGGCGAGCCGGAATACGCAGACAAGATTCGCAAGCTGGTCGAGATTACCTCCGAGGGTCAGTACCGTCTCAACATGAAGTACTTCGGTTTCCTCAACGAAGACCGCATGTACACGCAGGAGTTGGTCGATCTTTTGGGCCAACCGCCGCGCGAGGCTGAATCGGATCTCACGCAATATCACATGGACGTCGCCAAGAGCGCGCAAGTCGTGCTCGAGGAAATCCTGCTCGAAAAGACTCGCTACCTGCACTCGAAACATCCGAGCGACAACTTGTGCATGGCCGGTGGCGTCGCGTTGAACGTAGTGGCGAACGGACGTTGTCTGCGCGAAGGCCCGTTCAAACGTCTCTTCGTACAACCCGCGGCTGGTGATGCCGGCGGAGCTGTCGGTGCGGCAGCGTTGGCCCACGTACGCGTGACTGGCGAACCGCCGGTCGTGAAGCAACTCGAGAACGTTTATCTCGGTCCGGCTAATTCAGTGTCGGATGCTTATCGTTTCCTGAAAGTGTCTTCGGCCAAGTTTCACGACTTCCGCGATAAGGAAGATGAGCTGATCAGTTTCACGGCCAACGCACTGGCTGAGGGAAAAGTTATCGGCTGGTCGCAGGGACGCATGGAGTTTGGCCCAAGGGCACTCGGCGCCAGATCGATTCTCGCGGATCCGCGCCGCCCCGAGATGCGCGACAAGATCAACGCGCTGGTGAAGATGCGCGAAGCGTTTCGCCCGTTTGCGCCGGCTGTGCTCGAATCGGAATATCAAAACCACTTCGCTCTCGATCACTCCTCGCCGTTCATGCTTGAAACCTGCGACGTGATCTCGGAGATCGACCTGCCGTCCATCACGCACATTGACGGATCGGCACGTATTCAAACGGTCAACGAAAACTCGAATCCACGTTTTGCCAAGTTGCTCGCGGAGTTTTACCGGCTCACAGGTTGCCCGATCATCCTGAACACGTCCTTCAACGTTCGCGGCGAGCCCATTGTGTGTACACCCGTCGACGCGGTCCGCTGTTTCAACCGTTGCCAGATCGACATGCTGGTGCTTGAAGACTTCGTTCTCGAGCGATCCGGTATTCCGTCCTTCTGGGAAGGCTTGGGCCATTTCGCGGGCAAGACGCTGCCGGTGCCGGATGCCAGCCGAGTGGTCGAACATTCGGTCTACACAATGCTCTAAATCAAGGGAAAGAGAGTTCACGTTTATGGAACGTCCGCCTGAGTCTTTGAAATCCTTTGCCGACCGCATCGCACAAGCCGCAGCCTCCGAGGAAGCGGACCAGTTAGTTCGCCTGCTACGAATCTCCGGCTTGACGGGACCGATTGCGAACCGGCCCACGCATTACGGTAGTGAAGACGCTCCGACGAGCGTTCGCGCGGCCGAACCGGGCGTAGCGCCGAGCCAATCGCGGCTCATCGGGATTTGGGAAAAGAGAACAGAGAACGGAAAGACCAGCTTCGTGCGCGGGCTGGATACGATCGATACGTGGCACTTCTGGGCCAACATCGGACGCATTGAACCCAAGGGTTCGAAACTGCGCGTGTTGTACATCGGCGAGTCGGTAGCCCGCGGTTATCTTTACGATCCGGCTTACACACCGGCGATGGCTCTTCAAGCGATGCTCGAAGAGCACTACGGCAAGGACCAGGTCGAAGTGATCGATCTGGCGCGCACGAACCTCAGCTTCGAAATCAGAGAGCTCTCGCTGGCCGCACTCCAGCTCGAACCGGACATCGCCGTTTTCTTCGCCGGCAATAACTGGGACAAAAAGACGTCGCTGCCGACGTTTTCCGATCTCGCCAACATGAACAAGGCGATCGAGACCGAAGGCATGGCGGGCGTGAAACGCGTGGCTGACGAGTACATCGAGAGGACTGCGCGAACGATCGTCACCGACGTACTCTCGGAATACAAGAAAGCCGGCATCCCCGTCGTTTGGCTCATTCCCGAGTTTAATCTCTACGACTGGCGCGAGCCGTTTACCAACGCTCCGTATCTATCAGACGATCGAAACCGCGAGTGGATCTTCGCGATGAAGGAAGCGCGGAAGGCATTCAGCGCCGGCGACTACATCAAGGCAGAGCAGCAAGCCGCAAAAGCAGTCGAGTTGGACGAGGGCACGACAGCCGCGCCGTACTACATCCTTTCCGAGTGCCGCGAAAAAGCGGGCGACATCGACAGCGCGCGGAAATATCTCGAGAACGCGCGCGATGCACAAAGCTGGGATGGTTCGATTATGTACATCCCCAAGAATTACGAACTCGCCCAGCGCACTCTCCGCGAACAACTACCGAAATACGACGTGCAAGTCGTCGATATGCCACTCGTGTTCAAGCAGTATCTGAACGGCGGGATACCAGGCAATCGAATGTTCGTCGACTACTGTCACATGACCAGCGAAGGCATTCAGATCGCGATGGGCCATGCGGCGTCGTGTGTGTTGCGCGCTCTGAAGGGAATCGAGCAACCGTGGCACACGCTGATTGGCGAGCACACTGCGCCATCGCCGGAAACAGAATCTGAGGCGTCGTTCCTGGCCGCGATTCATAACGCGCACCGCTATCAACGATTCCAGATGGTCCGTCATTTCTGTGCGCGCGCCCTCCAGCATTCGAAACACATCGCCGAGATCATGCTTAATTACCTGGAGCTACAGGTGCAGCACAAAGCCCCGTTACGCATGAGTGAAGCAGAATTGCAGATCTTCAATCTGGGCTCCCCGCTGATCCGTCACTATCTGTTTCGCAACAACGACAAGCGGCTCGACAAAGTGCTGCTTACGTCAATCGTCGACGCACTTGAAGAAGCGGGAATCCCGGCGCGTGAACGGCTCGAACAACTCTATCGAGAAGAGCACAGCACGAGAGTCGACGAAACCAACCTGCTGCATCCCTTCTACATTCAGTCGGCCGATCAGCCGCACGAGTTGGAAGCGTTGTGCTGGCCGCTGGCGCGCGTAGACTACGATCCGCGTTACTACCGCGCCTATTGGACCGAATCGAAGTTTGTCTTTATCGGCGAGCAGGGACAGGCGGTTCATCTTTCGATGAGCGCGCGGTTGTCGAAATACGCGGACGAGGAAGGCAAGATCACGCTCGACTGCAACGGCAAGCCGCAAGTGGAAATGAACGTCACTAAGGAATGGAGCTCGTGGAGCATCACGCTCCCCGGCGAGGCGATTCACGACGGCGTCAATGAGATCGAAATACATTGGCCCATCCCCGAAAAATTCCGCACCGATGAGGCGCTCGCCGAAGTGATGAGCAAACTGTGTCAGTTGAAATACCCGGAATACTACCCAATCTTTGGTGAGATCCACGTCTTCACCGCTTCGAACGCAGCGGAAGCCGTGGAAACTCCTCACGAACTGATGGAAGTCGCTGTCTCTCAGGCCGTGGCTTAGACAACCCCCAAGCTACTCAAAGGAAAAACAGATGGGTTCGAAACTCGATTGTATAGTCATCGGGTATAACGAGCTTCCCTTTGACCAGTACGAAAGTTTTCTCCGCAAGTACGGAGAGAACACTGAAGCCTATCGCGATCTGAAGTTTAGTTTCGTCGATCTGGGTGACAGGAAACTTGACTACGTCGGACTAATGAACCACGTTAGTTCGCTCGCCCGCGGCAGCAACGGCTCCGGTCCCGCTGAAAGCTACAAGTCTGGTGACATTCCGAACCTGGCGGCCGCGTATCTCACGACGTTTCTCAGGAGACGAGGTTTTGAAACGCAGTACATCAACCTTTTTCAATACGAGAAACAGCGACTGATCGACTTTCTCGCCGAAGACCCGTACTGCGTCGCGATCACGACCACGTTCTACGTCGTCAATCTGCCGGTCAATGAAATGGTGGAGTTCATCCGGCAACACAACAGCAAAGTGAAGATCGTTGTGGGCGGTCCGCTGATCTCAAATCATCACCGGCATAATGGCGGCGAACAGTTTGCTACGGCGGTTGAAGATATCGGCGCGGATATCTACGTGATTGAAGGTCAGGGCGAGTTGACGCTCTCGCGTGTTGTCGATTGCCTCAAGAGTGGCGGCGACCTGAGTTCGGTTCCAAATATCGCTTACCTGGAACACGGCAAGCTGCGGCGCACGAGTGTCGTGGTGGAAAACAACTCGCTGGATGAGAACATGGTTGACTGGGGTGGCTTTCCTGAGTTGGCGCTTGGCCCAACCATTCAGACGCGAACCGCTCGCAGTTGCGCCTTCAAGTGTTCCTTCTGCAACTATCCAACGCGCGCCGGAGCGCTGACACTCGCCAGTCTCGAAACCATCGAGCGCGAACTCGATTCGATGATGCAACTCGGTAACGTTACCAACGCGGTCTTCATTGACGACACGTTCAACGTTCCATTCCCGCGCTTCAAAGAGATTTGCCGGATGATGATCCGGAAGAAATACAACCTCAACTGGTTCTCTTACTTTCGCTGTAGCAATTCAGACGAAGAGGCGATCGATCTGATGGCGGAGAGCGGTTGCAAGGGCGTGTTTCTGGGAGTCGAATCAGGCTCGCCCACGATCCTCACCAACATGAACAAGTCGGCGACAGTCGAGAAGTACTCTAAGGGAATTGAATGGCTGCGCCAGCGCGGCATCATGACTTTCGCGTCGATGATCACGGGTTTTCCCGGTGAGACCGACGTCACCGTTCAGGAAACGATCGACTTCATCCGCGAGACCAAACCCGACTATTACCGTTCGCAAATGTGGTACTGCGAACCCGGCACGCCGATTCAGAACCGGCGCGAGGAGTTCAAAATTCAGGGCGAGGGTTTCGTTTGGAACCACGCGACCATGGACAGCCTCGAAGCGATGGACCACATCGATCGCATGTTTCTGACCGTCAAGGAATCCACCTGGCTGCCGCAGTGGTCCTTCGACTTCTGGATCGTCCCCTATCTTCTCGGCAAAGGCATCTCGCTCGAACAGTTCAAACAGTTCATGAACGAGGCGCACAACATGTTGACGCTCGAGATCGCTTCGCTGCCGGAAGACCAGAAGCGTTCGCGCCAGCAAAAGCATCTCGAAAACATGGTCGCCGGAGCCAAAGGCTGGTCGCAGTCGCCGTCCGCGGCTCAAAAACCTGGTGAGGCACAGCATGCAATCTCTGCCTGAAACATTGA